>Ga0255781_10002625_pt1 | contig 14291 bp, 9 predicted proteins | sample 101ome_21_FD_179979 | JGI IMG/M metagenome (GOLD analysis project Ga0255781, IMG submission 179979) | Coastal salt marsh microbial communities from the Groves Creek Marsh, Skidaway Island, Georgia - 101413BT metaG (version 2) | ecosystem: Environmental > Aquatic > Marine > Intertidal zone > Salt...
TGTTGTTGTTGTTGTTGTTGTAAACACGGACGTCGTCGAGTACCACACCTGGAGAGAGCGCGAGCGAGCGAGCGCCGGCACCCCGCCGTCACACCGTCACACCGACGCCGACGTCCATATATGGGGTCGTCGTGCGCGAAACCGGCGATCGGAAACGCCGGTGATGACGCCGGTGACGGTCGGGAGCGCCGACGCGCGCCCCCGGGGCGAGACGCGACGCCCGGGAGAAGCATTCTCAAAACGTCGAGCTCGCGAACGAGTCTCGCGAATGAAGGCGGGAGCGCGCCGAGCAGCCCGAAGGGGACGGGTGGGAACGGCGGCAACGCCGGAAGCGACGGCGGCGGCGGTGGTGGTGGTGGGTTTGGGGTGTCCCCGGTGACGAGCGCGGAGCGGTTACACGCGATGGGGGGTGGGGCGACGACGACGACGACGACGGCGGGGTTGGCGCGCAAGGCGTCGTTTGTCAAGTTTTCCGGGTTGAGCGAGAGCGAGGACGAAGGGGGAAACGGTGCGGATGGTGGCGGCGCGGACGCGGGTGATTCGTGGCGGTCGTCGGGGTCGGAGGAGAAGGAATCGTCGTCGTCAAAGTTTTTCGGGTGGAGGTCGTCGGGGGCGTCGTCTAACGCGGCGGCGGCTTTGAGCGACGACGGGAGTCCGACGACGCAACACGAACGGCGACAGAGCTTTACGAGTTCGGTCCCCGTGGTTGAACACGGAGACGAGGCGCATTGGTTTTTGTCCATCGGTGTCGATACCCACAAGGCTGCGGCGAGGGTGATGGAGAGCAGACTCGCGGCGGCGAGAGTGGAGGAGCAGCGTTTGTTGGAGCTCGTCGTCCAAGCGGAAAAGGCGACGAAACAGGCGGAGGAGGATGCGCAACGACAACGCGGGGATGAAGAAGAAGAAGAACCGAAGGAGGGGCTCGCCGAGACGGGATCGAAAGGTTTGTCGACGCTCATGCCTTGGGACGTCATGGTTACCGTCGCGCGCGCGAGGGAGGGCGATGCGCGCGCGGCGGCGAAAAAGGCGTCGTTGGTTGTAAAAAAGCTCGCGCACTCTGTCGCGATTTGGGAACTCAAGTCGGCGAAACGCGCGTACAACGACGTGCAGGAACACTTGAGGAAAATGGAGGAAAAGAAGGGACGTCGGGTCGCCGCGGCGGCGCGCGCGAGGGCGACGTATGAATCAGCCAAGGATGAGAGTGAGCAAGAGCTTCAAAATTTGAGAGCGCTCGACGACGCTCGACTCGCCGCAGACGTAAAGATGGCGGAAGCGTCTGCGCGCATGTACGCGGCTCGCACGGCGCTTAAAAACTCTCGCGATAGGAAAAAAGGCATCTTGCAAACGTTCCGTCAAGCCGTGCGCGGGTCGATGGATTCGAGCATTGAACTTTTGGAGTTTAGACAGACTGAGTTTGCGCTTCGAGCGACAAACGTCACGACGGCAATGTTCAACGCGTACGATCACATGACGACGCGACTGGAAGAGGCACTCATGAATGCCATCGATGCCGTCGGTACGAAATCGGCGAGAAAGCAAGATGATTCGTTTGATATTGAAGCCGCCGCGGCGCTGACGGCTCGTGATCGCGCTGAAGCTTCGCTCAACGACGCCACGAGTCAATGCATGGCGGAGATGCGAGCGTTGGAATCGTCGACGAGAGTCTTATTGGTGGGCGTCGATGAAGACATTAAGAATGGTATAGAAGAGTATTACGCCGCTGCGGATGGTGAGCGTACGAGCTACATTGCCGCGCAACGCGCCACGATTGCGTGGAAAATGGCGCACGCGGCGGGTAAGGTTTATGAAGAAGCGTACGCCGCTACAAAGAGCATGGCTGCCGAAGCGGAGACGTTTGCCTCAGCTCTGGATGCCGAAATCGCCGAGCTCGTCGCCGACTTGGCTGTCGCGAAAGACCGCCTAAAGGCTGCCGCAGACGTGGAGAGTTCTCTCCTCCGCGAGGCTGACGCCGCACAAGTCGCAGTCGACGATGTTCATGAGGGATCAATCAGTCCGAGCGACAGCACGCCGTCACGACGACAAAGCGTGAAAAACGTATTCGACGTCATCAACAAGTTTAGTTACATGGTGCGCGATAACTCTGCGAGAGGCAATCACGACACGACGGCGAGTTTGAAAAATCTCTCCATGCAAGCTGGACTCGATGCGTTCACCGCCGATGAGGCGAACGAGCGATTGTCAATGTTGGGTTTCGCCACGTACCCGGACGCGGACACGACGGTGGAGAGCATCATGGAAAAGGCGCAAGAGCTTGAAAAGTCGCAAGACGTGCAAACTCTCACGAGGACGGTGTCGAGAAACGCGATGGCGTACAACCCGATTCAGAATTTAAACTCGTAACGTAGATATCATGGCATGAGTGAGTCATTACATTATTTATTAACGCTCTTGCATTTTTTCGTTGTAAAGCAAAACAGAAAAGTTGACGAAGAGTTGGAACGCCGCGCGCTTACTTGTCACCCATGGAAACACAAATACCAGTCTTGTAATGATGGCCCTTGTTCGCCAAGCGAATGCACCCAGTCGCGGTGGCGCCGTCGCAAAGCGAGGTGCTATAGGTGATATCGGTGTCGCCGTGGCTGTCGTGAACGACGCGCATGACGTCGCCAGACGAGAGCTGTTTGCTCATCGCGAGCGCAAAGCTCAACGAGTTGCGTTCGCCACCCATTGCGAGCGTGGCTCGCATACCGGCCGTCGTCTTCGCGTCGAGCTCGCTGACGACACCGCATTCGATCGAGTTACCAGAGTTGGCGATCGCCGCGCTGAGCGTCGTCGGTCCATCCTTGCGTTGCGCGCCGATGGTCCAGTCCACGAGTCCGCCGCTGCTCGCTTGCACGGTTGCCTGGGTACCGACAGTCGTCGCATCGTCAACAGCGAGGCACGCGCTCGCGGTGATATCAGATCCACCGCTCAACGCGCTCTCCACCGACACCGCGACGGCATCGATCGCGAATTTCGCCTCTGCGTTCGCATTCGCGACGCCCTCCTTGGACAATCCAGTCAGCTTGAGCTCGAGACCATTCGTCAAAAAGTCCTTCGTCTCAACGTCCGCGCTCAGTTCCGCCGAGTGCGTTCCCTTGGCCGTCAGCGTGACACCATCGAGAAGGTCGATTCGTCGCGCCACCGACCCCGCGAGCGTGTGGTTGGCAGAGTTAACGTCGACTTCGATATCCACGGCGCCATCCTGCGCCTTGGTCGTCACCTTCGTGGCCCCGACGTCGGCTGGTTTCATCAAGTCACGCAATTGTTGCGCGATGTCTTCAAAGTACATGATTCGTCTCGGTGGATCGGAGAGTCACGCTCGCGCGTGCGTGTGTGTATTCGTGCGCGCACGTATTCCTCGCCGCGTCGTCGCCGCGTCGTCGTCGTCGTCTTCTGTCGTCCGTCGCGATTCCCACGGCAATTTTCCAACAGAATTGAATTGAATTGAAACTTCGTGCGCTTTTCCACGTCAGACTTTACGTTTTTTAGCCATATTCGACCGTTCACGAACCTTGAAAATGACTAGGGACTCCCGGTTTTGGAGATGTTCTTCTCCCGCAGGCCATCCGATGTGTCTTAAATAGATTTTGTGATTGATGCAATATACGTACAATCGACGGAGTTATTCATAAGATATAAATCTCCAAATGTCCGAACTTTTCGGGGTTTGTTGGGTTTGTTCGGTGCGCGAACCACAACACGGCGAGACACCCTTCTCGACGTCGAGCCCGCGCGACGGCAGACGACGACTCGACTCGATCGATGCTTCGACGAGCGACGAAAGCGGCGTTCGCCCACGCGCGCACGTCCACCTACGCCGCGCCGGCGTTGACGAGAATGTCCACGGTTGACGCGTACAAGGTTGGCGAGAGCACGAACATCAAGTGGCACGAGGGCAGCGTGGACCGGGAGACGCGCGAGAAGACGCTCGGGCAAAAAGGATGCGTGCTGTGGTTCACCGGCTTGAGCGGAAGCGGAAAGTCCACCGTGGCGTACACGCTCGAGCACGAACTGTTTAAGCGAGGCAAGGTGGCGCAGGTTTTGGACGGGGATAACATTAGACACGGGTTGAACTCAAACCTGGGCTTCACCGCGGAGGACCGCGAGGAAAACATTCGCCGCATCGGTGAGGTTTCCAAGCTTTTTGCCGACAGCGGTATGATTACTCTCGTTTCTTTCATCTCGCCGTACGTGAAGGATCGTCAACGCGTTCGTGAACGCGTTGGTGACCGGTTCATCGAGGTGTACATGAAAATTCCGCTCAGCGTGTGCGAAGACCGCGATCCGAAGGGTCTCTACAAGGCTGCTCGCGCGGGCAAGATCAAGGGTTTCACCGGTATTGACGATCCTTACGAGGAGCCGCAAAACGCGGAGATTGAAATGGAAGTCGCAAAGGAAGATGGCGTTCTCGCACCGCCGCAACAAATGGCTGAGCAAATCGCAGACTACCTCGAAAAGAAGGGTTTCCTCTCCTAAAGGCGAGTCCAAAATGTGGATGAGGCGCAATTTTTGTCGCGGTAATGTGTAGGTGGTTACCATTTGCTTCTTTGTCAATGCTTCAGCTATCTATCGTATTGTTTAATCAAAGTCTAAATTCCTAGAGAGCAACACGTCTACGCCGCCGCGCGCCAAGCGGCGATGTGCGGGTTTGCTTCAGGCGGCGGAGGCACAAACTCCGTCAGCGGCTCGTCCCGGCTCGCAAAACTCGCCTGTATCCATCTTCTATTCATGTCGACGCTCTTCGCCCGGTTCGTAATCGTGCGCGACTGCACGTGCAACCGGCGCATCTCCATGCCCTCCGCCGCGAACAACTCGGTTAAATCGTCTGGGGAAAAGTAATACGCCCTCGTACCGTCGCCTCGCACGTAAAAGTTGTCCGAAATCTTTTGCGAATCTTTCCCATTCAGGCGTTCTTGCGCTAAATCCCCCGCGGCGTAGTCTCGCACGCACACCACGCCTTTTTTGCCGCCTCGCATCACCGTGGCGACGTTTCTCACGCAAAAGCTCATTTTTTCGCGCGACATTGCGCTCAACGCGAAAATCATCGTGCACACATCCACCGACCCCATGGGGACGTTATCGAGCAGCGATTCACACGTTCCATCGCACACGAACGCCTTGACGCGATCTCTATCCCGTTCTGGGAGTTTTGAAGCGCGTTCCTTGACTAAATCCACCGCTCTCGCGCTGAAGTCGCAACAATAAACCGTAGCCTCCGAGTCGAGTTCCAACAAAGGAAACACCGTGTTCCCGACCCCGCACCCGAGCTCAAGAAAAACCCGGGGTTTACTCGCGTCCACCTCGTACGTCGATCCCGGCCCGTCGCGCACATCCTCGACGACGCCGTTCCCGTCGTCGTCGGGTGTTTCGTTCGCATCTTCGCCCAAACCACGGACGGCTACGGGGAAAACTTCGGGCCACTCTCGCGCGAGCCAGTGACGATCCTTGAAGAAATTGTCCCGGTTATTCTTGTAAAAGATGTCCCAGTTCTTCCTCGCCTCGCGTTCGTACTTGGCGCGGAAGAAATCAGAGGCGACGCTCCCGGACATGGTCGCGGCGGCGTGAACAGAGGCGGCGACTGAGGGAAAGCGACACAAAGGCTCGCGCACTCGCTTTATTGAATGGCCGCACGCCCGCGTTCCGTGGCGCCGTACGTCTTCAAAGGCGTGACGATGACATCAACGAGACGATCGTGTGCGTCCACGGGCACGTCTCGATCGCCGATGAATTGACAATTGTAGGCCAAGGCGATGACGAGCGGCGGCGGTCGACGCATCGCAACCGCGGCGGCTTCGTACTTTTCCAAAAACGCGTCGTAATACCCACCACCGCGTCCGAGTCTTCGCCCTCGGGCATCGAACGCGACGCCGGGAACGATGATGGCGTCAAGCACACCCACTCGCTCGATGTCGCGAATCGCGTCGTCTCTCAGAGATCCGTCCTCTGCGCGTTCCGTTGGCTCTCTCAAATCGTACGCGCCGACGTGCGTGTCTCTCTCTACGTCCTCCACGCGAAGCATCCGCATCGTCGGGCCACTTACCTCATCGACGTCAACGACTGGACAGAACACGTACCCATCCGGATCGGCGATGATTCGCTCAATCAACCCATCGACGCTCGGCTCTCGAAGCCTCGCGCTTGCTAAGTACGCGCCGCACCGCTTGGCTTCGCGCGTCGCGACCGCCAACCTCTTCGCCATCTCATCGTTCGCCAAGCGCAATTCCTCCGTCGACATCGATCGCAACGCCGAGGAAATCTCTTTTCGCATCGCACGTTTTGCATCCGCGGTCGATTCATCGACCATCGCGCGCGTCGTCGTCGTCGCTATCCGTCGTCGGTGTTGATTACCACGGCTCCAACGACCGAACGCGACGACGCGTTCAACGCTCGACGCGTCGTCGCGGCGCGTCGCCGCTCGCGCAGCCGTCGTCGTCGCTCGAGACGCTCCACTGCGCGCGATCGCGATCGCGATCGATCGCATTCGGGGCGCGCCCGGTCGATGACTTTCCAGTTCGTCGTCGTCGGTGAGTGACGAAGTCGAACACCCAACCGCAGTCACCGACGCGACCGACGGTCCGTCGACCGACGCGCGAGATCGACGACGCGGAAGAGGACGACGACGACGCGGTGAGAGGACGATGGTGCGAGCGTCCATCGTCGAGTCGACGCTCGGGGAGGTGGTGCGACGCGGTGGCGCCGGGTTGAGCGCGTTGGCGAAACTGGGTGTTGGAGCGCTTGGTGCGAGCGTTCGTGATGGCGGTCGAGCGGTGACGACGAGCGGTGGTGGTGATGGTGGTGGTGGTGTGGGCGCAGATATCGCTGGTGGAAGATCTTTCGTCGGCGCGATGATGTCCGCGGCGGCGTCGACGTCGAGCGCGGCGACGAAAAAGGTGGTTGATCGCGTCGTGGACGGCGTCGACTTTAGACCGCGGACAGATACTTCGTGCTTTGTCGAGTCATTTCCGGCGAGCGGTGCGGCGACGGCGGTGATGTTTGTCTTCATTAGTGGGTGCGTGCTGGGAGCGATGCCGCAGTATTTGAAATTGATAGTCTTGGGAAGCGCGGAGGGGTTGTCGTTGACGTCGTTGGCGTTGACAAACGTATCGAATTTGTGCGCTTCGTTGAACGTATTCATTTTGCACTTTGAACAGATTAGGTATTGCGTGCAAGGTGAGGATGGGTACGAGTACGATCGGTGTCAGGCGTCGCTTTTGACGTTGTATTACACGCTCATTTACACGTTGTTGTGGATGCCGATGTACGCGCTTGCGGCGCACTTTTCGAGCGATAAAAAGGTGGCGTATTTCGGCCACGTCATGACGGAGCGAAGGGCGGCCTGGTACGGGATGGTTTTGCACTTGCTCCCGTGTTTAGTGTTACTCGCGCCCGCGATACGAATGTTATTCGGATCGACGTGCTACGAGTTTGAGAACTACGCAATCATGCTCGGAGTGATGAACGCCGTGTTTGAGACTACGCGTTACGTGCCGCAATTGTGGGAGTCCATCCACTCTGGGGTATCGGGTGCGATGAGTTACATGAGATTGCTGCTGTCTATCGCCGGTGGCTTGGGGGCGACCATTCAAAAAGCGCTCATGGACGAGAGCTGGTCCACCTGGGGACCGCCGCTCATCGGACACGGCTTGGAGTTGTCGATTTTCTTTGTCAACTTGTACAATGACATGCGATCCAAACGCGCTGACGAGGCGACGGATAACGAGTCCTCAGAGCTGGTTGAGGATGACGAGGCCAAACGCAAGATTGCTATGCTAGAATCCGCCGAGGCCAAATCTCTCGGCATCGATCCTACGGCTTCGGACGACGACGACGATTGGATTGCGAATATGCCAAAGGATGCCGGATTCGGCGCAAAGACGTCGTACATCTATCACCGCATGTGTACCGACCGCAACTTCTTCACGTCGCTCGTGCGTTACCTATAGATGAAATTTAGAAATTTCGCACAATGCGACACGACGACATCTTATGCGTCGTCGTCTTCGTCGTTTATTAGCTCCTTCTCCTTGTCATTCGACGGATAGCTTTAGATTTTAGCTGCGACGCCGTCTCAATCCGTGCCCCACAACGCGTCGTGTCATGCGCGCGAGCACGCGAAGCATCGCTCGACTTCCTTTAGCACGCGCGTCTACTTCGACGGGGCTCATCACCACCTCCCGGATCGTCCCATCGTCCGCTTACGCTCGGTTCAGCGCGTCGTCGAGCTCGATGCGTGCGAACGCCACCACGGCGGTCTCGATCGCCCCTGCACCGTCGTCGACCCCGCGATTCACGGAAGAAATAACCGCATCGGACGTCGACAGCTTGACAAAACGCATCGTCGCCGATTATCGCTCGGCTCTGGACGCGTGCGAGCGGTCCAAGGGGTCGTCGTGGGAGGCTTCCTTCGGCGCTATGCTCGAGGCGCTTGGACGCGCCAGCGCGGCTTCCGCTGCGGTGACTCTGCCGGCGATGACGCACGGAGATCAAGACGTGCGTAAACGGAGCACAATTGGGAAGGATGTGCTAAAAGCAATGTTTGACGAGACGTTCACGCGACGTGGGGTGTACGAGGCGCTCAGGAACGTGGGGTCTGAAGCAGCGCCAAGCGACGAAGCGAAGCGGGCGAGCGAGTACCTTTTACGGGAATTCGAGCGTAAAGGCGCCGCTCTCGACGCTGACGCGCAAGCTGAATACATGGCCAAGCTCGGACAAATCGAGGAATTATGTTCGAGCTTTTGTGCGGCGTTGAACGAGGACGACACGCGCGTGGAGTACACCGAGGAAGAGTTAGATGGCGTGGACGTCTCGGCGTACGACGCGGGTGCGACGCCAGGTACGAGACGAGTCGGACTCATCGCGCCGGATATGATGCCCGTCTTACAGTTTGCGAAGAACCCAGAGACGCGCAGGAAGATCACTGAAGCTAAGGCTCGGCAGTGTCAAGAGATCAACACCGAGCGTTTTCTCAAGGTGGTCGAGCTGCGAAACGAGTGCGCACAAATGTTGGGTTATAAATCACACGCCGAGTACATGCTCAAGCCCAAGATGGCGGGCACGCCGGCGCGCGCCGAAGAATTCCTCCGAGACCTTCTTGAAAAGGCAAAGTCCAAGCTAGATGTCGACCTGGCTGACTTGCAAAAGTTGAAAGAGGCGGAGGAGGGCCCAGACGCCGGTCCGATTGAGAGCTGGGACGTGGCGTACTACTCTAGAGCGTACAAGGCAACCTTGGGCGTAGATGAGGGTAAGATTCGCGAGTATTTTCCGCTCGAGCACGTCAAGGGACAGATTCTCGAAATCTACCAGGAGCTTCTGGGGTTGACTTTCACGCGAGTCGACGCCGAAGTCTGGCATGAAGAGGTCGAATGCTACCAAGTACAAGAGGCGGACGGCGAGAAGAAAACGCTTGGATTCTTTTACCTCGATTTGTTCCCCCGTCCGGGCAAGTATGCGCACCAGTGCGTCTATCCTCTTCGACCGTCGTTCGTCGATGGCGACAACACAGTGACGGCTGCGTGTGTGAACATTGGCAACTTGAGTAAGCCTGGAGCGGATGGTAAACCCGCTCTCTTGCGATTTAGAGAAGTCGAGACGTTCTTCCATGAGTTCGGCCACGTCATGCACTGCGTGCTCAGTAAGAGCAAATACAGCGTCCACGCATGGGCTTGGAGCGCCGTGCCGTGGCCCGGTGGGGTTGAGCAAGATTTCCTCGAAGTTCCGTCCATGATGCTCGAAAACTTTGTTTGGCAGCCGCAAGTGCTCAAGCGCTTGTCCAAGCACTACTCTACGAGTGAGAGTTTACCGACCGGGGACATCGATGCGCTCAGCGCGAGTCGTGGCGCGCTCGAAGGATACGCCCGGTCGAGATTCATCTCGATGGCTCTGTTTGATCTCACCGTGCACGGAGGTCCTGGTCCGTACGAATTCGAAGGCATCGAGTACGACACCATCGACTTTTACAACGTCATCACTGAAAAGTTGAGCAAGATTCCGAGCGTCACCGGAGCTTTCCCGTGCGCGTCGTGGTATCACCCAATGATGGGCTACGACGCCGGATACTTTGGCTACCTCTGGTCTGAAGCTTTCGCGGCTGATCTGTTTAGCGAGTTTGAGGCGAAGAAGCCGCAAATTTGCGATCCGACGCTTGGTCGCAAATACAGGGACACGATTTTGGCGCCGTGTGCCACCGTCGACGGGGACTCGATGCTCAAAAACTTTTTAGGGCGTGAGGCGTCGCTGAATCCGTTTCTTAAGCGCATGGGCGTGCTATAATCTTCTAGTCTCTCACTAAAAATTGAATGCTAAAAAATGTAGATTCTCTAAAATGTCGGCCGCGTCAGAGCCGTCCAGACACGAACTTGATTATGCGACCGACGACATCGTGAGGGTCTGGCTCCAACAAGAACCCTCCGTGCTGCCACTGTTTCTCGTGTATCATTCTCACCGTCGGCCAAGCGATGCTCAGACGCGTGTCCACCTCTTTTGACGCAACGATTTCATCCAAGCCGGACAAAACAATCATGTCTTCGCTCCCCATGGGACCTCGCTCCCAGGCTTCGTGAGGGAAAAGCAGACGCTTCATGAGTTGCTGCGTGGAGACGTCTCCCTTGATGAACCAAGAACTCAACATGATGTTGAAAAAATCCATAGGCTCGTCGGGATTTGCGAGCTTGTTCGAAACGTAGTGCATCAAGTTGCGCCACTCTAACAGGTGGTCGTCGTACGCGTACTTGAGATAACTTCCGAACGCTGGAAGGAAACACACCGGATCGATGTACACGCATCGTCTCAGCATCTCTGGATAGTGCCTTCGAAACCCAGTGAGTACGACGGTTCCGTATGAATGCGCAATCACGTCACACTTTGTAATCTCTCGCTTTGTTGGCGTTTTACGGAACCAACCTCCGAATCGCTCACGATACCACTTCTTGTCGTCCACCTCTTCTAATTTCGGGTACAACAAGAGTTTCTCATCCTGCACTCTCTCCACCGTTCTGGCGAGCACGTTGGCGAGCTGTAGCGGCGTGGGGTATTCGTGCGAACGGTCTCTATCGTACGAAATGTTTGGCCACTCTGGACACACCACGATTCTGTCCTTTGGCAACTTTTCGATGAAAGACGTGTACGGGGGCACACCCATGCCGAAACCGTGCAAAAAATACAAAACCGTATCCGTCACGCAATTCTCTGGAATCCTAACCCACAGCTTGACGTCCGTCGTCTCGTCCCTGTACATCTTAAAACCGTGTTCTCTCAACTTGCGATCGCTGATGTACCGAAACCTCCAGATTAAAAACCGCAGCGCCAACGGTTTATACCACGCCGTAATGTTATGCGTGTTCGTCCGAATGAAATCCGGCGCCCCTTCCGCCGGTGGTTCTATCCGCGATTCTCTGTACCCGAACGACCGGCTCACCCACCCAAAGATTGATTTATTCACGTCTCGAGCCACCGCCGCGGCGCCGGCGGCGGCGGACTCGTTCGCCCTCCGTTCGTCCTCCACCAAATCCGCCAATCGCTCATCCCCCGGCATCGCCGGCCAGCTCGGTCGCGCCTTTGCAAACTTCAAATCGTGCGCTCTCTCCAATTCCACCAACAACCGGCTCGCCTGTCTCGTGATTTCCACCGGGTACCGCCCGTTTGGAAACTCCTCCGCCTCTTTCGCGCTCAGGTAAAAGCACAGCATCGCGTGCGCCCGGTTTCGAGGAATCGCGTCGATCCTCGCGTCGTTGAACACTTCCTCAAACAGCCTCCGCGGGTTCGGTTCTCTCCGCAGCTCTCGCGCGAACCACGACGCGTGCGCCTTGACGTCGAAATTCGGGTCGAGCGTGCGCACGGGGGCGTTTTCGATTCGCGCGATTCGACGCTGGTGCGCGACGAATGCGGAGCTCTCTGCGGCGGTGTACGCGGCGAAGACCACCTTGGCGGCGGTGCCGAATCGACGACGCCACATCGTCGGCCGTCAACGCGACGGTGACGACGACGACGACGACGACGACGACGACGACGACGAGCGACGGCGTGTGAGGAAGAGGATGTGAATTTTCAACGAGAGAGAGAGGCTCTTCAGAGAAAGTGTGTTTTTGTCTTGTTACATGCTGGCGTATTTGGTGCCTCGAGCGTTGAGCGGTTCACCGTATTCCTGGTCCCCGTCCCGGTCTTCGTTGGCGCGTTTTTGACGCTCGTTCACCTTGTCGAAAACTTCGTGAAGATCGGCGTGGTGGACGGCGTTGCGATCCTTGTCCACGGCGTAGCAGACAAAGACGGCGTCGACGACGTTGAGGAGCACCATGATGAAAAAGCCGAGCACGATGTACGCGACGACGAAAGAGATGCCGCCGACGACGAGTGCGTAGCTGCCAGAGGTAAACGCGTCAGAGGTGACGTCGTAGGTAAAGTAGACGAGGTAGTAGTGGGTGAGACCGAGGGCCAAGGCCATGACGAAGACGACAAAGGAGAGAACGTATTGCGGAAAGGCGTAGGTGCCGTAGGCGAGCAAAAAGTTCCTCGAGAGGAGATCAGAGACCGTCTTCGCGGCGTCGCAAAACGCTTCACCCGTCATGGATGCTTGAAGCATGGCGAATCGAGAAATGTACTCGACAAAGGCGTAGATGCATTCAAGGCAACACACGACGCAGTAGACGAGCAAGTTGCCTCTGTTTTCGCGACGCGACTTCTCCGCCGCGCGCTTGAGCATCTCGACCGCGGCAATGACGAACGAACCGTAGCAAATCGTACCGAACGACGGCCCGAGCGCGTGTTTGACAGACGTCATCGTCGTCCCCTTGAAGTCTTTCGTACCCGCGGGAGAAAAGTACCACTGCGTCACCGAACCGCCGATGACAAACATTCTAAATTCGAGCGCCGCGGCGATGACCCAGATCGCGGCGAAAGTCGCGAGCGCGTAGTACGCCGGGACCCAGTTTTCCACTCGCCACACGCAACAATCCACGGCTTGGGTGTAGTACCCCAAGCACGCGTCGGCGGTTTTATCGACGGCGTACTCGTTGATCACCGCCGAACCGTGTTGCGACGCCTTGATGGCCAACCACGCCACCGGGAAGAGATACAACAAAACCGTCAGCTGAAGGAGCATCGTCATCGTCAGCAAGTGAGGGTTATCCGTAATGCTCTGCGTCGACACCGCAAGCATCGACGCGATGAGGTTCAGCTCGTCTCTCCACAGGTAACACACCAACGCCGCGAGCGCGGTGAAAAAAGCCAACACGAGCGTCGGACCCATCAGCCCCCACGTCAGCGACACGAGCGTCACCGCACCCATGATGCCCACTTTCGCGTACATCACTCCCCAGACCACCGTTCGAGAGTGTTTACGCAGCGCGTGCACGAGCGCGAAGCCCAGGGCGACGGAGGCGACCAACGCGGTCAACACCCAAGGCCACGCCGCCTCGAACACCGCAGACGCGTCCGTCCCTCCTCCCGCGCCGTCGTCCCCCGCGCCGACGACGCCCCCTCCCGAAGTTCCCGCGCCGCCCAGCATCACCGTACTCCTTCGCCCGTACCCTTTCCCGGACCCAACCCCGAGGGCGGCGCTCACCGGCCTCGTCGTCGTCGACGCTTCGACGCGCGCCCGGTTGGCGTCGAGCGTCGCCCGCCAGACGTCCTCGGGCACGCCCTCGAAACACGCCCCGCCCTCGCGAAGCGCCCGCCAAGACGCCGACGTGGCCGTCGCCGTCGTCGTCGCCGACGCGATCCCGATCGCCACCGCCGCGATCGTCGTCACCGCGAACGCGAGAGACCACGCGACGTCTCGACGCGGTCGCGCGTCGTCCGAGGCGAACACCCCATCCATGGCGAGCGCTCTTCGTTGCGTCGACGCCATGATTCGCGACGACGGAACGAAAGTACGAACGAACGAAAGTACGAAAGAAAGTACGAAAGCACGCGCGAGTTTCGACGGAGACGCGGGTGTCACCCGCGCTCGGGAGATTCGTTTCGTCGGCGAATCGCGCGCGCCTCGGTCGTTACGACGAAGACGAGGACGACGAGGACGAAGGAAGGAAGGAAATCGTCCACATATACTACAAGTACTAAGTATAATACAATTGTAAATATCATACACTAAACTATTAAAACACTATTAAAGGATAATATTAACAGTACTCGTACATTTTTCACTTCGTCGTCTTCTTCGTCTTCTCGTCGTGACCCCCTTTCCTTTTTGTTTATTTTATGGTTTATGAATCGTCCGTCGTCGTGTCACACCACACCACACCACATCTCGAGTGAACCTCTCCTCTGGTGTGAACCTCTTCTCTTCTCTTCCGCCC
>Ga0255781_10002631_pt1 | contig 14277 bp, 11 predicted proteins | sample 101ome_21_FD_179979 | JGI IMG/M metagenome (GOLD analysis project Ga0255781, IMG submission 179979) | Coastal salt marsh microbial communities from the Groves Creek Marsh, Skidaway Island, Georgia - 101413BT metaG (version 2) | ecosystem: Environmental > Aquatic > Marine > Intertidal zone >...
CACTGCTGGTTTCGATAGAAAGTTGAGAATATTTGACATTGACGGAAAACAAAATTTACTGAAGTCTTCCACCCTGTTTGAGGACCTACCTCTTCGCAAGGTTAAATTTACGTCTAGGGGTCGAGTGCTATTGAGCGGGAACGCGAATTTTATTTTTATCTACGATGTAAATAAAAGTTCAGTCACGAGCCGTATTGATGTTTTCGACACAGAAATATCAGTCAAAGGTTTTGCAGAGTCAGCTACTACTTCTGAAGTTCAGACTACTTCAATACACGGTATTGGAAGAACTTTATCCGTCTTCTCAAGTCAGGATTATCGGAAAATTGCCACTCTCAATGTTAACGAAGATATACTTGGCGCTTCTTACTCTCACAGTGGACGAGAACTATTTTTAGCTGGGTGTGACGGTAAAATTTGCACGTGGGACTTGAGGAAAATGAGGTGCATGGATAAAAAGAGTTTAGTTGGATCCAGGAAAGTCTCGGCCCTAAGTTACTCAGCATTAGACCAGCTGGCAATCGGTGATAGCGATGGTGTGGTGACCGTATTTCCTCGTTGGAAAGAGCTATATAATGATTCATCCCAAAAGGAGTTGGTATCAGGTCAGAAAATAATGAGCTTGAAGTCTGCAGTTGACTGTTTGAACTTTAATTGTAGTGGTAGCTTACTAGCGCTTTCATCGAGTGTGTGCAAGGATTCTTTAAGAATGACGAAGCAGCCTTCGTGCAGTGTTTACGCGAAATGGCCTACGTCTAAGACGCCTCTTAATTTTGTATTTTGTACTACTTTCAGTAGGGAAAGCAGGTATCTCGCTGTGGGAAACGCGCGTGGAAGAGTGTTACTCTATTCTCTAATATAGCTCAGTATTTTGAGCTTATGTTTATTTTGCTGAATTCAATTTATTGTAACTATGACAATTACTACTATGCCCGACTACTCCAAATCATACCACTAGTAATTCGGGTCAACGAAGTCTTCTTGCTTCTCTCTCTGACTCCATAAGTGTGAGGATATCACCTGGTGAGAAACGTATTATGCAAATTCTGGACCCAATATACAAAACACACCTTCACGAACGGGACCTTTCACGTTCCTCATGATTTGACGATTTTGATCATCCAAGAACTTTACCCGAACCTGAGTTACCTAAAAAACGGGTAAGTGTGTATTACATCATACATTCATAAACGAGAACCTGCCCTCTTGAGCCAGTTCGTCCAATAACTTTCATGACAATAGCCCTAAGTGGAATTTAAGTTAGACCCGAAAACTTGGCGCGAAGCTAGTAAAAAGATTCACCCGGCGCATTACCGGGGATATAATTACCGAGATTGTACTTACAATTTAATCGGATCCTATTTGCATTAAATCAGTGGGTACAATAAACATAGGCGAAAGAGTATAATTTGCCGGTAACATGAAAAATGCTTACCATTTTGAAGCAGGGTTGATTTTACAAACTCTAAAAGAACGAACTAACGTAGGATTCCTTCAAGTGCAGAATAAAACTGTTTGACGTCTAGCTAACGTGTGATAAACTTCCGAAGCCGCAAAAGTGTGGGAATGTGGAACTTATGTTTCCTAATTCTACTGGAGCGCAACTTTTCTTTTTTTAGGGTTTGTATTTTTCCAGGAAAAGCAAGCTTTGTTCGGCTGGCTCGATAGCCCGCTTTACCCTTCTCTGTCCAGTAACGTCAGAAAAAGAAGCACGCGACCAACAAAGAACTGGTACATTTTCAGCAAATTCGCCTAATTACATTCAACTGCCATTATCGATGGTATCATTGAAGTTACAGAAACGTCTTGCTGCGTCTATCTTAAATTGTGGGAAGCGTAAGATTTGGCTCGACCCTAACGAAGTGCGTTTAAAGATTAACTTTGCAACACTCTTGTTCTAATGAACGGAGCCCTGGCAAACTTAACGGAGGTTACCCATTCTGATCACCTTGTTTCCAGATAACTGAAATTTCGAATGCGAATTCCCGGCAAAATATTCGCAAACTTGTTAAAGACGGGCTTGTGATCCGCAAGCCAGAAAAGGTACTCCCGTTCTTTTTCTCTCTCTCTCCTCAATTCAGTTTGCTTCTAGATCCATTCGCGCTCAAGGACTCGCAGAGAACAAGAAGCTAAAAGGAAAGGACGCCACACAGGATATGGTACAGCTTTTATTTTCTCGAGACCTTAACATCTTAATCTGAAACTCAACAGGTAAAAGAAGAGGTACGCGGGAGGCACGTTTACCTACTAAGGTGCTCTGGCTCCGTCGGCACAGAGTCCTTCGAAGGTTATTAAAGAAATATCGAGATGCTAAGAAGATTGATAAGCATATGTACCATTCCATGTACCTTAAATGTAAAGGGAATGTATTCAAGAACAAGAGAGTTCTTATGGAGGCAATACACAAGACTAAGGCAGAAAAAAGTCGCGAAAAATCACTGGCAGACCAGTTTGAGGCCAGGCGCACTCACAACAAGATAGCAAGATCTAGAAAAATTGCGGCTCGTGAGGAAAGAATTCTTACAGGAGCTGCCGCTGATTTGAAGTAAATAGATTTCCATTAGTAAGTTGTTAATATGTCCTGAATATCCTTTAATAAATCTCCCACAACTCCTCGATCTGGGACACTTCCCGCCATGCCATAGATAGGGGCTTTCCCTCCTTTAATACCTTCTGGCAAGCTCAGAACTTCACAAACTGAATGCCTCAAATCTGTAACTAATCGTGGAACGCAAGATACATTTGCTGCAGTGATACACAGATGAAGAGCTGGCGGTGCTTGCAACACTGATAGTTGCCAGCCTTTTGACTGTAAAATATCGTTCACTATGTAAATATTGATTTTATTCATATTACTCTTCCAAGCAACTATCATGTTTACATCCTCACCAATTACCTGCAAACCTGGAATGGCATTGATTTCTGTCCTAAGCATTAAAGCAGCAGAGTAAATTTCTCTAGCTACAGTCGTGTATCCATCAACACCCATGTGAACAAGTGCTGCCCATGTTTGACTGATCAGACCTCCTGAACGTGAACCAGGCTGTGAAGGAGAAATGTAGAGACCTCCAGTCCAATCCATCACCGAAGTGTATTGAAATTTGCGCAATTCTTTAGATGAATATAAAACTACTGATGAACCTTTTTGAGCACAACCATATTTATGAGTATCTACACTTATGGAAGTTACCCCGGCTAACTCAAAATCAAAAGGAATGGTAGAAATCTCTGCCTTTAGAAATGGTAATACAAAACCACCTAAACAAGCATCGACGTGAAGGCAACAATCGTACGCTATTGCAATCTCGCTAAGAGTACCTATTGGATCTATCGCACCGTGTGGGTAACTTGGAGCTGATGCATAAATCAAAATAGTATTTTTATTTATCTTTTTTTTTACTTCTTCAACTTTCATTCTCCCTTCCTCATCAACACCTACTCTTATAAGTTGTATCTTGAAATATTCAGCAGCCTTATAAACAGCAGCATGTGCCGAAATGGCGATAATCCTGGAGAAATAGCGAGGTAAGTTGAAGGAAACATAAAAGAAAAAGAGCCTACATTTCTGGGAATAAAATTTTCTTACGATTTTGCATGTAGTCACGGGAAGCTCTAATAGCTGTTAGAATACTCTCCGTACCACCGGAAGTAACACTTCCACAGACACTATTTTTCTCCGGAGATCCACCGCCTAATAATTTAGCCGTCATAGAAACTATTTCAGCTTCCATTCTGCATACAGATGGAAAAGATTCACTATGCAATGGGTTGGCATGCGCAAACTGTGAATAAACAATATTGCACATTTCAAAATGATCACTATCAGCAATGTAAATGGTACCAGACATTTTGTTCGTTTCTTCAGATAATACGGTATCTTTCTTCTTCCGTGCAGTTGCTTCTTGTAAAACTTTTTCGATAGGCCAACCTTTTTTAGGAAGCTCTTCATTCCTTTTTAGTGTACAAGTGCGGCTGGAAGAAATATCTTTATGTAACTGGGACAGTAATTTTTGCTTTTCTTTACTTATAAAAAAAGCTACGACCGGCATCGTTCGAAAGCTCTGAAACAACATACTCTTAAACCTATCGTAACGCAAGAAGTTAGCCATTCGAGTGCTTTGGTGAAGAACGAACGAAGAGAATAGTATGAAAATCCCATAAAAAAGAAGAATATCATTCGAAGAATAACTTTGGAGCGATACATTCCATAACACGATAATCTCCATCAGTTGATACTGAAGTGAGAGCATGTTGCAGAGGATGTATTAAAGTGAAAGAAAACGCTTCCTGAGTGCTTTCAATTTCCGAACCGTCTCTCCTTTCTTCTTATTTACTTGCTTGTTGAGTCTTTGAAACGTGGAAATTTCTCATGCAAAAAAAATATCGTTCACTACTCACAAGCAAATACGGACAAGGAAAAAAAAAAGAAAAATGATAGAAATTGGATGGATGATAAATTATACGTATGGTTCCTTTTTTGGCTGTCAGGCTGTCAGCTGTAGGCTGTTGTGTGTTAAAAAACTTACCTTTCACGAAAAGAGAAAGGACCTAGTTCCTTAGAACAAAAGCGTGGTCCGTGTCGTAGACCGTTGTCATCCGTTGGCGCTCACAATCAACGATCACATGGACGTAAACAGATTGCAAAAGCTTGCCGGCGCTGTGCGCACGGGCGGGAAAGGATCAGTTCGAAGGTTTGACCTTATATATTCTCGCTTCGTTTCGAAACGATTTTTATTTATTCCTTTTTTTCCCAAGGAAAAAAAAAGTTGCCCATAAAACAACTTCTACAGATGATAAGCGACTTCAGAGCGTCTTGAAGAGACTCGGTGTCACGACTGTACCTGGAATTGAGGAAGTCAACATATTTAGTAACGATACTGTCACTCACTTCACAAGTCCCAAAGGTATTATTCCACCGTTTCATTCAACAACCGAGAAACTAAAGCTATGTAGTTCAAGCTGCAACACCAGCAAACACTTACGTAATCAGTGGCCAACCTCAAACTAAAAGTAAGTGCATATTGTGAAATTCGCATGTTTTCAGCTTACAACATTGATTAGAGCTACAAGATTTACTTCCAAGCATTGCTAGTCAGCTAGGTACGAAGATATTTTCTTTTGCAACTTCAAGAGATGAAACTACGACACAGGTCCTGAAAGTTTTCAAACCTTAAAGAAGATGGCAGCTGAGTTCACTTCAAATGAGGCGTAGTATGGCTCACCTCGTCCGACTGACCTGATCTTTATGGAATGTACTTAGCTATCAACTCGATTTTTAATTCTAGTTACTAATTAATTATCGCAGTACCAGTACTCTAAAACTTTACGTAATGTATTTAGCTATTAACTCGATTTTTTACTTCTAGCAGTTATTGTGCAGTACTAGTAGTACTCGAAAAGGAGACATACTGAAATACTGATATAATTTACTTTGAAATCAAAGTTTGTACACTGGATCTATTCCCAAGATAGAAAAGCATTCACGCATTACGGATGCAGTTGCATAGCAAATAATTATTCGGCTTTCCTCATTTTCGTCACCAAGCACTTTACAAGAACCATAGAACTCATTGAAAAGACTGCATAACGTATAGAGATAATCACAGATTCGAGAAGGCGTTAAATCTTGCAGAGATGAATCAAGCGCTTCGGCAAACTTGAGAACGTGCAAAGCGAGTGTCTTCTCTTCTTTCGCCGTAAAACGAAACTCTTGGGACGTGACATTGTGTACATCTATCTTCGTTTTGTCTAGTACTGAACTAACTCGTACATGCGCATATTGCAAATATATGGCAGTATTACCTTTCAAATCCAGCATTCTATCGAAGGAAAAAACGTAGTTTGTGGACAAATTATTTTGGAGATCAGCATATTTTATCGCACCTATACCCAGTTTTCTCGCAGTCTGTCTCATTTCTATCTCGCTCAGTCCAGATATGCCCCTATTTTTTAACTCGTCCCAGCATCGTGACTCAGCTTCACTTAGGAGCTCCTTCAGACGAATGACCTCGCCAGAACGAGTGCGAAATCTTTTACCATCTTCCCCCATCACCAATCCAAAACCAACATGACTCAAACGAATATCTTGCTCTCCACTTCTATTGAGCCAACCCGCTCGCTCTGCTGCATCAAAAATACCTGCAAAATGTTTTTTCTGACCACTATCAGTCACATAAATTATCCAGTCCGCCTTTTCGTGCTTGATTCTATGGTTTATTGCTGCAAGGTCCGTAGATGCATAATTGTAACCACCGTCGCTCTTCCTACATATAAGAGGTGTTTCTTCAAAACTGCTGAATATACACAAAGCACCTTCACTCTTCACAGCGATATTCTTCTGTTCTAACTCTTCGAGTATGTCTGATATCATTAAGTTGTAAAAGCTTTCACCTCTTTCCGAAATTTTTACATTTAAAGCTTCATATATAGTTTCAAACTCACTTCTGCTCGTTTGGCACACATTTTTCCATATTTCTAACATTTTTGGGTCACCAGCTTGCAACTTCACGACAGCTTCTTGAGAACGAACCTTAAATTCAGTATCTTCGTCAAAACGTTTCTTTGCAAGCTTATAGCACGACTGAAGCTCCACAATAGTATCCACAAATCCATCACGTTCATCATTTAAATATTCTATCAACATTCCAAACTGGGTACCCCAATCTCCAACGTGATTTAAGCGCAAAGTTTGAATATTTTTGTATTCGAGCATACGACATATAGAATCACCAATTATAGTACTTCTAAGATGTCCAACGTGCATTTCTTTCGCTATATTGGGAGATGAAAAATCAACAACAACTCGAGGATTGATCAAATCTTTGTCATTGTTTACTTTTTTCTCTCTTCGCCCAAGACTATTGAAGTTTTGCAGAATTTTTGAAGAAATGTATGAGTCCGAAATTTTTATGTTGATGAAGCCAGGTCCAGCAACAGTAGGATTTTCAAAGAAAGGATTCACGGGTAATCTATTGATAATATTTTGAGCAACTTCTCGTGGACTTTTAACCTCGCAACCCTCGACTTCACGTACGATAGAAAATAAATGCATGGCATCGTTAAATTGATAGTCTCCAAGACTCGGGTTAGCGCACTCGTTGAGTGATATCTCCTTGAAATTCTGAGGATATGCGGCTCGAACTGCTTGTGCGAAGAGAGATTTTAACGAGGCTCTCAAATTATCTTCTTCAAGCTTGAATAAAGCTGACTTCCTTTCACTCTTGTTCTCTATGGAATTGATACTTTTAATCGAACCAGAGTGTAGACGCACCATCTTTCTATTGCAGGTTCGACCTCGCAACCTACTACAATAGTTTTGTTGGGAAAAATTGCGTTTAAGTGGAGCTACCCCTGCAATCCTCAAAGCTTGTGTTTGTAATCGATGCGCCATTGACGAAGACCGTTAACGAGGGTACGGATAAGGTTTATGGGACCACCCGACAAATATTTGCCGAGAGTGACGAGACGCTTGGCCAAATAAGTTCTTCTAGCAATAATGAAAACTCCTTAGGGGGCTAGAGAAATGTCATCTTCGTCAAGTGGTCATAGGTTGCAAAAATCATTTAAGCTTTTAAGGTCACGACTGATAATTAGAGTACGTGCCGGTAGCCATAGGAAAAAAGGAAATAATGTTGTTGTGAATGGAAAAAAAAGGCGCTTTTTGTGCTTTGAAAAACTTTCACCGTCTTAAACAGCAAATAACAAAAATTTTGTCGCGGAAAAACGAAACGGACGAAGGGTAGCAACCTGTTCGTGAAAACAAACGGATCGCTTTTGTCTCCCAGAACCTGACGTTTCAAATGGATTCGACGCAAGTGCTGTGTAAGAACGATGCGTTTGTGTTCAAATTTGAATATAAACAGTATCGAGCACGCGTTACTCACATCGCAAGAGGGCGAAGTTTAGACGTTTCTTTCGGAGACACTCAGCGAGAAAGAAGTGGGGAAACAGTTACAGCAAAAGAAAGGTTCGTGCTTTTATACTAAGACTTTGTGTAATTACATGACGTATCACTATTCAGATTAAGTCGACCAATGTTTAAAAATACATTTCGGAGTTTTCGTACAGTCCGATATGAGATGAACACAATACGTCAGCTGGTTTCGAAGGTATTCTTTCTCCGAAATTATTGTATGATAAGTCAAATTTCCTCACTAGCAACTTGCCTTTCTTGGATTGGCAACACATAGAAACCTTGAAAGTGATGACACGAACTTGTCAGAAAGTTCCCATTCTTCGCCAAACAAAGATTTTACAGTCGAGTCATCTAATCGTGTTCTCTGTCTGATGAGTCATACTGGTGGAGGGCATAAAGCAAGCGCACAGGCTTTGAAAGATGGATTTGAGTGCATCTATGGTAACTTTGCTTTTTACCTTAATTCATGAGTAATGGCGCAAACTTTATCAGGCACTTCGTATGATGTGAATATTGTGGATCTATGGAGCTCACATTCTCCTTGGCCTTTGTGTAACATGCCAAAAAGTTACTTTTTTTTGGTAAAAAACCCATGGCTTTGGCGCTTGAACTTCCGCTGCTCAGAACCAAAGATCGTTCATGAAACACTGTTCAGGGTGAGTAAATGAGTGTGTTAATTAAAGGCATGCAATTCAAGTTTACTTTCAAATTGTTCGTAGGGATACGCTGCGATTGTCAGCAAGCAATTCTCGCGTGTTTTTATGGATTATAATCCTCACTTAATCGTAAGTGTACACCCACTGATGCAACATGTGCCGGTAAGAGACTATCTTCAAATTTTCACCTTCTCTTGAATAATTTTCTTTGTAAGTTAATGTCTTTGGAGCGACTTCGAGGTACAGTTGCAAAACCTATTCCATTCGCGACTGTAGTCACAGACTTAACCCGTTGTCACCCGACTTGGTTTCACAAGGTTTTTTACCTTATTATCATATTTTTTCTTAGCGGTTATTAATTTGGACATAGAGTGTGTTGAAATGCTTCGTGGCTACAAAAATAGTGGTTTCGCAAGCACTAAGTTTGGGGCTAAGAGCATCGCAAATCGTATGCCATGGCCTTCCTATTCGACCGTCTTTCAGTATTCCTGCTGGATCAAGAGGATATTTGAGGGAGAAGTTAGGTTTGCAAAAGGATGCTCGGACTGTGATGTTAATCGGAGGTGGTGAAGGAATGGGGAAAATAACAGAAATAGCGGAAGCATTATCGAGACGGTTTGTTCGACCTATATTCGCTAAATTTCTCATAACAACTCTTTGTTAGACTATCTGAAAGACATCAGCTTGTGATCATATGCGGAAATAATAGATCTCTTGTTGAAAAGTTGAGCGCAAAGAAATGGCCTTTCAGCGTTCATATTAAGGTACTCGTACTTACCTTTTTAATCGATTAGCAATTAAAATTTGATGTGAATCCACGTAGGGATTCGTTCATAATATGTCGGAATATATGTCTTGTTGCGATTGTGTTATTACGAAAGCAGGTCCAGGCACTATAGCTGAAGCTTTAATATGCGGAATTCCAATCATTCTTAATGGTATCACCTTCATTTGTTGCTTTCATCAATCATGACCTTCTTGCAGGGTGTATACCATGCCAAGAAGAAGGTAATATACCCTTCGTACTAGATAATGAAGTTGGAACCTACAGCGAGGATCCTGTTACGATTGCAAATACTGTCTCAGAATGGTTCGATACTAATGATGGGACTTTGGAAGAAATGTCAACTCGAGCTAAACTTCTTGGAAGGCCTGAAGCAACTTTCAACATCGTCCGCGATCTTGCAGGTACGTGTCTATAATTTTATTACTGAAATATTTTTAAGTCTCTGCGATGAAAGATCTTGCGCTAGAATAATATCATGAAACTATTTTGCCTCATTTGAAGACGAGCATAAGATTATGACGCCTAAACTAATGAAAATAAATTTTAATATCATACTTTTTATCATTCGTGCAAGGTACTTGGTATAAATGTATACTGGCACTGGTATTCAAACATGAGTCTCAACCCCTATCTTTGCTCTCTACTGCTTGCATTTTATGGTTTGGGGCTGGAAAAAGTATTATTTTGCAGAGTTGTACGGAGTTGAATAAGAGTAAAATATAGTTATCCTAAAAGCTTGAAAAATTTGACATCCCCCCCGCCTCACTTTTCTTGCATTTTTCGGCTATTGCTGTCTTATACATGGCGATCAGAATTTTTTCTATTTTCTATTTTTGAGGGCTTTTTTTGAGGGCATATGATGTATGATGAGTATGCACAATCTTGTTCACACAGTTTTACGAAGAGTCTCCAACCTATATCCCGGCACACACCACAAGTGACTTTCCTTAAGCCATTTCGAACACTTCACCAGGCTCAAAAATATCTCGTCATTGAAAGGTTTTGCTAAGGAAAGATTACGTTGTCGGGCGCCTGAAGGATATCCTTGCAAAAACTGCGCCCGTCGTCGCGCGATACCCTGGAAGTTTCACGAGCTACATTTCGTCCTTTCTTTTTAAGAGGTTGTTTCTTATGAAACTTTTGCGGCCAATGGTGAGACATCTTCTTATTTCTTTGCGTCTTCCTCTAACTAATATTTACAGGGCGAGATATGCTGTAATGTTGGTTGCAATGTCAGCGCTTTTGCACCGTCACGTACCTCTTTATTATCGCACAGGAAAAAAGTTCGTACGAGCGGAGAACAACTCAGAAGAAAGGCACTTACAACTCATACATTTCGTAGACTTCAGTTTGCAGTAGCTACGGCAAACAAAGAATATGCTGGAAATGTTCTAAGTATTCTTCGTGAACGTGGACTTCTTGATGCTTGCACTAATGAAGCTTCTTTAAGTGAGGCTACTCAAAAACCTGTACGAGTATACTGCGGTTTTGATCCTACTGCAGACTCTTTGCACTTAGGTAATCTTTTGGGAATTGTTGTCCTATCATGGTTTCAGCGCTGTGGACACACACCTGTAGTGCTTCTTGGAGGTGCGACCGCAAGTATAGGTGATCCCTCAGGCAAATCGGTTGAACGACCATTATTGGAGACGGAAATAATACAGTCAAACACAGCAAAAATTGGAAAGAACCTCGAAGAAATTCTTGGTCGTGAAAGTACATATCCACCGCCTGTGGTTATGAACAACCTTGATTGGTTTGCAGACATGAGTTTTCTCAATTTTTTGAGGAATGTTGGCAGATATGCAAGAGTTGGGACGATGATCAACCGTGATAGTGTAAAAACACGCCTGGAGAGTGAATCTGGGATGAGTTTCACTGAATTTTCTTACCAGCTTCTTCAAGGATATGATTTTATGCACTTATTTCAGAACCATGATGTAACCGTTCAAATAGGAGGAAGCGATCAATGGGGTAATATTGTCGCCGGTTCTGACCTTATCAGACGTACAGTTGCTAAGGAGTCGGTGTTTGGTGTAACATTTCCACTCTTATTGAAAGCAGACGGGAAGAAATTTGGAAAGAGTGAAGATGGTGCAGTTTGGCTCTCGTCAGAGCGCTTGTCTCCTTTCAAATTTTACCAATATTTATTACAAACGAAAGATGAAGACGTTCTTCGGCTAATGAAGATGCTAACATTCGTGCCTCTCCTAGAGATAGAAGCATACTCGAAGTCAATGAGTAGCCAGAACTATGTGCAAAATAGTGCTCAAGTTCGACTTGCAGAGGAAGTGACGAGATTTGTGCACGGCGAAGTTGAGTTACAAAAAGCAATCACTGCCACGAAGGGTCTTTTACCAGGATCGGATACAGAATTAGACATTGATGTTCTTGAGTCGTTAGTTGATGTCGTGCCTACTGCTGTATGTTTAAGGACTGACGTTGTAGGAATTCCTTTAGTAGATGTAGTAGTAAAAGTTGGGCTTCGGAAGAGTAAAGCTGAAGTCAGGAGAATGATTGATGGCGGTGGAGTGCGTATAAATAACAAAAAAGTTCTAGATGTTTCAACATGTGTAAGGTCAGAGAACTTGATTGCCGGAAGAATGCTACTCATAAGCATGGGAAAAAAAAACAAGTTTCTTGTACAAGTTCAATCATAGCAAGAATTTTTTGAAATATCACATACACAGACTCAGAGAACATGAAATCTAATATATTTGATGGTGTGGACACACTACTATTCCATCATTTGCACATTTGTAAAACTTGATCTCAACTATTTTTAAGTTATGAGGCACTTGATGTAAATGTCCACATTGCATCACGACCCTCCCCACGCTTCTCAACGGCCACACATAAAGAGGCTACACGCAGGAGCGCTGACCAAATCGGGGTCGGATCATACAGGTAGAAGTTTGGATATTTTGACTTCAAAGCTGTCGTCGCTAACTGTGCTTTGTAGTGTGGGATCGAGCACTCGATGTGATGTGCAACGTGAGTGCTCCCAATTCGATGGTGAAGGAAGTCAAAAACAGCACCATAAGGTCGATCGATAGTCAAGAATGCACCTTTAATATAGCTCCACTCCTCTGATGCAAGATGCTGAACATCTGTGTCGGTGTGTTGGAGCCATGTATATAGGACCAGCCAAAAATTTACAAACATATATGGTCCAAGGTAAAGTGAAATGAAGGGGTACGCACCACAGCAATAAACCCAATAACCGAGTGAAAAGACAACTGCGAGCACGCCCACATCAGAAATGAGAACCTTCTTCTTCCAACTTCCGGGAAATAACTCTAGCTCACCTGTATTTATCCAAGGTAAAAAATGATTTGTGACTCCACGTGCACTTCCGCCAGTAGCCCCAGTAATCAAATATGCTGGCCACCCGAATACTAAATGTGTGATAAGTTGAACGAAAGTGAATAGATTTTCCCCCAATCCCTTTCTTGCACTCAGGTTTAAGTCACCCTTCAATTCACCCTTAACGTATGGAACATGAGTTTCACCCTCTGTTAAATGATTGGTTCTACTGTGATGAACAGCATGTGACCTTTGCCAAGAAAAATATGGGACTAATAAGAGTGAGTGCAAAGCATATCCAACGAAATCCTGGAGTATGCGATTATCACTGAAAGCATTATGTCCACATTCGTGAGCAATCACCCAACATCCAGTTGCAATTGTCCCAGTTACGGCTGCATAGCTCAACCAAACTGGCAACCAACACAGTTTTAAAGGGATAAATGCAAAAGCAAGTGCTCCACAGAATGAAGTTAAAAATGTAGATAGAACGGTATACGCCAGAGACGTAATAGTGTCCTTTTTGAAGCAGTCGTCAGGTATGTTTGATAGGACTTCAGATCTACTCGGAAATTCATCCTTGGGTGGAAATCTAATAGCTTTGCCTTGAAGCCCCGACAACGGAAGAGAATTTTTATCCGAAGCCGATGACGTTATACCAAGAAGGTATTTTTTTTTTTCAGGAGCGTCCCCCTTCGGTCTAAGAAGCCTACATGATAATTTGCCAGACAATTTATTTAGACGGCATGCTTTTGAAGAAAAGCATGAAGATGTTACCGTGTTCAGCATCATTTTAGCTGGTTGTCGAAGTGGTGCAAAAATTGTGCGCGAGGGCGCGAGAGCGCCGTAGCGTGGAAACCTTAAACCCTATTACCTGATCCCGCCGTGTAAAAAAAGAGTAAGCGAAAAAAAATCTTACTAAAAATAAAAGTCACTACCCACCCGCACAGCAGCACCACCCCACAGCACAACAGAGTAGTAGTATCTATAACAAAATGATCACAAATCAAAATTTCCAAAAAATAAGTTAAATATTCGATAATCGAAGCTTCGAAGGGAAGATATCTTTTGGAATTAGAATTCTGACAAAAAAACGCCATAACTCCACCTGCGAAGTAACCGCATAAGTAAAAGAGAAACATGTTTGCGTCAACGTTAAATGTATCCACTTTTGTCCACGACAGTAAAGGTGCGTATTACATTAAATCGTCGTATTTATTTTGTGAAAAGCCGAACTCCTCACTTACGCTTCAAATTCTTCCTTTCTGTGATCTTTTAGTGACAACGCGTAACTCTAAGAAATGCTTCAAGAAAGGTATGCACGATTGAAATCCATTCTACTTGTATTAATGTCAATAATTATTTCCCAAAAATACAAATCATAGCTCCGCAAGCCATGGCTTCCGAAACTTTCGCTGCAATTCAGAAGAAATCCGCTGCAATTTCTGCGACGATCTTGGCTACAACTGCCCCTGTCCTTCCCGCCCTGGCAATAGTATGTTTCCCGTATTTCCTCATTTACTAAGTAACTCAATCAACAACATTAGGTCGATGATCGCCTCAATGGTGACGGCACTGGTCTTCCGCTAGGCATCAACGATGGTGCCCTCGGG
>Ga0255781_10002634_pt1 | contig 14273 bp, 8 predicted proteins | sample 101ome_21_FD_179979 | JGI IMG/M metagenome (GOLD analysis project Ga0255781, IMG submission 179979) | Coastal salt marsh microbial communities from the Groves Creek Marsh, Skidaway Island, Georgia - 101413BT metaG (version 2) | ecosystem: Environmental > Aquatic > Marine > Intertidal zone > Salt...
ATCAATCATCCACGAGGCACGCGAACCGTCGTCAAGTCGTCGTCGTCGTCAAGTCGTCGTCGCCCGATCGACCCTTTGACCGCGGGGGCGTCCGTCACCCAGTCCCACGCAAATTGACGGTCTATGACTCAAGATGAAGACGACGAAATATCCCGACGAGAAGAAGGTCGGTCGGGCGGCGTCGAGTTGGTTAAACCCGCGTCGCCGCGTCTCGTCTCGAAGCCGTCCGCCCGTCGAGAGAGGTTGACGCGCGCGACGAAGCGAGACGACGACGGGTCGGACGGTATGCTTCGAAGACCTAGAAGACGATGCGATGGGGTGACGACGACGACGACGACGATGGGTGAGGAAACCACCGGAGCGTCGTCGTCGTCGTCGTCGTCGTTAGCGGTCGGACGAGTACCGAGGACGGCGCTGACGAGGAGGAGCGCGAAAAAGGAAGGTTGGGGCGAGGACGAGCTTCGAGGAGGAGGCGGAGGGTTCGTGTTGCGAGGAAACGACGGGGGGCGGGATATTAAACGAAGGTTTGGACGGTTCTTGGCGAGGATAGAACCCCCGAGTCGATTGGACACGGAGAGCATTAAGGAGGCGGTGAAGGACATGCGAAGCAAGACGGAGTCGGCGCTCAAGGAGATCAAGGTGCCCAACGTTGAAGATTTGCGAAACTTGATCGATGACATCAGGGCGGAGCAGAGCGAGGCCAAGTACCACCCGGATAGGAGACGTTTGTCCAATGTGGCGGACTTTTTCGCGTATACCGAGGAAGAAGGTGCGGGAAAAAGGGCGGACGCCCAGGCGAATTCGCAAAGTCTCGAGTTTTAGAAAGCCTTTCTTTCGTGAGCGCGTTCTCGACTCGTGCGAATGACTGACGAAAATGACGTTAATGACGCGATAGGTCGTAAATTTTTCGACGAGGTGGATCGATCGGGTAAAGGGAAGCTGACGCTAGATGACTTGAAGGACGCGATGAAGAAGCGCAATTTACCTCCACACTACGCCAAGGCATTCATGGAAAAGGCAAAGGGTAACAAAATCTTCGCGCGATCCATCACTTGGGAAGACTTTCAGAGCGTTATGAATGAGCGTGAATCCACCATGTTGCGAACCTTCAACTCGATGTCCATGTCTCGAAACGGTTTGTTAAAGACGTCGGACATCAAGCAGGTGCTTCAAGGTTTAGACTTGCCCGCGACTGAGGCGAATGTCAAAGCCATGATGAGTCATTTGCGCGGAAGTAACGAATACTCGAGGCAAGGTTACGTCACTTACGGTCAATTTCGTAACTTTTTGATGCTTTTACCGCACGAAGTGGCTCGGGAGACGGATCCTTCGAGGGTCTGGTTCGAAGCTGCTACGATTGTGCAGTTCAGCCCTCCAGTACGAACTGGAAACTTCAAGAAGGCTGCGCGTGCTGCGTTTGCTGGAGGATTAGCGAGTGCGAGCACTACAAGCATGATGCACCCGCTCGATACACTCAAGACGCGGCTTCAGGCTGCCGTCGGTAAGGGACCAACGCTTCTTGAGCTCGTCAAGAGCGTTCCAAAGCTCGGCCCACGCAAAATTTATCAAGGCATCATTCCCGCGGTGAGCGGTAATTTCTTGGGACACGGCTTACGTACGGCTACATACGAAGTTGTTTGTATCGCTTTAGCCCCGGCTATGGCTTTCCCGCTCGTGACGGAGACCACCATTCAAGGCTTGGGTTCTGGTCTAGGCACTTTTTTCGGCACTTGCGTTCGCATCCCGTGTGAAGTATTGAAGCAACGGCTGCAGACGGATCAGTATCCGAATGTGGTCTCTGCCGCCACTGGAATGGTTAAAAAGAATCCACGCGCTCTTTATGCTGGGACTGCAGCCACACTCACCCGTGAAATTCCCTTTTACGTCACCGGGTTGATGATTTACGAGAATTTGAAAAAGGTTGCAGTCGCGATGAAGGGCGGCAAGGAGCTTGAGAATTATCAGGTGATTATTGTCGGTGCGTGTGCGGGTGCTCTTGGTTCAGTCATGGTGAACCCATTCGATGTGATGAAGACTCGTACGATGACTGGCTCTGTGCCTCTCGGTGAGAACCTCTTTGTATCGATGGCTCACATTGTCAAGACGGAGGGCCCGAAGGCGTTAATGAAGGGCGCCATCCCGCGCATGGCTTGGATCGCACCCCTTGGCGCCATGAACTTTGCTGGATACGAGCTCGCAAAGAAGGCGATGAACAAGGCTGATGAAGAAAAGCTGAAGGCAAAGGATGGCAAGGAGATGAGCCTGCGCACAGCGCCTCCGACTGAAGGGGCGGAATAGAGTGTATCATTTTGTTGGTTCTTTTTCGACATACCGTAACTACAAGTACTAAATTAAAACATCACCCCCTTCCAAGAGGTGTAACAACAATCAGCTATCAATTTACACACGCTAAAGTTCAATCTCGTTTTCGTCTGCAAGCTTCGGCGGAGGCGGAGCTCGCCGCTGAGGAGGAGCTGCGCCAAACGGTCCCTGCCTCGGCACGGAATAGTATCTCACATCCCCACCATCCCCACCTCCACTCGGCGCGTTGATTTTCAAATCGAGCTCTAGTAAATCCATGATCGCTTGCGTTTGCGGGTTGACGTCCACAGTATCTGGCGCTCTGCCGCGACGGCGGGTCTCCATGGATGGATCGTACGCCGGTCTCGTAGCGGCAAAGGCTGGAGGTGTGGTGGCAGATGACCCGACCGTGCCTAATCGTTCGCTGACCCATTTTCGATGAGGTTCAATCTCTACCGCCTCTGGTGTGCCGTAAGCCGGTAGTTGTGCTGGGCTATGAGTCACCGAATGGTACTCGTGATTCGCCTTTAGAATCGATAGCCATTCTTCATCCAAACTGAACCCACCTTCGGCGCTCTTGTCGGGCAAATCGATGACTTGCAAAAAGTCTCGCCGCGGCAAACATTTATCTAAAGCTAAGAACTTTGTCGTTTTATCATCCTCGTGCTTTACGAGAGCTGCGTATTTGACGTGCAAGTGTGCGCTAAACCAGTACGACGGTTTCAACCGCTTGAGTAGTTCCTCCGCAGGCGGTGATCCCAAACTGTTCGATTCGATCTCATCTCGTAGAAACTTCTTCTTGCGAAACAATTCTTGCTTATTTCCGTGATGCGCAATGCCCCTGGGCCAGTCGTGGCTCAGAAATACATCTACATGCTGCTTCACTTGCTTGAGCTTGAACACGTCAAACTCCCGAACATGGTACGCCGTTTTCACCGTGTGCCCGAGATATGGTGGTCGTTCATGGTGACCCTTCTTGTAATCGTGTGATTTGTAAATGCCAGACAACCCCCCAATGCGCAAATCTCCAAAGTTTACCACTCCAGAGTGACCAACGTAGTAAATGTTTGGCGCCACGTACCCGCCGTAGTACAATTCCCAGAGGTAATTCGACGCCTCGTGGTTACCACCGATGAATAGAGTGGGTATGGGTGCGACTTTCTCACCGCTGTAGTACTTGTAGAACGTTCCAAGCTCTTTGTACTTGTCTGGAACGGACATACACTCGAGATCGTCCAGGTTTCTCACCGCTTGGAAATCGCCGCAACAAATGAGCAGGTCAATCTTCACTTTTTCTACAGTCTCCAAGTGCGCTATGGCGCTATAAATGGCATCTAGTTCGCCATGACAGCACCCTTCAATCGCGATCTTCATCCTGGCGCCCTAGACTGACTTCCCTCGCGAGCGTCACGCGGAAGAGTGGCGAACGTAGTGACGGGAGCGCTTTGCAGTGTGGTCGAGAGGAAGCTCTCTCTATCATTGGGCTTACTTTAGATTTGTGAGATGTCCTACGCGCGTTAATCTCATTAAGTGCTGCTAAGTTTAAATGCTAAGTGTGAGTGTGTCCAATGGTCGTCGATCAGTTGGATTTGTTCATGATCAAACGGTGGCAATGGCAAAGGAACTCGACGTAGCTCATGCCCGCGGGACTTCTGTCCTCGCTGAGACGATTGTAGAAGAGCGCCTCCAAGCTGTCGCCACGCTTGAGGATCCTAGTGCGTAAAAATGCGCCTCTCTGTTTGCGTATGGCGTTGATGAAATCGTTGAGCGCCTTTGACGTCGGATTGTCAAAGCTCGGCACGGTGGCTCGCGACGACGCAATGTCGTCGACATTTTCCGTGCCAAACAAGTCGCGTAAGATTTCAACCGGAAGTTGCCGTCCAATCCACAGCAAGATTTCTTGACCATCATCCAAGAGATATGCCCCATCTTGACTGAGTTTTTCCGCACTGAGCCAGAGCGAAGGAGGTATCGGAGGGAAGGAAGAGTCCTTTGGTAAATCGTGGACAGAGAAGAGACGCGGGTACACAGCCGGAGTCATCAGTTCTGGTGGGGAGACAAGCGCACGGTACAGCCACATCGCTCGATCGTCTGGCGACGCGTCTGATCGGAGACCATGTGATTTATGCAGACCGAGTACGTAGAGCGGTAAAGTCTTCAAACCTTCCGGCAGAATGAGCTGTCCACTGCTATTGTTGCTGGCGCAGAATCGGCGGTAGGCGTACAATGTGGCTATGCACTGTTGCAAAGATGCGTCTTTCGCCGCAGTGAGCGTACCGTTTCCAGTCAAGAGAGTGTAAGCCGACTTGCGAACCGCCCAAGTTATCTGAGCATCCAAGTCAGCGGCGCGGAAGAGCGAACCCAACACAGACGTGATGGGCAAAGCAATCGTGTGCACTCTAATGCGTCTCTCGCGAGACATGGTTGTGTACAACAGCGCACATTGCACGTAAGCCTCCTTACCGTCGACGAGCTTGTCTTCGTATCTCAACGTGACAGCGATAGTCTTATCGCTATCCAACGCCGGCAAATCAATATCCGTCATTGTTCTCTTGCAGAAGAATCCATTGTAGTCTTGCACACCGAGACCGGCGCTCGCGCGCACGCGCATCACCGCTTCCAAGGCTTGTGGACGAATGAGATTCCATCTGAGATCGTTGTGAAGCTGCGCAAAGTCTTGTTCAACGTTGAATCCAGGGTATCTGTACAAGGATCCGCCCGTCATGCGAGGCAAGACGCCGAGAGTCGCGACGTCCACGGATGATGACACGCACAGGAAGACATCGATACAAACTTGATGCTCAGCGGCGTGCATCGCCATGTTGTGGTAGTTCTTGTCTACCGAAGCCATGCATCTAAGCGGTTCTTTTTCTATGTTTCCCGTTCGTTGCCCGGTGGTGCTGGTGCGCGCTTCAAGCTTGCCGATGCCCACGTTTGGAATTGTCGCCAAGAAGGCCATCACCTTACCGCCAGTCGGCTTCAGACATTCAATCGCCGACTTGATACCAGCCGTCGAGGCGTTCGGTCCGGGAGCAGACGACGAAAACGATTCTGGAATCGTTTTCAGCAGCTTCTCGATAGCCTCGCGATTCTTCGCTAGCGGCATCAGAAGCCCACTCTTGAGGGGAGCGTAGGAGTCGTCGACGTCTGGAACGACGAGCATCGATGGCTTCTCCGCGCCTTCCTTGACGTGGTAAAAGTGAATGCTACTGTCCACAGTCGCGATACTCACGAGCGCGTGTTCAGCACCCTGAATAGAGTCGAGCGTACGAAGAATGACTTCACACGCGCTCGTGGTGACGCCGCTCTGGATCGCCTGCGCCGTGACTTCGATGAGAAACAAATATGCCGGAGCCATCGGCGGGCGAACCATGTACTCCGCTGGGGCGACGTATTCCACGCTACCCCGGCACAGTTCTTGCCTCTCGGTCCAGTCTGTTCGTTTACCATCGGCACCGAGGTTACACATGTAATCCGGAGGCACTTCGGTGACAAAGTGACAAAAGTTGCATTCAAAACGCATGTGATCGATGAAGCGCATGTACGGATTCATGTACGCCTTACACCTCCCACATCGTACTGGTCCGACGGCACCGTTATCTATCACTTGAATCGGCGCTTCCTCTGGATGCGGCAACGCCATCGGACGCGTCATGATGCTCAACGGCATCCCAGAAGTCGTCAACAAATCCCCCGTGTTTGGCACGCTGCTAATCGTCGAGCGCATATACCTTGGATTTGCGCTCCCTAAATCTACACCCACGTACTCCACGAGCGCCGAAGGTGGATGCGTCGACTGATCCATCTCGCTCCGAGTGTTATACCTAACCTTTTCCGCGTGACTCACGTGCACCGGCCGCGGTATCTGCGACGGATCTATTCTAGACGTTGACCCTCCTCGATTCGCCGCAAGCGGTTGCGCATACCCGGGCTGCGGCGCCCCCGGCATCACCGGAGCCCCGATCCCCGGCTGCGGCGGCATCACCCCCGCCCCGACCGCTCCACCTCCGACGATCGGAGGCGTCCCAACGCCCCCCATCATCGTCCCACCCCCCAAATGCGGCTGGTGTTGCGGGTACGTCCTCTGCTGCTGCGGCTGTTGCGTCGGCGGAGCCGGAACCGCTGAAGAATGCATCGCCGGTCCCCCGTATCCCAACGGTGTAATCCCCCCTGGTGCACCACCACCGTATACTGGCGGTTGTCCCTGCATCGGTGGCGGCGTCAACGTCGCCTTCCCCATCGCATCCGTCGCTCTTTCCACCAGATGCTGCTGCTGCTGCTGTTGAAGATTACCGTGATGCTGAAGATGTTGTCGCATCGGTGGCGCCGTCCCAATCGTCGGCGGTGCTCCCCCTCCCGCGGTTCCTCCCGTCACCATCATCGTCGGTTGCATCGTCCCACCACCGTTCGCTGGGACGCCACCGTTCCACCCACCGTTCGACGAAGCCATTCCTCCTGAACGTTCGCACCCGAACGACGCGACTGACGTTCGCGCCTCGAAGTGCCGCGCCCCGCGTCCGTCACGGCGTGGTCTCACTGTTTGATGCATAGATCCCCTCATTTCATCTCTAATACGTACGCATGCCCTCGACGGCGACGCCGTGGTGTATTTTCCCTCAATAGATATCTCTCTATCACTCGGTGTATGCAAGTGCGCTTCATACATACGTACATCCATCCCCGTTCCGCCCGTCCGTCCGTCCGTCCGCGGCGTCTCGTTCGATCGATCGATCGATCGACGCGCGCGTTTGGTTTTTTGAACGAACGCGCGAACCCGCGTGCGGCGCCGACGAGGGCGTCACACGCGCGCGCGTCGTCACCGACACCGATTCGTCGACGTCCCGGGTCATACCCGACGGTGTTGACACGCACGCAGAGAGGGTCCGTCGAGCGTCTCGGAACGCGCGAGGAGGATCGCTCGTCGTCATCCCTCTCCCGACGGCGCATTCTGTTCTAAATCGGCGCCGGTGAGAATGGATCTTCGCGGCGACGCGTCGAAAGGGTCGTCGGTCGGCGCGACGTCGAGACGGAGGAGAAGCGAGAGGAGAGCGATGATGCGTCGGGGAAGGAAAGACGGGTTGAGGTGCGCGCGCTCGCGACGAACGAACGAACGAACGAATTGACTCGATTTTGATGTGCGGGCGCGACCCGGCGGGAGAAGGAAAACGCGGCGCGCTTCGAGGTTGAGGCGCATCGTTTGACTTTTGTTGGTTTTCACCCGGGAAGGAAGCGGGGGAGGTTCGCCGCGCGAGAGGGCGCCGGGAGAGCGCGTGATGACCGACGAAACGCGAAACCGCGCCCAGACGTCGGACGAGCGCGAGTGCCGAGGCGAGAGCGACCGAGACTGACTGACGGCTGGCTGGTTGTGTTTTTGCGACTCGTAGGACGCAAACGGCGGCGCTCACGGCGCTCGTGGTGTTTGGTGTGGCCGGAGCCGCCTTAATGAGGGATTGGACGCGAGGAACCGCGGGTGTCGGAATGGACGGTGTTGGGAGAAGGCTGTTGAGCTCGAGCGAGACGTGTAAACCAACCAAGGATTGGGAACTTCCCGGAGGAATATTCGCCTATTTGATTGGCGTGATCTACTTGTTCATCGGCATCGCAATTGTGTGTGATGACTTTTTTGTCGCGTCGCTCGAGTGTATTTGCACAGCGCTCGGTCTGAGTGATGACGTCGCGGGAGCGACGTTCATGGCGGCGGGCTCGTCCGCCCCAGAGCTGGCCTCGAGCGCCATGTCTTTGATCAACAGCGGCACGGACAGCGCTCTCGGGGTTGGCACAATTGTCGGAAGCGCAGTGTTCAACATTCTCGTCATCATCGGCACTACCGTCATCTTTGCCGGGCAAACGCTTAAATTGGACTGGAAACCTCTCGCGCGCGACTGCACCTTTTACGCTGCCGCGATCTGCGGCGTTGTCGGCACTTTCAATGGAGGCAAAGTTCACTGGTGGGAAGGTTTGATTTACGTGTTGCTCTACAGCTCGTACATTGCCTTTATGTGGAAGAACCAGTACTTTATGGATCTCTTGGATAAACGTTTTGGTGATTACCTCGGGCGCACGGTGAAGGAGGAGAAAATGGAGGAGGGAGAAGCTACAGAGATGTCCACGGCGCCATCCGCTGTCGTTGCCGAGAAGAAGGCGTCACCAAAGGGTGAACTTTCGGTGACGGGTGCGGTGCTCGTCGGCTTTGCAGCGCAGCGCTTCAAGGCTGGAATTGCCGCTCGCACTATCAAGCCGATGAGCGCTGGTCAACTTCGCAAGATTCGTAACGAGACGGAGAAGGTGACGTGGCATCATCATCATGTGCACAAATGCGCGTGCGAAGACGAGGGCGATGAGGAGGCCACTAGTCCGTGGAAAGTGCCGTCGGAATGGAAGGACAGACCAATTTGGGCATTAAGCTTACCGTGGTACACTCTGTACACGTTCACGATCCCACCGTGCCACACGAAGAAGTGGGAGACATGGTACTTTGCCTCCTTCCTCATCTCTATTGGTTGGATTGGGGTCATCTCTCACTTCATGGTGGAGTGGTGCGCACGCATTGGCTGCTTGTTGGGGATCCCCGCGGTCGTCATGGGAACGACCGTCCTTGCGGCGGGTACCTCCATTCCAGACGCACTGTCATCCATTGCCGTTGCGAAGGATGGATTTGCTGACATGGCTGTCGCAAATGCCGTCGGATCAAACGTGTTTGACATCTGGCTCGGCCTTGGTCTTCCGTGGTTGTGCTACCTGTCATGGCAAACACCCAACTACATCGAAGTGAGCACTACTGAACTTCTTCCGTCTTCATTGATTTTGCTCGGCGTACTCGTGTTTTACGTCGGTACGGTCGCGAGCAGGGGGTTCTCGATTACTAGGCAAATGGGTTTCATGTACATCGCAATGTATGTTTTGTACGCATTTTACAATATCATCCTCGTTTGGGTATTGGACGTCTATCATATCGAGTAGAGTAATATTGGCAATGTGTTCAACTGTACTGAGTCAGACGTGAGATGTTCGGGCGTCGTTCCGCCAAGAACTCAAAGGAGGGCGACCCAAGGTCATTGCGCGTCGAGCATTTTGCTAGCGTCTTAGGGCATAATAAGCATCCAAGACTATATGTATTCACATCACGCGCGCGCGCAACTTCTAAAAGATTAGTACGGCTTGTGTCTAGCGTCACTCCCATCGTTGCTCTTACCGACTGGCCCCCCAGCTTGCAGACGTTTTGAAATTTCAGCAGCTCTGGCAGCGGCAGCCTCTTGGGCCGCCTTTGCCTGCTCGACGTTTGCACTCATGGCCGCCAGCGGTGGGGTGAATGATCGAGGAGTGACTAATTTTGGTGTCTTGGCTAGTTCTACGCGAATGTTCCTCCCACCAACGTTCATACCATTCAAAGCTAGCGCCGCGAGCACCTCCTTGTGAGTCGAGAACTCAATAAAGGCGTAATTCTTCCCAGCACCGCCCTCTCTGATCTCTGAGATCGATCCGCAAAACGAGAACATCTGCTTAACGTGATCAATCGTCATCGCAGTGGGCAGATTAGAAACGTGCGCAGTTCTCTTTAACTCCTCTGGAACCGGTGGTTCTGGAGCTTGAGATGTGGAAGCTACAGGTGGGGGCGGCGGCGGCGGCACGGCGGCGTGTCGGAATTTGCACACTGATCGGTCGCACTTGCCCACCAAAAAGTCTCTGCAGATACCGACGACTCCACCGGCACCAGTAAGCGTCATCCCGCGATCGCTCACTATCGTCTGCTCGAGAGAAGCGCTGAAGAAGGCTTGGAAAGGAGAACCTCTGATGGCCACCCCGTCGTAAGTCACGGTCAGTTCGTAGTCCCCACGATCAGAAACCGAGTAAGAACACCCATAGGTACCGTCGTTCCAATCCTTCCCTTCACCTTGAACGACAATTTCGTTCGTCGACGCGCTCTTCACCTCAAACTTGACCGATCCACCGCCCTTTTTCACTCTACCATCTTCTCCATCCTTCGCCACCACGGTGAATGCGGCAACCTTACCGGCGGTTCCACCGCCCGCACCCGCGCCGAGTGCGACGCATCGCAACGGATCTGCCACTCCCGGCGGAAACCCAGAGTTTCCAACTTCCTCGACCGCTTTACCCGCGTCCGATTCCGCTTCCGACGCCGCTTTTCGAGCCGCCGCTGCGGCTTCGTATTCGTCTTCCCCCGGTCGTTCTCGCACGCTCTCCCGCACTTTCGGCAGCGTCGGCGGCGCTCCTCGTCCTTTCTTCTTAAACGTCGCCTCAAACGCCGCTCTCGCTTCGTCGTGTCGCTTCTGTTCCAGCGCTTCCGCTTCCGTTACCGCCAGTTTACGCGCCGCATCCAACGGGATCTCCCCAGTCTTTCTGAGCGCCATGACTCGACTGGACCGATCGAAGCGCTGCGGCGCAGACTGACGAAGGTGTCTTTGATGGACAATCAGCGCTTGGAATATGAATAGCGGTGATTTCACTCAGAGCGCGAGACGAGCAACCGACGGCGACGATGACGACAGGATCAATGCGATGTCAACTAAAAAATGTGTCTATCTGTAACAGGTATCTCTTAATGATGGAGTGAAGAGGCGAAATCGGCATGAGCTAAGGGACGGTGGTGCGAATGTGCATGGCTATGTGCATGGCTTTGCCCGTCGACGGGAAGAGCTCGTCTTGGGCAGAGACTCTGTGAAATCGACATCCTGATGTTCTCTTCGTCGTTTTCTCCCGTACGCCTTGTGGTATCGTAGACACGATTTGCATGTCTTTTTACCGCTCACGAATTGGGTCGCTTCGTCCAAGTGCTGTCGACAACTTGAACAAAACTGCATGACGCCCGAGACGGCGACGGCGCGCGAACGAGACTTGGACGACTTTACGCTCTTCCTGGCGCGAGCACTGCGAGAAACGCTCGCTGGTACACTCTCAGCCGAACGATCTCTATTGTCTTTTGTCGTTGCCGGCGAGCTTTGCGGTGGGATGTTCGTCAGCAGGTCCTTGCTGAGGTCTTGCAAGCCTGCGGGCGCTTCGACGCCGCGAGTGAGCTCCACCGTAACGCGCAACTCGTCCGCCACCGGGTCGTCGAACAAAGTTTCAAAGCCTCCAAAGGTCTCAGACTCCGGTGGGAACGCTCCCGGGTCCATCTGATCGAGCGTCCACGCGCCAGGTGGGTCTCGATCAGGGTCTCGGTCGAGGTACAGCGCGTCTGTTATGACAATGTTCGAATATCTGTTTTGGGATGTTTAACGTCGTACGAACGTTGCGCCGCCGTGCGCGGTGCGTTCGCTTCGCGCAGCCCCCGGACAAGGGCGTAGAACTTTTCGTCGCGGTTGCGATCGATCGTCGCCTTGACGGGGAACGCGACCGACGCGAGACGTTGTTACGTTTTTCTCTTACGCAACACTATCTCCGGCAAACGTAATGTGCCACGTGGATGGTTCGGCCGCAGGGGAAACTCGAGCGCTCGGATCGAGGCGGGTCTTCAACAGGGTAAATGCGAAATACGGATGAGGAGCGCATTGGAGTGGTTTGTTCGAGGTGACTGGATCCCAGTGAATCGGTATTACAGCGCGCGCGCGCGCGTGTAGTTTGGTAAGAGAGTGTTGCGGTTAGGTGAGCGAGCGCGGCGAAGGGCAGAGTTGGCCTTGGATGCTGGTAAACCCTTGAATCGGCGAGAGTGCGTTGAGAGAAGGCGACTCGGGCCACGAGAAGATTGCCTTGGAGAGCGAGCTGACCAGTGGTGTGCCGGTGACGATAGATTCGAACGGCGAGCGCAAGCACGCGTATGGAGACGCGGAACACCAGTAATCTGGTAAGCTGCTCTCCGCAATGCTGAGCGCGGGAGGACGTTGGCTTTGTCCAAGAGGCGGGGACTTGGAGCGACGAACCTCACCTATTCCCTTACCAGCAGTGGAAATCTCTGTGATGCGCGGTCCTCGGTTCGAGGTCTGTCGCAAGTGCTCTTCCAAGTCTGCGTCTCCAAATGGCCACGTTGGCGAGGTTGGGGACAGAAAGTCAAAGCTCAAATCAGAGGGCGCAAAGGCGGGCTTCTTGTGCCTACACGAAGATTTCATCGCAGCTGCAGCGATGATACTGTCTCTTCGTGCTCTCACTCGAAGAACTGCCTCCTCGATGGCGAGAGCGCTCGAGTTGCCTCTCATGAACTGAGCGCTGAAGTAATTGTCAAAGTAATTAATCATCTTTCCAATGTGCGATGGACTCGTCGGTGTTTGCGCCATCGAAACGAGCTCCATCTCCTTCGCAGCTTTACCACCTCGTTTCCTCGGTTTCAAATCTGAAATTTGCCCCGCAGTAGCGAAAGCCTCATCCATCTTCTTTTCAAACCTCTGCTGCGCCGCGCGATAGCATCGCTCGCCCGCTTTCGGTGAGGCTCGCTTCACTTGCCTCGTTTCGGTCGACTTGGCGCTCGAGCGCGGTTCCATTTTTATTTTCTTCTCACTCTTCGTCACGGGAGTATCGAGAACTAGCGAAGGAGACGAAGTCGCCCGCCTTCTCTTCCTCGAACCGGAGGACGGCGTCGAAGCCGTCTTACTCGCCGCCTTGTCCTCCTCCCGCGGTTTAATCTCCCTCGACTTTTTCACAGAATCAACCCGCGTCCCACCCGACCGCAAGCTCGACCCTGACGACCTCACCGTCGTTTCACTCTCTCGTCGCTCCGTCTCACCACCATTTAGCGTCGGTTTCGCGTGATCGTGTTCGCCTTCGTACTTGACCACCACGCCCGCTCCGTCGCTCGCCCGCTCCGTCTTCTTCCTCGCCGGACATCTCGGTTCGGTGCATCGGTAATACGATCGCGGGTACGGTGAATTCTTGATATTCTTCTGGCCGTACTTTCGCCATCGGTACCCGTCTCCCGTCGTCGCGTCCGCGCAGTACAATCCTTCCTCCTCTTCCTCTTCCTCTTCCTCCTCAGACAGTGTGCAGGCGAAGCGACCTCGACCTCGACCTCGACCTCGACCTCGACCTCGACCTCGAACGCCACCACTGATACCGGGCGGCGGCGTCAACCGTCCAACTGTCCGAGCAACGAACGCCGCTGGTCCACCGGCCGCGACGCGCGTCGCCGGCGTCGTCGTCGCCGCGATCCCGTCGGATTCGTCGCGACGACGCGTCATCGTCGGTGAACGAACGACACCGTCGGTGTCCCGGCTCGGCGTTCCCGTCGACATGCGTCGCCCTCGCCCTCGCCCTCGCTCTCGCTCTCGCCCTCGCTCTCGCTCGCGCTCGTCTCCGAGATCAATCGATTGGATCGGTTTCCCTCCTCGTCGCCGTCGTCGTCGATCGACGCGTCGTCGCACCGTTTTCGTGGAAAAACTTTTTTATCCCTTCAAAATCCAATCGCGTTCGTCCCTCGATCGCTCGCCCCGCGCCTCGTCGCGTCCTCGCGCGCGCTCTTCTCTTCCTTCCTCGCGCGTCCTCGCGCCCCTGGTCTGTCGGAACCGCGCGTCGCCGGGTCGTCTCCGACGCGCGCGACGCTTCGAATGTCCGAACGTTCGCTCGGACGCGCGGGGTCATCGGACGTCGACGTCGAGTCGTGAGTCGCCCGCGACGGCGCCGACGGTCCGGTCCGGGTCCGGGTCCGGCGTCGGCGCGTGTTAAAAAAAAGCGAGCGCACCGCGCTGTTTCGAGAGAAGGCGAACGGATGACGGATTTTGGTTATTCTCTCTCACTCCTCGCGGGTCCCTCCCTACTTGGACTGTACCATCACGACCCCACGGGTCAACGTCGAGGAGGACGTCGGTGTTTTATTACCTAAACCCTAGTATTGTTGTTTATAGTATTATGGTTATATTTAATGATATGTGTATGTACGAAGAATGTGATTCATATCGCGTGTTCGAAAAAAGTCAACGCGCGTGCGTGCGCAATCGAAATCGAAATCGAAATCGAGAAGGGGGTGGGGGATCGGGGTATTTTTTGACGAGTCATCACTCGTCCTGATGGGTGGAAACGTACACGTCTCG
>Ga0255781_10002639_pt1 | contig 14261 bp, 10 predicted proteins | sample 101ome_21_FD_179979 | JGI IMG/M metagenome (GOLD analysis project Ga0255781, IMG submission 179979) | Coastal salt marsh microbial communities from the Groves Creek Marsh, Skidaway Island, Georgia - 101413BT metaG (version 2) | ecosystem: Environmental > Aquatic > Marine > Intertidal zone >...
GCATCGCTCGCAACGTCCTCGACGGCGTCGACGCGTTTTGCGTTCGCCTCGACGAGTTCCATCATGTCAATTTCGACGCCGTGCAGCTGGCGCTCTTCGCTGATTCCCATTGTGTTTCCCAAGAGGCAAACTTTCGGGGCGCGTCGTCGAGTGAAGCGCGTCACACGAGTGCGCGCGCGTTTCGACGACATGCACGCCACCGACGCGTGATCGTGAGCCGGCGTAAGATAACGAAGATGGAGGCGCGAACGCGCGCGCTGCTCGCGTCGCAACGGTTCCGGGCGCTTCGAGCGTCGGGACGCGCGTTCGGTGGGTCGACGGCTCTGAAAGTGTTGGCAGACTGGTCAACCTCGACGCTCAGAGAGATCGAAGCGGCGCGCGCGTTGGCGCACGAAGCGTTGCACATCGGGAATTGGAAAGATGTGCAGAGAGAGTGGCGTGATACGTACGGCGTCGCCACACTGGTTTGGTTGCAGAAGCGAGAGGGCGAGGGCGAAGCCGACGAAGAAGGAGCAACGACGCGGGAAAAATTGTTACGTGAGTTGGACTTGGCGGCGATGCTCAGTGGGCCGACGTTCTTGCCCGAGATACGCGAAGCGATAGAGGATGTTCGATTGCGTTATCCGACGCGTAAGCGCGCGAAGTGTGAAGAGGGTGAATATAGAATTCGCTACGATGAGTTTTCGTCGACGGCGGACGATACAGTTAACCGTCGAACGGACGTATCGATGGAGACATTTTATGGCGATTACATGGCGAAATTTTCTGAGAAGAATGGTGAACGATCTGTTACTAATCAAGGGACGCCAGTGGTGTTGGAACGGGCCGTGAGTCATTGGGAAGCGACGCGTAAGTGGAGTAGCAAAGAGTACTTGCGCACAACTCTCGGCGATAGGACGGTTCCGATCGAGCTCGGCGGTTCGTACATGGATGACAAATGGTCTCAGCAGCTGATGACTGTGGGAGAATTCATGGATAAGTACTTTGATGAAGGTACCGATAACACAGAAGAAGCTGACACTCATCGTGACAAGTCTGTGGGATACCTCGCGCAACACGAATTGTTTGAGCAGTGTCCAGAATTAAAGCTCGATGTGGAAGAACCGATGTACTGCGCGCTCGGGACAGGCACACCCTGCGCCGTGAACGCGTGGTTCGGCCCGGCAAATACTATATCTCCGGCGCACACGGATCCCCATCACAATCTCCTGTGTCAGGTTGTTGGAGTGAAACGGGTCAGACTGTTTTCGCCGGAACAAACGCCACGCATGTATCCACACGACGGAAAGATGTCAAACACGTCTCAAGTGGACGTCATCAATCCCGATCACGATAAGTTCCCACTCTTCACGGATGCCAAATTCGTCGAGGCCACTTTATCCCCGGGAGATGCGCTCTACATTCCGCCCGGATGGTGGCACCATGTCGTCGCCAAGACTACTTCGTTTAGTGTATCCTACTGGTGGGACTGATCTCACCCGTTCGGCACGCGTAGCTTAGCCCGAATCACTTTAGAAATAATAGTCGCGCCTAGTTAGATCATCCGCAACGTAACACCGATCAGTTTACTCATCGCGCACCGAGTCTCGAGCGGTGGGCACTTTGAGGCCTAAACCCAAATGTACCGGTATTACCGGTCCGGTAATATTCAAAAATCCATCCACGTCATCAACCGTCGCAACAGCGTCAGTCGTCGTCGCGCGCACGCTCATTCACCTCTCGATCGACCCCGCCGAAACCACGAGCACACATCCAAAGATGAGATTCGCGCGTCTCACCGTCATCACTTTCGCGCTCTTCCTCGCCGTCGTCGCGCCGGCGTCCGCTCGGTCTATACCGGTCGACCAACTCGAAAAGACGCTCGAGAATCTCATGTCGCGAATGCACCTTGGAAACGCGCCACCGAAGCGTTTTAACGAGTACAAAATCATGCCAGGGCACGATAAGCGTTCGGTCGTCCTGTCGGCGCAACCACACGAGTATGTCAAGACTGATACGCTACCGAAAACGTTCGTGTGGAGCAACGTGAAGGGTCACAACTTTTTGAGCAAGTCACTCAACCAACACATTCCGCAATATTGTGGGTCTTGCTGGGCACACGGTGCGATGAGCGCGCTCGCGGATCGCATTCAGATCGCGAGCGGTAAGCACAGAGCTCAAGATGTGAATCTTGCGATTCAGCACATTCTGAACTGCGGAACTGAGATTGCGGGTTCGTGTCATGGCGGTAGTCACACGGGTGCATATCAATTTGTTCACGATACTGGATTCGTTCCGTTTGACACCTGCTTGCCGTACGAAGCATGTAGCGCTGAATCTACGGAGGGCAACTGCGCTCGAGGCGGTGATTACACGTGCACAGCGATGAATACGTGCCGCACGTGCAGCACGTTTGCCGAGTTTGGCGGTTTCTGCAGCGCTTTGAGTACTTTCCCGAACGCCACGGTTGCCGAATACGGCATGATTTCCGGTGAAGACGCCATCATGGCTGAAATTTACGCCCGAGGTCCGGTTTCTGCCGGTATCGACGCGGATGGTCTTCGAGGCTACGTTGGCGGCATTTACTCGGACACCCCTGACTTTGAAATCAACCATATCGTCTCCATCGTCGGCTGGGGCACCGCTGAAGACGGTACCAAGTACTGGGTGGTGCGCAACTCCTGGGGCCAGTACTGGGGCGAGATGGGCTACTTCCGAATCATCCGCGGTGTTAACTCTCTCGGCATCGAGGATGAAGTCGCATGGGCCACCCCAGGCGTGTGGACTCACATGAATGTGGCGTGCTACGAAGACGGTTCCAACTGCATCAAGAAGAAGGAGTACGTCGATCCGTCTACGCCAGGTCGCAAGCCGTATGGCCAGTACCACATGGAGAGCTAACTACCTCCGACTGTATCATATTTCTTCTCTCTCACTTGCATGTAATACAATTGAACATTTCATCGAATCTCGTTCAACGAGGATGTGACGCTTCACATCACTCCTCGCGATGATACACAAAACGGCGAATAAAACCAAAGAACGCGTCCGGATAAAGAGGTCAATCCTACAAGCATCTTTGTTTTCGACCGCACTCATTCTTTGTTCGCTCATCGATGTCGTCCGTCGAGAGAAGCATGGCGTTTTCATCCCGACCAGGGGATGCCAGCCGTATGGCACACCGGTCAAACGATTCGAAGTTCTTCCGATCTTCAGTTTACTGAAGAGTGGGCGCTCGACGACGCCCGAATCCGGTTTCTGTTTGTGCTCGAGTCCTGGACACTTACCGTACACCACCAAGCACGTGGCGTGTCCAAAACTGTTTGTCGATTGCAACGCGGAATGCGCAAAGCCTCATGATTTTAGCGAAGACGCGTTCGTGCAACCATCGATGAAGCAGCAGTCGCCAGAGTGCATTGCGTCGCGTTTGGAGCCCGATATAGAGAGAAAGATGAGTAAGCTCGCGGATGATTTGCTGTCAGCCGCTCGTCGTGCGACGATGCCGGCAAAATTGATCGGTTCGCGTAGACGGCTGAAAACAGATTTCACTCTCGTGCGAGGGCGACTTCCAACTGTCCTAGTCAACCGATTGAGACGCGGCGTGGATAAATTTAGGAGCACAGTTCCTACATTGCCACCAGAAGGGCTTTTTCGTGGGTGCGGTATCGTCATTGTAGGCTCCACGAGAAATGTTGATATTTCTTCTGGGCTTTGGATCAATATTCACTCGCTACGTCGCGGTGGTTCCAACCTCCCCGTCGAAGTGTGGTTCCCGAAACACGATTACCCATCTTGCACCCAAGTACACGCACTGCAGAAACTCGGTGCTACGGCGCGTTCTTTCGCAGAGCTTCGGCAACACGATCGAATCATGCGCACAAGCCGTTTTACGTTCAAGCTATTCGCGGTTCTCTTCAGCGGTTTCGCCAAAATATTATATCTCGATGCTGATAACATTGCGTTATCGAACGTCACGAAGCTATTTCAAGGATCTGAAACCACTGGGGTAATGCTGTGGAAAGACTTTTGGATCAACTCAGCCGCGCCAGATCTCTTTGACGTACTGCCAGATTTGCGCCGAAACTTTTGGAATCGCAATACATCGCATGAAGCGGGACAAATGCTCATCGATAAGACTCGCGAAGGACCCTGGAGAGCCTTACTTTTATCATATCTCTTCAACGTACACTTTGACGTGTTTGCAGATTTAACAAATGGATATCTCGGATGGGGCGACAAGGAACTACTCCCCACAGCGCTTCGAGCCGAAGGCGTTCCGTATTCCCTCGTCCAAATCGGCCCCGACGAAGTCGGCGTGACATCGCCCCAACGCATCTCTGTGTTCGGCAACTCAATGCTACATTTCGACGACGACGGCGCCCCGATCTTTCTCCACGCCAACATTGGCAAAATCGATTGCCTCTCCTTTCCGTCTCGGTTTGAGCGATACAACCGTCGATGGCTCGCGAGCGACGGCTTCGGCGCATCCGTGCGCGACAAACTCGCATTTGCGACGGGCGAGAGTGATTTCGAGCGCTGGATATACGACACGTGCGCCGAAATCGCCCCGATACTCCTCCCTCCTTCGTCATCCAATCGTCGACGACGACGGCGACGCTGGTGGGCAACCATCCGACTTTGCAGAGCCCCGCTCCTTGATGGGCTCTTCATCGATGATCATTACGCCGGAACTCACAATACACAAGCAACAAAACGCAGTAGTATTTAGAAAAACACCAAAAGTCCGAAACACCACCGCGATGACGTCATCAGCGACACGAAAAAGGTCCTTCGCGCGCGAAGGACGCCCATCGACGTCGTCGAGCCCGACGCCCAGGTCGCGGCGTCACATCGCGGACGCGACCTTTCCGAACGCACATCACCGAGCCCGAGCGCACCGAATGGCGTTCGCGACTACTGCCGTCAAGGCAACCCGCGCGCCGACGCTCGCGTCGACGCGCGTTCAACGCAGAAAACCGACGATCCGATGCGTGCGCGCGAGCGCGAACAAGGTGCGTGGAAGGCGTCGACGTAAGCGAGGGCGTGGTTTGATTTACGGGGGCGAGGGCGACGACGCGACGACGCAACGCGCGATGCGTTGGGGCGTGGAATGGAATGAATTTCTTCGCGCTCGATCGCGGGATGGACTCGGCAGGGTGACGGGCGACGCCGCGCCTGGGCGCGGATAGAGCGAGACGTGGGCGAGGGCGAGGGCACGCGCCTCGGTCGCTTTGAAGGATGCGATGTCACGCATCTTTCGTGTCGTTGACTGCGGGTGAAAACGTGGACTGGGTCCCGGCGAGCCGGGGTGGAGGAAACGCGAGAAGAGAAGACAGTGTCGACGATGGCGGTTCGTGCGATTCGTATGGTGACTGACGTAGACTGCGCGCGCGGTGTTTTACAATCTCGACAGAAAGAAGAGGCTCCGAGCCGCCGCGAAGCACTCAAGGCGGCGATGCTCGCGGCTGCGGCGACCCTTCCGGGCGCCATGAACGCGGCCAAGGCTGCGGATGACGTTGCATCGTCTCGCATGTCTTACTCTCGCTTCCTCGAGTACCTCGATATGGGTCGCGTGAAGAAGGTTGACCTCTACGAGAACGGCACGATAGCGATCGTCGAAGCCGTCTCTCCGGAGCTCGGTAACCGCGTGCAACGCGTGCGCGTTCAGCTTCCGGGTACTTCCTCTGAGCTTCTCAAGAAGTTTCGTGAGAAGAACGTTGACTTTGCCGCGCATACCAACACTGAAGACAACGGCCAAGTCTTCCTCAACTTGCTCGGCAACTTGGCCTTCCCGCTTCTCCTCGTAGGCGGCTTGTTCCTTCTCACCCGCCGTCAACAAGGTGGTGGTGGCATGCCGGGAGGCATGGGCGGCCCGAACAACCCCATGGCGTTCGGTAAGTCTAAGGCCAAGTTCCAAATGGAACCGAACACGGGCGTCACCTTTGACGACGTTGCCGGTGTGAACGAAGCCAAGAATGACTTCATGGAAATTGTTGAATTCTTGAAGCGCCCGGAGCGCTTCACCGCTGTTGGTGCCAAGATTCCGAAGGGTTGCTTGTTGGTTGGTCCGCCGGGTACTGGTAAGACCCTCCTTGCCAAGGCTATCGCTGGTGAAGCTGGCGTGCCGTTCTTCTCCATTTCTGGTTCCGAGTTCGTTGAAATGTTTGTCGGTGTCGGCGCGTCCCGCGTCCGCGACCTTTTCAAGAAGGCCAAGGAGAACGCCCCGTGCATTGTTTTCGTCGATGAAATCGATGCCGTCGGTCGCTCCCGTGGTACCGGTGTCGGTGGTGGTAACGATGAACGTGAGCAAACCTTGAACCAGCTTCTTACCGAGATGGATGGTTTCGAGGGGAACACGGGTATCATCGTCATTGCGGCGACGAACCGCGCTGACATTCTTGATCCGGCGCTTCTCCGCCCGGGTCGCTTCGACCGTCAAGTTACCGTTGACGTTCCAGACCTCAAGGGCCGCGTCGAAATCCTCGGCGTTCACGCTCGCAACAAGCGCTTCGAAGAAGAAGTTGATCTTGAAATGATTGCCAAGCGTACCCCGGGCTTCTCTGGCGCTGATTTGTCCAACCTTCTCAACGAAGCCGCGATCCTCTGCGGTCGTCGCGGTAAGACCGCCATCAGCATCACTGAAGTTGATGACTCTGTCGACCGCATCGTCGCCGGTATGGAAGGCACCCGCCTCAATGATGGCAAGGCGAAGAGCCTCGTCGCCTACCACGAAGTTGGCCACGCCATTTGCGGTACGCTCACTCCGGGCCACGACCCGGTCCAAAAGGTGACCCTCATCCCGCGTGGTCAAGCGAAGGGTTTGACGTGGTTTATCCCGGGTGAAGATCCGTCTTTAATCTCCAAGCAACAGATCTTTGCTCGCGTTGTCGGCGCGCTCGGCGGTCGCGCGGCGGAGGAAGTGATTTTTGGTGAGGCGGAAGTGACTACTGGTGCGAGCAGCGATCTCGCCCAAGTTGCCTCCATGGCGAAGCAGATGGTTACTACTTTCGGTATGTCCGATGTTGGTCCCTGGGCGCTCCAAGATCCGAGCGCTCAAGGTGGTGACATGATTATGCGCATGATGGCTCGCAACTCCATGTCTGAGAAGCTCGCCAACGACATTGACGTCGCTACCAAGCGCATTGCCGACGAAGCCTACGAAGTTGCCGTCAGCCAAATTAGGGACAACCGTGAAGCGATCGACGCCGTCGTCGAGGAACTCCTTGAAGTCGAAACGATGACTGGTGAACGCTTCCGCGAGATCCTCTCTAAGTACGTCACCATTCCGGAGGAAAACATCCCGAAGGAAATCGCCATGGCGACGGTGAACTAAATCATCACGACAGTAGAACAAACTTTAGAGTGGGTGAATCCCGGAGCGAAGCGAACGTTGCTTGGATTTGTTGTTGACGCGACGGGTGTAATATCTGAACACAGCGAAAAAAAACTTGAACAATTCTTCTCTTAAAACGCGAGTCGACCGACTCGTTCCTACTAGCTACTAATCTTATCCTAGGCGCACGCTCTACTCGATCACTTCTTCGTCATGCGGGCTAAACGATTCAAGTGGTGGTTGATCGTGTTCATCTTTTTCGGCGCCTTCGCGCGCACATCTAGACAGGCGTCCAGCGCCTTTCTGGCGCTGGCGCACTTGCCCTCTTCAAAGCTATTCGCCTTGTAACACGTCAAGAGCGTGAACATCTCGTTCAAGCACGCCACGTCGCGCTTACCCTTACCCTTGGAGTTCGGATTGATCCGAATCTTGGGCTCACCCTTGGACCGTCCCATGTCTCTCGCCGTTTCCGAGCGTCTCTGGTCCCTTTCTTCTGGTCGAGGTCAAGCCGTCGCTCGGCTCGCTCAAACTAACCTCGCGCGTCGCGCTGCGTGCGATACAGTCGACGTCGCGCGATTAAGCGACGACGGATAGCGTTTCTCTACGTCGAGCGTGAGTTAGCCGCTTATCGCCGCCGCGAATACACGTCGTAGAGTGACGTGATGCGCCTGGGACCTATCTCGTTGGAGAGGAGCGCGCGACGTTCGTCAGCCGACGAGTCGAATGTGGAAAGACATGGACGGCTTTGAGCGCGCACGCTTTTGTAAACATGATTGCGCGTTAGGAATCGACGAGCGAGGCGTTCGGCGGGAAGCATTTGAAATCATTCTGTTCCGATATCACACGCGCTCGCGAGCTAATAAGAGTCTATGCGAGTTGAGACCAAATCTAGAGCGAGAGAGCGGTGAAGCTGCTTCTCATTGGTTACGAGCTTAGTAGAAGCCGAAACCCTTGGCCGCATTGGTGAGGACGTTGGAGTGAACCGGGTCCGCAACGTGGGATTGCCAGTTGGCGATCGGGCCTTCTTGGGTGGCGAGGGCTTGGAAGATGCAGCCCAACCACGCAAACATGGAGAGGCGGGAGTGCTTGAGTTCCTTGATCTTGAGCTCTTCGAGGTCACCGGCTTCGGCGAAGCCAAGCGGGTCAAAGCGGCCACCCGGGGTGACGTCACCTTGGGTGAGTTCCGGGAACGGGTTTTCGAAGATACCGGTACGGTAAGCTTCGGCGGAGCCGACGAGGAAGATTTCGATGGCGAGCACCGCCCAGAAGGACGGGTAGCCAGAGCCTTCCGGAGCAAGCGGGGCGACGGCGCCCGGGAACTTGTCCGCGACGGCGGTACAGTCATCCGGAGTGCAGAGGGTACCCGCGGTGAACCACGGAATACCAGTACCGTTTTCAGCAGCCCACGCGCCGGTGACGCCGAGCATCGCCCAGCGGCCGTGGATGATTTCGCGTTCGGCGTTCTTCTCGTCACCGAACGGAACGATCGGGGATTCACCACCGCCCGGGTAGGTGCCGAATTCCGGGTACAAGTCCGGCGGCGCGATGGAGCCGAACTTGGCAGCCTGCGGCGCGGCGAACGCGACACCAAAAAAGTGGTGAAAATATCGTCAGTCTCTTCCTTCTCCCCCGTACTGTATGCATGTAGCCAGTCTGGTTTGGCTGGCTTTTCCCAGTCGAACGACGGCTGCTCGATTTCCAAATCAACCGGTGCCGTTCGAGCCGCCGTCGACGCGTTTCACGAACGCTCGCGCGCCATTAGATCAGCGTCGCGATGTGTGCGCGTCGTTCCGCATCGAACAGCCTCCTTCGACCGCGTCAGAGCCATCCTCAAAGTCACTAGAGAACGCATCAACCAGCATATCGGCAAGATACGATCGGTAGCGCTGCCGCAGTCTCGCCTCGCGATCTCGAGCGCGTCGCATTTCCGCGTACCTTGAACGCAGACTTCTTCGCCGGCGCGGACGCCTTGGTACGGCGAGCCTCGACGGTGGTGTTGATCTTTTGCGCCTTTTGCGTCGTCTTGGACGCGACGCGGACGCCGGTAAAGCTGGAGGTGAGCATGGTTATCTCTTCGTGTGCAGGAATGCCGACGACGATATCGCGCCGCTCCCGGGTGTGACTTTTTGGTTGCGCGTGTCACGTCGGTGTGTCGGTACGCGTGTGATGACGGTTCGTTACTCGAAGAAATCGTAGGGAGTCCCAGACCCCGACCCGTTTCGTTGAATGGTGATTCGATCGATGAAGATGCTTTTTTTAACTATTGTCGCCGTGCGGTATTACAAAACGAGCGCTTAGTTTTGAAGCGCGAGACGACTCGGTTGTGATGTGTGAAAACGAACAAATGCTAAGACGTCGGCGTGAACGACGAAAACTAGTTGTACTGCATGTATTTCGCGGTGGAGGAGAACTTTTGGTACCCCTTGATGACTTTGTTGATGGCGTCCAAAAAGTCCTTTTCGCCGACGGTTTTGCGTCGTTGGCGAATGGCAAACATGCCCGCCTCGGTACACACGGAGTGAATTTCGGCGCCTGTGGCGTTGGGACAAAGTCTGGCGAGAAGTTCGTAGCGAATGTCTCGCTCGACAGCCATGGAACGGGTGTGAATCTTGAAGATTTGAGTGCGTGACTCGAGATCGGGCAAACCAAACTCCACCTTTCTATCGAGACGACCCGGACGCAAGAGCGCCGGATCGAGGGTATCGGGACGGTTCGTCGCCATCAAAACCTTGATGTTCCCGCGAGCGTCGAACCCATCGAGTTGGTTGACGATTTCGAGCATCGTACGCTGCACCTCGTTGTCTCCACCTTGACCGTCGTCAAAACGCGCGCCTCCGATGGCGTCCACCTCATCAAAGAAAATGAGGCACGCCTTTTTACTTCTCGCCATTTGAAACAATTCACGCACTAATCTAGCCCCTTCACCGACGTACTTTTGCACCAACTCGCTACCGATGACGCGAATGAAGCACGCGTCGGTTCTGTTGGCCACCGCGCGCGCCGAAAGCGTCTTCCCCGTCCCTGGCGGGCCGTAACACAGCACCCCCTTTGGCGGATCAATCCCAAGCTTGACAAACTTTTCAGGATGCAACAACGGGAGCTCCACCACCTCTCTCAGCTTCTCAATCTGTTCCTTTGACCCCCCGACGTCGCCGTACGTCACGTCGGGCTTCTCCTCAACCGTCATCATCGTCACGCTAGGATCAATCTTTGGCGGCAAAGGAAGCTGTATAAAGTACTTGTTCCGATCAACACCCACCCGCATACCTTCTTCAATGTCCGTCGGCGCCACCTCGTTCCCCAACCCGACGACAAACTTTGCGATTTGCTTGACGTTAATCACGTATTGCGCATCATCCGTCCCCGGGTTGATGATCTTCGTACACCGCGCCACCTGCAACGGCTGCTGCTCCTGCATCGCCTGTTTATCCGCCGTCAAGTCCCACTGCGACGGCGGCGCCAGTCCCGTATCGCTCTCCTTGATCCCGCACAGGTCGTTCACGCGCTTCGAGATCGTCTTCAGGTCATTCTCGAGATCCTTGATGGCGTCGTTATACGCCCCGAGTCCGTACGTCTTGAGCAGCGCGATGTCGTCCTCATCCAACGGTACGATGGGTTTCCCACCATCTTCGCCGAACTCTATGTCTTCCGCCGAGGGGACCCCCATGACGCGTTCGTCGTCCTCGTCGTCGTCGTCTTCGTCGTCGTCGTCTTCGTCGAGCACTCACGTCGGGCGCCTTCAACCGACCGCGCCACGCCTTCCCCCTGGCGACGGGAAGGCGCCAGTGTGTTTATGACGACTTTTCTTTCCCAGCCTTTGATGGCTTTCTGGAGTGTCAGAATAGTACAATGTTCCAACGACCGGACATATGGAACATACACGTTTCATACATTAAGATTCAAAAGCCCGTGTGTAATTCAAAATGACCCACGCGTTTGACCGTTGTTTTTTCAAACCCGTGTGGGTACATTGACACTGTTTACACATACAGACGCGCGTTCGAGCGACAGCTCCGCGGGCGTTGACCGCGCGCCCCGCACACGTCGACGTGCACGGACGAACCGGAACCGATGTTGACGAACGAGTGCGTGGACGAAGCGGAGCGTGAATCCCGCCGACGCGCCGCGGAACTCTTCGCCGAACTCGCGAGCGGATCGACGAACTTTTCCGCAGTCGTCTCGACGAGGTACGCCGAGTGGAGAAATTTGTTTCGCGTGTTGAAAGAACTTCGAGACGACGAGACGTCGGCGCTGCGAGGATGCGCGGCGGACGGAAGCGCGCCGACGGATTTCGAGAGTTGGGGACGAGAGCGAAGTCCGATGTTTGCGGATGAGTTTGGGAAATTTTTGACGCACGAAGGGTGCGTTGCGGCGGTTGAGGTTGACTTGGGGTGCGAGGCGTCGGCGGGCGCCAGGGCGAAGAGCGTCGAGACGCCGGCCGGGAAAGGCGGCGGGACGCCGGTGGGGCGTCACGCGACGAATGGGGCAGCGATGGATAGTGGTGTTGTTGAGGTTGAAAAGTCATTTCGTAGGATGAAGACACCGTCGAGAGCGTCGGAGGCATTGGAGACGGATTACGCGCGAGACAAGCCGGCGGCGCGAACGGGGCTCGGCGGCGCCGCCAGGGTCGCCGTGGCGCTAGAGCCGACGAATGGGACGCCTCAGATGCGTGCACAAGCTGCGCAAAAGTCTCCGCCGCCGACGCCTCGACCGGCGCAATTGTCGCCGCCGGCGAACGAGTACGCAGATCATGCCGCCACGACGCCGCAACCTTCAGTCGCGTCGAACAAGGCGCATGTCGAACATCTCATGTCCTACTTGACGGGTTTTCATGGGTTGCTCTTCGGGCTCAAGGATCACGTCGAGCGCATTCGCGGGGCGACAATTGAGAATGTGGCGCACGAGTTGGCGCGCACAGACGCGCGTCTCGACACCGCCATCGCGCGGCTTGAAGCAGCTATGGGCGTAGAATCTGGCAAACATCCCAATTAGACACGCGTATTGATAAAATAAACTTCCTTAACCTCTGAAAAGCGTGTTCTATTAGTACAAACAATTCTTCATCTACTTTCTCGAGCGCATCGATCGACTCGTCGGTACTGCCGCCGGCTCTGGCGCCAACGCAACCGCCTTTGTTTTGTCTTTGGCCTTCGCCTTGGGTGCTTCTTGGTCCGCCTTCTTCGGACTCGGCGCAGCCGGTTCGGGGTCACTCGATGCATCTTCCTTACTGTCTCCGTCCAAAACAACTCGCGCGTCGATATCCTCCTTGGCGGGCTCAGCCTCGGCCGCTTGGGCTTTGAGCACGGCGATCAAATTCTTGTACAACGCCGGATCTTGGTCTCTGTTTTGGATGGCTGCCTCAACCCGCCTGGGATCGGCTCGGTCTTCGATCAGGTACTTTCTCTTGACTTGACGACGAGTACGACCAGGGAAGAGCCTCGCGATGAGTGAAAAGTCGGTGCCGAACTGAGTCATGGCGCGGTAGAAGAGCTCCGTGTCCTCCTTGCTCCATTTCTCCGCCTTGACTCGGCGCGAATAGCTGGCTGCATTGAGACGGTTACCGTTCTCTTCCACGTGTCTAAACTCAGAGGCGTGGACTTTCTTCTCCACCGATGCGTTCACAGTCAGCGACTGCGGGTTGATGACGATGTTACCGTCGATAACCTGCACTTGAGGAGCCATGATGGGTTTGACTCCGGATAGTGGGGCTTGGGGTGGTTGCGAGGCTGACAATTTCGCCGCCGCTTCCGCCTTCTTCTTCGCCGCAAACTCCGGAATGGGCTTGGGTGTCTTCTTAAGGACGCGCTCCTTTGCATCGTTGATCTTTTCCTCGGCTGTTTTGCGGCGAATGATATCGCGAATCGTCATTGCCGGATCGTCCGCAAAGGACGCCGTCGCTTCCAACACGTCCCTTTTGCTGCTATCTCCGACGCGTCCACCGCGCGTGGAGCCCGCTGAGCGAACCCATCTGTGCGCAGGAATCGCCATCGGCGGCGGAGACGGCGAGACGAGCGCCAATCCCACGGGCGAACCGATCCCTGCTACCACCGGACTTCCCGGCTGCGTTGCGAATGGTTGCGGCGGTTGCGGCGGTTGCGGCGTGAGTTTCGCCTCTAGTCTCGCAACCGCGGGAACCAACTGCTTCGCTGCCCGGCTCGGCGCGGGCGAACGAAAACCCAACGGCGTCGCCGCACGCGGCGGCACCGCTCCCACCCCTGGCGAACCCACTGGTCGCTTCCCCGCCGAACCTCTCGCGTCCGTCGCCTTTCCGCCCGCGTCCGCCGTCGCGCGCGCAGTCCTCAACCGACTCGCCGATCCCGCCGGCGATGCCGACGTCGCGCCCGCCAGCCGACTCTTCTTCCTCGTCTCCCCCGCATTTTCCGTCACGCTCCGTCCCAACCTCGAGCTCGGCCTCGCCGGCGTCGTCGTCGTCGTCGTCGCCGCTTCGCCCGTCGTCGGTTCCGCCCGTTTCGCTTCGCTCGCGGCCGCGTCTTCCACCGCCGGCTCCGCCGGCTCCCTCGCCCCTCTCTTCGCCTTGCCCCCCGTCGTCGACGGCACCAACCTCGACCTCGACGCCGACTTCTTCACGTTCGGCGCGAACGCGCTCTCCCGTCGTCCCGGTCGCGTCGTCTGCGGCGAATCCTTGGGTGCGTCGCTCGCATTCGACGACATGTTTCTCTCTCGCGCGCGCCCGTCGATCCGCCCCTCACCCCGTCGTCTTTCGCGTCCACCGGTGGCTCGTTCAAGGGGCACTCTCGGGTTTGTTTTCGCTCGTCCTCGTCCTCGTCGCGTCCGTCTCTGTCGCTCGCGCCCGCGCGAGATCCATCCATTCCGTTCGGCTCCACGCACGCATGGACGCACGCATGACTCCATCGAGGGTGAGAGCGAGGGGGTCAACTGACGGTTCGTGATTCTTGAAAATGCGCACGTACATACATTAAAGTCACAT
>Ga0255781_10002647_pt1 | contig 14242 bp, 11 predicted proteins | sample 101ome_21_FD_179979 | JGI IMG/M metagenome (GOLD analysis project Ga0255781, IMG submission 179979) | Coastal salt marsh microbial communities from the Groves Creek Marsh, Skidaway Island, Georgia - 101413BT metaG (version 2) | ecosystem: Environmental > Aquatic > Marine > Intertidal zone >...
GCGCTAAAAATCCTAATGTTAATTCCTCTAATTTATTTTCACCAGTAGGTGTTCTATCTTCATAATCAGATCTTTTATCCCATCTAAATGTTACTGGGTTTAATTGATTAACAAAATCTAAACCTACATCTATAGGCGTTATATCTGTTTTATCCCTTGCGTCTGAATTTACTGTCCAACTAATTTGTATATATGCGTTTGTATGGGATTCGTTACCCATATGTATTTGGTTACTGCCTGTAGTTATTCCTGCTATAGATTGTGGCGTTTGATAACCTGTTCTACCTGCATTGTGACCAAACAGCAAGTTATTACTGCCAGAAGTTACATTGTAACCAGTAGCATCACCCATTGCAATATTATTACTACCTGATGTTAATGAATACAACGATGCATACCCAAATGAAAAGTTACTATCCCCTGAGCTGTTAGAAGCTTGTGAACTATGTCCAATTGCTGCGTTATTACTTGAATTTGATGTTGCGCTGCCTAATGTTCCAGAGTTTCCAAAAGCAAAATTTTGTGCGCCATTTAAATTTCCACCAGATTGTAATCTTGATATTGTAGATATATTATATAAACTAACTGAATATAAATTACTATTGCTATCTGGATTTGCATAATATCCTGTATTAGTATAATCATAATATATAGGTGCCCTGTGATCACCAGTTGAAATAGCTGTAGTTCTTAAATAAATAGTATTGGTTTCTCCTACATACATACTACCTGTGCTACTAGTGCTATAATGATGTGGTGTTTCAAGTACATAACATGAAAAATCCCATCTAGGTGTGTGGTTTTGATGCTTAATTAATTTTAATGAATGCATTACAGATAAGCCTGCTGGATCTGTATAATAACCTGTATTATCTGAATCATAAAATATAGGTGCTCTAAGCGAAGCATTACTTTGTAAGATATAACCTGTTGTATGATTTTTTTCATTAGTTAAAAAATCAAAAGGCCCTCTTAGTGTACCCCCCTCTCTTCTTGAATACCTTGGTGAATCCCAAAAAGGAAAAGCAATCATTGTATGGTAATAACTAGAACCGCTGCCGTGATTACCTATAAAATAATTATGCCAACCACTGAAAACATCAAAACTTCCGCTAGTTTGGTGAAAAGTAAAGTTTCCGTTACCATATCCAGTTATTGCTACACTATTTGAGCTACCACTAATAGATCCTGAAATTTGTTGATTTACAGTAAGCCCATAGATATTACTTGTGCCATCAGGATTTGTATAATACCCAGTATTGTTTGAATCATAGAATATTGGTGCTCTCATAGAAGAGGACGACTCTATTAGCCCCATGTAATGATCAGACCAGTTATTTGAAGCTCCAGCTCTCCATTTCCAAGTTGTTGGTGTATGACCACCTGCGCCATTATTACAAGTTCTATAATTGATATTTATCTCTGTGTGTTGAGCACCAATCATTAATTCTGCTCCGTAACCTTTAAGCTCTAAAGTATCATAAGCGTGGTTTCTACCTATTTGCGCAGCACCAGAATTTGTACCAGAAAGAATACCATTAAAATCAATAGTATGGAGTTGAGATAAGCTATTTGGATCCATATAATAACCTGTGTTATCATAATCATAAAAAATTCTAGCTCTTACATCACTAAAGTTAGTCGCTGAACCATTTCCACCATTAATACCACCATATAGCCAGTTATATCCTGCAGAATAAATTCCACTTGGATGCCATGAAGCCGAACCAGTACCACCAACATTTCCATTTCCTTGATATTGATAAGCTACCATTGCATAAGTATTACTTGTGCTATTAGCATTTATATAATAATTAGTATCATCTGAATCATAAAATATTGGTGCTCTAAAATCACCACCTGCTTTTCCAGTACCCACTGTAAAAACCTCACCATCTGTTTGTATTCTAAATTTTTCTGAATTATTATATGCAATACGAAAATAATCACCAGTGCCATTGTCAACTAATACATTCCATCTATTACTACCGTCAGACGAATATAAATTTAAACCATCATCCCACCCAGATCCACTAGCTATTAGATTTGTTTTTCTAATTTGTGATGTACTATTTGGGTTTACATAATAATTTGTATCATTATAATCATAAAGTATAGGTGCGTGTAAATCTGTGTGTGACTTGTTAACTCCACTAACATTAAACTGAAATATAACACTACCCATATCTTCACTATCATAGATTCTTATACCACCATATTGAGATTGTGCACCCATTCTAATACCTGTATGCCACCTAAAATCTAACTTATTATAGTTACCTCCGTAATTTTCTAAATTAGTACCTATGTAGTAATTATCTTGAGCATCAGAATTTCCGCCACCAAACATTAATTTTCTACCTGTATTTGAGTTATAAGCATTAATTCCTCCATGCCCACCTATAATTAAATATCTTTCATCACTAGGGGTACCCAACCACCAACTGCCTCCCTCTAATATACCATAACCACCAGAATCCCAATATCCAATATATCCTTTTACAGTACTATTACCATCTCTTATTATAATACCACCAAGCGAAGTACTTCCAGATTTAAAATTTAAGTATTGATCATTTCCTTCTTCATAAAATCTTACGTTGTCATTAAAGTGTAATTGGGATACATAATCTATTGAACTATTGTTCATATCAATAGCTCCAGTCATAGTAAGAGAATACCCTGATTGAATAGCAGTACCTCCAATAGCAACCTGACCTCTTATTAAAACATCATTGCCACTTTCACCAAGGTACATAGTTTGGGAACCCGTATCCCCATACCAATGTTGTGCTTGTAATACATAAAAAGCTGTATCATATCTTGGGGTAGCTTGAGCTGAGGTGGATTGTATTATATGTAAAACACTTGTACCACCTGGGTTTATATATCTAGATGTATCATCTGAGTCGTAAAATATGGGAGCTCTAAGATCGCTGCTTGCTTGTAAAAAACCTCTATTTACATAAACATTACCACCGTCTTCAATTGTTAAAGATTGCTTAGGGCCTGCGGCATATGAATCTGTAGTAAAAAATCCTAATGTTGTGCCTGTAGATGCATTTTGTGATACATAAATACCACCTTGTATTGATGTACCATTCCCAGTAAATGTTATTAATGGTGCCGTATCTGCACTACCATTAGTTCCCCCTGCTGCCGACGTAGAATGCAAGGCACCTTTTGTTGTTGTGTTAACTTGAAAAGCTCTATTACCCGCTGTTGTTCCTGATGTTATTCCGCTACTTTCAATAGAGACTGTTGTACTAGCACCTCTTCCTGTTACCGTAGCTAGTGTATCAGATTCAGATTGTAAAAATGATGATGCGTGCAAACCATCAAGTAAATCAGCATCTAATCCAGAACCTGAGCCATCGTTATTATCTGTCCATATTTTTCTCCAGCCGCTCCAGGAATTATTATGAGATCTAAGGTAACCAGAACCATTAGATAGATGAACAGCTAATTGACCTGTTACATTTCCGTTGTTACCAAAAGTAGATATAGCGTAATGCTCATTAGTAGGATTGGAGGAGTTTGGATCAACCCTTCTACTGGATGGCGTTGTATAATCAGGAGATGTGGCATCTGATAATTGTTTTACAAAGCCAGTAGAATCAAGCCCATCTAGCAAGTCTGCATCTAATCCTGAACTTGAACCGTCGACTGTTTTAATTTTTGTTAATACATCTGAAGCTGTATACGAGCTTGATGCTAAATAACCTGCGCTAGCATGGTTACCCCATCCGTATGCTGTATCCCAGTTTGTGTTATTATAGCCTGATGCTGTAATTGTTCCTGTAACAGTAACTCCTGCACTTGTTGTTTCAAGTTTTGTAGTTCCATAATGTTTAATTTTGACTCCACCACCACCACCATCACAAACAATATACTCAACTAAACCTCCACTACCATTATCATTTCTTAATATTAAATTACCATCGTTTTGATTTTGGTCAATATATAAAACACCAGTATAATTTTCTAAAAAAGCATTTGATCCATTATGTTTTATTTTAAAATCAGCACCAGATCCAAAATTTAATTGTATATTATCATTAAATTGTACATTACCTGTAAATATACCACCAGCTAATGGCATTTTAGTTGCAATACTATTTGTAACTGTTGTACTAAAGTTTGCATCATCACCTAAAGCTGCTGCTAATTCATTTAATGTATCTAATGTGCTTGGTGCACTATCAACTAAATTAGATACTTGTGTATTTACATAACTTTGTGTTGCATAACTATTTGTTGTTAAATAACTTCCAACTCTTGCATCTGTATAATATAAATTTGTACCTTCAGATAAATCTGATGTACTTAAATCACCTATTCTTGAATCAACTCTGGCAGTTGTAAAGTACAGATTACTTCCTTCTCCAATATCTGAAGTAGTAATACCGTGACTTGCGTGTAAGTGTCCCTGAGTTATTGACCCGTCTTGTATAAAATCACCTGATACTTTAGTTAATGCCATAATTTAAATTATAAATAAGTTTCTAATTGCGTAATTTGTTCATCTGTACAACCTTCCCTGAACCAATCTTTAGCAAGCATAATTTGAATATGTCTTTCATTTCTATCTAACCTATCTGCTTGCTCTTCATCTAATGATTCTAAAGCTGAAAGCTCTTCACATAAATCATAACTATGAAAACAGTTTTCAATGTGCTGCTGCACTTCTTCTGGTGTTAAATTATCATCCATTTATTTGAGTTTTTAATGTTTCTATTTCTGCTTTTAATTCTTTAATAGCTTTTACTAATACAGGTATTAAATAATCATTAGTCATTTTTAATTTATTTTCGTCTGTATTATTTACTATAATTGGATTATCGCCTTCAATTTCTAATACATCTTGTGCTAAAAATCCAAATCTTTGTTTTCCGTCTGGAATATTTTCTTCTCTATTATTTGTAAATTCATATACCTTAGGATTTAATTGATTTATAAAATCTAATCCGTATGGTATATCAGCAATATTACCTTTGTCTCTTGCATCGGATACTGTTGTCCAGCTAATTTGTATGTAAGCACTTGTATGATCATCATTACCCATTTGTATTTCATTAGACCCTGTTGTTACAATGCCTAATGAATTTGAATTGCTTGGATTATTACCTGCTGCTTCTCCAATTAAAATATTATTATTACCCGTTGTTACAAGGAAACCAGCATTTCTACCGATACAAACATTATTATCACCATCACCTATATTATGCGCAGATCCAAAACCTAAAGATGTATTACCATCCCCGCTTATTGTAGTATTATCTGCTGCTTGTGATCCTACAAATGTATTTTGCGTACCTGATGTACAAAATCTACCAGTTAATGCACCTAAAAATGTATTGTTACTTGCGCTACTTGAAGCATGACCACTATAATACCCTAAAAATGTATTATATTCACCTGTTGTTTGTCCATAACCCGCAACTCTACCAATAAACGTATTATAATTAGCGGTAGTTTGATTATAACCTGCTTGGTGCCCTATTATAGTATTCCAAGTACCTGTAGTTAAATTAAAAGCTGCTCTTGATCCTACAATTACATTTTCACTACCTGAATTTATACTGCTCCCCGCTCTTTCTCCAACTATAGCATTTGAAGAACCTGTTGTAATAGCATAACCTGCTTGTTGCCCAATAGCTGTATTATAAGGCCCTGAATTACTTGCTGAAACACCATACAATGCTCTTCTACCTACTCCAACATTATCGCTTGAATTATTGTAATAACCAGCAGCAGAACCTACAAATACGCATTCATTACCACCCGCAGATAGTCTACCAGCATGATAACCTATAAATGTATTTTCTTGCCCATCACCATCTCTACCCGCTTCATATCCTAATGCTGTATTATAACTTAAGCTATTATTATTTAAGGTTTCCATACCTACAGCCACATTATAGCTGCCAGTGCTTCCATTTAAAGCAGCATAACCTATAGCTACGTTTCTTACACCACCTGTTGTACTTTGACCCGATGCAGAACCTATAAAAGTATTATACTCTCCAGTTGTTAAATTATAACCAGAATTTCTACCAACTAGTACATTATGAATACCACTCGTAACTATTCTGCCCGCAAAAGTACCCACAGCTACATTATAACTTCCTGTAGCACCTTCTAAACAATCATTACCAATTGCAACTGATTGTTCTGCTCCGCTTGATAATTGCATTGCTGTTCTACCTATTGCAACATTATTACTATCGCCTTGTGCCGCAGAAAGTGCTTTATAACCTACTGCAACATTACTAGCTCCCACTGTTATAGCGTCACCAGCGTAAGCACCTACAGCTGTGTTTTGCGATGCATTGCCTAAAGAATTTAATGCATAGTGCCCAACCGCAGTATTGTCATCACCGGTAGTAGTACCATTTTCAAATGTTAATGCACCTATTGCTGTGTTACGCGCTCCATCGTTAATTCCATATCCAGCCCTGTACCCAAAACCAGTATTGTAATCGTTTTGTGAATTATACAAGGCTGTATAACCCATAGCTGTATTACCATCCGATGTTGTAGTAATCCTCAATGCAAAACTACCAACACCTACATTATATGCACCTGTATTAATATTTTCTAAAGCTTCACCTCCAACCGCTGTATTGTAAGTACCAGTTGTTAAATCTTGTAATGCTCTAAAACCAAAAGCAGAGTTTCTTCCGGCTGTTGCTGATGCTAAAGAACTTGCTCCGAATGCTGTTGTTTCATCACCACCAAATATAGTGTCATCTATAGAATTATAACCGTATTTAGTATGTGATACTGATGAATCTTTATTGTAAATATCTGAATTAGCCGGATCTAGTTTTAATATATAATTATTTTCAATTAAATAATTAGTTGAGCCAATTAATAATTTGTCATTGCTATCAAATATTAAAACTCCATAAAATAAATTATCAGCTGCGTTTGGTGCTAATATTCTTATATTGTTTGGTATTAATATTTCATTTCCAGAAAATCCGCTAGTTGTATTGCTACTAGGATTATATCCTAAACTAATAGAACTTGTTGCTACTGCATTACCAAATTGTGCAACCCTATATGATGGAGAATATCCATAGCGGGTTTGTCGCATATATAATATATCTGGAGAATTTATATCTCCTGCGGTATCTATTTCAAACTCGCTTGTTCCATTAATACCAAGATTTATATTTGCATTATACGAGGTCATTAGTATATTATGACCACTAGAACCTTCTATTCTGTTATTTGTGCCGTCCCAAGCCCCCATATACAATACACGAGTACCATCCGTGGCTCTTATTCTACCATTTGATTCAACTATAAATGTAGACGTACCACCCGAAGGCTGTACATTAAACGTTGATCCCGCATTTGATAATTCAACATTACCAACAGGGTCTTGTAATTTTATAGCAGCTATTCCATCTGTACTTTGGAATGTAGCAACAACATTTGTTGTTCCAGAATTAAATGTTGCACTTGTTCCAATATCAAATGAATTTGTTTTAAAACTATGTATTGTATTAGAAGCATACCTAATAGCCATAACTTCACCATGACCACCAGTAGATGTTCTACCTAACTGTAAAGCTGTATCATCTGAAGATATTTGTATTTCTGGAACTGTTGTTGAATATTTTAATCCTATACCTGTTTGGTCTGCAAATCCTGATGCTGGGTTTACAACAGTATTACCTATTAAAACATTACCTGTTAAAGTTCCACCAGTAAGAGGTAATTTTGTAGCTATTGAATTAGTTACAGTAGTACTAAAATTAGCGTCGTCTCCTAATGCAGCAGCAAGTTCATTTAGTGTATCTAAAGTTGAAGGTGCTGAATCTACAAGATTTGAAACCTGTGTATTAACGTAACTTTGTGTAGCGTAACTGTTATTTGTTAAATAAGTACCTACACGCGTATCCGTATAATATAAGTTTGTTGCTCCTTCAGATAGATCATCTGTGTCATGATTACTCAATGATGCAATAGTTGTTGGTGTTGTATAACTCATAACACCTGTTGTAGAGTTATAACTTAAATCACCTCCTGCGGAAATTGAACTTCTTGCTCTAGCAGTTGTAAAATATAAATTACTACCTTCAGTTAAATCGTCTGTATCTTTTGTTGCAAATGCTGTATCAAATCTTGATGTGTATGATGTTGCTGTAGCAACACCAGACGAATTACCTAACCAAAAATAATCATTAGTAATATTTGGTACGTCATTTGTTCTAAGTATTGATGATACCAATAATGATCCTGCACTACCACTTGCAACTCTTGCAACTTTAGCAATGTTTTGAATTAAATTAGTACCCGTTGGTTTTGTCATTGTGAGACCACCACCGGATTTTACATATACTGTATCATTTGATGATGTACTTGTACCATCAATTGTATCTGTTGTAATATTTCTTAAATAACCACCTGTAATTACATAACCTTCTGCATTTACAGCAAGTGTTTGTAATAATAAACCAGCCGCAGGCATTTTAGCACTATTACTTGCGTCTGCTGGTGCAATCTCTAGTCTTGCTGAACTACCAACATTACCCGTAATATATACAGGTTTTCCTTTGGCTATACTTGCAGTATGTGTATTTTTAACTGGAATAATAACTGAGCCTGCTGATAGATCGTCAGAGGTAGTTGCTGTAGAAAATGTTATGACTTCTATATCTGCATTTAAAGGTGGTGCAGTAGAAAATGTAAGTGTAGCACCACTTACTGAATATGTGTCTTTGTTTTGATAGACACCATCTATGTATACTTGTGTAATGTTCTCATCAGTTACCGATACTGAAAGTGTAAAGTTAACAGTACTATTATCTCCTGTGAATTCATCCAAATAGACAACTGTTGAACTTGATTCGTTAGTTATCCAATTTGTACCTGAACCAGTTGAAGACAATACCTGCCCTGCAACACCTAGATCTCCAGATGAGTCAACTAGGCCTCGCGTAACCTCAATATCGGTTAGAAACTTTTGAGCCATTAAATTTTATTTTATGCTATTTTACTTACTAATACTCTAATGTCGTTAGTAGTAGGTGCAGTACCAAAATCTATGGTAACTACGTTTACTGATGTTCTAACTACGTCCGCATAAACAGTATCGTAAGAACTATTATCATATAATTGTACGTTAACATCTCTTGTATTCAAGTTATGTGTAACTGTATAGGATGTATTTGATCCATCACCAATTGATGTTGCATATACTCTTCCTGTAATATCGCTTGTTAAAGCTACAGTACCAGTTGCATCCGGTAAAGTAACTGTTCTATCAGCAGTTAATGTTCCAGCAATTAATGTTAATTCGTTTGCGTCAGCAACATTACCTTCAAATATTACACCATTAGATGTACTAACTGTTTCAACATTATTTGTTGTAGTAGTACCTGTAACTTGCAGGTCTCCTAAAACTGTTAAGTCATTGCTAATAGTTACATCATCTGGTAAACCAATCTGTACTTGATTATTAGTTACTGCAGTTTCAATTTCATTTGTAGTACCAGCAAAAGTTAACGTGTCTGTTCCAACTGAAACAGTATCTGTTGTACTTCCGTCTGATATTGTTAAATCTGTGCTGATTGCTGCAGTTCCTGCTGCTGTTAATTGACCTTGAGCATTTACTGTGAATGTTGGTATTGCTGTTGCTGATCCATAAGATCCAGCTGTAACACCGGTGTCTGTAATTGCTACGTCATTTGCATTTGCTGTAATACCAGTTCCACCAACAACATTTAATGTTACCGATCCTGAATTACCACCGCCTGTCATACCGTCTCCAGCAATTACTTCTGTAATATCTCCAGATACTGGTATCCAATTTGAACCGTTATAAAAATATAACTGTTTGTCACCAGCGGTACTGTCATAATATATTTGACCCTCTACAGGTGTACCCGGCGCTGTTGCTAAGTTTTGAATTACTGCATTCTGTAATTCATTCTTATTTAAATTAATGTCTGTTAAGTATTGTAGTGCCATATTTTTTTAGTTTGCATATACCTTGGCCTGAAAGCTTGCGGTAAATGTTATTGTGAATGAGTTTTCGTTTATATGTTGTACATCACCAACAATATGTGATCCGCCTGAATCAACAACTGTTACTGATGGAAATTTATTTAAATTATGTGTTATTGGTTCTGCCACACCTGCTGAGAAGTTTATATTAGGACTTACATAGTTTTTATCTGTTTGCCCTTTTGGTGAGAATGACATTGCATAATATTTATCTGCAATAAAACTTCCATTACCTTCTCTAAACGATACATTTAATGTTGAATAATTTGTGCTTTCAGTTATTGAAGTTATACTATATTGTGCAAAATTATTTTGATTATCTGTTTGCGTAAACATAACAAATAATCCATCAAAGTAATTTATATATTCTTTTATATTTTGGTCGTTGCTGTTAACATGCGAGAACTCAAAAGCTGTTTGGCTATTAAATGTCCCAATACCGCCAGAAGGCAAATTAAACGTACCTGAAATTGGTTGTGTAGCGTTTTTAAACTTATATACTAGCTGACCATTTACATTTATAAGGCTAGACGTATTTAAAAAACCTGCAATGTCTTCTAATTTAAAATTTCTAGTAGCACTACCACCTGAATCTGTACCAATGATTTTATCATTTTTTGATACTGTATTATCAAAGTCGTATCTACTAATTCTAGCCATTTAATTTATTTTTTTACTATAGTTGAAATTTTCTCTAATCCTCTAGATGTAAAATAAAAACCTAAAGCATAAGATAAAATTTGCCCCATCAATTCTACATATTGGTTTGCAATATTAAAGCTACCAAAGTTGCCATCCGTTATTGCAAATAAAGTATATATTGCTAAACTGAAAATTGTAATCATCGGACGAATATTTTTTGAAAGCCATGAATCTGATGACATGTCCGCTTTATGTCTTGCAGATATTTCTTTTTCTAATGATAATTCATGCTCTTGGAATATCAACGTCATTTCTTTTTCAAAATTAGCTTTTTCGTCTTTAGTTCTTACAAACTTGTCTACAAGTCCACCAATTTTATCTGCCACATCTAATCCTGCTCCACCAAATAATTTTGCAAATAATTTTTTCATTTGTTTTTTTTCATTTTATAAGGAACTATTTTATTTAAAGCGTTCCTTCTAGCTTCGCAACCACAAGGTATATTTAATCCGTTTGATACTCTATCAACAACAGATTTAATACCTGTTTTAGTTGTAAATTTATGAATTGTATCGCCTAATCCTCTACTTTTCATTTTAGCAATTCCATTTTCTTCTTGCAGCTTTACCTCTTTCGCTTTTCCAACTACGAGATCTAGCACAGAATGATTTTCTTCTTTTCCAGGCTTTACTACCTCTTTTTAATTTAGAAGGTGGAGTTGTAACTGCAGTTTTTAACTTACTTCCAGGATTATCTCTTCTATATTTAGCTACACCTTTTTTAGTCATACCACCTCCAGCTTTGGAACCAGTACCACCTTTTTTATTTACCTTAGCATAATAACCTAGAGATTTTTTCCTAGAAGGAGCATTTTTACTTGCCATAACGTTTAGATCTTTTTCCTTTTCTTAGCATCTTAAAATCAGCACCCGTAATTTTATTATAAGGGGGTGCCATTTTAGCTATTCTTTTTTGATTAGGAGTTAATTTTTTTTTCATTTTTTGTAAGATGATTTTTTCTTAGGCTTTTTCAAATAAGACTTTTTAGTTTTAAGTCCTCCACCTTTTTTTGATTTTCCTGGCATAATTATCTGTCTTTATCTTTAATCATATCATCTATAGCTTTATTATAAACTTTATCTGTATATGATCGGTTGTTATAGAACGTGCTTCGTTCACTTGTTGGTAAATCTTCTTCTGCAAGCATTATACGATACATTCGCATAATTAATTGTTTACATTTAAAAGAAGTTTTATATATACTATATTTTATAGTCGTTCTGTTTCGGTGCCTCCATACATCTATCCAACCATCTCTTCTAAGTCTTTCCCATCTATCTTTATCCCAACTGTATGTGTAGGTGCCGTCAATAAAATCATTACGTGTAAATCGCTCTTTACAATCTAAATAGATTAATAATTCAAGATCAGCATCCTTTAGGCTATAAGTTTTACAGGCCCATTTTCGAATGAGCCTATAATACTTTAGTAAATTTAAATCTTTTATGTCACTAGCACTTAATCTCATTCGACTAATACTATATCACCAAGTTTTAAAACATAATATAGTTTTCCTTGCCATTGAATTCCATGACCAGCATGCTTATCGTAATGTACTATATCATTTTCACTTAGTATATCTGCATTTGGCCCAGCAGATATAACTTTACCTTTTAAATATCTAACGTCATCATTTTGATCTTCCGTTAGTTCAAGACCGCCAACTTTTTTTGGCGCTTCTTTTATTTTTTCTATTACAACGTAGTAATTAATTGCTTTCATAGTCTCTTACATTATTAATTACACAATCCGCTGAAAATATTGTATTTACTACACTAACTGCATTTTTCAGTGCTGTTTTAGTTACAAGCACTGGATCAATAATACCTTTATTAATCATTCGTACTGCTTTTTCATTTACCACGTCAACACCCATACCTGCAGTCGGATATTCGATGTATGGCAAATTAGCATTGTCCAATATTGTTTTATATGGTGCTTTTATTGCTTCTAATAATATTTCTTCACCTAAACCGTTAGGTTTAATTTTTTGGGAAGCATTTAATAAAGCAACACCGCCACCCGAAACAATACCTTCTTGTAAAGCAGCTTTAGTAGCATATATTGCATCTTCAACCCTATCCTTCTTTTCTTTCATTTCTACATCGGAATCAGCACCAACTTTAATCATAGCCACTTGACCATTAAGCATAGCTAATCTTTCTTGTAGCTTCTTTTTGAAGAATGGGTTTTTTTCTTCTTTGACTTTATTTTCAACCACTTCGATTCTCTCGTTGAGAGTAACGCCTTGGTCAATTGTTTGTAACACCGTGTGTTTATCATCCGTGACAGATAAAATTGCCTGTCCTAAAACATCGGGTTCGATTAAATCAAGATCATCTCCTAACTCTTCATTTATGACTTTCGCTCCGGTAAGGATCGCAAGGTCTTCAATTGTATCTTGTTTTGTTGGACCGAATCCAGGCAAATCTACAACATTTACTTTTATATTACCTTTAACTTTATTAGCAAGTAATGCCGCCATAGGTTGTTGTTCTACGCTTGCAACGATCAACAAACTTCTTTTTTGTTTTATAACAAACTCCAATACATTTTGTATTTTACGAATATTAGGTATCGGCGATGAAACTATCAGTACGTACGGATTTTCTAGTTCCGCTTTACCTTTATCCTTATCTGTCATAAAATAAGGGCTTTTAAGTCCGCAATTTATTCTTGTGCCCTCTACGAATTTAACGTATGTGTCGTGGGTCTCGGACTCTTCCATAAGGACGACACCATCCTTACCTACTTTTGAGTAAGCTTGCGATATAACCTTTCCGAGAGCTGTATCATTATTACAACTAATTGCTGCAACATTTTCAAGCATATCATCTTTAACTTCGATAGCTTTTTTATTAAGATACCTTTGAACTTTATTCAAACCGCTTTGAATTCCATTTTTAATATCTCTTATGTTATTATCGTCTTTTTTGTCATTGGCTAAATGCAATAAAGAATGTGCAAGCACAGTAGCTGTTGTAGTACCATCACCTGCTTCCTTTACTGTATTTTTTGCAGCTTCTTTAATTAAAGTTGCACCAATGTTTTCGACCGGGTCGATTAAGACTACGCTTTCCGCCACGGTTACACCATCTTTTGTGATCACCGGTCTTCCCATTGCGTCTTCATATATAACGCATTTTCCAGAAGCACCAAGGGTAGACTTTACTGCGCTTGCAAGTTTATCTACCCCGTGCATAATTTTATTTCTAGCATCCTTCCCGAAGGAAAGATCTTTTACTATCTCACTTGGGTTATTATATTCCATTAAATTAAATTTTGTTTATAAGTGGTTATTTAAAGGTTTTTACAACTTTAGGTCCTTTTGCGAACTCTAGTCTTTTGTTGTAATGTTCGATACTTGCATCGATTGCAGCTTCTGCTGATTCAATGGTTTCTCTTCTTGTAATGTCTGTCCAATCACCGCTAGGCTCACCGTCAGCATTTAAGTTTTGGCATTCGGTTTGGTAATAGCCATTTGGTAATTGTACAATTCTCCAATTTTTCTTGTCTG
>Ga0255781_10002661_pt1 | contig 14209 bp, 18 predicted proteins | sample 101ome_21_FD_179979 | JGI IMG/M metagenome (GOLD analysis project Ga0255781, IMG submission 179979) | Coastal salt marsh microbial communities from the Groves Creek Marsh, Skidaway Island, Georgia - 101413BT metaG (version 2) | ecosystem: Environmental > Aquatic > Marine > Intertidal zone >...
CAAACGCAACATGTTCCCCAAAATGATGAATAGTGGTCTCATCAGGAAGTGATAATTTTGAGAATTGTGCATCAGCCGATGAAAGATGAACAACACGAGACTTTGTCTGAAGCCATTTTGTTGCAGGTAGAAGTGTTGACTGCCGCTGAGTTACGTCCATCACATAATAATGATGCGGAATAACTACTTTAGGCTTCAATTGGTCAATTATGCTGTCAATCATTTCAAACCCCATCACATGCTGGCTATCGTCAACCGGCAGCAGGACGATGTCTATATCCCCAATCATTTCCCAAATATAATCAGGGGGATCGTGTCGATTATCACCCCAATGAAGTAAGCGAAGACCGCCCGTCTCGATAACAACTAATACGTTATCCCACGATCTAGGATTATCAGGGGGCTCAATGTTAACTCCATTCAAGCGTTTATGAATTAACTTGAAATCGTATAAAGCTGCACTTGCATCCGTAGCATGTTTATCGGCAATACCTTCAATTGAGAGGTCGAGAAAGCTGTACCGACCAATTGGCCTATCTAAAAGTACGTTTGCATCTAATCTATCAAGGGCGTCATGATCAAAATGCGCATGGGTTGAAACCCCTATGTCAACACTTGTGAGTGGCATATCTTTAAAATACCAATCCCAAGTTCTACTCGGATGATTACGCCAAGGGTCAACCATTACTGTCAGACCTTGCGGTGTTGTCAACCTGAATGCACTCGATCCAAAATAAGACACTGTTACGGTACCAACGTCTTCTGGCCGCCCAATCCGAGTCTGCTGTTTGAGCATCATTGAATTATGATTGCTGTTTCGAAGCCAAGATGTGAGACCTGAATAAATCTTGCCCATGAATTAGTCCTCAAAAATAGCAACTGCTCGGATAGGACTTGCAGTACCTCCTCGGATCTTCAATGGAAAACCCACAAATCTAAAGCGCCCTTCACCAACTAACTTTTCTAAATTCCAAAGACACTCAATGTGCGTTATTCCTCGCTCTCCACACGCAAGATGCGCTTTATAATTCGCAGCACCCTCAGGAGCTGGGCTGATCGCTTCCACCCCAAATTGACGGATATTTTTATCTGCAAGCCAGTGGACTGAGTTGACATGAAGCCCGGGAAAATCATGCTGATATCCAGGAGTTCCCCAAAGTCGGGCATTTACTCCCATATGCAGGAGCACAGTATCACCCTCTAGGATTGGCGCTCCAGCCGCTTCCAACGCGGCTTCCATCTCTTCTACTGTTATCTCATGCCGGAGTTCGACATGAGATAAATCCAGACAAATGCCGCCTGTATAAAAATTTTCTAAGGGCATTTCGTCTATTGAGGCCGCTCCAGGCCTAGGGTCAAAGTGGACGGGTGCATCAATGTGGGTGGCGGCATGATCAGACATAGAAATCGACATTGCCTTCGAAGAAAATTTAACACCGCCCGCTTCCTTAACCTCCTCATGATCATTCCATGTTGTCATTACCACTGGAGGATGCGCAGGATGGGCGGGAGTTCGATGGTATATTTCTCGTGAAAGATCGATAAAGCGCATACACTACTCCATTAAACATAGAATAAGATTATTGTCATAAAGCTTACACAAATAAGATCTAAGCAAGGATCTTCATAATAGTGAAGAGTGAACGAAAATGTCTGGCCTAGCGCCATTAGTTTTAATTGTCGGGCCAAGTGGGGCCGGAAAAGACACCCTTTTAGAAGGGGCTAGTCGGGTCCTCGCACCGACAGGACAATTTTACTTTTCGGGACGGGAAATAACGCGCCCTGTTACCACAGAAGGCGAACAACACTCTGAAATAAGTCGAACAGAATTCAATCAAAAGGAAGCCGAGGGAAAATTTCTTCTGTCCTGGCGAGCCCATGGTAATTGCTACGGCGTACCGATCATACCTTCCGAGGAAATGAGACGAATTGGCAAAACGGTCGTGGCAAGCGTTTCCCGATCCGTAATAGATGATGCTAGCGCTAGGCTTCAGCCTTTCCATGTAATTTACGTTACAGCACCAAAATCACAGCTTGCTAAACGATTAGCTCTCAGGGGCCGGGAAACGGAGGCAGAAATATTGGAAAGGCTAAACCGCGCAGGTGAGCTTGAGGTAAGCGGAAGGCACGTCACAGTAATCACTAATGACCAAGATGTAGAAACAGGTATCTCCAAGATGATAACTGCTCTGCAAAATGCCTCAATTTTGGAATGGGAACCGGCAGAGTAATTTAAATGGCATGCCAAGGCCTGGTTGCTCATATAACGCCAATCCGGATATTTTTATTGGCCCAATTACCCCCGCTATTTGTGCCGCGTCCGATAAAGCTTCTTTTACTCTGGATCTAAGACCAACTGTTTGCAAAGCGTTTGTTAATGTCATGTGAAAACGAAAATCCTCTTTAACGTATGGGTAACCCCAGTTTTGAAGATTTTCTTCCTGTCTGAAAGTTAGACTGACCGAGCGACGCTTCGTTAGCTCCTCGTCTGTTAGTGGCGAACGGTATAGGTCAAAAAACTCTACCGCCTCAGATGCGAGGTTATCCATTTCTGCTGAGGCATAATCAAGCGCAAACGCGATGAAGTTTCCAATTTCTGATGGACTAGACAAAGAACACACAAACGATTTTCTAGCTGCTGCAAACTCCTCCAAAGACTTTATCAAATCCCTCAAATCGAAAGGATTGGCTAATCGAAATGGTGGTTTAATTGTTGCATGGAAGCCATACAGTCTTGGAGAGCTTGTAAGTTCGTCAATATCAACGTCTTCCAAACTATTTATCGCTGGTCGCCTTAGTTCTTCTCCTGTTTCAACATCCCGTCCCAGCCACGAATTACCAAAGCTCCACAGAGCGGTTTCACGCGGTGGGGCGAAATAGATTGCATACCGCTTCATGCAGTTTGCACTCCAGCCACCCATGTTCCTCTTATGATTGCAGATCCATCTATTTTGCGCACACGCACAAGATCCGCACGCTTTCCAACTACAATTTCTCCCCGATCAACGTGACCAAGCATTTCTGCAGGATTTTTAGAAACGGTAGCTACAGCCTGTGGTAATTTCATTATGCTTAGATCATCCAACTTAAACGCAGCCTGAATGAGACTAATTGGTGCATAATCGGACGAGAGAGCATCGAGCAATCCTGCCGATGCCAAATCTATTGCTGAAACATTACCGGAGTGTGACCCGCCACGAGCCACATTTGGCCCTCCCATAACGGTCCTCATACCAGCTTCTTTTGCAGCCTCGGCGGCTTCCATCGTAGTTGGAAATTCAGAAATCCGAATATTATCACTGATTGCTTCAAGAACATGATCAGGAGTAGTGTCATCATGGCTAGCCACTGGGCCCCGGCCTTGCCATAAATCTAGAATCTTTCTCCGGTTTGCATTTACATTTTTGCTCGCAGACGCAATCCGCGAAGAAACATATTCTTCAAATTCCTTGTCCGGCATATTTTCATTTTTATAAACCTTAAAGGATTTCAGATCGCGCCATTGCCGCTGCCCTGGTGTATGGTCCATGAGAGAAATTAATCTCACCACGGGGTCATTGGCATAGGGTTTAAAAAGCTCTGGAGCGATGTCATCAGCAATTTCACACCTAAGGTGCACATAATGGTCGGCACGAAATAGTTCCCCTTCCTTGGCTTGGGCAACAGCATTCATGACTGTCTTTAGAAGGGCTCGACGGTAATTCCTATCCAAATACTCTCCAACCGCGATAGCATCATAGACAGTTGTTACCCCAGCGGCTGTCATTTGCGCATCATGAGCAAGGATAGCTGCCAAGGGTGATGGCCAGAGTACACCAGGTCGAGGAACCATATGCTTTTCTACATTGTCAGTATGAATTTCTATGCATCCAGGAAGTAAAAAATCTTTACCAAGGTCTTGGGAGCCAGCGGGGATTTTATCACCTTCCCAAATTTCTTGGATTTTGCCATCCACTACTGAAATTCCACCATGAAACACAGCATCTGCTGTCACAACATGAGCATTGGCAAATACGATATCAGACATCAGGCTGCAGCCTTAAATTGCGAAACATCAAATAACCTGTCAGCAAGACGGTCACGCGCTATCTCATCATGGCAAATGACCACAATAGCTGCCCCTTGTTTTTTTGCTTCCAAGATGAGCTCGATAGCTGCTTCCCTATTTACAGCATCAAGTGAGGCTGTAGGCTCATCCAACAGTAAAATCGAATAAGGTCGCACAAGCCCCATTGCTATATTAACCCGTTGTTGCTCACCTCCTGAAAAGGTTGCGGGCGGAACATTCCAAAGATGTTCTGGAAGATTGAGCCGTCTTAAAAGTCCTACTGCAGCTTCCATAGCTTTTTCAGAAGGACTACCACCAGCAATTGCCACTTCTGCGACTAGATCAATCGATGAAATTCTTGGAATAACCCGCAGGAATTGACTGACATAACCGATAGTTTCCCGACGAATTTCAAGCTTTGTCCTTGCCTCGACAGAAGCAATGTCTACCCAATTCCCATGATGATTGATTAGGATTTTCCCTGAAGACGGCAGATAGTTTGCATAAAGACTTCTAAGAAGCGTAGATTTACCGGAACCCGAACTGCCAACTAAAGCAACACATTCACCTGAAGCAACATCGAAAGAGACGTCTTGAAAGACGGGTAGTTCAATCCCCCCTCGTCCATGCAAAGTAAAAGTCTTATGCAGATTTTGAACCCGAAGCTTTAAAAGGTTTTGAGTCATGCTTGTAAAACCGACGAGACAAGAAGTTGACTGTAAGGATGCTGAGGGTCATCAAGAACTTGATCAGTTAGGCCTGATTCTACGACACGCCCCTGTCGCATAACCATCAAACGATCTGATAATAGGCGCACAACCGCCAGGTCGTGAGTTACAACTACCGCTGCAACGCCTAAATCACGGACCAAACCCCGCAAGAGGTCCAGTAGCCTTGCCTGAACTGAGACATCTAAGCCCCCAGTGGGCTCATCCATAAATACTAGTCTTGGCTTAGATACGAGGATACGAGCGATTTGCACCCTCTGCTGCATACCTCCTGAAAAGGTACGCGGTAAATCGTCAATACGACCTGATGGTATTTCAACTCGAGTTAGCCAATCTAGGGCTTCCCCACGGATTTCGGTGTAATTCCGAGCGCCAACTGCCATAAGGCGCTCTCCAACATTTCCACCAGCTGACACATTCATCCGAAGTCCATCACGGGGATTTTGCCTAACTATGCCCCAATCTGTCCGCATCAAAAGTCTTCGTTCTGGCTCTGATAGGCTAAAAACATCGCGAAGCCCCTGTCCACCCGCATCAAAGCGAACACTGCCCTGTGAAGGTTCAATCATTCCAGACAGGCAACCTAGCAACGTCGATTTTCCCGATCCAGATTCACCAACAACACCTAGAACCTCTCCTGGGTAGAGACGAAAGGAAACGTCTTCACAGCCTAACTGGCCTCCTGCATATGAATGACCAACGGACTGAGCTTCCAGTAATGCATTCATTAATTTAGCCCCTCAGTCGGAACAAACCCCATATCGGCTGCATCAGAAGCTCGCGACCCTGTATGCCCAGCAGCACGACGTTCGCGGCAATGATCACTGTCAGAACACACGAACATATGATCACCTTTGTCATCTAGAATTACCTCATCCAGAAATACCTCCTCAGCTCCACAAAGAGCACAAGGTTTATCAAAACGCTGAGGCTTAAAGGGATGATCATCAAAGTCGAGACTACGAACACGTGTGTAAGGAGGGATTGCGTAAATACGCTTCTCTCTTCCCGCTCCAAAAAGCTGTAATGCGGGCATCATCGCCATTTTCGGGTTATCGAATTTAGGTATGGGAGATGGAGACATTATGTGTCGAGCATTGACCTCAACCGGGTAGTCATAGGTCGTAATAATCTCGCCGTGCCGTGAGATATCTTCGTAAAGCTTTACGTGCATCAGGCCATATTCTGAATAAGCATGTAACTTTCTAGTTTCAACTTCTCGAGGCTCAAGCTTCCATAGAGGCTCAGGTTGAGGAACTTGATAAACAAGGATTTGTTTTTCCGTTAACTGCTTTTCGGGTATGCGATGTCGAGTTTGTATAAGAGTTGCTTTGCTTGTTTCTTCAGTAGTTTGAACGCCCGCAACACGGCGAAAGAAGCGCCTGATTGAAACAGCATTAGTTGTATCATCGGCCCCTTGATCGATAACTTTCAATGTATCGTCTCTACCAATTATTGAGGCTGTAATCTGGATGCCACCTGTTCCCCAGCCATACGCCATTGGCATCTCACGGCCTCCAAAGGGAACCTGATAACCAGGAACTGCGATAGCCTTTAAAAGGGTCCGCCTGATCATCCGCTTGGTCTGTTCATCTAGATAAGCGAAATTGTACGTGCCATCTACAGAGTGGTATGCCCGCGAGTTCATTCAGCTGCCTCCTTATCTTGAGTGGTCAACGCATCCTCACGGAGACCACGGAGTAGAGACAGCTCAGATTGGAAATCCACATAGTGTGGAAGCTTTAAATGACTCACGAAGCCTGCAGCTTCAACATTGTCGCTATGAGCAAGGACAAATTCCTCATCTTGAGGAGGATGATCGCGGTCCTCACCTAACTCGCTGGCTTTGAGCGCGCGGTCAACAAGAGCCATAGCCATCGTTTTTCGCTCCGACTGACCAAAAGCAAGGCCATACCCTCGAGTAAACATGGGTTGAATATCTTTTGTCCCGGTAAACTGGTTTATCATCTGACATTCAGTCACTTCGATTTCACCAATTGAAATGGTAAAGCCGAGCTCTGGTGGCGTGAATTCAACCTCAACAAAACCCATCCTTATCTCGCCAACAAAAGGATGGTTTCTGCCATATCCCCTTTGCGTGGCGTATCCCAGTGCTAGTACAAACCCCTCGTCACCGCGAAATAAGTTTTGAAGTCTTTGATCGCGGTTAGCGGGAAATGACATTGGTTGCCGGCCAAGATCAAAAGGCTCAGACTCAATCTCTTCTCTATTTTCAGCCTGCATTAGGCCCTCTGCGCCTAATATATCAGTCACGCGAGGCATGGTTTGCTCAGTAGCAGTCGCCTCCGGCGCTGATGTAGCATTAGCGCCTTCTTTAACGAGATCAAAATCAAGCAGTCGATGAGTATAATCGTAAGTGGGACCTAAAATCTGGCCACCTGGTATATCCTTAAATGCAGCTGAAATACGCCGGCGGATAATCATTTTAGATGTATCTAGTGGCTCAGCAGCACCGAAACGTGGTAGCGTTGTACGAAATGCTCGGAGAAGGAAAATAGCCTCTACCATGTCGCCTTGAGCTTGCTTGATAGCCAAGGACGCAAGGTCTGGATCATATAAAGACCCCTCAGTCATAACTCTATCGACAGCACGTCCAAGTTGATTTCGCACTTGATCAGTACCGAGCTCAGGAACAGTAGTATCACCCCTTCTTTCCTCAGCTATTAGCTCATGAGTAGCCTCTATGGCTGACTCACCACCTTTGGTCGCAACATACATCGTCTCAGACCTCCAGAGGTTGCGCAGAAACCCCGCGCGGTAGAGCTAGCACTGCATTGTCTGCAAAAAAGAAAACATCAAAGCCGAGTGGGTATAGAGAATTATTGTCCGCCCAAATCCCCCAAAACTGATTGTTCCGAATGTTTGGAGCCATTCTGTTGGTCGACTTTATTCCTGGACCAGAGACATCTATCGGTGCACCGGCTGTAAGGCTTTCACAAGCAATTAAAAGTGTGGCAGACCTATCTGGATACTGGTCAGTACCGATTTTGAATTGGTGCAATGGCGCTGAAGCAACATCCAAAATAATCGCGAAGTCAGCGTCTTCTGGCCTAGGCGATATACGACAGCCAGTATGAAATTTCAGGTAATTGAGGGCGTCAGGATCTTCATGGTCAAGCCAGACTGTAACATCACTGTCCAAAAGTGTGAGGCACCCAGACGCAAGAGATGATGGCCACCCTTTTGGGTGCCCCTGCGGCCTTACAACTTCAAGTATCCGTCCGGGAAATGAGATCGCCTCCATTATAGAGCGAAAAGCTAACTGCGTTCCAAAAACTGGTTCGTCAAATCCAGCAGCTAAAGATACCATCGCTAACTCTCCGCCCTAACCATGGTAAAAAAGTCAACTTTGGTAGCGCCAGCCTTCCGACGAGCCTTTAGATGACGCGCACTTTCTTCATCTTTGAGCGGAGCAATAATGGACCTTAAGACCTCTTCCCGCCTGTTTGTTTGCAATAATGCGTCACAAATAGCGGCAGATTTAGCTTTTTCGATATCCCTACCTTGGACATATGCATGTCCGACAATGTCAGGCGATGAGGTCAGAGTGACTGCGCACCGAGTAACGCTCATTTCGCCAACGGAAAACACTTGGCCGGTACCACCTGCACGGCCACGCGTCATCACCGCTCCAACCTCTGGTTGCCTCAACCAATTAAACTCAGGCAATTCGCCCAAGCTTTTGATTAATTCGGCTAACGATGTGGTAGATGCTCTTGCGAGCACACCCATCCATTCCGCTCTCGAGACGTTTGCGGATTGATCTGGATCAAACTGTTCGTCCATGAAACACCCTCAAATTTGTCTAGACATCTAGATAACTTGAAGTTAACTACATCTTCGCAGTCTGTAAACCGGAAAAAGAAGACAGTTATATGACAATTAAAGAGCAAAACACTTCCACACTTGAACGGGGAAGTGGTGAAGCATTGTGGAAACAAATTGCTAGTGAGTTAGAAAACGACATCAAAACTGATGCTTATTCAAAAAATGGACAGCGACTACCAACAGAGCAGGTCTTAACTGCTCGATTTAAAGTCAACCGCCATACGATTAGACGCGCTATTCATTCTCTAGCGGAAGATGGCCTCGTCCGCACAGAACAAGGTCGTGGTGTATTCGTAAACACAGAAGTCGTTGAATACCCACTTGGAAGACGTGTCAGATTTAGCGAAAGCCTTTCTGCGCGCCAAAAATCACCAAAGGGAAAAATACTCTCAATCATCAAAGGCAACACCCCAATAGATGTACGGGAAGCCCTGGGTTTAAAAAATGCCCAGAGTACGTGGAGGGTAGACAGGCTAGGATTTAGTAATGAAACAGCAATAGCCCTTTCTTCCCATTATTTCTGTACTGAACGTTTTCCTAAACTTAAGGCTGTTTTCAACGAAACAAGCTCAATAACGAATGCTCTCAATGCTTTGGGTGTGGCGGACTATGAAAGGAAAGAAACACGCATATTGGCACGGCCAGCTACTGCGGAAGAAACACGTCTTCTAGAATTACCAAAAGGCCGACCAGTTCTCATAACAGAGGGCATAAACATCGATACCAAAGGAGCCGCAATCGAATATAGCATTTCACGTTTTGCGGCAGACCGGGTGCAACTTGTTACATAAGATTCCTCATATCGCAGAGAATAATGCTCGTTGGATAAATGAGAGCTGACTTTATTGAAAAGACTAGCCTCAAGGCCTACCTAAAACCACCACCCCCATTTACATAGACGGTGTCAGCTGTCATGTAGCTACAGGCATCAGAGCACATAAAAAGCACCAGCTCACCTATCTCTTCAGGTCGGCCAAGCCTTCCCATTGGGACATCAGCGACCGCGCGAATACGGGCTTCCTCGTCACCTCCCGCAACATCCTCAAAAGGTGTATCGACCGGACCAGGAGAAATAGATAATGCCCTTATACCTCGACTGGCAAATTCCCGAGCCACTCCCATTGTAAGGGTAACTACGGCCCCTTTTGCTGCTGCATATGGAATTAACCCACCAGCTCCGCCTCGTTTGTGAGACATGGACGCCGCATTAACAATCACCCCTCGCCCTTGATCCAACATATGCGGCAAGATTTCTTGCATACAGTAAAAGACACCAGACGCATTAATTCCCATCGCACCATCCCAGAGGGCATCATCTATCTCAAGAAATGACGCACGCCTAAGGGCTGAACCCGCACAATTAAATTGAAAGTCGATGACCCCAAATTCCTTAATAGCCGCAGTGAACGCACTCTTAACCGAAGACCGATCTGTTACATCCATGTGAATGGTAAAACAGCGACCGCCTATTTGGCGAATAGCTTCAGCCGTTAGTTCAGCCCCAGCTATATTGATATCGGCCACCACTACGTTTGCACCCTCTCGGGCAAAAACAAGCGCAGTCGCCCTACCAATTCCGCTAGCAGCACCCGTAATGATGATAGTTTTATTTAAAAACTCATCGGGTAATTTAGGCATTACAGGCTCCATCTAGGTAAAACTTAATATCAACGCTGCCGCTCATTGCGGCGTGCTTAGCTTAATTGCGCTCTTGATCAGCAGCCAAGAGAGAACAAATCTCTAACTCATCAGAAGAATTGTCTCACAAGAGCGCGGAATTAGAATAACGATCAGATCCTGCAAAGTCCTAATACCAAGCGCAAAATATCCGATACGCCATGTCACACTCCCTAGGATTTTCTCCTAAATCTATAAGAGCTTTATCTTTTAATCCGAAGATTAGTCGCGCTCGGATAAGCAGAGACACAAGATGCCTATTTTATACAAACAGAAAATTGGATTTAAGAGTGCTATCACGCGTGGACTGCGCCGGCGCTGTCCATCCTGTGGAGAGGGCAAAGCTTTTTCTGGCTATCTTCAGCCAGTCAGTGTTTGTAGTGTTTGCAGCGCACCACTTGGAGATATCAGGGCTGATGATTTTCCTCCTTATTTAACAATATTTATAGTTGGACATATCGTTGTACCATTTGCGCTGATCGCTGAGCAGAATTGGGAATGGTCGGTCGGCTTGCATATGATCGTTTGGCTACCTCTTACGCTAGCGCTTCTTCTTGCAATACTCCCTTTCATGAAAGGCGCTGCCATTGGGCTAATGTGGCGGCTTGGACTGAAAGGTGACGAACAGCATTGAACGAAAAGATACCTTTTTGGCGCGAGAAAAAATTGGGCGAGATGACCACTGAAGAGTGGGAGTCCCTATGTGATGGATGTGGTAAATGCTGTCTCCTAAAAGTTGAGTACGAAGATACACAAGAAATTCTTGCAACCTCCGTTGCATGCAAACTTTTGGACTTGAATAGCTGCCGCTGTCAGAATTACTCAGAGCGCAAGAGCTATGTTCCAGATTGCATAGATCTAAGTAAAAAAAAGCTATCCACTTTACCCTGGTTGCCAAAAACTTGTGCGTATCGCCTTATAGAAGAAGGTAAAGACTTGGAGTGGTGGCATCCTCTTGTTTCAGGCACCTCAGAAACCGTGCATGAAGCGGGCATTTCTGTTCGCCACAAAGTCATATCAGAAGACGACTTGGAAGATATAGACGAAGACCTACCCCGATATGTTGTTGACTGGAAATTATGAGCATCTTCCACTTTCAAACGGAGACATAGCACCAGTCCGCGTGCGCGTTGACGGCAGATCAAAACAAATATCTCTAAAAGTCGATAGAGTTGGCGGCCTAGTTACTTTAACCGCTCCAACCGCAGCAAAGTTGCCAGAAGCGCGTCGCTTTATGAGTAAGCGTACACGCTGGATTGCAGAGCGAAGAGCTGAAGCCCAAAAAATGATTCCATTTACACCAGGCTCAGTTATCCCTTTCCTAGGAAACATGCACACGATCGTTCATGACGCTGACGCAAACGATTTGGTTAGGATAAAAGAAGGTCAAATTCTTGTTGGAGGCGTCAGATCATCCATTAGTCGTTTAATAATCCGTTTTTTAAAGTCAGAAGCACTCCGGCGCTTAACACTATCGACAAATAAGTATGCCAATTTGTCGGGAAAAAAGGTTCAACGAATTTCTGTTCGTGATGCCAAAACTCGCTGGGGAAGTTGCTCTGCTGATGGACGCTTATCCTTCTCCTGGCGCTTAGTTATGGCCCCAGAAAACGTTCTTGACTATGTCGCGGCCCACGAAGTTGCACATCTCGCACACATGAACCACAGCGATCAATACTGGGCTCACCTGGCAGAAATTTTTCCTGATTTTAAGGTTGCAGAGATTTGGCTTAAGAAAAATGGCCCGAGCCTACGCTGCTACGGCTAAAGATTACGCGAGAGGATAGTTATGACAAACCGTATTGTAATAGCTGGAGCGCTTGGAACTGTTGGAAGAGCTGCCCTTGAACATTTTGAGAAGCTAGATGACTGGGAGGTCATTGCGCTTTCCCGACGACCACCAGATTTTGCAAATAAGGCAACCTGGCTGTCAGTAAACCTTCAAGACCCAGAAGATTGCCGGACTAAACTAGCAACCTTGAAAGATGTCACACATCTAGCCTATGCAGCAGTTTATGAAATGCCCGAGGTCGCGAGGGGATGGCTTACCCAAGAGCATGCCGATGTAAACCTCACAATGCTTCAAAATCTCCTAAGACCGCTGTCCAATGCATCGCCAGACTTAACCCAAATCTCTCTTCTCCAGGGTACAAAAGCCTACGGAGGGCATCTCGGTCCATTTAAACAGCCCGCTAAAGAGAGCGATCCTCGTTATATGCCACCTAATTTTTACTATCTCCAGATGGATTGGCTCAACGAAGAACGCGCAAGAACAGGCGCCAATTGGACATGGACGATACTTCGCCCGCAGGTTGTTTGCGGCCTTGCGATTGGAAGTCCGATGAATGTTATAGCTGGACTGGGCGTGTTTGCAGCTATTTCCAGAGAATACGGAATGCCTCTTCGTTTCCCTGGTGGAGATGCAAGGATCGGTGAAGCGACAGATGCTCGCATTATTGCAAAAGCTATTGAGTGGGCGGCAAAAGATAAACGTGCCGCCGACCAGGTTTTTAATATTACAAATGGTGATGTTTATCAGTGGGAAGTAATTTGGCCGCGTATAGCTAAGCTTTTCGATATGGAAGTTGGGACACGACATCCAATTTCGTTGGCACGCACAATGCCAGCAAATGCCCACTTTTGGCCCAAAATTTCGCAGAAGCACGGCCTGGAACCTTATTCGTTTGAACAATTAGTACCAAGCTGGGGTTTTATTGATTTTGTTCTGGGACATGGCCAACGCCCCAATCCTCATCACATGAGTACTATCAAGGCACGCAAAGCTGGTTTTCAGGAATGCATTGATACTGAAGAAATGTTTGTAGAACTAATTCAAGAAATGCAGGCGCGGCGATATTTGCCGTATTAATATAATATTTCACTTACAAATTTTTATTTAACATATTGCATTATATTGATTAATTAATGCCCTTTAATGCGATCAATTGTTGGCTGCCTTAATCGAATTTTGGTTTCTCCAAAGGCATGTGGATCAAGAAAAGCCAATTGCGCCGCTGTCTCCAAAGCAACATCTAGGACATCATTATCGATTGCATCATCTAAATATCCTGCCTTAACCGCATCATCGGGGCTGTATAGTTTTGCCATAACCGTGGCGGCTTGAAGTTCGGCTGGATTTAAGCGATCGCGCGCCAGTTCTAAACCTACATAAGGTAGCGGCAAACCAATGGCTGTCTCATTTAAACCGATTTTGTAGTCCCCTCGCTTACCTATCCGCACATCACCTGTCATCAGAAGTATGGCACCTGCGGCAACCGCGTGACCGGTGCAAGCCCAGACTACTGGCTTTGGAAAAAGATAAAGGCGTTGCATTAGGTCGGTTCCGAGACGCCTCATCCTATCTCTTTCAGCCTTATCTTCCCCTCGTATAATTTGCAGATCGTATCCCCCACACAAAACACCATGCCTACCATGAAGAACAATTGCTTTTGCCGCACTCTCAGCGCGATCTAGCGCACCATCAATAGCCTTAGACATCGCCGGCGAAAGAGCATTCGCTTTACCGTCGTCCATGTGGAGAACAGCTACCTCATTTTGCACTTCATATTTGACTAGATCGGCCAATTGATTCCTCCAAAATGACTAGCTGGGGACGAAATTTCAAAAAATCCACACCCCAATCTCTCAGTAGTAACAAGACACCCACCAGCAATTTCTACATTAAAATAAAGACTTACAACAAGACAGACTTCGCGATTTCAAGGCTCTTTCGGTCCATGAATGGCTCTGATAGCAAGACACCGTTACCTATTGCGAGGACAAGACTCTGAACATCGATATTGAAACTGCTGCCGTTATTGCACTAGCTTTTTTCATGGGCAGCCTTGTCAAGGGCGTGGCTGGTATCGGCCTCCCCCTAGTTGCAATTCCAATACTTACTTTTGCA
>Ga0255781_10002666_pt1 | contig 14188 bp, 10 predicted proteins | sample 101ome_21_FD_179979 | JGI IMG/M metagenome (GOLD analysis project Ga0255781, IMG submission 179979) | Coastal salt marsh microbial communities from the Groves Creek Marsh, Skidaway Island, Georgia - 101413BT metaG (version 2) | ecosystem: Environmental > Aquatic > Marine > Intertidal zone >...
GGAATCTGGAAGTGTAGGTGTCATGACTTCTGGTTTCTGTCACAAACACGTACCACCCCGCCAGTTTTCTGCTGAACTGAGTCGCAGAAAACTTGGTCTACTGGGCGCTGTTTGCATCCGAGCGCTGACATCCAAGCGCGCTTTGGTACGTATCGCGGTGTTTTCACCAACTTGATACATAACTTCACGAATGGCTCATAGGCTTCGACTCCAGGGAGAGTTCCCGGTTTTTCTCCGCGTCCGGATGGCACACAGACATATCTTCGACCACGTGATAAGAGTGGTGGACATGGAACCGGCTGGAGTGAAATAACGCCATACCAGTTTGTTACGTACGAAGGCTGGGAAGAAAAACCTGTAAGTATTGCTGATCCTGAGGGCACGGAAATCGATGCGAAGTTCTCCAGTGAGCAAGACGGCGAGATAAAGATAATACTTGCACCTATTCTCAGATTTGTAGACTTCCCTGCTGAGGTAAGACAATTGTAGTACAGTGTGTACGACGGTGTGACATTTGTCTTCGCAGTCTAATCCACGGATTCAAGATTTTCTTACTTTGTCAAGCTTCATTCAAGGTTTTGGTCCAGAACTAGTTGGTACACCTGTACAAGAGGAGGATGTAGTAAAAAGTTATGAGGATGAACGTGAAGGCCTAACATTTTACAACTATGAGTTGAAGAATCACTGGCTAATCTCGGCTACGGTCTACCAGCGAAGAGTTTATATCATAGTACTCCATAGTAGTGCACTGCAGTGGCGAAGGTCGTATGCAAAACTCTTGAAGACTGCAGCTTCCTTTTCCATACCACCCTCGAAACCTTGATCTTACGCAACGCACTGAACTACGCGCGTACTAAGAAAACCATGATCTCACACAGGTGGCCAGATCGGCAATCCCTTGCGATGTACCGAAAAGTTGTCACCATAGCTCTTTGGCTTCAGTTCTTTCCGTAAGGCTCCACTTATGATTGTTGAGCCGTGTCGTTGGGTCAGTGACTCGATGCCCGTATCCACTATATCCAAGCCATAGTGCGCGCAATAATTAGTCGCAGCGTGCTTTGTAGAAAATACGATGGGTTCTTTGTAGAGGTTGGAAGGCTGCCCGATGCTTGACCAACCAGTCAACGGGTTCTGCCAACGTCTCGCAGCCAGCTTTGGTTGCACTTTCCACGAAGTTGTACACGAGCCCTGCTGACACGTTGTAGATATATTTTGCTCTAAGATGACCTGGTTTCATCAATAAGTCGAACAGCGGCAGATTAAGGTAAAGGTATTGACGCACACACATACCTGGGACAACTCGGTTTGAGCCGATAGGTGTCGTCCTAAGGGAAGGAGTGAGGAACGGGGTGCAGACATTCGACAGAGTGTAGACATCTCGAAGTGCTTCCGAACAGCGCTCTATCGGTGATAGCCGCAGCGACAAGTGTCAACCAATACCGCGTGACCAAGTGGCAGCGACAGGAGACGAGGAAACGACTCGTTTCAAACGAGTGCAGAATCTGCAATGCAGATATACTTTTCATACTGTTTATTACGACATTCGAAGCGCACGATGTTTTGAAATTAATTCGGGCTGTTCACTCCTAGTAAGGTTGACGAAGAGATGGGAAATTCGAAAATAGAATTGGCGATTTATGCAGATAAGGGCCGTTTTTTTCATAAGAGATGGCTTATCGGCATAAATCTTATTTCGTCACGCGGAATCGTGGAAAACGATAATTTTTACGATAATTTCGTCCCATTTCTATCTCCCCATCGACAAAAATTTCGTCATGGGCCAAAATTATCGTTTTGGGGTCTATCTCCCATCAGCCTAAATCGGGCGATTTTATGCCGACAAGAACCTTGTTCGCATAGTGACGACTCGTCACGTGACGAGTTAATCGTTAGGGGGTCCTATGCCGATAACGCTATTCCGGCTATCTCTTGTGAAAAACAATTCGAAGCGTCACCGTCGCCGCGCCAGTGCCGCGCGCGATTGTGGAAGCCGTGACGCGCATTAATTAACAGTAACGCGCGCGCGCATCGTTTTCAACCGCTTCGTAGTCGATAGCGGGCAGCCGCGCGCGCCGTGCACTGTTTTTTGTAACATCACTTTGTACCTCTTGTGGGAAAAAGCACCTCAAATTGAATGAGCGCGCACCACCGTGATATCGGTCGAGCCGTAACGCCACGCGCGTGAAATTGTGTCTCGCTCACGTCATGCGTTGTTCTTCCGCGGTTGAGCGCGCGTCGTTCGCGCGCATCGCGTCGCGAGGTCGATACGGGGTGATTTTATTCCGGCCCATCTCTTTCAGAAAAGAAAAGCGAAAATTGGAAAATCACTCGCTATTCCGACAAGGAATTTCTATCTCTTACTCGCCCTCACTCTGACAAGGGATTGCACCCTAATCAAAAGAAATATAGCAGTCATTGATGATATTGTACTGCATGGCATATCGCATCGACATTACATGCTGAGAGTGGGGTTCGAACCCACGCAGTCAGTGACTACCAGAACGCTCTTCGCTCACTTGTTTCGGCGAAGTCCTGCTTACGAAGACTTGAGTCTGGCCCCTTAGACCACTCGGGCATCCCAGCGTAACTGCAGTGGCAAAAAACGACAATATAACTTGATGGAGTTGTGGAAAGTCGGATGTGGTAGGACTTCGTAGAGGACTGGACAACGGGCCGCGCCAACACACAGCGTGTGTGCTGCGCTTGATTCATGATACCGTGTCAGTTACGTATAACTCCTACTCAGAGCATTCAAAGATGGACCAGGGCACGATACGATGCAAACACGTGCTCTTCTGCGCGACACACGACCTCCGCAGTAACTACCAAAGTAACGAAGACACTTCGTTGTCGAGAGACTGCAGCGAAAAGTGTCGAAAGTACTGACGACGAACATCCAAACGTGCTTTACATGGAGTCGTAAGTGATACAACAACTAAGAGCGACGAACTTGACCCTCAAATAGTGATACCTCTCTGAGTTCGCAAAGGTTACCTCGCTTAAGCGACAGGTGAATGAACAAAATAGAGTGAACAGCCACGAATCCTAAGAAAGAACCATCGTAGTGGCGATGCTCACAAATTTAGGATAACAAATGCACTGAAGATGTATGGATCAGGCGGTGCTTTAGCCTACGGATTCTTGAATGCAATTTTCTATGGTTTCGGTATTGCTTTTGTGTGGATTTTTATCTGCAAGGTGCTTGAACTTATTTTTCTCTTTATTCATCATGACTTCATAAACAAATAGATTCCTCTTGGGCTGAGTGTTGATGAGTTTTTTCATGCTTTAGCTAAAGTTGCTACTTACACTTGGGTTAGTTACTCGCTTGAACTTTCTCCAGCTGCTCACTTGCTTGATACAGGCCTTCAGCCAGATAACGAAGGGTGCGAGAGGTTTCGCAGCTGTTGCCTTGGCTAATCCTATGAACGGCGTAATCCAGTGTGTCTCACGCCATTTTAATCTATCATTTAAGACGGTAACATCATTGCTGTCGCGGTGCTACTGATAAACTAACACTGTGGTAGATTTTTCTCACCTTAGTGAGTCTTTGCTTTTGCTTTGTGTTCACCATTATTGTGCTGCTAGCAATGGTATGGATAGGATAATGAAGAGAGATCTCCAATACGCCTCCTATCCTTTTTTAGTGTCGAAATTTTTCGCGTTATGGGTCGTATATGACCCATAGACACTTCGCTAAATAGACAATTTTGAAGCTGAAAACTCGTACAAAGGTAATTACAGATCCTAGCTATCATCTATTCTCGTCGCGTGCCATTCCGTCATGCAGTCGACGCACAAGTGGCTTCCACATGCGCCACAAGCCGTGAAAACTTTGGATTCGACGTGTTTTCGTCTCCAACAGTTTTTGCATCGCGCGCGTCGATCCACGGTAATCGGATCTAGCCCCGAGCATCTCGTTCCCGCGTCAAGAGATGCTCGCTTCCGATAGACCGGCGCATTTTCGACCGTCTCTTTGCCGTAATGCTCTCCGTCATGTTTGAGCTCCTCGACAACACTTTGGATGAAATCGAAACGATTCATGGGGGTTCTGTTCTACCTACTTTCTCTTCTTCTACGGAGTACACGTGATGTGCATTCACCATCGTCGTATCCAGAATCCACCAGAGTGACGCGTGCCACCACTTCATTGACATGATGTTGCATGTTGCAGTACCCCGCAAACTATCTAGCTGGTCTACGCCACCCATGTACTTGTTGTAATCGACCGCCACCTGCGGCGCTGAACGGGCTTGTCGTTCCCTCTGTCCTTTCGAACGACGAAATACACTTGATACCTCCTCAGGATTGTGAAAGTTTGACAGAAACTGCGTCGGAACGGTGTCATGCCAGAGGATAGCAGTGATGCCATCATCTGACATGCGCCACGTGTACTCACCCTTTGAGAGGTCCTTGACAACATCTTTAGAAATGGGCCGTGGAAACCCAAAATTTGTGCGCGCAGTGCCACATAAGTATACAGAAATGTCTCGCGCATCGCGTAGAACCCGCAAATTGATGAATAAGTTGTCTGCGTAAACACGATGCCAACGACCTTGCACGTCGGCGAGGAGACTCATCATCGCATCTTCCCGGGCACGCAGCGCGTCGCCAAATTTCGTCGCGAACGTAACCAAGTAGCCTGATCCGGCCTCGCATACGCTATAAATCTGAATTCCATTGTATTTCTTGTGTTTGAGTATTTGTCGGAGTGCTGTGTACCGCGAATCAGTCTTCGCAACTTGCTCGTTGTAAGAGAGGTGCTCACCGGGCTGGTAAACTTGCTTGCATCTCTCGCGAAACATCTCAAGCAATACTTCGATTTTCGCGATATCGCGATTTGATCCCACCCCACCTGGATATACTTTATCAATATTTTTCACGTCGCATGATAAGTTGGACTTGATACGTTTGAACTCAGTGCATGACATTAACTTACTCACCCACGGGACACCCATCAACCAACTGCTACTGAACGCGCTGTTGATGCCGCGCTTGTACGACACGCCGAGGCCGTAGACGATTGAAAGCCATTGTTCCAATCTTACTCTTGTCATTGGTTTCTTCTGCTGCGATGTCTACGCTCGCGGTGGCCAATTTTCGACGCCAAATCTTTTTGCATACCAACTCGTAGCACCGCCCGCGATACGCTCTTGCACACGTCGCTTTGTGGCGACCACTATGGCATCGAGCATGTCGTCCGTGATGAATTTCTGCCAGTAGTCGATGGGTCGCATGTTTAAGTCACGCGATGAGCGTCGACCGCGTCCAAGGTCTTCGCGCATACCACGTTCACCGATGAAATCAAACTGCTGGCGCCGTGAATTGATTCGACTCCAAGACGCAGCGTGTGTACCTGTTTGGTAGAAACGATGCGCGTGTCGCTGTATGCGCAGAGTTTCCACCTCAGTGACATCAAACACTTCTTTATCTTCAATGTGATATTCATTTCGAAGCGAAACAGGCCGTCCTGGTAGTTCGAACGCTCCTAAATCTTAATCTTCATCAACCTCCTCTTCGGTTGTTGCACCATCGTCCCAGTTGCCGGCAACCGTGCGCGCGACTTCTGCCAGCGTCGGCCAGTTCGGGCTAATGTTACGATCAATAGGTTGTAGGGGCGCCATCCTCTTGGATCAAACCGTGTCTATGCTACTCCGCGCCACCGTCGGGAATGTAATTGCCCGCCGATGCAAATTCAAATTTCCGCGATTCTCGATCGCTTCGCGCGAAACTTTCACGTCGTGCCGCGTTACCGAACCGCTCGCAAAGGACGCGAGACGCGCGATCGAACGGCGAAGAAACGATGTCGTTCCGACGTCTAGTGCGCCTTGCAGCGCCGTCGACAGCGCGCCGCCACCTTATCAATGAATTCCACTCATGCGCGCACAGATGTGCGGCGGCGACGCAACGAACCCCGGGCGCGCGTGCGGCGAGGGGCAACGTTTTTTTAAAGGATGTGAAAAGTTGAAACCGCATGCAGTCGACGTAAAAGCGTTTGTTACACGTGATTCAATCGCGTTTGTCTCGCAACGCGCCGTACCGACGACGTACGCGTGGACTAAAGTTGAGCATATTGTAGTACTTTAGTCCAGCTGCTCAACCTAGAGATGGGTCAGTGTTGATTGAGTTAGATGGTGCAAACTGTGCAGACTTGGCAAGCACTTCGTTTACAAGGTTGTCTATTTCAATTATCGCGCAGACCTCGTTGGATTGCTTGGCACCAAAAGGGGAAGTTTTACTTGGCTAAGAGTAGTACGGAAGAACCTGCGTGAGGATGTATGACCACGCAACTCCAGACAAACCGCCGACGAGCCAGCCAGAAGTGAAAGAGGCCCAGCCATCCGCACTTTGGAGGGGATCCTTAGAGATCGTTCTACCGCTCAAGGTCTTGACACCGACGACCTCATCACGTTGGAACGCAGTGGCACCATAGATGCTCAGGCACGCAGTGAGGATCAGTACAAGTCCGGCACCAGACAAGCACCCTGCAAGTTCAGCCGCGTCCGTAGCTCTAAGAGGACCGAGCTTGATGAAAGGACCGGTCACGAAAAAACCGTGGGCGAGCCCAACTTCAACACCTCTCAAAAGTGGTGCAACACCAGTTCGATAGGCTGGCAAGTTGGAGAGGAAGTTGGCCACGTCAGGCGAAGACGTCACCGGCGTCTCGAGCATGCCGATGAAAGGATCGCCATTGATTGGCTTGATTATTTGCACCTTATCTCCGGAAGCAGAGGCGATCGTATGCTTGCTTTGTCTGTTATGCCAAAAGAATCACGCAAAGCGGGTTGGTCAGTAAACGGAGCCCGATCAGCTGCGGCAGAGCGAGATTGCAAGACAGAACGAGTCGCTGCAGTGAAATAAAAAATTTCGGAACTTATGGAAGAGTACCGCGCGCCACACGGACCTCGGATGAGCTTGAGCGGATCGGATGGAAGTACCTCGCGATCGCAGCTGAAACGGGAAACGAAGGGTGTCAGTCAACTGGAAAAAGTCTTCGCACAATATTGCGAACAACTTCGATTGAGAGGAAACGTCATACCTTAGTCAACGCAGGCTTTGCCACGCCAGAAAGTTGGAGGGAGTGCATTTTAATCCGTGGTTCGACGCGATTTGACGCGCTCGATCCGCACCGAGTTGTTGATCGATCTCGCGGAGAGATACGATACGATATGCGTATCCCGCTGAACCTGTCATCAGTGTCATTTACATACTTTAGATATATTTATAGATTCAGCAGCCATGCATGTACAGCATTATAAAAACAATATCGATGAGGGTGGGGCCCTGGATTTCCTGTTTCGACTTACGGATAGATGGGCTCTACCGAGATTAGATGCGCCAGTTTCTTCAGTGTTACAATCGCCAAAACCGGTTCCCAGCTTGTCCTGGATAGACTTTATTTCATCATACCTTGAGTATGAGATTTACATATCATACAATATTCACCCTGAGGGCGAGTAAGAGATAGAAATTCCTTGTCGGAATAGCGAGTGATTTTCCAATTTTCGCTATTCTTTTTTTTCAAAAGAGATAGAAGACCCTTGTCGGAATAAATCGGCAAACTCTATTTCCGAATTTCTATCTCTTACTCGCCCTGAAAGTTTTTTATGGGGATGAGGAAAAACGTTTTCCAGAGTAGCCGTGTCGCATCTTTCACTACACGAAACGGAAACGTCCTCGCAAGCTACCGCGATAGAGATTTCCCTTAAGTTTCCAACTACTGACATAAATGAGTGTTCGCGCGGGCTCCAAGTTTACACAAACTCTCCGCACTGGCGGTTCAGACAAGGCTGTGAAGGGACTGGGGGGCTTGATACCATGGCGAGTGACAGGACCCGTCTCTCATCCTGAGTGGAAGGATGTCCCTATTTCGTCTAATGAGTATCGCACAGTATCCCCGTCGTCCGTGTCCAATAATGCGAAGATTCCTCAGGCTTCTCACAGGCTCATTTACAACGTAGGCTATTTTCCAAGGGATTCTAGAAGGTTCAAACTATTTTCAGAAGAAAGCGTGAGAAGTATTTCGCCCAGCTCTTTAAATGGGATGTCCTCGAGGCTGTATGAGAAGAATCCACTACCACAAATTTCATTCAGTAGGCTGGAGAGAACCAGTTTAGTTGATTATCCTGACGGTGGCTATAGCTGAAACTGCTGTTGCTGTTTGAAAACACTTATTTGTCGCGATTTCACGTCTCGCTAGTTATGTCGTACGTCAGTGCGTACACATTTGTAAAAATTAGGTAGAAATTCGCTTGATTCGCTATTCATTCTGAGCTAAAGGGTGCTGAGCTTAGCATATCTAAGAGTTCATCTGGGGACTCCGCCACAAACAATAACTCCCTCGCCGACTTGCTTATGAAACCTGATGACACTGCTTCATCTAAAAACTTCAATAATGCGTCATAAAATCCGTCAACATTCAATATACCAACTGGCTTGGAGTGGAAGCCGAGTTGCTTCCACGTAATCATCTCAAAGAGTTCTTCGAGTGTCCCAAAACCACCAGGCATGGCAATAAAGGCATCGGCGAGAGAAGACATCTGTTGCTTTCTTTCATGCATGTCCCTTGTCACAATCACTTCTCCACATGTTTCGCCGCTAATTTCTTTAGGTTTTAGTTTCTCTGGAATCACTCCAATAACTGCACCACCTTGCTCATGTGCTGACTTGGAAACTACCCCCATGAGTCCAACGGAACCCCCACCGTAAACCAGTCCTATGTTTTGACGGGCCAACTTCGTTCCTACTGCTTTAGCGGCACTTACAAATTCAGCTTTCAAACCTGTGGATGAACCGCAGAAAACACATACGCGCCTGAGTACCATGCGTGCAAATTTGTGAAGTGGTGTGGCTCAAATATTATAGTCTCATCATCTCATAATATGTATACGTGTGAAAGCAGGTTGCGACGTCAGTCTTCACGAGAGGCGTGATGTTTTACTTCAAGTCGGTTGCAATTTCTCTCGTCACTGCGTGATTAGGACATGCAGCAGAAAACTTATTTTTTACAAAGTGTTTGAAGTTCTAGCAAGGAAATTTAAGCATATAGACACTTCCAACGACTACTCCGAGAATTGCGCCACACGTCACCTGGAGTGGACTATGCCCAAGCACTTCTTTCAACTTCTTATCACTGATAGTAGAACCATGGAATAAATCTTCCACAATTTTGTTGAGAACTTCAGCTTGCTTACCTGCGTGCCGGCGGACACCAGCAGCATCATACATGACGATGAGCGTAAAGGCAAGTGATAGTGGGAAATAGACACTTCCTAATCCATATTGATACGCGATTGCGGTTGTCAATCCGACAACGAGTGCAGTGTGAGAACTGGGCATACCGCCACTGTCAAACATGACTTTGTAGTCCCATGTCCCCTCTCGGTATGAAGAAGTGAAGAGCTTGGCTATTTGGGCGAGAAGCCAACTTGAGAAGGCGCTCATAAAAATATGATTCCCAGTCAAATCTTGAATTGCAGACGAAAAACCGGCAAGTAGCGGTGCTGTGCAGAGAACTGTCAAGTTATCAGCTTTTTCTGTGGAACCTGGAGAGTGCTGTGTGGCTCTTCTCAGAGCTTTGTTTGGGGCGGCGAAAGAATTTGCGAGTGCAGAGCGCTGGAAGACGTAGTCGTTGGTGATGAACGCGATATGCTTGCAAAACCCTTGCAGAAAATGCTGACTCCAAACCAGGTTGGGTTGTTTGGGTTGATTATGGTTAGTCTTTCTCTGTGGGGGTTCCAACGAAGAAAGCCGTGCACAGCTGGGCCCTGAGATGGATGCCACAGGCGAACGAATGCACGATCGACTGCGAGACCGAATGTTTGTTGGTCGACGTTTTGTGTATCCTATTTCAACGTCCCCTCGAAACGACTTTGCGCGGTCGTGCTCATTTGCCTCCCTTCGAACTTGTCGCTGGGCTCTAAGCACAAAGGTGACACGCGCTCGTGACATTTTGCATCCTGAGCTCGAGACATTTTGCATCCTTACAGTTACACGCGAATATGTGACAGCTGAACCGTCGCAGCGCTGCAAACTCCCGGTTTCACCAGGTTCCCTCTAACCCGGTGCAGCAAGTTGGCAAGTGCTCTCCAATTTCACATTACCATATATTATCCATGAAGTTTCCGTATGCGTAAGCTCAAGTCAGTTCATTTCAAAGTCTTTTTAGCCGATCGTCACCTAAAACAATTTCCCTTCGAGATAAAGCGGTTGGCTAACCCCTCTTAGCAAACCCCACAACTGCAACGTGCGTCTCGACAGCACGTAGCTGGAATTCGTCTGCACTCGGTGCTCTAGTTAAGGCGAAACATTAACACACTAAGTGATTGTTCAAGGTAAGGGTACAGAGGAGTAACACTTGCGCGAGTCGCAGGCCTTCAAACGTTGAGAAAACGAACGACTACCATTCCCTTATCTGAACAAACCGACATCGTCCACCCGCTGTATTCGTTCTTGAACCGGGTAGATCGCGTGAACATTAGTTGAAACCTTTTACAAGTTACTGATAATTGTTTCTTCTCGCTCACTAGGCGCGCTTCTCGACCACACGTCAGCAGAGTAGAAAAAACATAACTGATGAAGTCTTTTACAAGCAGACAACCGACCCAGCACGTCCTGAATGGAAGCACTCAAACTTTGCGGCGGCGTTCGAAGACTCGCGTGGCCGTCATCGCGATGGCTCGAGAGACTAATCCGAAGAAAAGAGTGGTTATTACTGGGATGGGATTATGCTCAGTGTTTGGCAACAACTACGACAACTACTACGCCAAGCTTCTTGCTGGTGAAAGTGGGGTCGCCCCAATCGACCGGTTTGATACCAGTGATTTTCCGACAAAGTTTGCGGCGCAGATCCGTGATTTTGACAGCGAGGGATATATCGATAAGAAGAACGACCGCCGTCTTGATGACTGCCTCCGGTATGCGCTTGTTTCTGGCAACAAAGCGTTGGAAGACGCAGGTCTTGATTCTGCTGCGATCGAAACACTTGACAAGCAGCGTGTTGGAGTCCTTGTAGGTAGCGGTATGGGAGGTCTAACCGTCTTCCAAGATGGTGTTAAAGCTCTTGTTCAAAAGGGTCCAAAAAAAATTACCCCGTTCTTCATCCCATACGCAATTACGAACATGGGCGGAGCGATGCTCGCCATCGAAAAGGGATTCATGGGGCCGAATTACTCCATCTCGACCGCATGCGCAACGGCGAATTATGCATTCCATGCTGCTGCAAACCATATCAGAAATGGCGACGCCGAAATTATGCTAGCTGGTGGGTCTGAAGCCCCTATCATTCCTGTCGGACTCGGAGGCTTCGTGGCCTGTCGAGCGCTCAGTCAAAATAATGACGATCCTGAGGGTGCCTCTCGGCCGTGGGACAGATCGAGAGATGGCTTCGTTATGGGCGAAGGTGCTGGTGTTCTTGTCATGGAAAGCTTGGAGAGTGCGAAAAAACGTGGAGCTCGTATTCACGCGGAGTATCTTGGAGGAGCTATCACTTGTGATGCACACCATATGACTGATCCTCGAGCTGATGGTCTGGGTGTCTCTTCGTGCATAGAGCTTGCCATCAAGGACGCAGGAATAACTGTCTCTGACATAAACTACATAAATGCTCATGCCACCTCAACGTTGGTTGGTGATGTTGCGGAGGTTAACGCTATTCGCAAAGTATTCAAGGACGTTGAAAATGTCAAAATGAATGCAACTAAATCCATGATCGGCCACTGTCTTGGTGCTGCAGGAGGTATGGAGGCCATTGCTTGTATTATGGCCATAAGGACTGGAATGCTACACCCAACACTCAACCAGCACGATTTGGAACCCATCGTTGAAGGCATCGATACATGTGCGAATCAAAAGAAAGAACATCAAGTCACCGCTGCTATTAGTAATTCCTTTGGTTTCGGTGGTCACAACTCGTGTGTGATATTTGCACCTTTTGAAGAGTAGTGTTGGTGAAGACCAAACACGAGAAAATCGCAGCACTCTCCCACCACCGCTTCGAGACGTTTAAAGTAATTTGAAGATATTTTCCTATGAAGTTGTGAAATGAATTAATAAATATTTTCAGTCCTTCGAGCTGTTGAAGAATTCAGCCTTTTTAGCTTTATTCGCCTTCCACCTTTTGACCTGGGTGACCTGCATGTTCCCTGATTTATTAGAGATGTTCCTCGATAGGCAAATGAACTTAAGGTTCTACCGTCAGTTCCCCAATAACGTGCCTTAAAATGTTACGGTCGATTTGAGCGACGCCGCGCGCCGCGCCGCGCACGTCGTGCGCGACGATCGACGCGGCGTTCGCGTCCGCGTTCGACCGGCGCGCGTCGTCAAAGTTGCCGATTCTGGTCGATGCAAAAATGTTACGCTGTGACAAAAACGTGCGAGACCTTTCTCCATAACTCGCGTCGCCGGAGGGACAAAATCGCGAAATCGGCGAGTTATAACTCAAGAAATGAAAACGAAAAAACGAAATGAAGGTCGAACGACCTCATGTAATGTTGCGCCTGGTTGACACGAATTTCTTGCTTCAAAGTTCTGCGCCATCGCGGTGTTTCTCGACGCAAAACTTTGTGTGAATGATTTAAATAAACATAACAACCCATCGTGAAAATATCACACGAATGGACGCGCGCACGGCGCCGCTACAGCGCGCTATGTGACATTTGCTAAATTCCTAAAATGTGCTATGGCGCCGCGTCGAGACGTTGAATCGTAGCGACGAGGGAATATGATATGTATAAAGACTCCTTTCACGTGTTTGTTGAGTCTCTGCGTCGTGCGACGCCGCCCTGGCGACGTACGCGTGGGCTAAAGTTGGAGGGGTATAACATTGTGAGTCATGAATCTCCGATCTGGTGATGTGCGATATTGGCTACTCATGACTCATAATTTTGTACCCCTCCAACTTTAGCCCACGCGTACGTCGCCAGGGCGGCGTCTTGCCAGATAAACGCGATAGATTCACGTGAAACAAACACTTTTACGTCGACTTATGCGCGGTTTTAACTTTTCTAATCGCCCGTCGACGCCCTGAAGCGCTCGCTGGTTTCAATATTGACATTATTTTACAATTTGGGAGATATCGGCGCCGTCGCTATGTTGTTTTCGACAAAACTTGCAGACAATGTACTCACATACTTTTTGTGCGCCCACACCAACTTTCACGCGCAGATGCCGGCGTGTCGCGCTACCGTCGCACGAACAGTTTCACCGCAAAAGCACTGTACCCTAGGCGCTACATGAAATTTGCTCGTTCGACCTTCATTTCGTTTTTTTCGTTTTCATTTCTTGAGTTATAACTCGCCGATTTCGCGATTTTGTCCCTCCGGCGACGCGAGTTATGGAGAAAGGCTTCGTGCGTGAAGTGCAAGAAAAGGGCTGCCTGGGGTTTAGGAAGTCGCGCGCGTGCGTCGTCGCAGCGCGTCAAACACGCGCGCAAGGGGCACTTTATGATCCGTAGAGAGTCTTTCGAGTGATTTCAGACGCGCGCTGTGCCGCGGCGCGCCGGTCGACGAGGCAACAGGCGCGAAATCATAAGGTAGTTGCAACAGGCGCGCGCTTCACGCGCATCTTCACGCAGTCGCCGCTCACAGGTGAGAGCTTCATTCGGCGCCGACGCCGTGTCAAAGGATGAGCAACTATACATTGATGTTACACGCCGCTGCTTGGCCGGAACCGCGGTCTGTGGCGCGTTCAGCACCCGCATCTAGCGTCGTCTAGAGTCGCGCGTGCGCTCCTTGCAAACATTCAGTACGGGTTGGCAACGCGCGCTCACGCTCGATCTGGCATCTTCAACGGCAGAAACCATAGTCTTGATGGGTTTTCTGGTAGTTCTCTGCTCTAAAACGTGCGCGCAGCCGTGTGGGCGCCCGCGGCAACGTATGCAGTGCAAACACGCTGGCTCTGAAGCTTACGTGAATGTGCCGTGGACTTCTTCGCGCCGCGATCATCGATTTCTCGTTACGAATTGTCGTGCTTCAGACCTCAGACGACATCACATAGTGTCGTTGGTGCATTTCGAATATGCGCGCGTGTCGGGTCCGTTGCGCAGGTGCCTCTTGCAAGCTTCCACACTCAACTTGTGCGCGTGCGTTGGAGTGGTACAAGCGTGTCACAACTGCTCACACTTCATCAAAAAGTACTTTTGACGATTGCGCCGAATAAAAATGCCATTCGTTTGACTTGTAACCCGTGA
>Ga0255781_10002673_pt1 | contig 14155 bp, 10 predicted proteins | sample 101ome_21_FD_179979 | JGI IMG/M metagenome (GOLD analysis project Ga0255781, IMG submission 179979) | Coastal salt marsh microbial communities from the Groves Creek Marsh, Skidaway Island, Georgia - 101413BT metaG (version 2) | ecosystem: Environmental > Aquatic > Marine > Intertidal zone >...
GCATCCCCCATCTCTGCTTATCGGGGATGTGGTCTAGTGGTATGATTCTCCCTTCGGGTTCCTTCGCACGTACCCAGCGCGGAATAGCGCTATGTTTTTTGGACTCGTGGATGATGTAATTTGGCTAATGATGTAATTTGGCTGATGTAATTTGGCCATCGCCCATAACGTATTGTGGAGAGAGGGCACGTGCGCGACCGAGATGGCAGCCCACTGTGACGCTTGAATTATATATTACATCTCTCACGCCGAGTCCGCCGCGTACGGAACAAAGTCAAGACACGCAGAGAGAGAGTACGCATTTAGGACGACAACTGTATTACATCTCGCGACGCTTTTTTGTAGCTGAAATAATGTACTACTACAACGTTGCCTCCGCCGCGGCGGCTTTTCTCTTCGCTCTCTTTTTGGCGTTCTTCTTGGCGTTTTTGCCGACGGCTGACCGTTGCGGTTCGAGCGGTTTTTCGTCGTCGTCGTTCGACTTCTTCGCTCTCTTGCTCGACGAGGACTTGCTCTTCTTCTTACCGAACGCGGCGTCCGCGTACGATTTGGCGCGCGCCTCCGCGGCTTCGTCTTCGTCGTCGTCTTCGTCGTCGTCTCCGTCGTCGTCGTCCCTCTTTTTCTTCGTGCCCTTGGTACGGCTACCCTTGGCTTTCTTCTTGTCGGCAGACTTGGCGTAGAATTCTTTCGCCATGCGACGTGCGCGCGCGCGTTGGTTCGCACTCACCGCCGCGTCGTCGGCGTCTTCTCTGTACGGCGCGAGTTTCTTCAAACCGACGATTTGGTTCAATGATTTATCGTCCATTTGGAGAATATCGCGCGTCGTCAAACCGTACATTTTTGGCGCCACCTCGCTGTACGCGAAACGAGTCGGGACATCGCCGATGAAATCTTCGGCGTCCAATTTGTAGTACTCGTCCATCTTCGCCTCGAGTTGTTTTCGCCACTTTTTCGCCGCGCGTTTACTAAACTTGTTCTCCTCGACGTCGTCGCGTTCGTCTCCGTCGTCTCCATCGTTTTCGTCGTTTCCGTCGTCATCGTCGTTGTCATCGTCGTCGTCGTCGTCGTCACCCACCTCCGCTTCTTCGTCGACCTCCTCCTCGTCCGCTCCCTCCGCCGCTAACATTTCCTTCACTTCCTCATCCAAGTCGCCGAATTCAGGCTTGGCGCCGAGCGCGCCGTCGTCCTCGTCCTCGTAATACTCCTCGCCGTACATCTCTCGCATGGCTCTGTCGTGCGCCTCGGGATCAAACTCTTCGGTGAGGTTGGTCACCTTGAGAGACGACGCCGACGTTTTGCTCGACAGACCACCGACGGCGGAGATTTGACGCATCTTATTCTCGATCTCTTCGCGCTTGAGATTTTTCAATCGACGAATCTCGGCGAGGAGTTTCGCGCGCTCGGATTCCTTACGCTCGCGAACTTGTTTACGCTTATCGCGTCTCTTCGTGTCTTCGCGACGAACTAAACCTTCGATGTGACGCGAGTGCGACACCAACTTATCCGCGCCGGGCTCTTCGAACCTAAAGTTGTAGTTGTGTTCAAACGCCTCGGCGCGCTCGAGGAGCTCGGAATCGCTCGACGCGGCGTCGCCGTCCGACGCCTCGTCGTCGTCGTCCGAATCGCTCTCGTCGTTTCCACCGAGCGTTTTCATGCGCGCGGCGACGCTCTTTGCGTCGTCCTTCATCCACTGTTTCTCCAAGACGTACTCGCGAAGGAATTTATCCTCGGCGGATAACTTTTCCTCGTCTCCGAAGAATTCCGACAACTTCTCCGTCGCCGCCGACGCGTCCTCGGCGCGAGATTTTACCACCAACCCACCGTCGTCATCGTCGTCATCGTCTGAATCGTCGCTCTCGCTCTCTTCTCCACTCCCGCCTCCACCGGCGCCGAACGCGGCCGCCTTAAAGGCGCGTTTGAGCGCCGCCTGTTCCTCCACGTACGACGGCGCGTCGTCCCTCGCCTTCATCGCCTCCGCCTCCGCCTCGGCGTCCTCCAACGCCGTCGCGCCTCCCTCCAACAACTGACGCGCCGTCACCTCACGAAGCGTCGCCTTCTTCTTCTTCTTCGTCGTCGTTTGCTTCGTCTTTCCCTCCTCCTTCTCGTCCTCCTCCTCCTCCGTCGTCTCGTCGTCGAAGAGCTTCGTCTCCGCCTCGTACAGACTCGGATCCCGACGTCGAATCTTCGTCAACGCCTCCGCGAACGCCCCATCGAACGCCCGCTCGAGCGTTTCCTCTTCATCGCTCTCCGTCTCGCTCGACGCCGACGCCGAATCCGACGCCGCCGCGTCCGCCTCGAGCGCCGTCGTCGCGTACTCGCGCGCGAGCTTGGCTTGCAATCGATGCATCTCCTTTCGTCGTTCGTTGTGTTCGAACCGTTCGGCGAACGCGCGATTCACGGTGAGCGACGTCGTCTTTGTCTTCCCCGTCGTCCTCGCGCCGTCGTCCTCGCTCGAGTCCGAGTCGTCGTCGAAGAGCGCGCCGTCGCCGCCGCCGCCGAGTCGTCGTCCTTCTCGGGACCGGTCGTCATCGCTCGACTCGGACGACGACGACGACTCGGACGAGGACGAGTCGGAGGATTCGGACGACGATCGCGACGACGTCGGTCGTCCACTCGCCATCGTTCGCGCGCGCGCGCGTCGCGCGGTGCGGGGCGCGACGCGACCGGCGGCCCACCGCTGCCGCCCAAGTACTTTTTTAGCGCGCGCGCATACATCGTATTTAATATCCATCGAAACCTATCTACATATATAAAACATATTTTTGTCACCATTGCATCATACTTAGTACTACGTAGTACTAAGTACACGCTCTCTGTACGCCTAAACCCTACACCACGTCGTCGCGCGCGGGGGTGCCCAATGGGAGGCGCGCGCGGGAGGGACTCATCGACGAGTCGTGAACGGTCAAAGACGCACCTCATCCGCCAGCCGATCGCCCCCGTGCGGCGGACGACGATGACGCGTCGACGCGTCATCCATCGTCCGCGCGCGCGTCCGTCGTGTGCGCGTCGAGTCGTCGAGAGTATCGAGTCGTGCGCGTGACCGGCGCGTCGGGTGTTCGTCGTCCGGCGACGTCGTCGTCGTCATCCATCGCGAGACGACCCATCTTCCATCGCACGTCACGCATTCGTTCGTCGTGACGAGGGCGCGCGCGCGCCGTGAACGTCGTCATGGGAAGCTTTCGTAAGGCGTTCGGTGGACGATCGACCAAGTCGTCGTCGTCGTCGGCGACGGGGCGGGACGATCGGGGACGCGACGCGGACGGCGCGACCGACGACGGCGCGTGGGACGTCGTCGTCGTCGGCGCCGGGGTGGCGGGGGCGAGTCTCGCGCACGCGTTCGGGAAGCAAGGTCGGCGCGTGTTGTGCGTGGAGCGAGATTTGAGCCAACCGGATCGAATCGTCGGGGAGTTGTTGCAGCCGGGTGGGTATCTGAAGCTCAAGGAGCTTGGATTGGAGTCGTGCGTCGAGGGCATCGACGCGCAAAAGGTGTACGGGTACACGATGTTTAAAAACGGCGAGGTGGCGACGATGACGTATCCGCTCGAGGGACGATCGGACGACGTCGCGGGACGGAGTTTTCATAACGGTCGATTCGTGCAAAAGCTTCGCGAGGCGGCGGGCGCGGTCGAGGGTGTGGAGCTTCGTCAAGGGACGGTGAAGAAGCTGCTCAACGCGCGGGGCGAGGAGTGGACCGAGGGCGAGACGGTGGCGGGAGTGTCGTACACCACGGGGGAAACCTGGGACTCCAAGGCGCAAAAGGTGATTCCGGGGTCGAGCGTCACCAAGACGGTGTTCGCGCCGCTCACGGTGGTGTGCGATGGGCACTTTAGCAGTTTGCGCTCCAAGTTGAGTCCGCAGTCGTCGCCGAATCACCCGAGCCACTTCGTCGGGGTGATTTTGAAGGGGGCGCCGAGCGACTTGTTGCCGAACGGTAGTCACGGTCACGTCGTGCTCGGCGACCCGTCACCGGTGCTGTTTTATCCAATCTCATCCAACGAGGTGCGATGCCTAGTGGACATTCCCGCGTCGGTGAAGATGCCGAGCGTGGCCAAGGGGGAGATGGCCAAGTACGTGTTGGAGAAGATTGTGCCGCAGATTCCGGAGCAGCTTCGACCGCACCTCGTGTCCGCGGTGGAGCAAGGAAACTTTAGATCGATGCCGAACAAGACGATGGCGGCGAAACCGACGCGAACTCCGGGAGCCGTGCTCTTGGGCGACGCGTTCAACATGCGACACCCGCTCACAGGGGGCGGCATGACGGTGGCGCTCAACGACATTTCCACCTTTAAGTCGATGCTCTCGCCGTTGCCGAGCTTTTCAGACTCCGTGGAGACTGGGGCGAAGCTCGACGAGTTTTACCGCCACCGGACGCGACCGGCGTTGACGATTAATACGCTCGCCAACGCTCTGTACGCCGTCTTTTGCTCGAGCAGCGACGCGAGCATGGAGGAAATGCGCCAGGCGTGTTTCGAGTACCTTAAGCTCGGTGGAAGTTACGCGCGCGGTCCGATCGCGCTCTTGGGCGGTCTCGATCCGAACCCGCTCAATCTGGTGACTCACTTTTTTAGCGTCGCGCTCTTCGGCATCGGACGTCTCATGGTGCCGCTTCCGACGCCTGAGCGTCTCTTCCAGAGCGGTAACATTTTAGCGGGAGCGTGCAAGATCATCTTCCCCATCGTCAAGGGCGAGGGATTCGCGCGCATGTTCTTTCCAGCGTGGCTTCGAACGCGTCTAGGAATTATTTAGCGACATCGCGATCCCTCCGCATTTATTAATAAAATTCACCTTACCTGTAGCGTACTATCATCATACTATTACACACACCGCTCACTCGGGAGCGCTCACTCGTCGAACGGATACTCCTCGGGCACGAGCTCTAACAGCTTGACGCGAATCGCAAACTTCTCCCCCGTTCCGCGCAACGGATCGCCCTCAAACGAACACGCCGTGCGCACTCGCACCGCCTCCAACGCGCCCTGAATCGTCCCGCACAGCGCGTTACAGTAACACAAATCCCCATACCTCTTCGGCAGCTCCACAAACTCCGCCAGAGGATTACTCTCCATCTCGATCACGCACTCATCCCTCTCCTCGCTCCAATCTCTCGTCCTCGCCTCGACGTTTAAAAACATCTTCATTCCAACCTTGGCCGTCATCTCCATCGCATCCTCGAACGACCGACACCCCCCCGCGCTCGCGTTCGTCTTCGCCAGGTACTCCTCGATGATTCTCGCCCCGATCGACCGTCCGATTCGTTCCAACGCCTCGTTCGTCGCCTCCACGTCGTCCTCGCGGTCGCGCAAAATCTGTCGAACAAAGGCACCGTGCGTGAGCGCGAACAGTTCCGCGTTCACCTTCTCCGCACCGTTCCAACACGCGCCACCGAGCGTCTCCGCGCGCACGCGTCGAGGCATCGTCGTCGTCGTCGTCGTCGTCTGCGCGTTCGGCGCCATCGCGTCGCGCCCGTCTCCCGTCTCCCGTCGTCGTCGTCGCCGTCGTGGTCGAGGAGGAATGTCCTCCCAGAAAGAACTCTTTTCTGAGTCCCAACCCTTAAAAAAACCACCGATGATGACTCAAAAAACAGTCCTCCCGAACGTCCCGGGTCGCGCGCTCTTGGTGCCCCCCGACCGGGATGTCGGTCCGCACACGCGCGCCCGCCCGCGCGCGCCCGCGTTCGCCCGTTCGGCGACGCGCGACGCGTCATGGGATCGCACGCGTTCGCCCCGTCGCTCGCGCGCGCGACGACGCGCGTCCGCGCGAGCGTGAGACGAGGAAATGCATCCACCGAACGGTACCCGACGACGACGCGCTCGAGGCGGGAGCGCGCGTCGACGACGACGACGGCGCGCGCGCGCGCGCGCGTCGGTGGTCCGCGCGAATCGATGATGCGGGTGGTTCGTGGCGATGTTTTGGCGCGCGCGATACGCGACGCCGAAGACGCGGGGGATTCGTCCGCGAAATCATCGTCGGCGAGAGAGGCGAGGGGCGGCGAGGCGTCGGCGGCGGCGAGCGTCGGCGGCGGGAGTTTCGGGGATCCGAACGCGAGTGGGTTCAGTTTTGGATCGTACGCCTCGGCGGGAGCGAAGCCGTATAACAACGAAGCGGAGGCTCGATCGGACGCGGCGCGTAGGTTGGAGCGTTTAGAGTCGTTGACGCAGTTGAGGGAACTGTACGCGATTGTCGTCGACTGCGAGCAGCGCTTGGCGGACGAGAATCTCGTCGGTTTAGCGGTGGACGATGAGGAGGACGACGCGTTGAAACTGTTACGAGGAAAACCGTTGAGCTCATTCGCCGTGCCGAGCACGGAGCTCGAGGAGGCGATGAGCGTATTGGAGGAGACGGTGGAGATTTTGTCTTCGCTCGAGGATGAAAAGCAAAAGTTGCGCTCGGCGGCGACGCTCATGGAGGGTAAGTGGGAGCAGGTGTTTAGCGAGAAATCGAGCGCTCGAGAGATTTTAGAGCAGAAGTTTGCCGACTGCGCCGATCGCGTGGAGGCGCGGTGCGCCGAGATGGCTGCGTATTTGCCGTATTCGTCGTGCGCCGAGGCGGAGCGCGCTCTCGACGAGACGCGCGCCGCCATCGAGGCGGCGGAGGAGGATCAGGGTGAGAAGCAGGTGGCGGCGAGACTTCGGCCGATCGGACGCAAGGTTGGCCGTTTTACGTCGAGACGGGTTCGGAGCGCGGAGGGCGTGCTCGGAGAGGGTATCGAGGCGCTCAAATTGAGACCGCGACAGTCGCTGTCCAACGCCGCCAACTACTCAAAGGGTATCTGGGCGCGCATCAACGGTGTCGGTGACACTGGCACGGTGGAGGCTTTGAAAAACTTTCCGTTGCCGGTGGTGTCTCGTGAACAGCGCGAGGCGCGCATTTTGCGGCTCACGATTGAGGTTCAAGACAGGGACGCGGCGTTGACCGAGGCGCAACGGGAACGCGAAAACATCATCGCGCAGGGTCGCAGCGCCGGAGCCCTCTCTCGCGTCGCGCTCGGTGATAAAGTGCGCGTGTGCGACGAAAAGGTGACTCGAATCCGTCGCGTGTTCGCCGTGCGCACGTTCCAAATGGAGATGGAGCGCATCATGTTGGCGCTCGAGGAAGAGGCGGCGTCTCCGCCGGACGCCTTCTCCAAGGATGAAATTGAGGACATGCGACTGATGGTTGCTGAATTCGGCGTCATGGATGTCACGCTGCGCAACATGATCTCTCTTATCGATCGTCAGCAGTCAGAGCTCATCGATGACGAGGATTTATCAAAGCTCGCCATGGAAATTCCCGACATGAAGCTGCGGTTGGCCATCAATGACGAGCCAAACGTGGCCATGTCGCTCGACGTCGCGAGAGAACGCATGATTTTGACGATGGAGGAGGCGCTCTCGACGATACGCGAGGCGGGAACGTTCCTCGTTCGCGGTGTTCGCTTACTGGGATCGGACGTCGGAACGTCCATGCGCTTATTCCTTCGCGCCGTCTTCGGCACGACGCTGCGTCCTCGCGAGGTGCAGATTCTTCGTCGCACTTTCCTAGACCTCTTCACCTTTGTGCCCTTCATGATCATCCTCATCACCCCGATCACGCCGGTCGGGCACGTGCTGGTGTTTGGTTTCATTCAAAAGTATTTCCCGCAGCTCTTCCCTTCGCAGTTTACCACGCGAAGACAGGAATTGATGCAAAAGTACGAAGAGCTCAAGGAGCAACTCGCCATCGCCGAAGAGGAAGCCGACGCGGCGAACGAGAGCGCCGCGCTTCGCAGAGCCGTCGAAGCGGTGAGTTCAGTCCGTGGCTTTATCACGGGTGCGGTACAAGACGTTGCTGAATCCCTCATTTCGGACCAAGGCGCCGACGCGTCGGAGGAACGCATGCAAGCGCTCCGCGCCGAGTTGGACGAAACCGAGGCGCGTTTGAGCGAATCCATCGACGACACCGCGGAGGGAAAAGACGCCGATAAGAAGACGCGCTAAAAGCACTTAATAGCCCGCTTTTATATTACGCTTTTGTTAGTCCTCTGTCCGCGCGAGCGCGTCGTGTCTTCTTCTCGTCCCCGTCTGTCCGCGCGGGCGGTCCCGACAACCGCCGCGCGCGTCGTCACACCGTGGTGCGTGCCCGCTCGCGCACCGCTCCCCCGGCGGCCCGGCGTCGTCGTCATGATCGCCGCCTCGATTCCCGGACACACCTCACGCATCGATCGCGCGCGTCACCGGTCGCCTCGCGCGTCTTCGGTCGTCTCGCGCGCGACGAAGATGCGCGACGACGCCGCGCACGACTGGGCGTGGCCTTCCGACGCGTCCGCCGGCGCGCACGTCGTCGGCGAGAGTTTTCGAGTCAAAGGGTTACACCTGACGAACCACGAGATCGCGGTGCGTCCGCCGTCGCCGTTGAGCGCGGGCGCGCGCGACGTCAGCGTCGACACGCATCATCGAATCGAGCGCTCGTCGTCGTCGTCGTCGAGCGACGGACTGACCTCTGTTTCTCCGACATCCTCCGCAGGCGCCGCTGACGACGGATGCCGATTCGCCGCTCATTCGCGTGTTTTTCCGAGAGGTGGTCGCCGCGTCGCGAGGAAAGATGACGCAAACCGAGCGTCGCGCGTTACCGGCGGTGTTGTTTCTTCAGGGCGGTCCGGGCTTCGAGTGCGCGCGTCCGTGCGAAGAGGGCGGTTGGCTCGGAGAGTTGGTCAAGGAGCACCGCGTGTTTTTGATGGATCAGCGAGGGACAGGGATGAGTTCGGCCGAGCTCGTGCGCGCGCGGTTTGAGGATGACGGTGAGACGTTGGTCGAACCGGACGTAAACTTGGCGACGGGGATCGACGCGAGCGCGGCGAGTCGGTGGGCAAAGCTGCTCAAGTGTTTTCGAGCGGACGCCATCGTTCGCGACGCCGAGTTGTTCCGAAAGTGCGCGCTCGGGGATGACGTGAAGTGGACGCTCTTGGGTCAATCGTTCGGTGGGTTTTGTATCACGACGTATCTATCGTTCGCGCCCGAGGGCGTCAAGGAGGCGCTGTACACGGGCGGTTTGCCTCCGTTGATTGACGAAGAGGCGTCGGCGTTGGGCGCGTACACGAAACTTTTGAATCGCGTCAAGACGCAGAATGAAAAGTTTCACGCGCGGTTTCCTGGAGATAACGAGCGCGTGCGCTACCTCGCGCGTCACATTCAAGAAGTGGACACGCCGTTGCCAGGAGGAGGCTCGTTATCCGCGACGCATTTGAGGGCGCTCGGGTTTTCCAATCTCGGCACCGCGCACGGGATGGAACGTTTGCATTACATACTCGAGAACGTGCGCGTCGAGCCCACCGGTAAGGCGCCACTGAGCAAAAAGCTTTTGATCGAGATTGAAAACGCATACAGGCACTTTGAGACCAACCCGCTGTACGCGATTCTTCACGAGAGCATTTATTGCAGCGGCGCGAACGCGTACGGCGCCGCCGACGAGGCGCTGCGAAATCGCACAGAATTCGACACCATGGCCGATCCGAGCAAACAATTCCTATTCACCGGTGAGATGGTGTACGAGAGCTTCTTCGAAGACATTCACTCCCTTCGCCCGTACCGCGATATCTGGAGAGAACTCGTCCGCGAGAAAGAGTGGACGAAATTATACGATTCAAAGCGTCTCGGCACCAATGAGAACATCCCCGTCGCGTGCGCGAGCTACGTCGAAGACATGTTCGTCGATTTCGATCTCGCCGCGGAGACGGCGGCGAAAATTTCCGGCGCCAGAGTGTGGTCGACGTCCGAATACATGCACTCCGGTATTCGAGAAAACGGCGCCGTCATCGTCAACAAACTTCTCTCGTACACCCGAGACGAAGATCCGATTCGTTGATCACCGGTCGCGTCTAAATTTGTTGTGTAATCATTAAATCTTCTAGAGTTTACTATCGCCGCGTCGCTCGCCCCCACCCGCGCCGTTCATCGCTTTCGCCCCTCCGCCTCGACCTCCCGTCGCTTCATCGCCTCGTGCTGCGCGTTGTAATGCATGAATCCCTTCGCCGTCGTCGCCAGGAACCACGCCCCCGAGACGACCGTCGTGGCGAACAAGCCGAAGCTCGTCGCTCGAAACGCGACGTCGACGAGCGTCGTCTTCCCGCTCATCTCGCGCCGCCGTCTCGCCACGACGCGTCGTTCACCGCGCGCGGTTCGCGAGAGAGGATGCCTTCTCGCGCGTCCACCGGCGAGGGCCGGTCGCGGTCGCCGCGCGCGGGTGTGCGGCCGACGCGTCGGGGGGAATCGAGAAAAACATGAAAAAGAGAGCTCTCTCGAGAGCCGGGCCGGCGCGGGACGGGACGCGACGCGAGATGTAGTGATAAAGTGCTTTCACGACAAACTTAATGGCGATGTCGCGACGCTTTGGACTAGAACTCGGAGAACTAAACAAAACACGGTTTTCTTTTCGGTCGGGTGCACGAGGTTGGCGTCGGGATCACCACCCGTCGTCATCGTCGTCGCTCCCCCAGGCGTCGTCTGCGGCTCCGGCGGCGGGAGCCGCGGCGACTCCGGCGGCCGGGGGAGCGCTCACCATCATGTGCTTGAACTTGTCGTCAACGGCGATGGTGACCCCACTTTCGGTCTCAACGACGGAAGGTTCGTCGGCGCGACCTTCGCGCCAGGCTTTGGCTTCCTCGCGCTCCTTGGCGCGCGCCTCTCGGCCGGTGGCAAAGGCAAACATGTTACCGGCTTCGAGTTCCATCAAAGCGCGCTTGATTTGCGCGACGATGAAGGAGTCGCGATCGGTGTGGAAGGATGTCGATCGACCAGTCATGCCGGCGCGACCGGTACGACCGATGCGATGGACGTAGTCTTCAAAGTTGCGCGGAAGATCGAGGTTGACGACGTGCGCCACGCCCTTGACGTCCAAACCGCGAGCGGCGACGTCCGTGGCGACGAGCACGGAACATTTGCCAGTCTTGTAGTCTTGAAGCGCCGCTTCGCGCTCTCCTTGGGTACGACCGCCGTGGAGCGCAGCCGCGGAGACATTCTCCGCGTTCAAGAGTTCGGCGATTTCGTCGGCGCGGTTTTTACGCTCGACGAAAACCACGGTCATGGGCATGTCGTGTCCCATTCTTTGCGCTTCATATTGCTCACCGATCAACATCGTCACGAGTCTGTTCACCTTTTCAGCGTCCACGACCTTTTCGAGGTGCTGCGACACGTTCGCAGTCGGAGCGCTCGTTTGGCCAACCTTGACCTTGACGGGCTTCTCCAAGTAGTCGCTCGCCAGCGTTTCGACCTCGCTCGGCATCGTCGCCGAAAAGAGCAACGTCTGATGAGGCTTCGGCAAGTTCATCAATACCTCACGGATTTGCGGTTCGAAACCCATGTCCAACATTCTGTCAGCCTCGTCCAACACAATCAAGGAGACGCGAGAGAGGTTGGTGTTTCCTTGCTGCAAGTGGTCAATCAAACGACCCGGGGTGGCGACGATGATCTGCACGATCCCGCGCAACGAGCTTCTCTGTTCGTGCATGTTCGTACCACCGACGATGATGGCCGTTTTGAATCCCTTTGAGCTTCGCGTGAAGGTTTTTGCCTCTGCTTCAATCTGCTGCGCCAACTCGCGCGTCGGCGCCAAAACGATGGCGTACGGGCCATCTCCGTGTCTCAACGGCGCTTGGTTCAGCGCGTGTTGAACCATGGGAATAGAGAAAGCAGCCGTCTTCCCACTACCAGTCTCCGCGCATCCCAACACGTCCCGTCCGCTCAGGATGACTGGAATCGCCTGCGCCTGAATTGGCGACGGTTTATCGTACTCCTTGAATCGAATATCCGCCACGATGTCGCGCTCCAACTGCATGTCTTCGAACGACTCGATCGCGCTCGGCGCTTCCGGCTCACCCTCCGGAACCTCCACGCTCACCCCCAAACGCTCTCGAATCTCCTTCTTTTGTTCCTCCGTCAGCGCCTCCACGCGCGCGCTCGGCGTCCACTTCGCAAACACCGCCGCCACGCTCCCACCGCCTCGTCCACCGCTCCCACCACCGAGCGATCCTCGATCACCGTGCGCATCTCTCGAGCCACCACCGCCCCGCGCCGGCGGACCGCCTCCTCGACCGTCGTCCCGCGCGCCGCGATCGTCGCCCCAGCCCGAGGATTGTCGCCCGCCTCGCCCGTCGCGCGCGTCACCACCACCGTCGCGCGCGTCACCGCCCCCGCGCAGGTGCGGGGGCACGTATCCCATCGCCGTCGCGCTCGCTCACGAACGACGTCGCCTCGTCGCCACCGCGTCGCGACCTCGCGCCGTGGCGCCCGTCGGCGGCGGGCATCATCATCCACGCGCGAGGGGGGCTCGCGCGACGAGTGTGGACTCAAAGATCTCATAGTGAAGACCACACTCGTCGATCTGGACGGACATCGTGATGCCATTTTACATCATCACACATCCTCTTTCGAGAGGGTACACTACGGGTCGGCGCCCCTCGGGACGGACGCGACCCGGCGTCCATCGGCATCCATCGCGTCGCGGCGGATCGCTCCGCCTTTCCGAGGCGCGACGACGACGACCATGGCGAAGGGAGAACCGACGAGGTGCGTCGAACGATGACGCGATGCGATGCGAACGCGGACGCGCCGCGCGCGTCTATGCGGTGGTGGAACCCGCGACGACGGCGACGCCGAACGACGACGCGATGCGCGACCGACCCCGTTTGGGGTTTGGTCACCGCGCGCGACCGTCGCGATGATGCGGGTCGTTGACGCCGACGCTCGATCGTTTGGACGTCCTCGCCGCGCGCGATCGACGGTGGAATATTCATCGCGCGAGTCGTGCGCACGCGCGGTGGACCACGGACGTCGACGCGGTCGTCGCGCGCGAGTCGGTCGGCGTGGGTGGCGAAGACAGACCCTAAACCGCGAGGGCGCGTTTCCGCGCGGATGCGGCGTCAACGCGCGCGCGCCGCGACGGTGGACGAGGGACCGCGTGGGATGGGGCGTACGGATGGTTTTCTACACGACGCGCGCGGGTGTCGGCGCTCGAAACGCGTTCGAGACAGAGACACGGCACGATGACTAACCGAGTAGCGCGCCCGCACGAATCGCAGACTGTACGTGCGCGGGTTGATTTTGGGGTACAAGCGCGCGCGCACCAACCAATACAACCACACGTCGTTGATCAAGTTGGAGGGCGTCAGTGATGCTCCGTCGACGACCTTCTACGCCGGTAAGAAGTTGTGCTACGTCTACAAGGCGAAGACGAAGAAGCAGGGGACGAACTACCGTACGATTTGGGGCAAGGTGACGCGCGCGCACGGGACGAGCGGCGTCGTGCGGGCAAAGTTCAAGAGCCACTTGCCGTCCAACTCTATCGGTGGTAAGGTTCGATGCATGTTGTACCCGTCCAACATTTAAACGTTAGATCTGGTCGGAACGGCAACGGGATCGGGCGAGACGCTAGAGTCGAAACTCGATCGCACTAGACACATCCTAAGATGAGCGTGTAATTGTTGAAGAGAACGCGGTCGTCACCATTTCATTGCGTCGTTTCGTCGTCTCGTACCGCTCCTACCGCTGCGTGTGGATGATAACTACATCGTTTTTGACTACTACGTGTTTGGCGCTACAATCAATACGTGCCTCGGAAGGCGTTCCAGGCGACGGCGGCTTGCGTCGCGAGTGGCGCGCCGCCCTTGGCGACGCCTTCGTCGAAGACGTCGAAATCTCTCGCCTCGAGCGCGTCTAAATACCGTCCCACGGGCACCGCCTGGAGCATAAACGGCTTTGCCTCGTCCGGAATCCTCGACGCCATCGCCCTGGCGCTGTCTAAGTGCGCCTTGGCCACGCTCGCCACCTCGTGCGCGACGTTTCGCACGCCTTCGCTCGGTTCCATGCGATAGACGCTCTCCGTGCTCACACCGTACCGAGCGCACGCGTCGCTCGGCAAGTAACACCTTCGCTGCCTCGCGTGCGCCACTGTCCCACGTAATAGCGCGCTCAACCCGACAGCCTTACCTAAATGACTCGCCGCGTGATCCGCGTCCGCGTTTCGTATCCCGCACGCGTCGAGCGCCAACGTCAACGCCGAACCGTGCGCGTCGCTCGCGTACCGCTCCAATTCCTCGATCTCCCTCGGCGGCCCCTCCGCCTGCGCGTCCCTGATGCGCGCGTCTATCATATTTTTCATCCACCGACTCGCGCGCGCGCTCGGCGCGCCGCCGAACGTCGCC
>Ga0255781_10002675_pt1 | contig 14153 bp, 12 predicted proteins | sample 101ome_21_FD_179979 | JGI IMG/M metagenome (GOLD analysis project Ga0255781, IMG submission 179979) | Coastal salt marsh microbial communities from the Groves Creek Marsh, Skidaway Island, Georgia - 101413BT metaG (version 2) | ecosystem: Environmental > Aquatic > Marine > Intertidal zone >...
GAGCAACCAATTCAAAGTCTTCCATAAACTTGGTCGTGTAGACCCCTTTGCGGAAGTTCTCGTTCTTCAACAGTTGTTGGTGGAACGGAATGGTTGTCTTGACGCCTTCAATAACAAATTCATCTAGTGCGCGCTCTAGCTTATCGATAGCCTCCTCACGGGTACGGGCAGTAACGATAAGTTTAGCGATCATAGAATCATAGAAAGGAGGGATCACGTATCCACTGTAACAATGCGTGTCTAATCGGACACCGTGGCCCCCTGGCGCATGGAATGAGGTAATACCACCTGGTGATGGACGGAAGTCGTTAAACGCGTCCTCTGCGTTGATACGGACTTCGATACTGTGCATCTCTGGGAAGTAGTTCTTACCAGAAATCGGCTCACCAGCAGCTACTTTGATTTGCTCGCGGATCAAGTCGAACCCAACCACCTGCTCGGTAATAGGATGCTCAACCTGAATACGCGTGTTCATTTCCATGAAGTAGAAGTTGCGGTCTTTGTCCACCAAGAACTCAACCGTACCAGCACCTTCATAAGCGATGTATTCCGCAGCTTTCACAGCCGCTTCACCCATTTTTTTGCGGAGTTTATCCGTCATGAATGGAGATGGAGTTTCCTCGACCAATTTTTGGTGACGACGCTGTACTGAACAATCACGCTCACTCAAGTGACACGCTTTTCCGTAGCTATCTCCAATAACCTGAATCTCGATGTGACGTGGCTCTAGTATGAGCTTTTCCATGTACATACCGTCATTTCCGAAAGCTGCTGCAGCTTCACGACGTGCACTTTTCCAAGCGCCTTCTAATTGGCCTTCTTCCATGATGGCGCGCATACCCTTACCACCACCACCGGCGGTCGCTTTCATCATAACAGGGTATCCAATGGCTCGGGCAGTAGCTACAGCGTCCTCGTAGGATTCTAGAATACCTTCCGAGCCAGGCACACATGGTACGCCTGCTTCTTTCATGGTTTCTTTCGCTGTTGCTTTATCACCCATTTTATCGATCTGATCACCTGTAGCACCGATAAATTTGATGCCATGCTCAGCACAGATACGCGAGAACTTTGCATTCTCACTTAAAAAGCCATAGCCTGGGTGAATAGCATCTGCATTGGTGATTTCCGCTGCAGAAATGATATTAGGGATACTCAAATAGCTTTCTGAAGATGCAGCTGGTCCAATACAAACGGCTTCATCAGCAAAGCGCACGTGTAAAGAATCGGCATCCGCCTTTGAGTAAACTGCAACCGTTTTGATGCCCATCTCCTTACACGTACGAATAACGCGAAGGGCAATCTCACCACGGTTTGCAATGAGTACTTTCTTAAACATAACCTATGAGGTTTAGATTTCTTACGATGGATCGACCAAGAATAGTGGCTGATCGTATTCAATAGGTGTCTGGTCGTCGACCAATACCTTAACAATCTTACCGCTCACCTCACTTTCAATCTCGTTGAATAGCTTCATTGCTTCAACGATACACAATACATCACCTGGTTTTACTTCATCACCTACTTTAACGAAAGGATCTACATCTGGTCCGGCACTGCGGTAGAAGGTTCCAATCATAGGGGATTTAACGGTAATGTAGTTGCTGGTATCGTCAGCTGCTGGTGCCGCTGGTGCTGCTGCAGGAGCCGCTGGCGCAGCTGCTACTGGTGCTGCAGGCATCGCTACAGGCGCTTGAGGCGCTACTGCTTGAATGTAAGTTGGCTGTTCTCCAGCCTCTGAACCAGTTTTGATGTTGATCTTAAAGTCTTCTGTTTCAAGACTTACCTCTTGTGCGCCGCTTTTGGCCACAAATTTGATCAATGCTTGGATTTCTTTCAAGTCCATATCTGAGTGTATTAGCGTATGAAATTACGAGTTTTAATTAAATGGCCCACTTCACCCACATGGCACCCCATGTGAATCCACCACCAAAGGCAGCAAAGACCAAGTTATCACCTTTTTTGAATTGATGACGGTAGTCCCACAAACACAATGGAATAGTTGCAGATGTAGTGTTACCGTAGCGTTGAATGTTGATCAAGACCTTATCTTCAGAAAGACCCATTCTACGCGCTGTTGCATCAATGATGCGCAGGTTAGCTTGGTGAGGTACCAAATAAGCTACATCATCACCGGTTAACCCGTTTTTCTCAAGGATTTCAGCAGAAGTATCGGCCATGTTTGAAACGGCAAAACGGAAAACACTCTGTCCTTCTTGGCGAATGTAGTGCTGCTTAGCGTCAACAGTTTCATGTGATGGAGGCAAGAATGAACCGCCCGCGTCCATCTTTAGGAAGTTTCTACCTACGGCATCAGTGCGCAGGATTTCATCTTGTACACCAAGGTCATCTTCATTTGGTTCCATCAAGGCAACCCCACAACCGTCTCCAAAAAGGATACATGTGGTGCGGTCTTCGTAATCCACGATAGAACTCATGACGTCTGAACCTACGACCAGAACTTTCTTGTATTTCTTGCTTTCAATAAATGCAGCAGCTGTACTTACTGCATATAAGAATGACGAACAAGCGGCTTGTAAGTCGTACGCATAAGCATGCTTCGCACCAATCTCTTGAGCAATGTAGGCACTAGTAATAGCTACCGGCATATCAGGGGTCACAGAGGCGAGGATGACCATATCGACATCGTCTACTCGAACGCCATATTCCTTTTTCATTGCCTCAACGGCTTTTAACGCGAGGTAGGAAGCGCCCATGCCTTCTTCAGGCTTAAGGATACGACGCTCTTTAATTCCAGTTCTTGAGGTGATCCATTCATCGTTGGTCTCCACCATAGTTTCCAGTTCAGTGTTAGTCAACACATATTCTGGAACGTATCCGCCGATTGCGGTTATTGCTGCTTTCATAGCGTAGTTGTTGTGGGGGCTAAAATAGGTCCCTTGTTCTTTTTAGACGTCCCCAAAAAAGAAAAAGTAGCCTGTTCAAGGGCTACTTTTTTAACAATCAATGTTTTATACGAGGCTTACGCCTTCTCCATTACTACTTTTCCTTTGTAGTAAAGTTTTCCTTCATGCCAGTGTGCACGGTGGTATAGGTGTGCTTCACCAGTTGTTGGGCAGATAGCCAATTGCTGATCAGCCGCTTTGTAATGCGTTCTACGCTTGTCTCTTCTCGTGCTTGACTGTCTGCGCTTAGGATGTGCCATGTTTCAATTAGTTATTTATTCAACAAGTCTTTTAGTTGGTCCCACCGTGGGTCCGTATCATTTTCATTTTGTTCGTCTTCTTCTTCCAAGTAGTCCTCAAGGCCGTTTCCAGCATTTGGGCCATAAAGTTTGGCCGGTATACTTAATACAACCAATTCATACACCATTTGTGCGATGTTGAACCGATGTTCTCCATGAGGAAGGATCAAAAGCTCGTCGTTTTCGTCGTTGTATGCATCTCCAAACTTTACTGAAACATCAAACGTATTGCTCAATGCTTGAGAATAAGGTTCGTCAGTCACATCACAAGGGGCTTGAATGGCGCCTTCAAAGGCAAACTCCAAGTCCATAACGCGCTCACTTTTAACCATTTTCATGGTTGCCTTTCCGCTTAATCCACGGTAGAGGTCGTACTCAAAAAGGTCAAAGAACGAGTCATCCAATTCAAACTCAAAGTCGTGTGGTCCGTTGGACAGGCCGATAAAGGCAATATCAAAGTCCTTCTTTTTCACTACTTCAATTATCTCTGAATGAGCGTGCAAAGATATTCAAATTGTTGAAAACTTCTAATTCTTCTCTTTTTGTTTTTTGAGAGGATTTGCGGTCATCTCATCGTAGCTCATTCGAGCCTGCACAGTATCGATGGCCGTGAAGATCGCCCAAAGGAAAGATCCGTGTTCTGCAGTGCCTTCGCCGGCTAGATGCATAGCTGTTCCGTGGTCCGGTGAGGTGCGAATAGTACGCAGTCCCGCTGTAAAGTTCGTGCCAGCCCCCATCGCTAAACTCTTAAACGGCACAAGGACTTGGTCGTGATACATACCTAAAACAGCATCAAATTTTTGTTCATAACCCTGGCCGAAGAATCCGTCGGCAGGGAATGGACCTTTAATAATGGCGTCCAATTTTTGCGCGGATGCAATAGCCGGCGCAATGATTTCTTGCTCCTCTTTGCCAATCGTCCCCATTTCTCCTGCATGTGGATTAAGGCCTAATACGGCAATGGAAGGTTTAACCTTGCCAAAGTCACGTTTCAAACTGTCAACTAATAGAGCTAGCGATTTTTCAATCTTTTCCGCGTTCAATGCATCCGCAACTTCGCGAATAGGAACATGTCCTGTAACCGTGGCAACTTTCAAATGCGCCGCGGTGAGAATCATCAATACTTCATCCCCGAAGGCATCGGCGAGGTAGCCGGTATGACCACTAAACCCAGGAACGGCTTCTGCAATATTATGCTTGTTAATAGGCGCCGTTACTATGGCATCAATCTTACCGTCTTTCGCAGCGGCTATTGCAGCATCAATGCTTTTTAGCGCATATGCTCCGCTGACGTCGGTTGGGGTGCCCAATTGTAATTCAACATTGTCCTCCCATACGGATACCAAGTTGTTTTTACCTTCTTTGATGTCGTCGACGGAATCAACAATGTTAAAGTTGAAGTCCCTTTTATCGATTGCATTTCTGTGGTAAGAGGCAAGTTTTGAGGACGCGAATACTACCGGAGTGCAAAGTTCAGCAACACGTTCGTCTTCGAGCGCCTTGATAATAACCTCCATTCCTATGCCGTTTAAATCGCCGCAGGTAATACCCAAAACAGGCTTCTTCAGAACATCCTCTCCTTCCCAGATTTGATCCTCAGAATCAAAGTCAAGATTGTAGAGGTCCGATTGGAATTCCATTTGCTCCTGTACCTCTTCAGATACCTCGGCAGCCTTCACATTTTTTGAGGGCTTGTTATTGCGATTCCTGTTTCGATTACGTCCACCTTTATTGCGGTTATCGTTGTTGCGATCGCCGCTCTCTTTGTTTTGACCTTCTTTTGGATTTTCAGCGGATTTCTTTTCATCGCCACCTTCCGGCTTGTTGTCGCCCTCGCCCTTTGGTTTACGGTTGCGATTTCTGTTGCGTCCACCTCGATTTCGTCTGCGGCGATCGCCACCAGCGTTGCCGTCGCTTGCGTTTGTATTGTTTGGACTATTGTTTTGTGAATCACTCATTTAGGACGCTCTTTTGCTGATGAAATCAAAAAGTAGTCGGACACCAACACCAGTGCCTCCTTCTACGCGGTAACCAATTCTCTTTTTTAGGAAGGCTGGCCCCGCGATATCAAGGTGAATGTATGGATAATCTGTGAAGTGCTCGAGGAATTTACCTGCCGTTATGGCACCAGCTTCTGCACCCCCGATGTTTTTCATATCAGCAATTGGGCTCTTGAGCAACTCCTTGTATTCGTCCCAAAATGGAAATTCTACTACGCGTTCGTGCGTTGCATAGCCACTGTTTTGAAGGGCTTCTATTTCATTTCTAGGCGCATTGCCCATTCCAACGATGGCATAATGACCAATAGCGCGCGCCGCAGCTCCAGTAAGCGTGGCTAAATCTATAACCAATTCTGGTTGATAACGCTTTGCATAAACCAAGGCGTCACTCAAGATGAGTCGGCCCTCGGCATCGGTATTCATTACCTCTACTGTTGTGCCGTCGGAAATTGTGATCACATCACCAGGCGTTACAGCGTTTCCGCCTGGGCGGTTGTCCGTTGCAGGCACTAGTCCAATGACGTGAAGTGGCAGGTTCGCTTCGGCAACAGCACTCATCGTTCCTAGAACCGCTGCAGCACCTCCCATATCGCTCTTCATATCGTCCATGAAGTTCGTAGGCTTCAAGCTCAAACCACCGGTATCGTAAACAACACCTTTCCCTACTAGAACGAGTGGTTTTTCATTAACAGCGCCTTCCGGCTTGTGCTCCATGATAATGAAAACGGGGGGTTCAGTCGAGCCATAGTTAACAGCCAATAGACCGCCCATCTTCAAACTTTCAATCTGCTTTTTTTCTAAAACTTCTACGGAGAAACCGTGACGCTTACCGGCTTCCTTTGCTTCTTTTGCGAGGTCGGTTGCAGTAAGGTCAATGACCGGAGTATTCACTAGATCGCGGGCAAAAATGGTTCCCATGGTTGCAACAGCCAAGGTTTCAACTTCTGGTTGTACGCTTTCCTCCACGAACAATTGAACCAAAGAGTTACGACGCTTGTGGTGGTCCGAGAAATATTTTAGGAATTGGTAATTCCCTAAAATCGCACCTTCACTGATTTCAGCGGCATGTGGGCCTAGAATTGCCACGCGGTCGGCAAAGATGCCGTTGACCTTCAAGCAAAGGCTATTTCCAGCTTGGCGCATTTTTTCGGCACGGGCGTTCGTATCGAGGTCGTTTTTGATTTTATAAATCCAAGTAGTTTGTGCTCCGTGTTGGAGTTCTAACCACTTTTCGTCGAATCGGTCCCCGAGGCTATGAACGCGCTCAAGTTGCGCTTCACCGAGATGCGCAGTCAAAGAAGCTGCGTCTTTGTAAACAATCGCTAGAGGTCCGTTGTAATTAGGGGAGTATGTTGAGACTTTCATGGATGAAAATATTTAGCATCAAATGTACTATTTTAACCAACCACAAAACACCCCCCATGTTTACCGGAATTATTGAAAATCTCGCCAAAGTCGCGAAGCTCGAAAAAAACGAGGGCAACCTTGAATTATACATGGAGTCAGAATTGGCTTCAGAAATGAAAATCGATCAAAGCGTCGCTCACAACGGTGTGTGTTTGACGGTAGTTGAAATATTCGGTGATCGCACCTATCGGGTTACCGCTATCGATGAAACACTCCAAAAAACTAATCTCAACGATCTGAGGGAAGGTGCTTTGGTTAACCTAGAACGTTGCATGTCTATGGGTGACCGATTCGACGGGCACATTGTGCAGGGTCATGTAGATCAAGTGGGCATTTGTGAAGCGGTTGAGGAACACGATGGCTCTTGGACGTATACCTTTAGTTACGACCCTACACAGGGAAATGTAACGGTAGAAAAAGGTTCCATTACAGTGAATGGTACATCTTTGACCGTGGTGAATTCGCAAGAAGGTAAGTTCAGCGTGGCCATCATTCCCTACACTTACGAGCATACAGTTTTCCATACGTTGGAGGTCGGTCATCGGGTAAACCTTGAGTTTGATGTTATCGGAAAGTATGTGGCACGAATGCTAAAAGGCTACACTGCTTGAAAACCATAACCGCCATAGCAATTCTAGACGACGAGCGCCTTGCCGTTGATGGCATGGTGTTTCAATTAACTAAACTTATTCCCGGGGCTGAAGTCATTGGATTTACTCAGGCAAAAGCATTCGTTGAATACTGTGAGAATGTAGGGCCTGATCTGGTTTTTCTCGATATGGAAATGCCAAACACCACAGGCTTGGAAGTTGCTGCACAAGTTAAATCTATGGTCGGCAATATCATATTTGTCACAGCACATAGTGAATACAGTTTGGCAGCCTTTGATACGGCTATAGATTATATACTTAAACCCGTATCGCCGAAGCGACTTGAACAAAGCTTAAATAAGGTAGCCGAATTGCGACCGGTGGGTCTGTATAAAGAACTAAGCATAAAAATCCCGATTAAAGGAAGCTTTCACGAGGTTCCTGAATCCAAGATTAATTCCCTCCGTGGGCAGAGAAATTACACGGAGGTGGTAATGAGCACAGGTGAAAAGCATTTAGTAGCTCGAACACTGAAGAGCTTTGAGGAAAGTCTTTCGAGCAGATTCAGCCGCATTCATAAAAGTATCATTATCCGAAAAGATGCGGTAAAATCCATTTCTTGGGGGCCTAAAATCATAGTAGATTTGATTGATGGATTTACCGTGGAAGCCTCTAAAAACCGAATGGAAAAGTCGGAATGGGATGAGGCTTAGAAAGTTAATAGCGGTAGTATTTGCGCTGGCTATGGTCGCGTGTGGAGTTTCTGAGCGCCCCAAGGTTCCAGAGGCAGCAATCCGCCTCAATCAATACGCAATGACAGACTCCCTTTATATCCAAGGTATAGAGGAGATGATTTTAAGTGACGATCTACAGGAGGAAGCTTGGGGATGGTACTTGAAGGCTCGAGATCTAATTGTCCAAGGTATTAGCGTTCAGGCATTGCCAATGTTGGAGCGTAGTGAGATTCTTTTTAGAAGTTTGAATGACGACTATGGTTTGTCACGAGTGCTACTCCTCAAGGCCCATGGCTATTGGGTTTTAGGATCGGGGGAAGAAATTTTAGCAACCGCTGAAGAAACCATGGCTTTACGACAAGGGGACACCATGAGTTGGGCTACGGCTGCAGGGAATTATTCCACCTACCTGATTGATTTTGGGCACTATGAAAAGGCCTTGGAATATTCAGATACCGTATTGTCCATTTTTAAAAAGCGACGTGTCGTTAATCCTAGTGAGGCTTATGCGGTTCGGGCGGAGGCCTTGCATAGATTAGGAAAAGATTCGGCACAAGTCGATACCCTTATTCGAGGGGCACTTGCCTTGGTCACACAGAACGTGCCTGATATTGATAAACAAAACATTTATTTCCGCGCTTTGGGACTGAATGCCATGTCGCAAGATGAATTGGCCACGTGCATCTTGTTTGCCATGGAACATGAATTCTGGGCGTTAGAAGCACAGGCGAGGGCACAATTTGTGGAGTACGATCTCGTGGGCGAAACCAAAGAGCAAGCGGTAGCTGCGGAGATTTTTGCCAACAAAAGAGCCCTAGCCCAGGTCGATGAGGGACAGAGTAAGTTTTTGGCTTTCGAGCTGGAACGTGGAAAACGTGAACGATTGCGTTTTGAAGAAACGGCCAAGCTTCGCCAGCAAACCCTTTTGCTCTTTACCGGACTTGCCCTGATGTTGTCCCTTGTTATTTGGTCGTTTTACCGCAACGCGCTGAAGACGCGGGAAGTCACCTTGGGGATGCAGGAAGCGAAGTTGGAATTGGAGTCGTATAAGAACAAGATCAGGCCGCATTTTTTATTCAACCAGCTCAATAACGTGAGCGGGATATTAAATCAAGAGCGTGTATTGGATGCTCAGGAATATCTGGCGGAATTGGGCCAATATTTGCGAAGCCTTCTAGGCGAGCAAAATGCACACTTCTCAACCATAGATGTGGAGATTACGCATTTGCAATCTTTTGTTAACCTGCAGCAGCAAAGTTCCTATGGTCATGTTAAATATTCCTGCACGCTTCAAGAGGTTTCTTCGAAAGCGCTGATGCCAACGGGATTGTTGCAGCCGTTGGTAGAGAATAGTTTCAAATATGCGGGATACGGCAATGCTGCTGAGCCATGGATAGCCATTACGTTTAAGCAAGGTGCTACGGGCATTGTGCTTGAAATTGAAGATTCCGGTTATGGGGACTTGCCACCGGCTGGTGGAACGGGTAATGGATTGGCCTTAGTAAAGCAGCGAATAGCCTTCCATCAAAAGCGTTCGAAAACCCCTGTAGAATGGGGTATGGAGACAATCTTTACCAAAGAAAAAGGCACCGTAAGAATTACGATGCCTTTAATGACCTAGATTGTGGCCTAAGTTTATTGGTATCGTAAAAGTATCGTTTAAGACACTTGGTCAAGCCTAAACTTATCGTAGCGCCAATAACTTTATCCTACGCGAAAGGATCAAGGTCCATATTGCCGCCGCAAAGCAGGATACCACACGGCTGGTCTCCGTGTTTCAAAGCAACGGCCAAGCCTGCTGCAGCAGATGGCTCAACAAGTTGTTTCAATCTGCTCACTGTAAACTTCCAGGCCGCTTTCATTTCATCTTCAGTAGCCGTGATAATCTCATGCACGTACTGCTGAATGATGTTAAAATTGCGTTCGCCTAATGAAGTACGCAGCCCGTCTGCGATAGTGTCCGGGTTTTGAACCGGTATTCGCACGCCTGCTTGAAAGCTTTGGTAGGCATCGCTGGCATTTAGCGGTTCACAACCTATAACCTTAGCCTTGCCAAAATAGTGGTTAGCTAAAGCGGCCCCACTCAACAATCCCCCACCACCAACAGGAATAAATAGTAGCTCTAAATCTGGCTGTACATCTAATAATTCCATCGTTGCCGTTGCTTGGCCGGCAATGATGTCATAGTTGTCGTAGGGGTGTATAAATACAGCGCCAGTGGCTTCTTGAACTTGTGCTGCGGTGGTTTCACGAGCGTCGAGAGTGGGTTTACAGTAGGTAATTATTCCCCCGTATTGTTGGACGGCAGCGATCTTAGTCTTCGGTGCATTATCTGGCATTACGATATAAGCTTTGGCGCCTATTTGTGCGGCAGCCCAAGCCAGTGCGGCCCCATGGTTACCCGAACTGTGCGTCAGAAAACCTTTCGATTTACCTTTAGCCGCGTTGACCAGCACGGCATTCATGGCGCCACGTGCTTTAAAAGCGCCTGTTTTTTGCAGGTGCTCGCTTTTGAAAAAGCAGCTTTTACCCGCCTCAGCATCAAACCACGAGGAGGTGAATACCGGCGTTTGATGAATGTATGGAAGGATGCGTTGGTGCGCGGCGATAAGATCGGCTTTGGTGGGAATGTGTTCGAGCATGGCGGATCAATTGAATTCGTACCTCGGAATTTCTACATACGGCTCGTCATTGGTATACTGCTGTTCCAAATAGTCCATTAATGCAGCTTCAAAGGCATCCAGCAGGTCTTCAGTAATCCAATTTGTTTTGTTCAAAGCGCCACCGCCGAGCAGGATTTCGGGCGCGCCACTTTGAAGCTTGAACATGCCTGAACTCCAAGGTAAAGGCGCAGATAAAGTTCCCATTTTATGCAATAACCAAGCGTAAAGTAACACCTGTAAAGGTTTGCCCTTGGTGCCCTTCCACAGGTCGTCAAGCGCCCCTAAGCTGAGGTCACTGGAAGTAAAAGAGCCCGTCTTGTAGTCCCAAATCATGAGCTGACCATCGACGGTTTCAACCCGGTCAATGAAGCCAATAAAGTTCATGGTCAAACCAAGGGTTGGGTGCACCATTTCATAGGATAGTTTTGTTTCGATGCCTTTGAGGACGATCTCGTGACGGGTACTTCGGTAGCGGTCGTAATCTAAAAATTGGCGAATCATCTGCTTGCATACTTCAATGGTAAGCAGGTTGCGTCCTGCGAACAATGCATTCTTCGAATAGCCCTTTTCTTTGACTAGAAAATCAATGCCAAAGTTCAGCGCGCGCTCCGTCCACTCCTCTACATCAAAAGCGGGTAGAGGTTTATCCTTAAAAGGCTCGTAGACTTTCTCTAGCCCTTTATGCACCAAGTTTCCCATGACCATGGCGCTCATGCTTTCTTCCACCTCATCTTCTTCCTTGATCTGAATGAGACGTTTTTTGTAAAACTGATCAGGCATACTGACCAATTCGTTGAGCGACGAAGCACTAATGCCGCGCTCCATCCATTGCGCAAATGCCGATTTTGTACTAGCCGATTTTTCAGCCTCAAATCTTGAGGCCACAGACTTAGGAAGCACCGGCCCTTGCTCGTACTTACGTGGTAAGATGCTAGCCTTAGTGCCTTTAAGTTCATGTTCTATTTGAACGAGGAAGCGGCTCGGTTCCCCACCGCCCATGGCTTCTTTATCCGTATTAAAGGTGATCACTGCCGTTTGGCTGCGTTGCAATATTCGGTAGAAGTGGTAGGCGTAGACAGCATCTTTCTCTTCGTAAGTAGGTAGTCCATAATGGCGCTTCACATCGAACGGCAGCAATGAGTTAAACGAACGTCCTGCCGGCAATACGCCCTCGTTGATTCCGCCGAGAATTACGTAGGGAAAATCAAGGGTACGAGATTCCAAGATTCCCATGATTTGTAAGCCTTCTAGCGGCTCACCAACAAAATCTATAGCTCCATTGCGCAATTCTTGCTTGATGAGTTTGATCCAGATGAGCGTATTAGGGTAGGGCGGCTTCAGTGTACGGACCATTTGTTCGAGCAAGGTATGAAGGTGGTACGCCGTATTCTGAATCATGGTGTCCCCGGAATCGGTCCGGCCAACGTGCGCCAAAAATGTTTGCAGACCTCGAATAAAATCGGGTCCGTCATTTGGCTCAAATAATCCGCGGTAGGCATCGACAGCTTCGGATTTTTCACCCCACATGTTGGCCGAGGTGAAGACCTTGTTGCCTGAGACTATTTCTTGGTGCCACTCATAAGGCGAGGTTGAAGTTGGGGTCCAATATTTATTGAATAATGGGTCCGTGAATAGGGCCGATAATGATTTATGATGGAAGGTCCAGCTACCAGCCTTTTTTTGGTTTTTCAGGGCGTATTCAACCGCATTCAAGTAAAGCCCCAAGGTTGCCGCTAAAGCCGTTTGGTTCAACGGGAATCCCATGGTGATGTTCACTTTGTCATATTCCTGTGGAAGGAAATTCAACACAGGGTTGAGCAGGGATTCGTCTGCAAGAATGACTGCAATATCTTTTGGGGCAATGCCTTGTTGGTGCCAATTTATAAGGGTTTGTGCGATAGCTTTTGCTTGACCTGTGAATTTTGTAGCCCCGATGGGTTGAATGGTTTTAGGCAACGATTTCCAATCACTGACAAGGCCATTGGTTACAGGTAAATCCTGCTTGAACAGTTTTTCGCGCTGTTGGTGTTTTCTAAAGAAATGTCCCGCCTCGTGGTCAGGCATATCGACATAATGGGGGTCCAAATCCCAAAGAAACTGTGTTGGCACAGCATCGCTTAAGTGCTTGAGAACTTCAAGTTCTGCAGTATTCAGTGCGTTGAGTCCTGCTACGATACAATGCTTAACGCCATTTTTTTTAAGGTATTGCTCGAGTAATTCAGGGTGTATAGCCAGGAATCGAGCAGCAAGACCACTGTAGGCTTCACCGCGCTCGAGCAATGTCGAAGTGAATCCTTCATAGGTTGCCGGAAGAAGGGAGATGAAATTGGAATAGCGTTTCATGAGCTCCGTTTCTTGCTCAGGTTGAAGATCCCACTCGGCCAATTTCTGGACATTGTACAAGTCTCCCAATACGTGCTCGGGGTTCAATAAATACCGATCAATCTCTCCAAAATCTGATAGCAGCGTTTGCCCCCAAGCCATGAATTGACCTAGGTCTTCAACCTCCTGGTCGGGATATTGGGTTTTACGTGCCGTATTGTAGTGTTGGTGAAGTTCTACGAGCAGCGCCATTGGTTCGAGCACCAAGAGGTTGGCGGCTGCAGCGATGAATTGGTCAACAGTAATAAAGAGGGGATACAGTTCGTATTCCTTTTGGTCCTTTCGCAGCGCTTCTTGTAAAAACAACGACGCCCTTTGGTTAGGTAATAGGACCAATTGTTCATGCAGCGCACCGTCATGGTTGCGCAATTTCTCAACGACTCTAGATAAGAAGGTGGGCATGAATTATTGAAAGAGATTACTCCCTTCAATGTAACTAAAAACCGCTTTAGGTAGAAGATTCTTTAAGGGTTTTCCGTCCTTAAAACTTTGACGAATCAACGAAGCACTGATTTCCATTCTGGGTGCGTCCACGAGGGTGGCTTGTGGGTACTTTTCCAAAATGTCGTTTTGATCTTCAGGCACCTCCCCAATTCTAGGATAGACCAAGATAGGGTGGTGTTCAAGGATACTTTCGTAGTTGCGCCATTTATGAAAGGTCCGGAGATTATCCTCTCCCATGATGATGGAAAAATTAGTCTGCGGATACTTTTCGCGAAGGAAGAGTAAGGTTTGAGCCGTGAAATTTGGTTGGGGCAGGTCGAACTCAATGTCACTTGCACGCATGTTCACTTCCCCATCAATGGCGAGATTTACAAGATGCAGACGTGTCCTATCGGGCAAGAGTGTGCTTTTCTGTTTGAAGGGATTATGTGGCGTAACGACAAAGAGCAGCTCATCGATATCCGCATAGTTGAGCATGTATTCTGCTAGCACCAAATGCCCCACATGAATGGGGTTGAAAGTGCCGAAAAACAAACCAACTTTCGCTTTCATTTAGGCGGATAAAAAAGCTTCTAATAATTCTTTGGCTTCGGCCTTTGCCCGGTCTAGGTCATCGTTGATGATGATGTGATCAAAACCTTCGGCTTGGGTCATTTCCCAGGCTGCTTTGTCTATGCGCTGCTTGATTTTCTCCGGGGAATCTGTTCCTCTATCGATAAGACGGCGTT
>Ga0255781_10002684_pt1 | contig 14120 bp, 11 predicted proteins | sample 101ome_21_FD_179979 | JGI IMG/M metagenome (GOLD analysis project Ga0255781, IMG submission 179979) | Coastal salt marsh microbial communities from the Groves Creek Marsh, Skidaway Island, Georgia - 101413BT metaG (version 2) | ecosystem: Environmental > Aquatic > Marine > Intertidal zone >...
CTAATGATTTTACTGCGAGCGGTTTGGCATCGGCGGACATTCGCGAGGACAATCCATTTAAGAACCACGCAACGTGGAACCCTCTGATCAAGCGGTCAAGCACCTCTAATATTTTCACATACAGCGAGGGCAACACAGTAGCCACATACACTGGAGGCGTGGCCCACACATCCACAACCATCGCGTCCAGCGGCGTTCATTATGCGGAGTTTGCGTTTAGCGGCGGCACATCGGGAATCTCTGGTGCGGGAGTGGTTCGGGCGAGATGGAATGGTGGTAATGCTGATTCCTACGCCACGAATTATGGCGGGTGCTATTACGGATCAAGCGGCAATGTTGATTCGCCGTCCGGTAGCACATCAGTTTCGGCAGTTGGCAGCGACCGCTTGGGCATCGCGTTTGACGGAGCAAATAACAAAGCTGATTTTTACTCTGTTACTTCCGGCGGAACGATGACCCTGCTGAAAAGTCTAACGTCATCTGACAGCATTGATTTTGATGGTAGTGCAACATTTACAGCAACCTCACACGACACAGGTGCGACATCAATTACTGGATATTTTGAAGCTGGTGAATGGTGGGGGACTGCCCCGAGTGTTGGCAGCACAACAGCTACCTCTCTGAACACCAGCAATCTCGATGACCCATCCGTAGCGGCGGCAGAGAATTTCGCGGCAAAAGCGTACACAGGTGCTGGCGGCAGTGAGGAAATAAACCTCGGCTTCACTCCAGACCTTACTTGGATCAAGCGTCGAGAAGATTCTGGCTATTGGCACGGCTGGTATGATTCAGTTCGTGGTCTTTCCGCCGGAGCGTTGGCTTCCAACAGCACGAACACCGAAGACAGCACCCAGCGCGTAGCGTCATTTGATAGCGACACTGGAAGTGAGGGCTTCACTCTTTCTTCATCGCATTACTCATACACCAACACTTCGGGCAAAGATTACATTAGCTGGAACTGGAAAGCCCACCAAGGAGGCTCTACCAGCTACTCCAATACGTTAACGCTCGACGTTCGCGATAACTACGGCTACGGCAGTGGGTGGGGGACTACAAAGTTAGAGGTCTGGGAAGGCTCTACTAAACTTACAGACATAACAAACCCACCTTCGTCCTCCTCTAAAATTTACAACATTAAAACCAACGATCTGGATAAGATTAAAATAGTTTGGTACGTCGATAGTTCGGCTGGTGATTGGTATAATATGTACGCTGTTTTAAAGAATAGCAGCAACACCACACTCGCCTCTTGGGACGGCAATACTTGGAGCGGAAACTCCTCCGACGCCCCCTCTGATGATGATGATTTTTACCTGCCTAGTAATTTTGACAGCACAAACGCGGCTACTACTGGCGTTGTCGAAGCGGCTGACGCCGACACAGAGAAATATAATAGCTCCGCTGGATTTACTATAATTAAGTACGCTGGGGCTGGTTCGACAGACGGTGACACCAAGACTCTCGATCATAGCCTCGGTGTTCCGTTGGAGTTTGTAATCGCTAAAGCGCGAACGAGCAATGACGGTTACGACAACGGTGATTGGATTGTGTGGCATAAGGACTTGGCCAGTAGCAAATACCTGTACCTCAACTCAACCTCCGCACAGCGCACTGAAGCCTCTGGCTACAATTTAATTAGTACGGCAACCAGCGGTTCACAGCATCAGGTTCAAGTCAGAAACGGAACGGATGGCTCTAGTTACAATTACCACTACCTAAACTCTGGCCCAGACAACGGCACTGGCGAGGATTACATTCTCTATGGCTGGGCTGGAGTCGAAGGCTATTCCAAATTCGGTAAATACACGGGCAACGCAAGCTCGGATGGGCCATTTATCTACACCGGATTCCGACCGGCCTTTGTACTGATAAAGCCTTCTTCCACTTCTGGCAGTTGGCTATTGTTTGATAGCGCAAGGGACAGCAGCAACCCAATGAATAATACTTTGTATCCTCACAACTCTAATGCTGAAAGCGGGTCTGGTGAAATTATAGATTTTTATAGTTCGGGATTTAAGATTAGAGGCAACTACACGGACATTAACTCAAGTGGCGACACGAAAATCTACATCGCCTTCGCCGAACAACCATTTGCAGCACCAAGCAACGCCAAATAGGATTTAATATTATGCCATACGTTACACAAGAAGGACGCGCGCTAAAAATGGATGTCGCGTTCAGCCATAACAACATTTCATTTCCCGCAAACTGGCTTCGGGTGTCCACGCCCGCCGACAAAGAGGCACAAGGGATAAGCTGGGTTACGCCTGAAGAACCGCCAGTAGTCCGTGCGCCGCTGGAGCGTGAGAAGGCTGACGGCATTGCTCGGGTCAAAGACACCACGAGGAAAATGCTGGTTGACAGCGATTGGATGTATATCGCTAAAAGCGAACGCAACCGAGAGGTAGCGCAAGAGTGGGCCGAATATCGAGCGGCAGTAATTGCGGAGAAAGATCGGCTTAAAACCCAGTACAGCACTGCCGAAAGCTACGAAGCACTGGACGCGATTGTTGAGAATTGGCCGACCAATCCAGATGAACAGGCCGAGCGTGACCGGGTGGAGGCTGAAGAGGCTGCGGCAAAGGAGGGCCAACAAGATGGCTAAATCAATTTCCCGAACTACTAAAGGCAAAGGAGCCAACTACCGTCCCACCAAGGCAGGGGCAGGGATGACGAAGAAAGGGGTGGCGGCTTACCGGAAGGCTAACCCCGGGTCAAAGCTAAAGACGGCGGTTACAGGAAAGGTCAAGGCCGGCAGTAAAGATGCCAAACGCCGTAAATCTTACTGCGCCAGGTCCGCCGGCCAGGCCAAGAAGTTTCCAAAAGCAGCCAAAGACCCAAACTCGCGGCTTAACCAGGCCCGCAGAAGATGGAAGTGTTAACATGAAGAAACCAGGACTATACGCAAACATACAGGCAAAACGTAAGCGCATTAAAGCTGGCTCCGGAGAAAAAATGAGAAAGCCCGGAACTAAAGGTGCTCCAACCGAGGCTGCATTTAAGGCGTCAGCTAGAACCGCTAGAAAGAAGAAGTGATGCCTGAATTTGATCCCAACAGCTTAGAGGCCGTACTTGCCAGGATGGAGTCCCGGCAGATCGTGAACACGGATCGCCTGGGAGAGATAATTGCTCGCCTAGACAAACATGAGCAACGGATTTCCCTGCTTGAGCAATATAAATGGAAACTTGCCGGTGCCCTGGCACTTGGGTCTACCGGCGGCGGTCTAGCAGGAGCCGCGGTGTTTTCAAAATTATTGGGAGGAGAATAATATGCCATACGGGCCAGGAACATACGGAACAAAAGTTGGTCGTCCCCGGAAGAAATCCGCGGGGCAAAAAAAGGCGGCCAGTAAACCACGGAAGAAAAACGATAAAAAGCGGAAATAAATATTATGGCAACACAAAAGAAAGAAATCAGTAAAGGCTTAAAGGCCGGAGTTAAATCCACAGAGTTTTACATGAGCCTTGGGGCCTTGGTCCTGGGCGCTGTTGTTTCCCTGGGATTAGCAGACCCGGACGGTGCAGGTACTTGGGATAAGGTGGTAGGCGTGTTGTGCAGCCTGGCTGCGGCGTTTGGATACACTGTCAGTCGCGGGAATGTCAAAAGCGCCTATGAGGAAAATAAATAATGGGGACGCTACTGACCGCCTTAAAGTGTGCACCGGGCATCCTGCGATGCCTGGAGCGCCTGGCGGATGGCATTACGGTCATTGCGGCCCAACAGCGACGTGAAGGCAAAGATGAACTTTTGGAAGACCTTATTGCTCGGGCTCGCGCTTCTCGGGATGAGCGGGTGCGTGAGCGTGAAGTACCAGGGCCTGGAGAACCTGGTGGCGGCCAATCCTAAAGGATGGGATGACGCCGTGAACGGATCGCACTACCGGGATGGCTCTGATGATTCGGAGCGTATGATGCGTTCCCTGGGTCAGTACATAAACGAATTGGAACAGAAACTGGAAAGTAAGTAATGGCGCAGCAACCTCAAATGGTGGATGGAGATTCTGGCTTTAGCGGCATCAACGGCCGACTAGACCCGGCAACTCTTCCGCCTGGCGTTGCGTCTCATGCGGAAAACTGCCGGTTCCGAAATGGTGTTGCTGAGTCCCGGAAGGGCGTTGCCAAGCCAGCCTGGGTCAACAACATTGAGCCGGCGTTAACCGGGGATGATATTAACCCCTTTACCAATGTTTATGGTGCTGGGGTTTTCCGCGACCCTAACGAAGTTGAGTACATCCTCTTGGCTGCTGATGGGGATGTGCATTACACCCGGCAAAACAATGAATCGCGTAAGCTCCTTATGCCAACCGGCGTGGAGATCAAGAGCGATGTTTCGTTCACCCAGGCATTTAACAAGGTCATCATGTTCCGCGGCCGCCGGTTAGCTCCGCTTGTATTGAATAGCGTGGACACCGGATTTGAGGACATGGTTGACCATTGGGACTCAACCGAAGCCAATTATGCTGAGGGTGCCGAGGTTGCCTGGGGTCCATGGGAAACAGTTAGCTCGGTCACGCACTCAGCCGGCACTGTCACCGTCACCACATCCGCTGATCACAATTATTTTACCGGGCAGGATTTGACTGTAAAAGATGCCAATGAGGCGGACTACAACGGCCGGTTTAATATTACGGTCACCGGCACAACAACTTTCACATATCAAATCACTGCAACGCCATCATCAAACACGGCTACCGGGACCATCCAGGTTTCCAACATGGCGGATTACTGGGCTGCTAATGCTTCGCCTAACAACCCTGCTGCCGGCGATGAGCCAAGCAGTTCATCAACTAAGTGGGCCCAGCAGTCAGACATAATGCCCAATGCGGATTCCGGGATTTACGTTCAAAACCGGATTGCCGTCATCACTAGCTACGACCAGGGCACGTTTGGATACGGGGCGAAAGCGGACATGGTTTATCTGTCCGACATCCTGGACCACAAGCACACATTCTTTTCTAACCAACTTCGGATTAACCAGGGTGATGATGCGGTGCTGGTTGACTTGGTAAGGATGAATGAAAACCAGGTGCTGGCCTTTAAGGACAAGAGCGTGTCAATCATCACCGGCATTGTGGTTGGTGATGGCAACACCTTGGGGCAATCAATTAGCCAAGAAACTTTAATCGGCAACTACGGCCTAGCCGCCAGGGGCGCGGCCACCATGGTTGGCACCGACTGCTATTTCTACGCATCTCGCCGGGGCGTTTTATCAATTACGCAAACATCACAGAACAAAGCTCGCGGCATTGATGTCCCGTTAAGCGAATCAATCCAATCGATTATTGATCGGGTGGATACGCGGTATGAATCAAAAATCCGCATAGCCAGTTATGATTCAAAGCTCTATGTGGCGCTGCCGTTAGATGATGGGACAAATGGCAACAACAGTATCGCTGTTTATGATTTTATTAGCCAATCCTGGTCTAGCCTGGACCTCGGTGCAGCCATTAAGCCCAAAGAGTTCTTTAAGGCAACAGTCAGCGGAACCGAGAGATTGTTTTTCACCAGCGAAGATGGCTACGTTAATTTGGTGGAAGAGGATGAAGCCGGAGATCATGTGGCCGACAGTGCGGCACCTAATAAAATTAAGACATCGGCCGTTGCATTTAAGCTAAAAACCCGCGGCTACCACGCGGAAGACCTTAACCATCGATTCTTCCGGACAGCCCGGTTGTCCCTGGCGACAAACAATCCACGCTATTCAGTGAACCTGTTAATGGACGGGGTTGAAGAAAGCCAGGCACTTGGCAGTAATTTAACTAAATCAAACACCGAATATTACCGGCCCTGGGACGCGGAGCCATATAGCGTATCAAATGCGAATGATGACCACGCTACTCCATACCGCCAAGATTACTCGATGGAGGCAACTGAAGGCGGCGGAAACGGGATAATCATGGAGGACGGGAATAGCCTCCTCCAGGAATCTGGCATTTCATTTGAGCAAGAGCAGCTTTCAACTGAAATCACAATTGGATCAGGCTTCTCGCCCTGGCGTTTCCAGGAGACGTTGGAGCCATTTAGTTTAAGCGTCCGGGAAGGGCGTTACGGGCAAATCGAAATCACAAATGATCAGGGTCGGATTCAGGTCAAACAGGTGACCATGACCACCGCATCCGGATCACGAACAATCTCAGCAAAGGCATAACATGGCAGTAACGGCATCAATCACACCGGGCGCGGTAGTCACCGAAAACTCTAAGATCACCGTCAGCCTTCTTAACCAAATAGCCAACCCCACGGTGGACCTAAGCGGAAGCATCCAGGGACTCAGCCTAGGCAACAACGCGGTTTATGACGCCAACGTAAATGCATCGGCGGCAATTCAATTTAGCAAGTTGGCAACGCTGAACACCGGCCAAATATTGGTGGGTAATGCCGGCGTGCCTACCGCGGCTGATTTAAGTGGAGACGCGACGATTGCCGCTGATGGTGCGGTGACCATTGCTAATGATGCCATCAACGCAGCTAAACTAGCCGACGGTGCGGTGGACGGTGCGGCCATCGCAATGGGCAGTGATGCTCAGGGTGACATCCTCTATTATGACGGCACTAGCTATGTCCGACTAGGTGCGGGGACGGACGGTCAATTCTTGAAAACGCAAGGGGCTTCGGCCAACCCGGTTTGGGCTTCTCCGGCAGATACAAACACCGATACGTCCGGCTTATCATTCCAATTTGAAACGTCTGGCACTGGGACGTTTACTGTTCCAAGCGGCGTAACAAAAGTTTTGGTACAAGCCCAAGGCGGCGGCAGTGGGTCATACGGTCAGTATGACGGCGGTGGCGGTGGGTACTTTGAAAAGAGCTTAACGGTAACTGCTGGCGAAGAAATTGATTACTCGGTTGGCGCGGCGGGAACTAACGGCCCAAGCAATAATTATGGCGGAGTGACCGCTGGTGGAAATACGTCAATCACTATGGAAAACGGCGACGTATTTAGCGCAGGAGGCGCACCCGTTCCTAATTTCAATACAGGCGCTTTGTCCGCCGCCACAAACTCAGGTTTGGCATCGGGGGACGTAGACATATCTATAGCCAGAAATTATTCGTCAGGGATTTTAGCTAGTAGAGGGGCTGGCGGTATTGGTCAAGGGGTTGCAGGTCAAACCAGCACCATAACCCCTTCTGGCGGATTCGTTAAATTTATTTACTAATGGCATCGCCCTGGATGAGAGCAAAAAAGTGGCACCTCGAAAACGGGGGTGACATTCCTTTCGAGGCATTGCTTGGAAGGTTTATCGCGGAAGGATATGTGTGGTCCAGTCCGACTGAATTTGTATTGGCCAAGGAGGTCCGGGTGGAAGGAAGGAAGATGGTGGATGGCCCAGCCAATTGTTGGTTCGTCCACCTGGCGAGCGGCGATGATCCGTTCAAGAGGTTTTTGGAAGTAGCGCCAAAGCCTCACAGCCTGGTTTGCTGGAACCGCAGGGGAAAGCCCAGGCTGCACATTTATACTTGGGAGAAATTTAAAAGGAGAGTTAACAATGGGAACTAAAGTACAGGCAGCACCAGCGCCGGCACCGCGTGATTTAGGCAAGGAGTACGAGGACGTACTAAAGGCCAAGCTAAAATATATGCCCGATCAGTACGCCGCGGAACAAGAGTACCGTGGTAAATGGGCGGAGCTTGACCTGCAAACATTGATGACCTCCCTGGGCGGAACCGAGGGAACGCCGGGCCTAATTGATATTTACAAAAATACGGTCATGCCAACCCTCTCCGAGACTGAGGGCCAGGCGCAACAAGACCAGGCTAAGTGGCGGATGGAGACCATTAAGAAGTATGGCAAAGACTTCACTGATGCCCTCCTGGATTCGGACCCGGAAAAGCGGAAGCTGGCTGACAAGCTGATTGGCCAGGCAAATAAAGAACTGGATATGGAGGCAACCCTGGACCCGTCACTGAGGCGCGAGGTTCAGCAGTCCGTGCGTGCCGGTCAGTCTGCCAGGGGGATGGCCTACAGTCCAAACGCGGCCGCAGAAGAAGCGTATTTTACAGGGCTACAAGCAGAGCAACTCCGGCGAAATCGCCAGCAGTTTGCGATGGGAGTGCTTGGCCAACGCCAGGCTCTTACTGGTGATCCCTCGTTGGCCTTCTTTGGCCAGCCGAGCCAGGCTTTTGCCGCAGCGCCGGGGTATGCTGCTCCTGCTGGTGGCATGGGTCAGGCCGGGCAAATGTTTAACCCTGGTCAGTACGAGGGGCAATTGTTTGCCGGGAACTACCAGGGCGCGTTGCAGAACCAGGCATTGCAGACCCAGGTTGGAATGGCTAACGCCCAGGCATCAAACGCAATGAAAGGCGCGGTCATTGGCGCAATAGGCGGCGCTGCCGGCGGTATGTTCACGGGAGTGGGAAAAGCCAAGGGTTGGTCTAACTTTTGGAGTTAAAAAAAGAGGAGAATAAAAAATGGCTTACGGATTATCATACGTTCCAAACATAGGCTCCGGCTTGGCGGCCGGAATTTCCTCGCTAGGCAAATCAATTGGCGGGGCACTGGAAGCTCACGGCGAGCAAAAAGGGCAAGCGAATAAAAACCGCTCTTGGTTAGGCTCCTTGATGCCGGAGCGAAAAGAAGAGTTTGACCAGATGAGCGGGGCCGAGCTTGAGGCTGAAGTGTTAGCTTACAAAGCCCAGGAGGTTGATCAGTCCAGGAATCTTTTGAGGGAAATTTTTAATGCTCAGAATACAGCGCAAGAAGAGAGAGACGCCCAAATAAGTGCTTATAAAAACCCTGATTTCTCCAAGCACAAAAATGAAATTCTAAGGCTTCAAGAAGCCATTGGCCAAATTGGCCAAAATCCCAGCAACGCCACCGATCTAGAAGGAGCCCAGAGAAGGGCGGCAAATAATAATCTACAAAAGAAATACCCAGACTTAAATTTATCTGAAGTCTCTGCCATGGCCCAGGGCCCTAGCATAGACCAGCAATCAATAAGCGGAGCCCAAGAACAGCTTGGTGATCTTGGGATTAAACAAGCCAGGTATGATCGCCTGGTATCTCAGGGCAACAGAAATCCTGACTTACTACGCGCACAACGCCGCACGCGCCTGGACTCCTTAGAGCAAAGAGATGTTGTAGATAACGCGAACAAGTTAACTGAAGATAGCATAATTAAAAACATGGAGGCGGTACAGAAGTACGGCCCCAGCTTCCAAAAAGACATGGAAGATTTTCGTGCTAATGAGCTTCGGCTAAACGAGATATCCCAGCTTAACAACACGTCAGCGAAAATGTTGCAAGGGCAAGTCAAATTTATTGAAGCACAAATGACTGCCGAAGCGGAGGAAGGCAGAATGGCTGCCAAAGCTCTAGCAGAGCAACCCCTTGATATTGGCCCAATAATTGGAAGGGCCATTGAGAACAATCCGCTTGCCTCCCCGGCTGCCATGAGAGAGGCGGTGCAGTTAACTGGTATGCTTCAGAGCCAGGCGCATCAACGGAATATGCAGCCTATCCAGCAAGGTATCGCAGAGAGCACTAAGGAAAAACTAGAATCTGAAGTAAGAGTGCTAAAAGCAACAGAGGCGGAAAGACAGGAGATGTTTAGCTTTAAATTTAGCCAGGCTAAAAATGATTCAGAACGCAGCAAAATTCTCCTGGATATTGAAAGGGAAAATTATGACGCACTCGCCAAGGAGTTCTCTCCGGAAATCCTAGAGAGGATTAAAGGCGGTGATTTAGTTAGAGCACTCAAGGGCTTAGACGGGCCGATGCAAGATCGTGTACTGGATGCGTTTAGGACCAAGATAGCCCTGGACAACTCTGTGACCCAGGCGCTCTACGCGCAGCTTCAGAAGTCCAGCGATGAGCCCGGACTTAGCTCAAGCAAAAGAACAGCAATAAGCAGCCTGGCCAATTCTGCGGCAAGGCGACTTGCGACCATGGAGCAGAATCTTTTGCAGTCTCAGTCTCTTACCGCGTACTTGCCCGATAGCGAGAGGAAGAAGCAACTCATTGAGTTTGAAAACAATATGAAGACTCAGATTGAGGTGCTGAAGAAGGAGAAAGAAAAATACCAGGGATTGATTGATGACGATCTTGGGTTAGGTGGCTCGGCTAAGTCCGGTTCGGATCAAAGCACCAAAACTGAGGAATGGAAAAGAGTTGGCGGCAAGCTACAGAAAGTTCAATAGGCAATGTCTGATCGAATTATCGAAATTAAAGGGGAAGGTATTTTTACTTTCCCTGCGGACGCAACTGACGAGGAGATCATGGAGGCCCTGGGCCAGCCCCAGCAAGGTCAGCCCCAGCCTCAACCTTTAGCCCCGGAACAAAAAGAGGAGCCGGTGCAAGAACAGGTTCCGGATTCTGAGAAAGCTCCCAGCACAAGCTGGCTGCGTGGCGCTCCAGAGGGTTGGCCTGGCCTCATGGAGCAAAAAGAGGAGCCGGTGCAAGAACAGGTTCCGGATTCTGAGCTTGGCCTTATCCCATCCCTTAATGCGCTCGATGGATTTGAGGCGGCCATCAACAATGCTGATCAATCTATTGATAAATTAATTAACGGCCTGGGCGAACTGGATAAGAATAAGTTTGTTTACTCATCAGACCATTACGAAAAGGAAAGAGTCCGGCTAGGTAATTTGCTAAAGCTAGGCGTTGAGGAAAGAGAGAAAAACTCCAAGGCGCTCAACGATATTTTAAAAACCGTAATCCCAACTGAGGAGGAACTTAACAGGGTTGCGGAACTGGCCAAGGCCCATAACGCGGCTAACTCTAGAGACTTAAAGACTCCACAAGATATTGCCCTGGATGATCCAGCCCTTAGAGGCAAGTTGTTTGACCGGGCGGGTGACGGGTTTGATGATATTCGCAAAGACCGAGAAATGGCTTCGGCTATTTTCAATGCTTACCTGGAAAAGGCCAGGCTGAACCCAAACCCAAAAGCCTATGAGTTTGCAAGCAAAGTCCCTCCGTTTATTAGTGGAGTAGTTTCCGCTGTAAACTCCTTCTCTAAAAAAGGGGATGCCAAATCCCTTGAGATGAGTCCGCCTAAAGGGTTTCACAAAGATAAGAACCTGTATTGGACCGGCGAGCATCTCGACTACGAGCACGCACTGGCGTCTATGGCAAGCTGGACTGCCGCCATGGAAGCAGAGCATGGCAAGACTTGGTTTGAAAGCGGGGGCTGGAAAGCCTGGGACGCCGCGATGGAGGGCCGCGTAGCCGATGTCCAAAAACAAGGACGGCTGGCCGGCATGGGCTTCCTGGGCCAGAAGACATGGGACTTGATCACAATGGCCCCGGGGTTTGCTGTTGAGTTTATGGTAACCGGCGGCACCTCGGTTGCTGCCAGGAAAGCAGTAGATAAGAGCGCGGCCGCAATGCTTACAAGGCAAGCTAATCGCGCTGCTGCTAGGAACTTGGGCCCATTAATGGCAAAGGCCACCAGGTTTGGTGTTACTAAAAGCTACCAGCTTGGCCGCTTTGCAACTTCAACCGGCGTTCAAACGCTGGCTAACCCTCAACTTATTCTTCGCAACCTGGGAATGGAGGCCGAGCAGGATATCCATCTTGAGGTTAATGATGCCGGCAACATGGTCTGGCGGACTGAGGATATGGAATTAGGTTTGGACCTAACCCGCGCCTACGCGCATTCCCTATCTGAAATTGGTAGCGAGCGGTTGGGCGAAGTGTTCGCCAAGACAAAGGCCTGGCGTGCTGTTTCCAACGCATTCCATGACGCCAAAAAGATAACGCCAGGGATTAAGCAAAGTAGGCTTGATGAGCTTGCCAGGAAAGCCGGCTACCAGGGCCCCGTCCTGGAGATGATGGAGGAACGTGCGAACGATATAAGCACTTACCTGTATGACATCTATAGCGGCAAGGAGGAGTTTACCAGGGAGAGTCTAGACCGAAGAGTGGGCCAGGCTTACACCGATGGGCAAATATTTGCGGAGCTAGTTGCGTTCACCCTGTTTGGCACGGGAATGAAGATGGGCCAAACGGCGATGAGCCAAATCCAATTTGAAGATTCAAAGAGAGCTATTGGCGAGGCGCTACTGGGACAAGACCGGGCTAAATTTAATGCAGAAGAAGCCGCGGGTATAATTCAAAAATCACCTCACCTGCAAGACCTTAAAAGCCACAATGGGCGAGTCCTTCTTTTCCAGGATATCAATGACCCTAAAGGTGAAAAGATTGTTGCGGTAAAAGCAGGTGAAAGTGCCGAAGAAACAACGAGCGCGGCCATCCAGGCAGGAGTGCAAAACCCTGACCTTAGACTGCGCGGCGTGTACCACATGAAGGCCGGCGTGCCTAGTGAGGTATTCACTGCAACCTGGAACCAATCGGACGGCCAGAAGCAGCACACGTTTAACTCTGTCGAAGACGCTCAAGCTCACGCGAAAGCATTGGTAGAGGTTGGCAACGAGGAAGCCGCTAAGTCCATCATGGACCAAGCCTACTTATCCATGCAGCCGCCCTCGGAGATTGACGCCCTGGACATGAGCGATAGCGGCGTGATTAACAGCGTGCGACTAGGCAAGTCCAGGATAAGGCTCGCTGATGTTCAGAAGATTGTTGGCGGCCAGGTCACTGAAACTGATCTCGGGTATCGCGTTCAACTAAGCTATGGCAATCTCGATATCAATTTCCAACAGGATAAGATAACTGCTGAAAATGTTGGGGAGGTTTTAACATCTGCACTAGGACTTAATTTAGTAACTCAAGAACAAGTTGATGCCGCTGTAACAATTGAGCAGAAGCTGGAGTTGGCCGAGCGCCAAAAACTTGAAATTGCTGGAGGAGTATTCCCGGAACTCGACCTAAATGGGGTTAAGGTTCCCGGCAATTTCTTAATGAAGCTAGATTTGAATGCGGACTCCGCAACATTCCGGCATGAGGCAATGCACTTCTTTAGGGCGGCCGGGGTTATTAATGAAAAGCAATGGAACTCAATTACTGACAGGGTTGCGCCAAAAGAAAAAGAGCAGCTAAGAAAAGCCAAAGAGGATCAAGCTCCAGAAGGTGTAATAGACCAACTTGAGAATAAGATCGAAGAAAAGGTTGCTGGAATTATAGAGCATAGAACCGACACAAGATTGCCAGGGGAAAGCCGCCTGGTTGACGAAATAATCAAGTTACTCGATAAGCTCCGCAACTTAACCAAGCACATCAACACCCGGAGCTTGTGGCGCGGAATTGAGAGCGGCCAGTTTGCCGGCGTTGCTCCAAAGAAAGGCTCCAGGGAAGATCGCCTGGAAAGCCTGGAGTCAGATATCTCCCTAAGCTACTCGGTCCAAAGGGTTACGGACGAGGCATTCCTGGACAAGCTGTCAAGGTTTAGCAGCAAGGACTTAGACAAGGCGTTTGTGTCCAGGGACATGGATGGCGAACGGGTTGCTGTTCGGCTTAATGTTGACGCCAAGCTCAGAAGCGGAAAACAGGCGCTGAAGGATCGCGGCATATCAACCGCCGGCATTAAAAAGTATGGCCACCTAAACGCAGCCCTGAAGGCTCTTGACAGTGAGGTTGCGGATGAAATCCGGGCGGAACTATTTGAGGCCAATTCTGTCCAGGAGCTTAAAAGCCAAAACCAGTTTGGCGCGTTCCTTGGCAAGGTGCTTTCATACGACAACGAGATCGCCCTGGACAATGTGACCTTCGGCGTTGATCAATCAGCCTGGGCTCGGGCGGTTAAGAACGATCAGAAGAATGTCCACGCCGGCGTGATCGGAACTGTGAACGCGAGCCGTAGGCCGGAGCGCCGGGGCCAGAGAATTTTCTTTATCCCCCATGTGGCCAACCTGTTCTTTGACGGCAATGGCAGAGCGGTAAAGGGCGCTGCAAAGGCCAGCATGATTGGCGGCCAGTTGTATGCTAGTGGCCTGGAGTATTTTAAGGAGGGAGAGGCTCCGATCCCGAAGGACAAAAAGCTGAGAAAGCTGACGCCTAAGCATTCCATCCAAAAAGCCCCGGAAGGTTTCCGGGACATGGATCATTGGGTTAGCACACTCAAAAGCCTTGATACGCTTGGGAACCAACTAACCTCAGGGGCCAAAGAAAATCTCTCGGTTCCGGATGATCCCCAGGGAGCCCTGCAAACCCTGATAGACTCCACTGATGTGCCTGAAGTTAAGGAGGCAGCAAAAACGCTTCAGAAGATATTTGAGGGTCA
>Ga0255781_10002688_pt1 | contig 14114 bp, 19 predicted proteins | sample 101ome_21_FD_179979 | JGI IMG/M metagenome (GOLD analysis project Ga0255781, IMG submission 179979) | Coastal salt marsh microbial communities from the Groves Creek Marsh, Skidaway Island, Georgia - 101413BT metaG (version 2) | ecosystem: Environmental > Aquatic > Marine > Intertidal zone >...
CGTAAGTTTCGTTGTGCAGTTGGACAACGAGCAGGTAGAGTAGTTGCCGATCCTAGTCAGTGTAGTGCTCCAATTGATATTAAAAAGCGCATGAATCTTAAAAAGACTAAAGCAAAAATGGGTGCACGAATGGCTCGTAAAGCACAAAAAACTAAAAAGTTTAATCCGGCAAGTAAAGCATTAAAGCGTTTAAATAGGTGACTATTATGAAAGTACGTGATATAGTAGAATATAGTATGCAAGATGAGCCAAGTTATGGCACTAGTCGTGCTGCAGTTAGAAAACAAGGCACAGATGCTGCAAATGCAAACCGTCGTGCTAACAATCAAGCACGTAATGCAAATGACGAAATGAATGTTAAAGCACAACAACAATATCACAAAGATAAAAGAGTTGCTAAAAGAGTTGCAACAGGTATTCCTGTCAGAGCAATGCAGCCACAAACTCCAGGTAGTCCGGAGGAGCAACAACAATGAAAGCAATAGTTACCAAAGGTGGATTTCCGACATTTATTAATTCCAGAGAAAGTAAGTTTTTAGAAACACATTTCACTGAAGATAAATTATTAGAGCAAAAAGGTTTAAGCGAGCGTGAAGCATATATTGCACAAAACCTTGTACATCGTGGCGTACTAGACAAAGTTGTTGAATGTGGTGCTGCCAGTTATAAACTTAATATTAATAATTACGGAAAGAGCTAATCATGGATCCTCAAACAAAAGCGATGCACGACATCTTGTCTAAGTTGCAGTCTGCAAATCCTAAACTTATGAATGAAAAAGTTGAAACAGTTTATCATCAATTAACTGAAGCAGCAGATGCTGACGTAGATTTAAAAGTTGCAATGAACAGTAAAATTGAAGAGTCTAGTGTTACAGTACAAAATTATAGAATTGATGTTGTATTAAACGAATTTGCCGGACGTGAAAAACGTTTTTATAATATAGTCGAATCAAATACAAACCGTATAATACATCAAGAACTAGCATTGTTTGAAACAGCAATGGCTATTGTTAAAAAATATATGACAGGAAAAAGTGGTGTAAGTGAATTACAGCATTTCGATATGCAGTATGCTACAGCACTTGAAGAAGTTTGGACACAAAACAATAGAGTCAAACGTGGAATCAATGAAGATATTGCACTAGCAAAAGCAAGCGATGCAAAACGCAAAGTAGCAGAAGCGAAGCGTAAAATCTTGCAAAGACTATAAATATACTATATAACTAGGGAATTAGGAAAATGTATTTAAATGATTTAAACTCAGCATCTCATAATGTTGATAAAATCAATAAAGTGTTGGCTAACACATTTGGCCACTCAGTTGATATCAGCGAAATGAGCACAAATTCATTAGAGCGTATGCTAAACGTTACTGATGCAAAGATTACACAAATTAAAGAAAGTGATTTAACATATTGGGAAAATCCACAGTATAATAAATTACATTTAATTTCACATTCATTGAGAACATATATTAATGAAGTAGCACCTGTTAGATCAGCAGGCACAGTGAAAACAAAAGTTAAAGAAGCAGCAGACTTAGAACAAGCAGAAGTATTGCTAGCAGCCAGAGAAATGGTTGACAAAGTACAAAAGATGGTAGAAGACTTAGCAGAAATGCAAGTACAAGAACTTATGCCAATTGTTGATGCAATGAAAGAGCAAATTGGCTTTGAAACTGCAGAAGCATTTAATACTGCAGCAGAAGCAGCACTTGGTGCGTTCTTAGATCAAGCAAAAGCAGCAAAAGAAGCAATGGAAAATGCTACACTAGCAGCAAGCGGACAAGCACCTGCAACACCTATGCCAACAGATATGGGCATGGAACCAGAAGTAATGGACGACCCAGACTTAGGCGATGACTTTGATGTAGATCCAGCAGCCGCAGGCGAAGACAATGCAACAGGACGTGAAATGAAAGAAAGTCTTGATGTAATGGAAGAACAAGCCCTAAAAGAAAAAAAGTTCTTGGAAGCTAAAGACCGTGTGTTCCAGATGCTAGAAGCAGGCCAAATTTCTAAAGAGCAGTTTTTACAATTGCTAGGTGAGATTGATGGTTATTATATTCCACACAGAGGTGCTACAGGCGCCATCAATATGGACAATATGCACAAGGCTGTTGATAAAAAAATGAACAGAGATGTTCCTATTAGAACGGCTGTAAACTATGCTAACAAGAAAAGAGCAGGACAGGCAGGCTTGGGTGCGTTAGGACGTGGTCAAAACTGATGTTAATTAATGAAGTAATAACTAATGAAGGTCAGGGCTACGTACTAAACGGCGTAGAAGAACTTATCGTTCGTGCCAAAGCACGTGGCTTGACTAAAATTAGTACTGAAGCACTTTTAACTAAGTTAAAAGCATCAGGTTACTTCATTGAAATGGAAACACTATTAGATTTATTAAAAAAAGTTGACGCAGTAGGAGCAGCAAACCGAGAAGAAGTTACTTTAGATACAGCAATTCCTAATTCCCCTAAACAAAAAGATGATGCAACTGTATCTAAGATGGCTGCCAAACAAATTAAAAAGGGTATGAAATGACATACTATATCAACAGAGCAGAGGCTCGTGCTAAAGCGAGACAAGATTTAACTATATTCCGTGAAATAAATTATATTATGGAACAAATCTTAGACGATGCAGGTAACGGATTGTATCAAACTGTAGTTGATGACGGTACTGTAATGACAGAAAGTACTCCTACTGTGACAGCGACAGGTACTGTTGCAAATCCTACTATCACTGGAACACCTACAATAGAATTAAACGGTACTAGTGTCACATTAGGAACTACTGGCACAAACTTAAACAGTATTATTGCAGACATTAATGATGCAGGATTAACCGGTATTGTTGCAAGTAAGTCAACAACAGATCATTTAGTTATTACATACACCACATTACAGTCTACAACTTGGCAACTAGAAATAGGTGCAGGTACTGCTAATACAGATTTAGGTTTAACAGACAATTCTACTGTAACGGCAACAAATCCAGACAGTGTTTCATATTATACTGTATGGGAAGGCTCATCGTCTGACCGTGCAAAAACAGATCAAATGCAGCAAGTAGTAAAATACTTTGAAAACTTAGGTTATAGTGTAGATCAACAAATTAATACTACAACAAATAAAACATTCCGTTGGGTAATTAGTTATTGACATTTGATATGTTTTCTGTTACATTTATTAAATGTTAACAATTAATTCACCCTATCCCTATCAAGAATTTAAACGTAAAAGTGTAAACGGTAAACGTTTATACGAAAATCCTTTTGGCGATCCTGTCCCGAGTGTTACAACAATTCTTGACAAAACAAAGCCCAAGGAAAAAAGAGAAGCACTTGCTAATTGGAAAAAGCGTGTCGGCGAAAAGAAAGCACAAGAAATTGTAACTGAAGCCGCAAACGTTGGTACAATTATGCATAATATGTTAGAAAGTTGGGTTAAGAACGAAGACTATACTGGAGAACGTATCCTACAAGCAGAAATGATGGCAGAAACAGTAAAGAAAAATGTTGAGCCGCATTTACAAGAAGTCTGGGGTAGTGAAGTTAATCTTTGCTATCCAAGTTTATATGCTGGTACAACCGACTTAGTTGGCGTGTACAAAGGTAAGCCCACAATCATGGACTTCAAACAAACTAACAAACCTAAAAAACGTGAATGGATTGACGATTACTTTATGCAAGGTGCAGCATATGGACTAGCACACAATGAATTGTATGAAACTAAAATTGAAAACATTGCTATCTTTATGTGCAGCCGTGACTGTAATTGGCAATTGTTTGAAGTAGGACCAGAAGAGTTTAAAGAATGGGAAACAAAATGGGCCAAAAGAGTAGAAGAGTTCTATAATCTAACATAAATATGTTATAGAGGAAAATACAAATGGCAGATACACGTATTAGTAAAATTCAAATTAGACAAGGTAACTTTGCAGACTTACCATTATTAGATGCAGGTGAGTTGGGTTATGCAACAGACCAACATAGACTGTTTATCGGTAATACAGTTATTGAAATTGGAGCAGGTGACGGCACTACTGATGTATTTTATGTTCCAATTTTATTAAGTGATCCTACTACTATCGTTGCAGTGTTCTTAGATGGTGTTCAAGTAAACACAAGCGACTATTCTGCAGTAGGAACAACACTTACATTTGCTACTCCACCTACATTAGGTACTGCTATTACTGCTAAATATAATTCTGAAATTGAAATTAGTCGATTTTCTGCAACTGTTCCTGTTAGTTCGTCATTATCTGCCAATGGTAATTTAGCGGAAACTGGTTTTAGTATGGACACAACTGAAGCAGATGTGGTCATAATGGATTATACATTAAAAACTGCAAACGGTTTACGTATAGGACAGTTGAGATTTGGAACAGACACAGTAAATGCAACTACTGCTATCGATGATAACTATACCGAAACCGGTACTGTTGATATTGTGTTTAGTGTTGACATTTCTACAACTGATAGACTAAAACTTCTTTATACTGACAACGATAATTTACAATCAAACTTTAAGTATACATATCAACTTTGGAACAGCAACTAAACCACGGGGCTTGGTTTGAATCTCCTAGTAAAAGATTAAACATGTGGAGAGATTTCCGTAAAAGCCTTGATACAAGTAATATAGTCGAAGTATGCGACACAGTAATTAAATGGTGGCAAACTGCGCCATTGGTTCGTATTGCAATCGATCCAGTTAATTCTTCTCAATGGCCTACGCCTTGGGAAATGCTACATCAAGGAGATTTTTGTGAAGATAGTTTAGCACTTGGCATGAGTTATACAATTTACTATGCTAATCCTGCTATTGAAAATCAATTAATGTATATAACATGTAGAGAAAAAAGTTTTCAAAGATTATGTACATTGATCGACAATAAGTACTTGCTTAATTACGAACATGGTGTTATAAGTACATTACCGACCGATGAAACGTGTACTGTAAACTACAGCACAAAAATTAAAGACATTATATAATAAAACAAAGCAGGAACGAAATCCGGCTATAGTATTTTTTTTAAGGACAGAGACATAATGAGTAATATTCTAGTAACCAAACGAAACGGAGATAAAGAAGAAATCAACATTGAAAAACTTCACAAGGTAGTATTTTATGCATGTAAAGATATCAATGGTGTTAGTCCGAGTCAAGTTGAAATGAAAAGCAATTTACATTTCTATAATGGTATTACTAGTAGTGATATTCAAGAAACTCTTATTAAAAGTGCAGCAGAATTAATTGACGAAGATACCCCAAACTATCAGTGGGTAGCAGGTCGACTTATTGTCTATCATATTAGAAAAAATGTTTACGGTTCATTTGAGCCTTGTCATATTAAAGAACTTGTTGAGCGCAATGTAGAAGAAGGATGGTATGATCCTGCACTACTTGAAGATTATTCTACTGACGAATGGGATGAACTAAACGATTATATCAAACATGATCGTGACGAAAACTTTACATATGCTGCAATGGAGCAGTGGCGTGGTAAGTATCTAGTACAAAACCGTGTAACTGGTGAAATTAAAGAAACACCGCAAATGGCTTATATGCTTATTGCCGCTACACTATTTGCAGATTACCCGCATGAAACAAGATTAAAATGGGTAAAGGAATATTACGATGCTGTTAGCAACTTTGACATTAGTTTGCCTACTCCTGTTATGGCCGGGGTTCGTACTCCTCAGCGTCAGTTTAGCAGTTGTGTTCTTATTGAAACTGGTGATAGTCTCGATAGTATTAATGCTACTACTAGCAGTATTGTAAAGTATGTATCACAAAAAGCAGGTATTGGTATTGGTGCAGGAAGTATTCGTGCACTAGGTTCTCCGATTCGCAAGGGAGATGCTTATCATACAGGTGTTGTTCCTTTTTATAAAATGTTCCAAAGTGCTACTCGTAGTTGCTCACAAGGCGGTGTACGTAATGGTGCAGCGACACTTTACTATCCAATTTGGCACTTAGAAGTTGAAGACTTACTAGTTCTTAAAAACAACAAAGGTGTAGAAGATAATCGTGTGCGTCACATGGACTATGGTGTACAATTTAATAAACTAATGTACGAACGTTTAATCAGTGGCGGAGACATTACATTGTTCTCACCAAGCGATGTACCCGGACTATATGAAGCATTCTTTGCAGACCAAGACAAGTTTAAAGAACTATACGAACGTGCAGAACGCAACACACGACTACGTAAAAAAACAGTAAAAGCACTAGAACTGTTTAGCCACTTTATGGGCGAACGCAAAGACACTGGACGCATTTACTTAATGAACGTAGACAATGCTAACACACACAGTTCATTTAAACAAGAAGTAGCACCTGTGCGCCAAAGTAATTTGTGCTGTGAAATTGACTTACCAACCAAGCCATTAAATGATTTCAATGACCCAGATGGTGAGATTGCGCTATGTACATTAAGTGCAGTTAATTGGGGTAATGTTAAAAAGCCTGCAGACTTTGAACGTATTTGTAAACTTGCAGTACGTGGTCTTGATGCACTACTAAGTTATCAAAACTATCCTGTAATTGCAGCAAAAATGGCTACAATGGGTCGTCGTCCTCTCGGTGTTGGTATTATCAACTTAGCATATTGGATGGCTAAAAATGGAATGACTTACAGTGATCCGAACTTAGAAATGATTGACGAGTATGCAGAGGCATGGAGTTATTATCTAATCAAAGCAAGCGCAGATATTGCAGCAGAGCAGGGTGCTTGTCTGTGGAATGACCAAACAAAGTACAGTGATGGTGTTCTACCAATTGATACATACAAACGTGATGTAGACGAACTAGTAGCACCACAAGAGCGTATGGAATGGGATGCACTAAGAGAACAACTACGTGAAACAGGTATTAGAAATAGTACACTAATGGCGCTAATGCCAGCAGAAACTAGTGCGCAAATTTCAAATGCTACTAACGGTATTGAACCACCACGTAGTTTAGTAAGTGTTAAACAATCAAAGCATGGTGTACTAAAACAAGTTGTGCCTGGTATCCATCATCTTAAAAACAAATATGAACTACTATGGGATCAAACAAGTCCAGAAGGTTACTTAAAGATTATGGCTGTACTACAAAAGTATATTGACCAAGGTATTAGTGTAAACACAAGTTATAATCCTGCACACTATGATGATGAAAAGATTCCAATGTCAACTATGTTACAACACTTAATGATGTTTTATAAGTATGGCGGTAAGCAACTGTATTACTTTAATACTAATGACGGCGCAGGTGAAATAGATATTGACAAATTAGATAATTCTGCTAATGTAGAAAATAACGATATTGTAATTAACGAAGACGAAGCATGTGAAAGCTGCGTGATATAAGGAAAAACAATGAGTGTATTTGACGTAACAAATAAAAGTAATCATACTGAAAACTTAGCATTTCTTGACCCGTCAGGAGGTGTAACTATACAACGTTATGATACTATGAAGTATCCTAGTTTTGATAAATTTACAGATAAACAATTAGGATTCTTTTGGAGACCAGAAGAAGTAGATACATATCGTGATGGTAAAGATTTTAAAAATCTAACAGATCACGAACAACATATTTTTACAAGTAATTTAAAACGTCAAATTCTATTAGACAGTGTACAAGGTCGTGCACCAGCAGAGTCGTTTGGTAGTATTGTAAGTTTGCCAGAACTAGAAAACTGGATTATTACTTGGACATTTAGTGAAACAATTCACAGTCGTAGTTACACACATATTATTCGTAACGTGTATAACAATCCGAGTGTTATTTTTGATGAATTAATGGACATTCCGGAGATCTTAGAATGTGCAGGAGATATTTCAAAGTATTATGATGACCTTATTGAAGCAGCAGGATACTATAACCTACTAGGTGAAGGCACACATACAGTAAACGGTAAGAAAGTTGTTGTTGATTTGCGTGATCTTAAAAAGAAACTTTGGCTTGCTATTATGAGTGTAAATATATTAGAAGGTGTAAGATTCTATGTATCATTTGCTTGCTCGTGGGCGTTTGCCGAACTCAAAAAAATGGAAGGTAATGCTAAAATCATTAAGTTTATTGCTCGTGACGAAAATTTGCACTTGGGCAGTACGCAGTTACTTCTTAAAACACTTAAAAAAGATGATCCCGTTTTTGCGGAAATAGCAAAAGAAACTGAAGAAGAATGCATCAAAATGTTTACTGATGCAGTGGATCAAGAAAAAGCATGGGCTGACTATTTGTTTAAAGACGGTAGTATGCTAGGTCTTAACAAAGAACTACTCAGCGAATATATTGAACATATTGCAATGAAGCGTATGAACAATGCAGGACTTCCTAAAATCTACAATGTAACAACTAACCCGTTGCCTTGGACACAAAAATGGATTGCAGGAAGTGACGTACAAGTTGCACCACAAGAAACAGAAATTACAAGTTATGTAAACGGTGGTACAAAACAAGACGTAACAGAAGATACATTTAAAGGATTTAGTTTATAATGGAATTACTATTAACCGTTGCCTTTTGGGCACTATTCGTATATCTAATTTACAAATGGGCAGAGTCTAAAGGACGTAATGCTGCAGGCTGGGCTATTGCCGCTGCACTTATTAGTCCTCTTATTGTCGGTATTGTCTTTTTGTTTGTTCCGAAAACAATTGAAAAACAGGCTGAAGAAGCCAAGTTAATGAAAAAGTTGATGGAAGAATGATTACACTTTACAGTAAACCAAATTGTCCTTATTGTGTAATGGCAAAGCAATATCTAGAAAAACATGAGTTTGAGTTTGAAGTAATTGATATTACTGAAAATGCAGAAGCACGTGAATTTTTAATGTATCAAGGACATAGAACAATGCCACAGATTTATCATAATGGTAAATTATTAGTAGAAGGCGGCGGTATGGGACTAACAAGATTACAACCAGAGACCGTTCGTGAACTTATTGGAGATATAAATTTAGATGTTGGTGATTTCAAACTTTAAGAAAAACGATGTTATTACAATTAAACTCAGCACAGGAGAAGAATTAGTAGCACGTTTTGATGCAGACACAGGAAGCGAACTAAAAGTAATAAAGCCAACTGTACTAACACTTAACCCAACTGACGGTAAAGCAATGCTTATTCCATGGTTAATGAGTATTGATACAGGTAGCAGTGATCCTGTTGTAATTGGTAAGCAGCAGGTAGTAGCAGTAAGCAAACCGCACAAAGGCATTGCAGATGGCTACATACAAAATACAACAGGATTAGCAACAGCCTCAACTGAAGAGGCAAGTCTCATACTATAAATAGTAGTATGGCACACAGACCAATTCACAGACAAAACGATCGACGAGATTGCGGAGCGAGAACAAAAACACGTTGCAATAATGTACGTGTTAATTCTCGCTTTGTCAGTATACAAGATGATATCAATACACACACTGGTGGTGCATTAAAAGCAACAATTACTAAAGGTAAAGTTCGTGCTAATTCAATGCCAGTGATAGTTTTAAATGATCCTGCATCACCTGATCGATTGTTTAGACAAATAGGACATGAAGGTCATTCTCACGGAAATCCTAAAGCAACATCAGCAAGTCCTAATGTTCGTGCAGGCAATGGAAATTAATAATGGTAGACTATACAGATTTCTCATCAGGTATAAACAGTGCAGATGATTACTTAGATGGTAAACATCATTTAAGTGGTAAAGTTAGTGTAGGTACAAATGCAAACAAAATTGCAATTGGTGCTGAATATAGTTTTACTATGCGTGAATTATTATGTGGTATGCTAAGTGGCAACGGAGTTAAATTGCCAAACCTACAACTTGGATTAAGTTGTAGTTTACAGTCGTTAATACAAAACCCTGTAAACATGCAACAAGATGTATATGATGCTATTGAAAAAGTAGAAGATGCATTAAATGATTTTATGGATCATACAAAACTTGATAATGTTCTTGGTCGTGCAAATTTAGTATTGTCGGAAGCACAACAAGTAGCAAGTATGCTAAACTTTTGTGGACAACCAGTTGATCCAATTGCTATTCCAAATATGTTAGAAAGAGCGTTTGGTAGTTTCTTAGGACCAGGTCAAAAAATAATGAACGACATTGGTTCAATGTTACCTGATGTTAGTTGTACATTATGTGGACAAGATTTTAATCCTGGAGCCTTTGTTGGTGGTTTTTTAAATGATATTGGTAGTAAAATAGACAGTGTGCTAGCAGGAACCCTCCCTTTAAACGAAGTAGCCAGTCTCTTGTCACAAGCCGATGCATTGCGTGGAGCCGTTACAAATTTAATTAACTTTGAAAATAATATTACTGGTGCTTATAATCTAGGCGGCAGTAGTTTTAGTTTACCTGATTTTGGTTGTAAAAATAGTAATCGTGTTGGAGTATTGCACAATCCAAAAAGCGGTAATATGTCTGACAATGCAAATCTTGCAAATAGTTTAAAAAGTATATATGATAATTTAGCAGGTTATCCAGTTCAGTACATCGACCCGGACTCAGGTGAAGTCGAAGAGTATAATAATATATTTGAATTATTATTAGACGATGAGTTATTATCTATATTAAACAATGATGATGATCCATTACCAACTAGTAGTAATCAGGTTCCTTTATACGATTATTGTGGTAATATCAAAGGTTATAGAGAAGTATTTGAACAGCAAGATCAGCAAGTTAGTGATGGTACAGTACCGCAAGACATAACAGGTAATCCTGGATATAATGCAGGTAGTCTTCCAACATTTTCAACTACTGATTCTTCAACTGGTGCAAGTAGTACAACTACTATTATTAATAACAATACAACAACTACTGGCAATAATGTTCATGTAGTTAATAGCGAATCAGAGCAATTAGCATTGTCTTTGAATACAAATGATATTGTAGTAAGAACAGATATAATTTCTAGTTTTGTTAGAAAAGACACTGGATTAGTTAATACAAACTCAATGTTTGATTTTCATCCAATGGCTCTTACATTTACTAATTTTATAGCATCATTGTCGGAACTACAAACAAATGGAATAGTCGTTAAAAATGGAAATCAAGCGTTAGTACGTGGAATATATGGTACTAATAATCAAATAGTAATTAATAATTCAACAGGATCAAACGGAGATATTATTGCTAGATTAGCAGACAATACTGTTATACCTGGTGTAGGAAGTATAAAAATACCATCCGGAAGTACGTTAGATAGATCTACTGGTGAAGCAGGCCGCCTTAGATATAATACAGATACAAACAAAGTAGAAGCATTTTTTGCAGATATTAATAACTGGCGTAATTTAGATGGATCTGGTGGAACAACAACAATTACATTTGAAAATATAGGTTCTGGCTCTGAGGTTTATGCACAAACGAATATACTAACAGGCGATGCTGAGTTTCGTAAAATAAATGGTAATGCAGGTATTACTGTAACACAGAATGCCAGTGATATTACTATTAGCGATCAAATAACAGCAGAAAACATCGGCAACGAAGTTGAATTATTTTCTGCTAGAACTGGAAATACATTTCAATTTAAAACACTGGTAGGCGATAGCACAGTTAATGTAACTGATACAGGTAACACAGTTACTATTAGTAATCCTGGGTTGTTAAGAGCAACGACATCAACTACTACAGCATCTATAACAACAGATGTATTATTTGATGGAAATTCTCCACAACCTGCAACTGACGAATCTTGGTTCTTTACAGTTAAAGCAATTGGTAAATCACCTACTACCAATCAAACAAGAACTTTTAAAATTGAAGGAACTGTTCAAAATGTTGGAGGTACAATAACAATGATAGGTACTCCTATTAGAACAGACTATCAGAGAAGTACACAAGAGTCTGGCTACGATTTATGGAATGCATCAACGACTTATAATGCAGGAGATATAGTTGAATACGATTATAAACTGTGGGAAGTAGATGCAGGACAAACTGTAAATCCATTTGAAAATGATCCTGCTAACAATACAAAGTTTGTATTACATTACGACGGTTGGAACGTTACAGCAAGTGTATTCAGCAATAGTTTTAGAATTACAACCAAAGGCGATACAGTAACTGATGTTAATTGGGCTGTAAGTTTAGAAATCTTAGATATAATTTAATAAATATTACTGCAAACCAATACTTTTTGGTTGACAAGCAAGTCATCTTGCCATAGTATCTTACATAGTAAGAAAATTATGGAGGATGTCATGGCACATGACAACACTAATTTAGGCACTGAAAGGCACAACAATGAGAAGCAAAGACACTGGCAACGGTAGAAAAATATTGGCAAAGGTAGAGGTCCCATTAAGTATAGATGATATTACAACATATGCATTAAGATACTTAGATGATTTAGGCGACAACGACATGCGTGAAACTATACTGTCTAGTAATAAAAGACAGATATTCAGTTTTGCAAAACAAGCGATCTATAGATTTGGTACAGAAGAACCCAAATCGTACGTTAAAGAAAAACTTAACGGACATTATAAACCTATCAAAAAAATTGTAGAATACAAGTTTCCGGAGTGTGACTAATGGCAGAAGTAATCGATTTACGAGTCGAGCGAGCATATCGTAAAAGTGGTATTAAAGATCGAACACTACTAAAAGATATGATTAAAGAAGGTTACAATCCTTGCAATAGCGACGATGTAGAACAATATCATCGTTGGAGCGGATTTTTAAATACAATTCAAAATGCTGAATTACCAGCAAATCACGGCTGGACAGATGAAGCACTTGGTAGACTATGGAATGATATTCAAACATTAGATACTGAACAAGTGTACAATGTAAGTTACAACTTTGATGAAGAAGATTTATTTAAAGTTGAACTCGAGGATGATGAAGAATTTATATATAAACCTGATTTATCTGCGTTCTTTAAAGACGACAAATAAATATTAGTATGAGCGATACACTTGTTTTAAATGCCGACGGGCAACCCGTAAACTTTCTCCCACTTAGCGTTGTACAATGGAAAGAAGCTATCATGTATATGTATCATGATAAGTGTACAGTGATGGAGTGGTATGATGATTGGATGGTCCGGAGTCCCTCCTGGGAGACGAAAGTCCCCGCTGTGATTATGTTAAAGGATTATCTAAGACGCACCAGACAGGTGCGTTTTTCACGAGCAAACCTGTATATGAGAGATATGTATGTTTGCCAATACTGTGAAAACAAATTTGCTAAATCTTCACTAACATTAGACCATGTACACCCGTTAAGTAAAGGTGGACAAACTACATGGGAAAACAGTGTAACAGCATGTAACCCTTGCAACAGTCGCAAAGGTAATAAAGTAGGTCCAGAATGGAGACCTAAAAACAAACCATATAGACCTGGATACTTTGAACTTGTACGTAAACGCAAGCAAATGGAAATACAAGTTCGACATCCAAGTTGGTATCAATGGCTTGATTTAGAAAATAATTAAAAAACTGGTTGACAACCGAGACTTCTTATACTATATTATAGTTGTAACAAAGGGCATGGTGCCTGGCGTAACTTTATTGTAAAGGAAAAAACATGAGCAATAAGCGACCGACAAAAACCTTGCGTGAGGTTATTAAACAAGCACGTTTAACTTTAATTGCCGAGTACGGGTTTAAAGAAGCAGATTTCCAAAGATTACGTGAACAAGTTGAAGCAGCAGGGCACCAGTTTGCTGAAGGTTGTCCGATGGTTGAAATCGATATGGAAAACCCCGTAATTGATTACCAAGTACAACGTGACTTGCGTTGGAAAAACCTAATCCAAATTATTACAAACTTTGATCCACGGTTAGTACGCATTGCAGAAGGCTGTATTGTGACTGTAAACAATGATGGTAAAATTCAAATCTATGACGGGCAACACACTGTTGTTGCAATGGGACTGCTTGGATATACTGCAGTGCCACTAAAAGTAGTACGTACAGAAGATCCTAGTTTTCCTAGTTATGCGTTTGAAATGCTAAATGAAACAGGTATTAGTAAACTAACACCCGGCGACTTGCACCGCAACCGTTTAACACGTTTTGACTTGGGCAACCGTGAATTGAAAACAGTGCAAGCACGTAAGATGCAAGATGCATTTGACTTCTGTGATATTGATTTGTGTGA
>Ga0255781_10002690_pt1 | contig 14111 bp, 2 predicted proteins | sample 101ome_21_FD_179979 | JGI IMG/M metagenome (GOLD analysis project Ga0255781, IMG submission 179979) | Coastal salt marsh microbial communities from the Groves Creek Marsh, Skidaway Island, Georgia - 101413BT metaG (version 2) | ecosystem: Environmental > Aquatic > Marine > Intertidal zone > Salt...
GGATCTTGATGCAACTACTGTTAATACTATTGTCACAGCTATAGATGCTAACACATTAGATTCAGCCGAGGTTATCAGTTTGATAGACTCGGCTTATGTGCAAGCTAGGTCACCAAGTTATGTAGGGTTTGATTCTGATCTTGATGCAGCTTTATCAGGTAACGTTACCATTGGCGGTAATCTTACAGTAAACGGTACAACTACCACAGTTAATTCCACAGAACTTACAATTGACGATAAAAATATTGTCTTAGCATCTGGCGCAGCAAATGCAGCTGCTGCTGATGGTGGAGGTATTACACTTGATGGTGCTAATGCTACTATTACGTATAACTCTACAAATGATACTTGGGATTTCAATAAAGAAATTTCTGGTGAAATAAAACTTAATAATATTATTGAAGCAGTATATGATTCTGCAACCTCAGCACTAGGCATTGGTTCTTTTTCTTTAGTAAATAATACTGCATCTGCGTATAATAATACTGCGATTGGGTATGAAGCTGGAAGAAATAATCAATGTGGTGATGCCAACGTATTAATTGGTAATCAAGCCGGGATGTGTGGGGTTACTGCATCTTTTGGCAGAAATACTATGGTTGGCCACTGTGCTGGGGCTAACCAATTAGGAGCGTATGGTACATTTATTGGTTCTTGTGCTGGATCCAATTGCACAGTTGGTGCTTTTAGTGTTGCAGTTGGAAGTCAAGCCGCACAGTGTTCTTCAGCCTGTAATCAAGTTGCGATTGGATACGCGGCTGCTCAGTGTAATAAAATGGATGGTACAATTGCCATCGGATCCCGCGCTTTAAATAATAACGTAAGTGGTTGCAGAAATGTTGCAATAGGACATTGGAGTCTTTTTAATAATGATTCTGGCAACTTAAATCTTGCAATTGGGTGTTTTGCTTTATGCTCAAATACAGGCGGTGATTCAAATACAGGTATTGGTTATGGTGCTTTAAAATCTTTATCTTTTAATAACGCTAGTGGCAATATAGCAATTGGTCCCGATGCGCTATGTGCAATGACGTCTGGCATGCATAATATTGCTATAGGTAACAATATTTGCGGTAGAATAACAGGCGGAAGTAATGTTTCTGTAGGAACCTATGCTTTAGGCCGAGCTGTAACAGGTAATTGGAACACTGCGATTGGAGCTTATGCTGGTTGTGCATCGCTTGGCACAGGTGGGAGCACTTTAGTCGGCTTTGCTGCAGGGTGCGACGGGATCAGCGCCTGTAATAACACTTTTATTGGGTGTAGAGCAGGTGGGGCTAATGTTTCAGGTGATTTAAACGTAGCTGTTGGTCATTATGCTTTAGGTGGTGGTGTAACTGGCGAACAAAATACTGCAATAGGAGCTTATGCTGGTTGTAATACTAAAACTGCTTATAACATTAACATTGGTTATGGTGCAGGAGGTAGAGCTAGTGTAAACTGCACTGGATCTACTTACGACGTAAATATAGGTATTGGCGCAGGCTGCCTTGCTTGTTCGGGGACAAATCATATAAACATTGGACGATTGGCTGGACTGTGTGCATGTGGTGTTCATGGAATACACATAGGTGAATGTGCTGGGTGGAGGGCAACCACATCTTCTAATATGATCGCGATTGGCCAATGTACTGGCAATCTAGCTAACGGTTCCACCCATAGTATTTTTATGGGGAACAAAGCTGGATGTCTAAACAATTGCAGCTGTAACATTGGTATAGGATATAGATCTTTAGAACAAAATACAACAGGTGCGTGTAATCTTGGTGTTGGAGCATGTACACTTTATACTAATACTATAGGAAGTTGCAATTTAGCAATTGGTATGGCTGCTCTTCGCTTAAATACAACGGGTGTTTGCAATACAAGTATAGGGGCTTGTTCTGGCTGTTCAATTTCAACTGGATCCAATAATACTTTAATGGGTCCAAGCGCCGGAATAGCTTTAACAACTGGATCCAATAATACTTTAATGGGTCCAAGCACCGGTTCAACTTTAACAACAGCATCAGATAACGTATTTGTAGGTGCAAATGTTGGTTTGTCAACAACAGGATCTAACAATACGTTTGTTGGTTCAAATGCAGGCCGTAATCAAGGCAATGTATCATATGCTACATTAATTGGTTACAATGCAGGTTGCACGGCTACAATTGCAGCTAACAGTACTTTAATTGGTGGGTTTGCTGGCGAAGATATTACAACCGGTAATTATAATACTGCAGTAGGATATATTGCACTTAGAACTAACCTTACTGGATGCTTTAATACTGCCGTAGGTTATGCAGCGCAATTATGTACACAAACAAGTTATAATGTTGGTATTGGTTCATACGCTGGCTGCGGAATGGGTAACAGCTGTACTGGAAACACCTATAACATAGCCATAGGCCAAATGTCAGGCAGACAAGCTTATAGCACGTGCTGCTCTATTTATGTTGGGGAATGTGCTGGATATAATGCTAATGCTGTTAATAGTATTGCAATAGGTCCAAAAGCTGCCTATAGTCCAGACAATGGTCCATTTATAGCTATTGGTACCTGTGCATTAAATGCTACAGCAACAGGAACCCGCAGTATTGCAATTGGCGAGTGTACTGCTTATCAATCAAATTGTGGCGATATATTAGCAATTGGTCATCATGCTTTAAAAACAAATAGTATTGGAACAGATAATTTAGCAATTGGATCATATTCACTTTGTGCCAATACAACCGGTGTTTGTAATACTGCTATTGGAGCTTTTAGTCTTTGTTCTAATACAGAAGGTTATTGCAATGTAAGTATAGGTACTTGTTCTGGTTGTTCTCTTACAACAGGTGGCCGGAACATTTTAATGGGTGCATGCTCTGGGCCAGCTTTAACAACAACAACAGATAACATTTATATTGGTGCAAATGCTGGTAAAGTATCAACAGGTGGTAATAATACGTTTATTGGTTCAAATGCTGGTTGTTCACTTACGAATCAAACATATACAACCTTAATTGGTTCAAATGCTGGTTTTTCAATTACAAGTGCAGCCCAAAGTACTTTAATTGGTGCAAATTCAGGTTGTTCAATTACAACCGGAAACTATAATACTGCAGTAGGATATCTTTCACTTAGAGGTAACATTACGGGTTGTTTTAATGCTGCTGTAGGTTATATGTCATTAGGAGGCGCTAAAACTGATTATAATATCGGTATTGGTGCGTATGGTGGCTGCTGTATGGGAGGGAACTTAACTGGAAACACCCATAACATAGGCATAGGTTATTATTCAGGCAGACAAGCTTATACCACGTGCTGCTCTATTTATGTTGGGGAATGTGCTGGATATAGTGCCAATGCTGTTAATAGTATTGCAATAGGTCCAAAAGCTGCTTACAGTCCAGATAATGGGCCATTCATCGCAATTGGTACCTGTGCATTACATGCTACGGCAACAGGAACCCGTAGTATTGCAATTGGCGAGTGTACTGCTTATCAATCAAGTTGTTCAGATATATTAGCAATAGGTCATCATGCTTTAAAAGCTAATAGTATTGGAACAGATAATTTAGCAATTGGATCATATTCACTTTGTGCCAATACAACTGGTGTTTGTAATACTGCAATCGGTAATTATGCTTTATGTTCTAATACAGAAGGCTATTGCAATGTAAGTATAGGTACTTGTTCTGGTTGCGCAATTACAACAGGTGGCCGAAACATTTTAATGGGTTCAAGAAGTGGTTCAACTTTAACAACAACAACAGATAACGTCTTTATTGGTGCAAATGCTGGTATTGCATCAACAGGTGGTAATAATACGTTTATTGGTTCAAGTGCTGGTTGTTCACTTACAAATCAAACATATACAACCTTAATTGGTTCAAATGCCGGTTTCAAAATCACATCTGGAGCCCAAAGTACTTTAATTGGTGCAAATTCAGGTTGTTCAATTACAACCGGAAACTATAATACTGCAGTAGGATATCTTTCACTTAGAAGTAACATTACAGGTTGTTTTAATACCTCAGTAGGTTATATGTCATTAGGAAGTGCTAAGACTGATTATAATATTGGTATTGGTGCATATGCTGGTTGTTGTATGGGAGGGAACTTAACTGGAAACACTCATAACATAGGCATAGGTTATTATTCAGGCAGACAAGCCTATACTACATGTTGTTCTATTTATGTTGGGGAATGTGCTGGACATGATGCCAATGCTGTTAATAGCATTGCAATAGGTCCAAAAGCTGCTTACAGTGCAGATAATGGACCATTCATCGCAATGGGCACCTGTGCATTATATGCTACAGCAACAGGAACTCGTAGTATTGCAATTGGTGAATGTGCAGCTTATCAATCAAATTGTGGCGATATATTAGCAATAGGTCATCATGCTTTAAAAGCTAATAGTATTGGAACAGATAATTTAGCAATTGGATCATATTCACTTTGTGCCAATACAACTGGTCTTTGTAATACTGCAATTGGCAGCTGTTCTGGTTGCGCAATTACAACTGCATTACGAAACACTTTAATAGGCCCATCCGCCGGTTCAGCTTTAACAACAACAACAGATAACGTATTTATTGGTTCAAGTGCTGGTAAAGTATCAACAGGTGGGAATAATACATTTATTGGTTCAAGTGCTGGTTGTTCACTTACAAATCAAACATATACAACCTTAATTGGTTCAAATGCAGGCTTTGTTATTACATCTGCAGCCCAAAGTACTTTAATTGGTGCAAATTCAGGTTGTTCAATTACAACTGGCAATTACAATACTGCAGTAGGATATCTTTCACTTAGAAGTAACATTACAGGTTGTTTTAATAGTGCTGTAGGTTATTTGTCATTAGGAAGCGCTAAAACTGATTATAATGTTGGCATTGGTGCATATGCTGGTTGTTGTATGGGAGGAAACTTAACTGGAAACACCCATAACATAGGCATAGGTTATTATTCAGGCAGACAAGCTTATACCACATGTTGTTCTATTTACGTTGGTGAATGTGCTGGATATAATGCTAATGCTGTTAACAGTATTGCTATTGGCCCAAAAGCTGCTTACAGTCCAGACAATGGACCATTCATTGCAATTGGTACCTGTGCATTACATGCTACAGCAACTGGTACAAGAAGTATAGCAATTGGTGAGTGTACTGCTTATCAATCAAGTTGTTCAGATACATTAGCAATTGGTCATCATGCTTTAAAAACAAATAGTATTGGAACAGATAATTTAGCAATTGGATCATATTCACTTACTGCTAATACAACTGGTGTTTGTAATACTGCAATCGGTAATTATGCTCTTTGTTCTAATACAGAAGGTTATTGCAATGTAAGTATAGGTACTTGTTCTGGTTGTTCTCTTACAACAGGTGGCCGGAACATTTTAATGGGTGCCGGAAGTGGTTCAGCTTTAACAACAACAACAGATAACGTTTATATTGGTGCAAATGCTGGTAGAGTATCAACAGGTGGTAATAATACATTTATTGGTTCAAATACTGGTTATTCACTTACAAATCAAACATATACAACTTTAATTGGTGCATATGCTGGCTTCGCTATTACATCTGCAGCCCAAAGTACGTTGATTGGTGCAAATTCAGGTTGTTCAATTACAACTGGTAATTATAACACAGCAGTAGGATATCTTTCACTTAGAAGTAACATTACGGGTTGTTTTAATGCTGCTGTAGGTTATATGGCATTAGGAAGTGCTAAGACTGATTATAATATTGGTATTGGTGCGTATGGTGGCTGCTGTATGGGAGGAAACTTAACTGGAAACACTCATAACATAGGCATAGGTTATTATTCAGGTAGACAAGCCTATACTACATGTTGTTCCATTTACGTTGGTGAATGTGCTGGATATAATGCTAATGCTGTTAATAGTATTGCAATAGGTCCAAAAGCTGCTTATAGTCCAGACAATGGACCATTCATCGCAATGGGCACCTGTGCATTATATGCTACAGCAACTGGAACAAGAAGTATTGCAATTGGTGAGTGTACTGCTTATCAATCACAGTGTGGCGATATATTAGCAATTGGTCATCATTCTTTAAAAGCTAATACTACTGGAGTTTGTAATCTTGCAATTGGATCATATGCACTTTGTGCTAATACTGAGGGATATGAAAATATTGCAATTGGGGTATGTTCTGGTTGCGCAATTACAACAGGGGCCCGTAACATTTTAATGGGTGCCGGAAGTGGTTCAGCTTTAATAACAAATGGAGATAACGTTTATATTGGTGCAAATGCTGGTAAAGTATCAACAGCTAATAATAATACGTTTATTGGTTCAAATGCTGGTTGTTCACTTACAACTCAAACATATACAACCTTAATTGGTTCAAATGCTGGTTTCAAAATCACATCTGCAGGCCAAAGTACTTTAATTGGTGCAAATTCAGGTTGTAATATTACAACTGGGAATTATAACACAGCAGTAGGATATATTTCACTTAGAAGTAACGTTACGGGTTGCTTTAATACTGCGGTTGGTTATGTGTCATTAGGAAATGTGGTAACCGATTATAATGTCGGCATTGGTTCTTATGCTGGATGCGCTATGGGTTGTAACTGTACTGGAAACACATTTAACATTGCTATAGGTCAAATGTCAGGCAGACAAGCCTATACTACATGCTGTTCTATTTACGTTGGAGAATGTGCTGGATATAGTGCTAATGCTGTTAATAGCATTGCAATAGGTCCAAAAGCTGCTTATAGTCCAGATAATGGTCCATTCATCGCAATTGGTACATGCTCATTATATGCTACAGCAACAGGAACCCGCAGTATTGCAATTGGTGAGTGTACTGCTTATCAGACTTATAGTGCAGATACATTAGCAATAGGTCATCATGCTTTAAAAACAAATAGTTCTGGCGCAAACAATTTAGCAATTGGTACATGCACACTTGGCAGTAATACAATTGGAGCTTCCAATGTAGCAATTGGAGCATTTACAATGTGTGCCAATACAACAGGTGGTTGTAATATAGGTGTTGGATCATTTGCTGGTTGTGCACTTACAACTGGTTATTGTAACGTTTTAATGGGCCCACAAAGTGGTAAGGCTTTAACAGGTGGTGCACTTAACACATTTATTGGTTCAAACGCTGGCGCTGTAGCAAATACTAGCAGTGCCACATTAATTGGTGCGAATGCTGGTTGTTCAATTACAAGTGCAGCCGGTACAACTTTAATTGGTGTAAATGCCGGTTTCAAAATCACATCTGCAACCCAAAATACTTTTATTGGTGGGGATGCAGGATGTGCAACTACAACTGGTAATTATAACACAGCAGTAGGATATATTGCACTTAGAAGTAACATTACAGGTTGTTTTAATAGTGCTGTAGGTTATTTGTCATTAGGAAATGCAGCAACAGATTATAATGTCGGGGTTGGCGCATATGCTGGATGCGCTATGGGTTGTAACTGTACAGGCAATACTCATAACATAGCTTTGGGGTATTTTTCAGGCAGACAAGCCTATACCACGTGCTGTTCAATTTACGTTGGTGAATGTGCTGGATATAGTGCCAATGCTGTTAACAGTATTGCAATAGGTCCAAAAGCTGCTTACAGTCCAGACAATGGACCATTCATTGCAATTGGTACCTGTGCATTATATGCTACAGCAACTGGTACAAGAAGTATTGCCATTGGTGAATGTACAGCTTATCAGTCTTATTGTACAGATACGATTGCAATTGGATTCCATGCTTTAAAAAATAATACTTCTGGATCAGGCAATTTAGCAATTGGTAGTTATGCTCTTTGCGCTAATACATGTGGATGCTGTAACTTAGCAATTGGTAATAACGCTTTATGTTCTCTGACAACTGGTAGGAGTAATGTTGTTGTATCTCCATATGGGTCACAAAGTATAACAACAGGAGTAGGATTAACTGTTGTTGGTAGTGAAGCTGGAAAAAATACAACTGGAAATAGAAGTACTTTTATTGGATGGTGTACAGGTTATTGGTCAACGGGTGACGATGTTACAATGGTTGGCCATAGTGCTGGTTATAATTCTACAACAGGTATTCAGAATACTTATCTTGGTGGATGTGCTGGTTATTTAAATACTACTGGTACTCGTAATGTTGCCATTGGTTTCCATGCCGGATCTGGTAACACAACTGGAAGCTATAATACTTCTGTTGGCACTTGTGCAGGTATGTGTCAAACAACTAGTTTCAATATATCTATGGGTTTCCAAGCCGGTATGTGCCACGGTTGCGGATGTACAGTTGATACTAAAAATATTGCAATTGGATGTTATGCTGGCAGACAAGCCAATAATGCACTGCATAGCATTGCTATTGGTACTTGTGCAGGTATTTCAGCAGATGGTGATTGTAACATTGCAATTGGTTATTTTGCTGGCAGATCAGTTGATGATAATAGCTCAATTGCAATTGGTGCCTGTGCATTATCAGCAACTATAACTGGAGCAAGAAGTATTGCTGTAGGTGAATGCGCAGCTTATTGTTCTAATTGTGCAGATACACTAGCAATAGGTCATCATGCTTTAAAGGTTAATGGAACAGGAGCCAATAACTTAGCTCTTGGTAATTATACATTAAGCTCCAACACAGTCGGCAGTAACAACGTTGCAATTGGTCTAAATGCGCTATGTACTCAAACAACGCAGGCTAACAACGTTGCAATTGGTTATTTAGCTGGTGCTGCAAACATAGCCTCTACTGTAATGTTTATTGGTTCTGGTGCTGGATGTAATAATACTTCTGGTACACAAAATACATTTATTGGTCATGAAGCTGGATTTTGTAATACAGAAGGGGCTCAAAACAATTTTTATGGATTTAGAGCAGGTTATTATAACACAACTGGGACAAAAAATACTGCAGTTGGTTTTGCTAGTGGATTTAATCTAACAACTGCTGCCTGCAACACTTATTATGGTAATGTTTCAGGCTATTTCACTACTACAGGCAGCTTGAACGTAGGTATTGGGCATTGCGCTCTATATTCTAATTCAACAGGTGTATGTAATTCAGCAGTTGGTCAATGCGCTTTAGGTAGTAATACAGGCGGAATTGCAAACGTTGCACTTGGTACTTGGGCAGGTAGAGCAAATAATTCTGGCTCTAGAAACGCGTTTTTAGGATACAGATCTGGTAATAACGCAACCAGCGCTACAGATGCTACATATGTAGGTTATCAGGCTGGCTTTAGTGGTGCAACAACTAATGCTAACACTGCTATTGGTTCTTGTGCATTGATATGTAAAAATACAGGGATAGCAAATACAGCAGTAGGTGCATGTGCCTTACGTACTCAAACTACTGGTGAACTTAATACTGCAGTAGGATATAGTGCTGGTCTTGATGCTGCTGGATCATCTTGTAATGTTTATATCGGTGCTTATGCAAGATATGTTGCTGCATCAACAGCGAACTGCAATAACGTTGTAGTTGGATATAAAGCAGGTTTCTATGGAGATGGAATGCTTGCAAATGTATTAATTGGTAAATGTGCTGGTTATTGTAATACTACAGGCGGTGAAAATGTTGCTATTGGTACAGACGCGCTATGTACTAATTTAACTGGTAAAATCAACACGGTTGTTGGCGCTCAAGCTTTAGTTAGACATACTCAAGTGTGTGAAGATGTTGCGATTGGTTATGCTTCCTCTGGTTATACATCTGGTTGTCAAAACACGGTTGTTGGTTCTTGGGCTCTTTGCAATAACACTGCAGTATTAACATGTCATAACACAATAATGGGTTATAAAGCAGCATTTTCAAATGCTGGTATGAATGGCAATACTTTAATTGGCCATTGTGTTGGTTATGCTTTAACAACCGGCGGAGTAAATGTTGCAGTTGGTAATCAGGCTTTGAAAAACAACACATGCGGTGAACATAATACGGTAATGGGTGGTTATTCATTCTGTTCACTTACAACTGGTAAATGGAACACTGCTGTTGGTTATGCTACAGGGTGTGGCAATAATGGTAACTGTAACACATTCATAGGTTATCAAGTTAATTATATCAGTACAACAAATTCATATAGAAACACTGCTGTAGGTTATCGTGCATTAACTTGTGCTCAATATAATGATATGACTGCTGTTGGCGCATGTGCGTTGGCCTGGAATACAACAGGAGCATTCAATGATGCAGTTGGTGGCAATGCGTTGCAAAGAAATACAACTGGCTCTTGTAACACCGCGGTTGGCAGAAATGCATTAGGGAACTTGGATGTTGGTAATAATAATATTGCTTTTGGTTATGCTACTTTGTATAGTAGTGCAACTGGTAATTGCAATATTGCTATTGGCGCTAGGGCTTTATGCGCAATATACGGTGCGTCTAGTTGTAACTTAGCTATTGGTGATGCTGCAGGTATAGATTTAACAGGAGGAACTGGAGGCAATAACAATATTGTGATTGGGCATAATGCTCAACCTTCAGGTGCTGCTGTAGAAAATGAAATCACACTTGGTAATGCTAATCATAATGTACTAAGAATTCCTGGTCTAGGTGCAACATCAGGTCAAATACTAGAACATAATGGAACAGGATTTGTAGCAGCAACACCAAGTTCTGGTGGTGGTATTTCAACAGGAAAAGCTATAGCAATGGCTATGGTATTTGGTTAATAAATAAATTAAAAAGGATTAAAACATGGCAGCTCCAAATATTGTCAATGTAACAAGTATTTACGGCAAAACTATGGGTGCTGCCTTAGGTACTACCGTTACCACAACTATTTTAACTTGTCCAGCAAATAAAGTATTAAAAATAAATTCTATTATTGTTGCAAACGTTGATGGCGCAAACGCGGCTGATGCAACAGTTCAGTTTTATGATAGTAGTGCTACAGCAACATATAGGCTTGCTAATACTATAGCAGTTCCTGCTGATTCTACTTTAGTTGTAATTAGTAAAGATACAGCAATATATTTAGAAGAATCTGATGAGATTAGAGCTGGCGCTAGTGCAGCATCTGATTTAGAAATTATAATTTCTTATGAAGAGTTAGACGACGCATAGGTGTGATATGACTTTTAACTATCAAAGATATGGAAGTTATGAAGGTTCTAATATAGCTGTGACTGAAAAAACTGGAAAATTTGATATGGAGACATCTCGAATAATAGGAGATTCATTATACCCATTTTCTTCGTTTACATTCACTGCTGCTGGACTAACAGGGAATACAGGTCCAAGCTTGGCTACTTTGACTTCATCTTATAATACTACCACTTATCCTTGGCTCCTTAATACGACTTTCTTTAATATGGTTACAAATGGAATTCAACAGTGGACTGTTCCGTCCTCTGGAACATATAGGTTTAATATGGAAGGTGCGACTGGAGGAATTCATGGAGGTAGCTACAATCCAGCCTTTCCTGGTGCTGGTGCAACTGTTCAGTTTGATTATGCAATGACTAAAGGAACTGTATTAAACATAGTAGTTGGTCAAAAACCTTCATCTATAACATCAACCGCTGGAAGTGGATCAGGCGGCGGTGGCGCAAGTTGGGTTTATACCGGTGCTATTGGAGGATCAGGATTAATAGGTGTTGCTGGCGGCGGCGGTGGAACTGGGCATGGCTCATCATCAACTACTGGTGGAAATGGATCAGGTGGTAATGGTATTAATGATAGTAATGATAGATCAGCCACAGCTACTTATGGTGTTAACAGTAGAACTGGCGCTAGAAGTTGTGGTAACAAAGGGATAGGTCAAGGCGGTCAGTCGACTGAAACTGGAGGGACTGTCCTTACTTATAGAGGCGCCGGAGGCGGTGCAGGATGGTTAAGTGATGGTGATGATTATACGTCTTACGGTCGAGGTGGTGATAGGTTTGTAGGTGGAATATCAGAAGATAACGCTCAAATGTATGGTGGATTTGGCGGCGGCGGAGGCGCAGGTGGAACCGGTAATGCTGGTGGAGGCGGAGGCGGCTACACCGGAGGTGGTGCTGGTGATGGATACACATATGTGGTGGGAACAAGTAGATCTTGGGGCGGCGGAGGCGGAGGTGGTTCTTTTGCACACGCATCTGCAACAGGTGTGAATATGCTAGCAGGAAGTAGCGGAATTAGTTACGCTAATACTGGGAATGGTGAAATAACAATAACTTTACTTTAATAGGTTGGAAAATTGAAAAGAAATGCTGGAATAATTGGACCATTATCAACTGTAGCTAAAGCTGCTCCAGAAAAAGCAAAAATGTTTGATTTACACGATCAACATATTCAAAGTGCTGCATGGCCTGAAGTTAAAGAAATTATTAGTGTAACTAAAGGTACTTCTACTTGGAGCCAGAATACTTCATATGCTGTTTCTGTCACTGGAAAAGGATGGGATGCTGGTTCAGAAATTTTATATTGGAATATTAATCCTGGAGGATGTCCATCAGCTTTCTTTAATGGGTTCCAAGGCTCTTTTACTATGGGATCGAACAATACGGGGTCGATTACTATTGTAACTAGATTTAGTGGTGATCTTGAATGGACTGATATTACTCGAGATTTCACAATACAAATAAGATCAGGAAGTAATAGCGGTCCAATTCTTTTTGAAACCGGAACTCAAACCATTCTTGGTTTTTCTATGACTAATGCTGGTTTTAGTGTAACTAGTACTGGTGAAGGTATAAGTCGTAATATTTATACACGATATTCTGGAGTAGGAAGTCAAAGCACTTACACTCATCGTTGGTATTATAGATATTTAGGTTACACTGGAAAAAGCAATGCTGAGTTGTTGCAAGGAATTGGTGTTTCTGGAACCACAACGCAATACGAAGGTAGAACAACAAACAAAACAGCTGGAACTACTGGATATTTAGAATTTACTGTTAGAGGTTTTGCAAGTGCGACAATTGTTTTTTCAATGAGTGTTGATGGAGATACTAATTGTGAAGCTAGAATAAAGAAAAATGGAACTACCCAAGTTAGTATAACAGGAAGCGCATCACAAGGTGGGACTATTGGCGGATGTACAAACGGTGATGTTATTAGATTTGAGTATGAAAAACCTTCAGGGGCTGGATCAGTTGGAACTGATCGAGGTAATCTTAATTACATGTATGTATCAGGAGTTAGCACTGCATCTGGAGTAGCTAATGACACAACCGGCGATCTTTCTGGTTTACTTACTGAAGGCTCTAACTATACACATAGTATGGGAACATCTTTATATAATGATGCTTTCACAGTTGTTAAAGATTATGTCACCGAAGGATCTGAAACAGCGTATGTTCAAGCTTGTTCTTATGGTTATGGTGAAGTTGGTTCCAAGTTTCATCAAGTTTATGAAGATTCATTGCCAATTACTGACACATATGTTACGCCTGTTGTTTCAATATCTGAATCCACTACTAGTATTACTGAAAATGATGGTGTTGGGGTAACATTTACTGTAACAGATACAGCGCATTCGGTAGCTGATACATACTATTATAGTGTGCAAGGTACAGGGATTACTGCTGCTGATTTTTCAGACAATACGTTGACAGGTAGTATAACTATGTCACCAGGTGGTGGTGGAATACAAGGCACTGTTAATAAGCAAGCAATTGCAGAAAATGTATCTGAAGGCGAAAGTTTTACTTTTAGTGCTAGAACAGGAAGTAGTTCTGGTACAGTACGTGCTACGAGCAGTAGTATTTCTATAACTGATGCTACCGCAAGTACGTTACCTATATATTTAGATTTTTATGAATCAAGATATGGAGCCAGTATAGGGACTATAAATATTTATGTTGTTAATGCATCAACAGGTGCTTTGGCATCATCAAGTTTATACTCTGCTACAGGAAGTTATAGCTCAGCTTGGTATAATAGAACAACATCAACTTTTAATGCTAATATTGGATCTAGTTATAGGTGGGCCATACTTCATTATGCTGGGACTAGTTATACTGGTGATTATGCTGTTGATTATCTTAGATATTATAAAAATGGTGGACTACAATGGACAGAAAACTGGACCAGTACTAGTGGTGATGTAGGTCAATGGGTATATGGAGCTACAAATAGTAGTAGTTCCACAACTGCGTTTTCCTCCATTTCTAACGTAGTTTATACTTCTGGTACAGGTGTAGGTAAATGGAATAT
>Ga0255781_10002699_pt1 | contig 14070 bp, 6 predicted proteins | sample 101ome_21_FD_179979 | JGI IMG/M metagenome (GOLD analysis project Ga0255781, IMG submission 179979) | Coastal salt marsh microbial communities from the Groves Creek Marsh, Skidaway Island, Georgia - 101413BT metaG (version 2) | ecosystem: Environmental > Aquatic > Marine > Intertidal zone > Salt...
CGAAGTCGATCCAGTTACAGAGCCGGCAACTGCTTATATTGAATACCTTGATGTAAGTACAACACCTGGGGGATCTAATACTACTAGACTGGGTGGCAATACTCTACTCAACGTTACTAATGGTACAGGTCAGGTAACTACTGTCCAACAGCAATCAGGAATTACAGTATCCGGTCAAGGATCTAGAGTTAGCGTAAACAATGGATCTTTCTTTATCCGAGGGCATTTCGTTCAGGCTAATGCTCAGTCTATTATCCTTAGCAAGTACTCTAGTACTCCTACAGCAAACGTAGGATTTATCGTCACAGAAGATATTATTACTTCTGATGATACTGATGCTTTATTTGATAACCAGAACGTGGAGCCTAACCGTACAGCTCCGGGAGCAGATCGCTATAGAATTAGACTTACCCTATCTACAGAAGATGCAGTTGATAGCGATGACAACTTTATTCTGATTAATAGAGTCGTAGACGGAGTAATTCAAGAAGAAATTGACAAGAATACGTATAATATTCTTGGCGACGAAATGGCCAAAAGGACTTTTGAAGAGTCTGGGAACTATACTGTTGAGCCATTCTCTGTTAAATTTTCTCAAAATACCTCTGATACCAGTAAGTTAAATCTTAAAGTTTCCCCGGGCACTTCGTATGTAAACGGATATAGAAACGCTGAAGAGACAGAAACCGATATCTCTGTTGACAAACCGAGATCTAATGCTACAGAATTAGTTGGAAGTGAAGCTATTAGTGCCAGATACGGAAACTATCTCCAGCTTGATTCCATCGAAGGATTACCTGATGTTAGTACTCTAGAGAAGTGGACCCTGTATGATGCAGTAGGAGGATTCGGAGGTAATCCTATTGGTACTGCAAGAATTAGAAATGTTTCGACCTCTGGAGGTTACTATAGATTCCACATCTTTGATGTTAATATGACCCTGGGTTCCTTCCGAGATGTTAGAAGTATTGGTGATTCTGCAGATGCTACACGATACGGAAACTTGGTCTTGGAAGACGGGGTTGCTGTTGTAAAAGAAGTTAATCATAATAATGCATTCTTCGAACTTCCTAGAATTAGACCTCAAAATATTGATGTAACAGGACTGACTGAACAAAGATTCGCTCAACAGCCTGCTAACGGATCAGGTGTCTTATTGCTTCCAGGTCTTACAGGTGAAGGATATGCTGATGCATCCTTATGGATTCTGACAGACAGTAGCGGGTCAGTAGTTACTAATCCTGATATTAGAGATAGTGACGTTAATGCTAAAATTGAAGGTCTTAACCCCAACGAAAATTACAGCTTGATCTACTATATTAATCGTAAAAACTTAGCTCAAGAAAGAGGTAAGGATTTAATCCAGGACTATACCCAAACCGGGTCTTTGACCAATAGAGAATTAGTGTTAGATAAATCTGACATCTATCAGCTAAAAGAAGTTCTAGATGCAGATAATAATAATGTTACAAATCGATTCACTTTGGATAATGGACAAAGAGATAATTTCTATGATAAAGGGAGAGTCAAGCTTCAAACTGGTACTGTTACAGAGCCTATTACCGTTAAGTATGATTATTTCCAGCATGATGTAACAGGAGATTTCTTCTCTGTAAATTCTTACATCGGTGAAGTAGCATACGAAAACATTCCAAAGTTTAGACAGAATAACGGGATTGAAGTTGAACTGAGAAACGTATTGGATTTCAGAAGTGTTAAAGATTCCAATGGGGACTTTGACTCCCAGTTGATTAACCAGCTTCCCAGAAATACTGATACCATTCAAGCAGACGTAACATACTACCAGTCTAGAAAAGACATTCTGATTGCAACGGAAGGTGGATTAGAGTATATTGAGGGTTCTCCAAATGTTAACCCTGTTAAGCCACCAGTTCCTGATAATGGTATGGAGTTATTTAACTTTACACTGAATCCATATACTGACGATGAAAATGACTTAGAAAAGAAATACATTGACAATCGTCGTTATACTATGAGAGACATTGGTGGTATCGTAGAAAGAATTGATAACTTAGAAGAAACCGTATCCCTGAACCTTCTTGAGCTCGAGACTTCTACGGTTGAGGTATTCGATTCCAATGGTAACAATAGATTTAAGAATGGTTTCTTTGCAGACAATTTTAAAGATTTAGTATTCTCCGACATCCTAAACCCTTCTTATTCTGCTAGTCTTGATCGCGGTCGGAATATCATTCGTCCAGCAGTAAACACCCAGTCAGTTCTTTTCAAATTTGATAGTGCAACTTCCAGCGGTATTACAGCTATTGGCGATATTGCACTTCTCAATTATACTGAACAAGAATTAATTTATCAGGACATTGCAACAGAGACTGAAAATGTTAACCCGTTCGATGTAATCATTTACGCTGGGGACCTAGAGCTTGCTCCGGAGATCGATCTTTGGAGAGAAGATATTGTTGTAGGAACTGAAGAGCTTGGAAATTCTATCCAAACTCGTACTAGTTTGAGACTGCCAGGAAGGGTAAGAAGAGGTAGAAATGATCGTATTTCAACTCCTATACTAAGATCAATTGCTCAATTGGTAGTTTTCCCAGATCTTCCCGGAAGTGATGATTTAGGTTTACCTGAGATTGGGAATATTATTGGAGAAAGCAGGGTTCTTTCCCGTAGAACTAGCACAGTTCGGACCAATACATCAATTGATACTATAACTACAGTTCGGACTTTAGTCGGACAAAGAGTAGTTGGCATTGACCTCCTTCCATTCGTAAGATCTAGAAGGGTATTCTTCAGAGCTAACCAACTCGCTCCTAATAGACAGCATTTCCTATTCTTCGATGGATACAATATGGCTGACTATGTGAAGAGTGAAAACTTCCGTACTTTCCAAGAGATCACTCCTCCGGATGATTTCCTGGGTGGAGAATACACCGGTGCTACTAGCCACCCAAATACTCCTACTGCTGCAACTTCGTTTGTGACAGATGCCTTCGGTTATATTGAAGGATCATTCTTCATTCCTAACAATAATGAAATTAAGTTTGATGGTGGGAATAAGACTGTTAAAATCCTAGACATTAGTGTTGATGATGAAGACGCAGCTTTATCCGGAGCAGCAGCGATTTACACTGCTGGTGGAGCACAAGTTTCCCTCGTTGATGTAATTTCAACTACTAGAACTAGAAGATCTAGACCTGTTCCTCGCCCTAGACCTACTCCTAGACCTCCAACTAGAAGACGGAGAAGAAGAGGTAAGCGGAGAGAGCCTATCGCTCAGTCTTTCCAGCTGCAGAATACTAATGGAGGATTTATTACAAGTATTGATATCTTCCTGGCTTCCAAATCGACTACTGTTCCTATTCGCCTCGAGGTTCGCCCTGTAAGGAATGGCGTACCTTCTCAGGATGAGATTATTCCAGGATCGGTAGTAGTTAAGAATCCTAGTGAGATTTCTAATGTATTCTCTGAAGCCGATGTTGTGAGTAATCCTGGAAGTGCTGCTATTCAGGGCATCAGAGGTAAAAATACTAGATTTACATTTGATAGACCGATCTATCTTGAAGGCTTTACGGAATATGCATTTGTTCTGATTGCTAATACCCAAGACTATACTGTTTGGGTAGCAGAGATTGAAGAGTTTATTGTAGGTACTACTTCTCAGCGTGTTACAAAGCAGCCATCTGTTGGTTCATTCTTTATGTCACAGAACGCTATTACCTGGACTCCAGATCAGCGTAGAGATATGATGTTTAGAATTAATAGAGCTAATTTCACTTCTTCCGGATCCTTTAATCTAGTTAATGACGGAACTTCTACTCCTCCGGTTAACTTGTCTACTGATCCATTATTAACTGATAGTGGTGATAGTGCAGTTACTATTCTGCACAGCGGCCATGGATTTATATCTGGGGATAACATTAATATTTCTGGATTTGATTCCAATTCTACATACGCTGGTATTTCTGGATCTATCTTGAATGGAATCCAGCAAATCTCCAAAGTTGATGGATATGGATACCAATTCCGGGTTAGTACCCCTGCGAACTCTACTATCCAAACTGGTGGATCAGGTATCGTTTCTGAGCAAAACGTTCTGATGGACGAAATGGTACCGACCCTGGACGTATTTGCAGTGGAAGGAACTTCAAGTACCTTTAGCGGATCTTTTTCTGGGACCTTATCATTAGCACAAGCTAACAATCAAACTAGCTCTCCATATTCGACTCCAAGTGGGCGTGATATTCAACCTAACCAGTTAATTAGGTTTGAAAGTCCTAGGGTTATTGCTAACTCTAGAATTGAAACTCAGCACTTGGCTACAGCAAAGTCTGCTAATATTTCTGGATCGTTTAGTACTACTGATACTTGGGTATCACCAGTATTAGACCTCCAGACTGCTTCGGTCTTGGCTATCAGTAACGTTATTGATAATCAAGATTCGGATTTAGGCGCAGACAATATTGTTACAAACAATCCTATTGAATATATTTCTGAAACTGATCCGTTCTCTGGATCTGCTATGTCTAAGCATATCACTATTCCGATCACGTTGGAACAGTCTGCTGTAGGACTTAAGGTGTTAGCTGCAGTAAACAGACCTACTGGATCTAACATTCAACTTTACTATAAAACTGTTCCAGAAGGTGAGGATCTAGATATTGATAACCAATCGTGGGTTTATCAAGAAGCAGAAAACATCATTGCTGAAGATAACAATAGGGAAGTCTTTAGACAATATGAATGGTTGATTGGTGGTCCAGGTGGATCTATTAACGAGTTTAGTGCATTCCAGTTAAAGATTGTAATGAATTCTAGTAATACTTCTAAGGTTCCATTAATTCAAGATTTGAGAGCAATCGCCCTGGGAACATAAAGCATGAATGATTATTTGAAAGTCGAAGGAAGCAGTACCCTGTATAAAAATAAAGTTACAGGGTTTGTTTCCAATATTGATCCTGAGGGTTTAAGTAAAGCTAAGGCAAGAAAGAAAGCTCGGAAAGAGCAGGAAGAAAAAGTACAGAAATTAGAGAGTGAAGTGAGTGAATTAAAAGACTTAGTTCGCTCTTTAATTGAATCTAATTGATTATAAATAAGAATATTATATTGTAATCTAAAGGGAAAATAATGGCTCAGCAGAGAGATCTTACAGTTGATAGAGGAAGTGACGTAGCCATTGAGTTACATCTGGTCGAGGAGGATAACACCCCTAAAGACCTGACAAACTTCTTTGCAGAAGCTAAGATCAAGAAAACTTACAATACAACTGATAGTGATCAAATCTTTGACTTCAGAGTAAGCTACGGTTCTCCTTTAGGTGCAGGAATTATTAATCTCTTGCTTGATAGGCAAGATACGGAAAGAATGAAGCCCGGTCGTTATGTTTATGATGTAGAGCTTAGAAACAGCGAATCTGTTGATAGTAATACTACTATCGAAAGAATTCTTGAAGGTAAAATTACTGTAACTCCTTCGGTAACGAGATAAGACATGACTACTTACGTCAGCGAATTAAGAAGAACAAAAGAGACAAAGAAGGTCAAGGTAGAGTACAAGAACAATACCTTAATCGAAAAAATTGTGATCGGTAGTCCCGCGGGAACACTGAAAGCTTTAACTCGTACAGATCTTACTTTGTCTAACATGTCTGATGTATTTGATAGTGATGGAAATAATATTTCTGGTATCGTTGATAATAGTGTTAGAATTGCTAATCCAGATTTATCTGAAATTAAAAATGGTAGCATTTTGATGTTCAATGATACTCCTAATACCCCTGGTTATAGAGGCTTTAAATCTAAAATTATTCTAGATAGACAGACGGTCGAAGGGGGCACGTTCTAAATGTCACAGCATAGTGCAACTATTCTTTTTAAGCGCTCCGATTCGGATAACTCACCTGGTTCTATTCTAGTTAGAGGTGAACCTGCCTATACCTTTGGAGGCGGCGCTCCTAATCCTAATGCTACAGCTTCTGGACAAAGATTATTCATCGGCGTACCTGATGGTCTAGGCGGTAACAGGTCCGCTATTATTGGTGGTGAGTACTACACCAAAAAGATGGATCACACCCCTGGTGTTCTGCAGATTACTCCCACGTATGAAACCGCTGATAACTCCTATGGTACGGTAGTACTGGTAGACAGTCTTGGAGTTATTGACAGATGGCGAGTAGATAACCTTCGCTTCGGTGAAGCAGACAGTAATACTATTACCACTTCTTCTGGAGATTTAGTACTTGATGCTGCTGGTAATATTACATTCAGTGGAAACGTTCTTAGTAATATTAGTTCTTTACTGGCAGATTCCGCTACAATTACTAAGCTCACAATTGACAGTAATCTTTCAGTAACAAATATTGAGGTTACTGATTCTGCACATATCAAGTTCTTCAGTGCAGATTCTGCATATATCGATTCTGCTAGAATTGACGACTTAACTGTTACCAATACAGCAACTATTAATAGTGCTACCGTTAACTATGTTGATGCAGATTCTGCGGATATTGGTGATATCAATATTACTGGTACGACTATTCAGTCGACTACTGGCGCCACTCTTACCATTAACCCATTCCCAGTTGGTGACTCTGGCGAATTAGTTATTCTTGGTAACTTAAGAGTAGAAGGTACTACCACCACTGTTAACTCAACTGAAGTTACTATTAGTGATAAGAATCTGGTACTTGGTGACGATGCTACTAATACATCGGATCTTACCGGTGGTGGTATTCAGATTGGCGATTCCTCTGCATGGGGTAGCACTGCTGCTCCATCTTTAGAATGGTATGATCCTGATTCTGAATTCCAGATCAACAGAGACCTTCACATTACTGGATCTTCCGGATCTAATGGTGGTATTAGTGCTGACTCGGCAGACTTCGGTAAGCTGGACGTAACTGGTCCAACCACATTAGATAGTGTTCAGATTGATTCTGCTAACATCACAAACCTTTTTGTTGACTCGGCTCACATCAATACCGCCGATATCGACTCTGCATATATTGATTCTGCCTACGTTGGAAATCTCTTTGCTGACTCAGCGCATATTAACTTTGCTGACATCGACTCGGCTTCCATCGACTCAGCACGGATCACTAGGTTCTATCTTGATTCCGGTACGATTGATTCGGCTCAGATTAACACCTTATCTGCTACCAACGCATCCTTTACAAATATTAGTGGCGTAGATTCAGCACACTTTACTACGCTGACTGGCGACTCTGCTACGTTTGACATCTTAAGAATTACCGATTCTGTCGGTCTTAAGACAATGTTCGACTCAACCGACTTTATCTTTATTGATGCTCCCGGTGCTCCACAAGTTGCTCTTAAAGCAGAAGCCATTGAAGACTTTGTTGGAGCAATGGTTGATAGTTCAATCAGTGTTCAGACAAATATCTTAGTAACATATGACGATAGCGCTGGTGCTATTGACTTTGTCACTCCATTTGCTGATGCGGTTTCTAGCTCTACAGCTACTGCACCTTCTAGAGCAGATAGCAGCGATCTTATTGCTAATGGTGCAGGTCTTGCTAAGTTTAACGATAGTGACTTTAGAGTTACGGTATCAACAGGATACGTCGAGATTAACCAGGTAGACGGCGGTACTTTCTAAGTATAAATAGATGAAAGTGGCGAAGCTATATAGTTCTCGCCACTATAAAATATAAAAATTTAGACTTTATAGTCGTATGGAAAACCTGGAGACGTAATGTCAGCTTCTACTATTAAACTGCGCCGTAGTTCGGTTGCGGGTAATAAACCGACAACTGATCAGCTCGCACTAGGCGAGGTAGCCATCAACACGCATGATGGCAAAATGTTCTTCAAGAGAGATAAGAATGGTGAACTTTCCATTGTAGAGCTTGGCGGCTCTGCGATTGCGGAAAACGTCTTCTATGTTTCTAAGAGTGGTGACGACAGTAACGATGGTACAAGTCTAGACAGGGCATTCCTTACGATTGATAAAGCACTAGAAATGACAGCACAGAGACGTGCTGATGCTGGATTGGATTCAGACGGTGCAGAAGGATCTATTCTAGAAAGTAAAACTATTAGAGATCTACAGTACTACATCGATGGTGCAAAATATGACATCACACTTGGTACTAAATTCAATCAAGTATTCCAGGGAAGAGCAGGGTTCTACACCAAGGGCAAGGATGAGGTAATCTCCAGTCTGGAATGGACTAAGGCTAAATTTGCTAATACCATTTCTACAACTTTATCTACAGGAGAGGATGCTCCGTTAGGATTACTTGCACTAAGACAGACTGCCAATCTCGCAGCAAAACAAAGATCAGATGCCTACTGGGACGAGCTGACAGAGATTATTGACAGCGGAAGAGATAACGCAGACACTCTGGATTCCAGTGCATATCCTAACACGAATCTAGCAACTCGTGGATACTACAAAACTTCTACGATTGAAGATGATGCTACAAGATCCAGAGATCTTCTTTTAGCAAACAAGCTTTTCTTGGCTGAAGAGGTCAGTCAGTATATTGAAAAGCAGGTAGCTGATGCTCCAAACTGGTATAACTTTACCTACAATGAATCTAAGTGTAATAGAGACACTAAGCTGCTCGTAGACGCAGTTAGATATGATACTCTCTTTGGAACTAACATTAGATCCGTGTCAGCGGCCATCAGATACTACAATGGAACAGCTAATACGGTACTGAACAATCAAAAGACTCAGACCGTACAGTCCTTTACTAAGGCAAAAGAGTTTACTTCCCTTAACTTAACTGATGCTGGTACGATTACTACTGCAGAAGCTTTGTGGGACGAAATCATTGAGATTGTAGATAGTGGATCTGCAGATATTGATGCAGGATCCGGAGTGGCAGATGCCTATAACTACGCTACTCCGATCGGATCTGCAACCTTCCCGACTAACAGAGATTCTGACTTCGGTCATGCTGCCAATCAATTGTATGTAAATAAGCTTCACATTCAAGAAGAAATCATTGGATGGATTCTAAAGCAGGTGACGGATCAGACTGCTCCATTCACTTCTTCCTTCTCATACGATAGTGTGTCGTGCAAAAGAGACGTGGGTCTGGTACTGGATGCAGTTATCTATGACACTATCTATGGAGGTAACTTACAATCGTACGATGCGGCTATTGCATACTATGTAGGAGCACAGGCACAGTATGGTGACGGAGAGAAAGAAGAAACTATTGCTGCCCTTCAGAGACTGAAGGACGTAGTCAGTGATGTGGTTCTAGCTAATAACATTACAGAGTCTCAAGACCCTTCGTACTATACTGGAAGCCAGTTAACTAATGCTAATGCTGGAGATTCAGCTGCAGCAATATTTGCCGCAGCTCGTATCGAAGATATTATTTACTATCTTCAGCAGGACGGGGTCAATAAACCTACCAAGTCTTATCCTGATACTACATGGGCAACCGCAACTCTTCAATCTGAATTTGCTTTACTAGGAGACAGCGCCCAGCAATCAATTGCCGATTCTACCGTAGGATGGATTAGCGATCAAATCTCTCTCGCAGATGGGTTCTTTAATTATAATTACGATTCAGTTAGACAAAGTAAATCCCAGAGAGATACTAGGTTTACTCTCGAGGCTTTAACCTATGATGCTACCTATACAGGTAATGCAGCCAGCTATGACAATGCTTCCTTCTTCTATAATAATGGACCACAGATTCCTGAAACTGATAGATTAGTATGTGCTGCAGCTTTTGATAGATTAAGCACTATCGTAGGAAACATTCTTGCTGGCGATTCTGTAGAATTATCAGACAGCTCCGGAGCATACACTTATACTCAGCAATTTAGTGGAGCAAGCCAGTACCCTAGCACATCAAAAATTACAGAGCTTTCAGGATTAATTTCCATGGCTTCTGATGTCATTGAAGGAGGCACTAGCTACCTTCCTTCTAGTAAGATTACTCCGGATTTAAATACTAGCGAGATCCAATTCGATTCAGCTTCTCTCGATAGTGGAACAGTAGATTATAAAGCAATCTTCAGTCTTATTGAACAAGAAGATTCTGATATTCTTAATAGCACCACCACTGGAACTAATAACGAAGGGGTAATTACTTACCTTGACAGAGTATATCCAGAGCTATTCGGCATTGGTGACAGATATCAAGATATCCTGGATCCTCCGGAAATTGCATCCACGATCTATGTGAAGACCGGAGAATACACTATCAACAATCCTGTAGAAATTCCTAAGAACGTATCACTGATTGGGGATAACCTAAAGAACACTAGTATCAGACCTAAGAATAAAACGTCTGATATGTTCTACGTAAACAATAACTGTTACGTTGCTGAGTTCACATTCCGTGATCATCTCCAGCCCGCAGCAGTCATTTGCTGGGATCCGACGGGAACTCCAGATACTAATATTATCGTTAACTCTCCATACATTAGAAACTGTACTTCTATTACAGGACCAGATTTAACTCGAAATGATGACGGTACATATGTATATCCAGACAGCGCAGGGGATCTGTTCACTCCTGCAGCAGGTGGAGATGGTATTAGAAATGACGGAGCTCATGCAGGAGGAATTCGATCTATCGTGGTTGACTCGTTTACCCAGATTAACCAGGGTGGTAAAGGAGTATATCTTAAGAATAGAGGTTACTGTCAGTTGGTATCGGTGTTTACCGTATACTGTGACGTAGGATTCCTAGCAGAAAACGGCGGATTTGCTTCCATTACTAACTCTAACAGCTCGTTCGGTAACACTGCACTTAAAGCAGTCGGGGTATCAAATCCTTTATATTCTTGTAACGTTGATAGTGATCAGGATAGATTAGACAATATTATTACTCTCAAAAATATGGATCGTCTTCCTAATATTTCCGATGCAGTATTCTTCGGATCAATTGTTCCTACTGATGGAACACTTTCTACGGACAGTGATTTTTTCTATACTGTAGATTCGGCTTCGTATGATTCCGCAACGGGAACTGGATCGATTAAACTTCTGGAAAATGTTGAAGTTGATATTCCAAATAACTCTTCTGTTCGATTCTTCCAGAGAAGCGCACTATCATCTTCTGGTCATACGTTTGAATGGATTGGTACTGGTACGGATGTACGTACTGCATTCCCATACCGAGGAGGTGTACCAAACCAAGCAGATGAAGTTATCCAAGATTCTAACCGTGGTGGATTATGCTTCGTAACCAGTACCGACCAGAAAGGTGACTTTAGGGTTGGCGAAGGGTTCTTGATCCAAAGATCAACCGGAACAATTGAAGGTGAGGCATTCGATCGAAGCCTCTTTGCTCGAATTACTCCATTCTCACTCGCACTCGAGGACTAAACATGGCTGAACTAAACGTATTTAAAACCATTGCAGAGACTGTCGACACATCGGCAACAACAATTTATACTGCTCCAGTTAACTATACTGGAATCGTACTTTCAACACAGGTAGCGAATGTTGATCCGGACAGTGATGTAAATCTAACTTTTACCTATCATGATTCTGCTAGTTCTCCTGGTGTAGAACTTTTGAAAGACTTCACTATTCCAAAAGGTGATGCGTGTAATGCTACAGCAGGTAAGCTTGTAATTCAAACCACTCATTATTTAAAAATGCAATCAAGTAAAGCAAGTAGCTTAAAAGTAGTTCTCGGCGTATTGGAATCTCTGAATGGCTAATAAAGACATCCGCCTCCTTAGCGGTAGATTAAAAAATAGAGCACCAAATGATCTAGACAGTAACCGGAATAAGTTTCTCAGTTTGGATAATGCTGAGCCGAATCTTGGTACTCCGACCACTGACAATTATGTTCTTGCCTCCAATAATGCTGCTAATGGTGGAACTAGAAGATGGCTACAAACCAGTGGAGCAGGGGTTGAAGTTCAGAATGACCAGCTCTATGTCGACGAAGCCGGAGTTGAAATTTCCGGCGCTCCTCTCAATCAATATTTCAACTATGGCGGAAATGTAAGCCTTTCTGAGTTTGCAGATGATGTCGATTCTGCACTAGCAGTTATCAACTCTACTGCTATCTCAGGCTCTACTGTAACCGGAGACAGTAACTTTACTGGTGAAGGAACAGTAAGTGATCCTTTATCGTTAGACTCTACATTAAGAATTCAAAGTATTACTGAAGCTCAGTTTATCAGGGCTGACAGTATTGGGGATTCTAATACGTATTTTGTCGGTGATGGATCCGGACTATTCAATCTTCCTATTGCTGATAGCGATATTGACAGTATTGCTCGTAATGCTCTAGAAGGCGGAAGAGGAATTCTTTACGAACCAAGCGGGGGTACCGGCGGAAAGGGATTAATTAGTATTGATTCCACTGCTACTAATGTAGTATTCCAGGCTCTGACTGTAGACTCCGGAGGCTTACTCGTAAGAGGTAACCTGACTGTTGAAGGTACCCAGGTTATTATTGAAACCACCAACTTGGCTGTTGACGATCCTCTGATCCAAATTGGTAAGGGAAATGAAACTAATGATGTAGTAGATCTAGGATTTGTTGCTCACTATTATAATGGCACTGACTCGGTACACACAGGTCTCTTTAGAGATGCTGACGATCCTAATAAGTCCTATGTACTTTTCCAGAGCTTAGTAGACCCTCAGTTCGATACTACTAGCCCGCCAACCACAGTTAATACCTCAGGTACAGGATTTGCACTAGCTCCCTTAAAAGTATCCACAATCGATGCTTATAAGGGAGACTTTGATAGTGCAGTAATTAATTCTGGAGACTTGGTTGTCAGTCAAGGTAATATCAGTGCCGTAAATGGTAAGGTTACTGCAGATAGTTTAGACGTTAACGTCTTTACTCTTGACTCCGGATCTATCGGAAAGCTTAGACTTGGAACTCTGGATTCTGCTGTTGGTATCAATGCTGATAGCGGTAACATTACTAGAATAAGCTTTGACTCTATCGACTCTGATACGAGATCTATGTTGCAGCTCGAGCTGGTACCTAAGGATGCAGAGGGTAACATTGACTCGGATCAGCTTCCGGATCTCTTCTTAAGAAACGATGGCAACGATTCTACTACTGGCTCTATCACGGCTGATGGCGGATTTATCGGTAATCTCGATGCTGACTCAGCAGACATTACAACTCTCACCGGTGACTCTGCTACATTCAATAAATTTACAGGTAGATTAATCGGACTTGCTGACTCTGCTCTTAAGGCTGCCCAACTTACAACAGCACGAACATTCCAGGTATCAGGTGACGTAACAACAACCGCTCCCGTTCCTACATTTGATGGAGATTCCAATGTCAATATGTCGGTATCTCTTAATGCTGGAGTGGTGGATCACACTGAGCTGGCAACTGATGCAGTAAGAGAAATTAAGATCCAAGACGGAGCAGTAACTGCTAGTAAGATTGCAGCGGGTGCTGTTGACTCTGATATTAGAGCTTTGATTACCAAGGCGTATCTCGACTCTGCTAATATCGATGCAGATACTCTAGACTCTTTAAACTCTAGCCAATTCCTAAGATCTGATTCCAATGCCCTAGTAACTTCTGACCATATAACTTGGGCCAATGGATCTAAGGCTAGATTCGGTCAGTACGGAGACTTCCAAATTTACCATGATGGAAATAACAGTTTCATCTCTGATGTTGGTACCGGTGATCTCTATATCACTACCAACGGTCAAGAAGTACTTATCAAAGACTCTGAGAACGGTAAGCTTTCAGCTGAGTTTATTCCAGATAGTGCAGTAGATCTTTACTATAATGGTAACCTAAAGTTTGAGACCACCAATACCGGTGCTAAAGTCACTGGAATTATCGAAGCAGATTCTGGTACTCTTAACGGATCAAGAATTCTTACTACTGCAGATGAAGGTACAGGTAACGGCCTGGATGCTGATACTTTAGATGGTTTACAGAGCATCCAGTTCCTGCGCTCTGATTCAGATGACAGCATGGCCGGAACTCTGTTTATCGATGACAGTCTTTCAGCTAATAACATCACAAGAAGAAATTCTCCGGTCGTAGCTGGAACTTATGGTTCACCGACCCAGATCCCCATCGTTAAAGTTGATGCATCTGGTTTCGTTGATAGTGTGGGTATTGCTGCAGTAGCAGGTGTTGAT
>Ga0255781_10002713_pt1 | contig 14044 bp, 2 predicted proteins | sample 101ome_21_FD_179979 | JGI IMG/M metagenome (GOLD analysis project Ga0255781, IMG submission 179979) | Coastal salt marsh microbial communities from the Groves Creek Marsh, Skidaway Island, Georgia - 101413BT metaG (version 2) | ecosystem: Environmental > Aquatic > Marine > Intertidal zone > Salt...
TGAGCTCCGGCACAGAGATGGGCGCTCCCAACTGGTCCACCGCGACAAACGTGTAGTAGGCCTCGTTGCAACGGCAACGCTCTCCACTTGCGGAATTCTCCACCAGCACCTCCAAATACACTTCCATCGAGGAGTTGAACGACCGCGTCACCTGCGATTCGATGACGACCACGTCGCCCAACTTGATGGGCCGGTCAAACGACACGTTGTTCACCGCGGCGGTCACCACCACGCGGCGGCAATGCCGGTTGGCACTGACTGCCGCAGCAATGTCCATCCAATGGAGCAAGTTTCCGCCCATCAAATTTCCGAGCGTGTTGGTGTCGTTGGGCAACACGATGCGTACGGTGGAGCTGAAGGTGTCTTGCGGATGGCGAACTTGGGTCATGTGGGCGATGTTTGTGCTTGAAACACTCAAGCTCTGCAAATGTCGTACACCCTGCTCAAGGCCTTGCACATCGTTTTCGTCGTGACCTGGTTCGCGGGGTTGTTTTACATGTTTCGCTTGTTTGTGTACCACCGCGAGGCGCAAGACCAAACCCCAGGCCCCGTCCGCGACGCCCTGATCGCTCAATTCCGGATCATGGAGCGCCGACTCTGGCTTGCGATCACGTGGCCGTCCTCGATCCTGGCTGTGATTTTCGGCGTCGGGATGCTCTACCACATCCCGGGCTACCTCGCCCAGCCCTGGCTTCACGTCAAACTGGGCTTCGTGGCGCTGTTGCTCCTTTACCAAGCGGTCGGGCACCGCATCTGGGCCCACCTGCGAACTTCCGACGCCCCGTGGTCGTCCACGAGCTACCGACTCCTGAACGAGGTGCCGACCGTCATCCTCATCGCCGCGGTCTTCCTCGTCGTGTACAAAGACAGCTTCTCGTGGCTGGGCGGCGTTGCAGGCATTCTCGGCGTAGCTCTGGCCTTAACCTTTGCCGTGCGGCTTTACAAGAAGGTTCGCGACCGCTCCTCCTGACCCCCACGTGACCCGCAAAAAACGTGGGACGCGAATGAAACAAGGGCACCCCGCGGGGTGCCCTTCTCCTTTTCAAACGGATCCGCGGCCAGGAATTTCGTCAAGCCGTCACCCCATTTCGCATCACCGCAGTGATTCCGTATCAGTGGACCACCAACAGCTTCTTGGTCGTCATGAAGTTCTTCGCCGTGAGGCGAAGTTGGTACATGCCCGCGTCGACGTCGGCCACGTCGAACACGACGTTTTGGGCATTGCCTTGCCAGACCATGCCTTGGTAAACGACCATCACTTCGTCGCCGGCCATGCTGACCAAACGCACCTCCACGTCGGCGCCCACGTCCTCAGAGTAAATCTGGAACTGGACCATTCCGTTGGATGGGTTGGGCTGCAAGTCGAGGATTTGGATCAGATCCTTGGGCGTCACCAACGACATGTCTTCGCCCTCCGAGATGCCACCTTCTTCTTCCACTTCGCAGCTCAAGCCTGTGGCGTGAACCTCGTACGTGAAGGTGGTCTCGTTGCCAGCGCAATCCGTCACGGTGTAGGCACGCTCGACGCTCCAAGGTTGGCAGCAATCGAGTTCGCCAAACAAGTCACCGGAAGACATGACCGACTGGCCGTTCACTGTGCCAGAGAGGTAGAACCAGCCACTGAAGCCGTAGTTGGCATTCTTGTTGTTCGCTCCTTCTCCGATTTGGAATCCGAAGTAGCCGTTTGCAGGCTGGTGCATCATGGCAAAGCTGTCGCCCTCAAAATCCCCCCAGCCCGTGGCTTCTCCAGAGACCATCATGGTGTAGTCCCAAGTCGTGTGATCGCCCAAACCGCAATCCGACTTGTAGCTGTGCGCGCCTGGCTGAGCCACCCACTCGTCCCAATTCATCGGTGCCGCGTAATGCGTCACGATGGTCCAGCCGGCGTTGGGGTTGTTTTGGGCCACCACTTCAAGGTGGTAAGTCATCGTGCCGTCGACGTTGTGCGCCACGGTTCCGTGCACAGTGTTGTAGTACTCCCCGCCTGGGAAGTTGAACAGGTGCACGCTGTGCGAAGCAAACCCGTCGCACGTTTCCCCGCTCGCCAACACCTGCGGATCCGTGATGACACACCAGCGGTCAACGGACGCAGTCGGAGCGTACTCGCCGCTGTATGTCTCGATCAGCTCGACCGCAGCCTCTTGACCGCAGTTGTCTTCAAACGAAATGTCACACGCGGCTGGCACGGCCACGAAACCGTCGAGCGCTTCGCAACAGACCTCCACCACTTCTTGGTTCACCAAACCGCACGTATTCAACAACTGCGGGGCTGTTGTGTCCACCACGGAAATGGTTTGACTCGCAGTGGAGGTGTTGCCGCACCCGTCGGTGGCCGTCCACGTCCGAACGATGTCGTACACGTTGTCGCATTCGCTGAACATCGTGTCTGTGACAAGGTCCAATGTCATTCCCGCACAGTTGTCTTCCGCAGAAGCGTCCTCGTACGTCACCTCTTCGGTGCATTCCAAGCTGTACGAAGAGGGAACGTTTGTGAAGGTTGGCGCTGTCGTGTCCACAACCGTAATGACCTGCGTGGCACTGCTGCTGTTCCCACAATCGTCCGTGGCTGTCCACGTCCGAGTCACGGTGTAAGACGAGTAGCAACCGTTGAAGTCCATGTCCTCGTCGTAGCTCATGGTTACGGCGCCGCATGCGTCCACTGCCTCTGCATCCAACATGGGGTGTTCCGCATCGCATTCCGCCGTGTAGTCCGCGGGCACGAACGTGAATTCCGGCGCCGTGGTGTCTTCCACCATGATCACCTGAGTCGTTTCTGACACGTTGCCACAAGCGTCGGTGGCAACGAATTCGCGAAGAATCACGAATTGTCCTGAGCAAGGTCCGGCCAGCGTGTCCGTGTCCACTTCAATCGAGAAGTCGGAACAGTGGTCCTCGGCCGTCGCCATGTCGAACACGAGGTCGTCGCTGCATTCTGCCGTGTAATCCTCGGGCACAAACGTGAACCAAGGTCCTTCTGAATCGACCACAGAAATGACTTGCTCTGCCGTCGACACGTTGTCGCAATTGTCGACAGCCGTCCACGTCCGAACGATGTCGTAGGTCGCAGCGCAACCGCTCCAAACCGTGTCCACCTCCAGCGTCAACTCGACACCCGAGCAGTTGTCTTCGGCCGAGGCCTCCCCGTAGGTCAACTCGTCAATGCACTCAGCCGTGTAGCTCGCGGGAACCTCAGTAAACACAGGTGCCGCGTCGTCCGTCAAGGTCAAAATCTGTTCAAACGTACTCTCGTTGCCGCATTCGTCCGACGCCGTGTACAAGCGAACGTATTGACCGATCGGCAACACGCATCCTCCGCTGGCCTGGTTGTCTTCCCACGTCAACGTCACCTCGCCGCAGTTGTCTGACGCGGTGGCGTGCGACGTTTCCGCGTCGTAGTCCTCGCATGCAATCGTCACTTCAACCGCACCTTCAATCTCAGGTGCCGTGGTGTCTTGGATGGTGATGGTCTGCGTCGCTGTGGTGCTGTTTCCGCACTCGTCCGTCGCAGTAAACTCACGCGTGATGACGTAGCTGTGTGGGCAGGTGTACGCCACACTCATGTCTTCTTCAATCATGACCCCTCCACAATTGTCGGTCGCCGTAGCCGCCTCCATGGGATGATCGTCGTCGCATTCCGCGGTGTAATCCGCGGGAATCGTCAACTCAGGGGCCGTGGTGTCTTGGACCGTCAGGGTTTGAGTGTGAGACGACGCGTTTCCACAATCGTCGACCACGCTCCACGTACGCGTCAAGGTGTAGTTCGCAACGCAATCGCCGTCTTCACGGGATTCGCTGAACGACACGGACACATCCTGGCAGTTGTCAGTCGCAGTCAACACAGCCTGCGCTGGAACCGCATTGCATTCCACCGTGGCATCCACAGGCAAGGCCTCGTTGAATTCAGGTGCAGTCGTGTCGACCACCGTGATGGTTTGGCTTGACACTGTGATGTTGCCGCACTCATCCACGGCCGTGAACGTCCGTATCAAGGTGTATGCCTGTGCACAAGCCCCTGGCGCGGTGGACTCAGTCAACGAGATTGTCACCGCACCGCAGTTGTCCGTTGCCGTGGCGTCCGCCAATTCGAGTTCGTCGCTGCATTCCGCCGTGTAGTCTTCAGGCACCGTGAGTGATGGCACAGTGGTGTCCTGAATCGTGATCGTCTGCACAGCCGAAGTGCTGTTGCCGCAATCGTCCGTTGCCGTGAACGTCCGCGTCACCACGTAGCTGTTGGCGCAGCTGTACGTTGTGTCGGCATCCAACTCGAGGGTCACTTCGCCGCAGTTGTCGGTCGCCAAAGCGTCCTCCAAGGGATGTTCCTCGCTGCATTCGGCCGTGTAGTCTGCTGGGATGGAAAGCTCAGGAGCCGTTGTGTCTTGAACCGCGATGGTCTGCGTCGCTGAGGCGCTGTTCCCGCAATCGTCCGTCGCGGTGAAGGTGCGCGTGACGATGTAGTCCCCGGCGCACGCACCTGGGGTCGTCACGACCTCCACCTCCACGGTGACAGAACCGCAGTTGTCCGTCGCTTCAGCGTCTTCCATGGGCATGTCGTCGCTGCACTCCACCGTGTAGTCGGCGGGCACGAAGGTGAATTCAGGCGCAGTCGTGTCCTGCACGGTGATGGTTTGAACGTCGGTCGTGCTGTTCCCACATTCGTCGGTTGCGGCAAACGTCCGAGTCAGGACGTAGCTGTTTTCGCAGCTGTAATCCCAACTTTCGGAAACGGCAATGCTGACCTCTCCACAGTTGTCCGAGGCGGAAGCATCCGCCAAATTCAATTCTTCATCGCATTCGGCCGTGTAGTCTGCCGGAACAGTCAAAGCCGGTGCCGTGGTGTCCTCGACCGAAATCAACTGAACGTGGACGCTGCTGTTCCCGCAAGCGTCAGTCACCGTCCAACGGCGGTCGAGGGTGTACGTGTGCGGGCAATCTCCGTCGTAGCGCACCTCAGCGCCCTCTGAAATGTCAAGCGGTCCAGCACAATTGTCTGTCGCTGAAATCGATTCAGGACCGGCCATCGCGGGAACCGCGTCGCATTCCACCGTCATGCTTTCCGGTCCACCGAGGATTTCAGGAGCGGTCACATCAAGGCGCTGCACGGTCACGGTTTGGGTCAAAATGCGCCCGCAATCGTCCACAGACTCCAAGATGAACTGAGAATATTCGTCGCATTCGGCGTCATTCAACGTGCACTCCAAATCCAACACAACGTCTCCGCTCAACCCGGAAACATTCTCGCCATTCAATTCGCCTTCCCAGCGAAACCAACCCCCAAAACCGTAATTGCAGTTGTGGTTGTTCGCGCCGTCTCCGAGCTGGAATCGCTTCGAGTAGGACATGGGCATGTGGTCGATGAACAACGTTCCGTCGTACTCTCCCGCCCCAGTCAAGCGACTCATCACCTGCAAATCAAAGACCGAAATGGCGGAGGTGTCAATGTCGCAAATTTGGTAACCCGATTGTTCCGGATCGTCAGCGACCAAAAGGGTGTGCCCAGGATCTTCTGCCAGCCAGTCAGCAGCGTTTTCTTCGTTCACAAACCGCGCATCGACATGAAAAATCTGGTTGGGATTCAACACACAGTGAACCGTGCCAGTCAACCGTGCGCTGTGGCTGTCCGCAGCATGCTCAAACTGCAACGGATTGGACGGGTCTTCCACGAAGTAATCGCTGTCGGCAAGGCCCATCGCACTCAATCCGTACAATCGGATCGCCCCGTCGTTGGCATCGTACTCTCCTTCCTCCAAGGTCGCGTCACGCTTGGAGGTTGTGCCTTCGCAAACCGTCAATGCTTGTGCCACCGACTCAGAAGACAACGGAAAGCACACGGCCAATTCAAATTCTTCTCCCGTACAGGCATTTGCTGCCGCCAAACCCTCTAAGCCTGAGTAATTGGCAAATTCTTCACACGTCGTTGGCAGTTCATCCGGGCATTCCACCGAGGAGTCTTGCACGGTTTGGGTCCACTCAAGTGGACATGCTTCGGAACAGGGATTTTCTTCGCCGCCAGAGGTCTGCGCGAAAACAGGGGTGAACATGGCCAGAGTGGCCGTTCCCCAAGCCAGGGATAACAGTTGTTTCATCAGTGATTGATTAAGATTCATTCAAACAGCCGCCCGCACTCGGGCAGTGCTACAAAACAACATAACCTTTGGTTTATGTCCAAATAATTACAAGTCATATACGAAATTATATTTCGGGGATTTCTCGAAAAAAGCCCCTTTCAGCAAAACATTGCGCAAAAAGAAAGCCGCCCCGAAGGGCGGCTTTCCGCAAATTGATTCGCTGGTCGCCTTAGTTGGCCACCAACAATTTCTTCGTCGTCACGAACTGCTTCGCGCGAACGCGAACCTGGTACATGCCCGACTCCAAGCTCGATGCAGGGATGTCGATGGTCGTGAACCAACCGTCGACCACAACCCCGTTGTAGAGATCCAAGACCTCTGCACCGCTCATGGTAGTCACCTTGACTTCCACCGTCACGGACGCTTCCTCCGTGCTCAACACGAGGGTAGACATGTCGGACGTTGGGTTTGGCTGGAGGCTTTCGATCTTGACCAAATCCTTTGGTGAGGTCAACGAAGTGTCCTCCTGGTCGCTGATCGTGCCTTCGTCGCCTTCGTCGCAGCCTTCGCCGGTCATGTGAACCGTGTACGCGAAGTGCGTTTCGTTTCCAGCGCAATCAGACACCACGTAAGAACGCTCCAAGTCGTATGGCAAGCAGCAGTCGAGGTCTCCGAAGATGTCCCCTGAGCCGCTCACAGCCGAACCGTCGAACGTACCGTTGTAGTACATCCAGGCGCTGAAGCCGTAGTTGCCATTCTTGTTGTTTGCGCCCTCACCGATCTGGAATCCGAAGTATCCAGAAGCAGGCTGGTGGGTGAAGCTCAAGCTTGAGCCTTCGTAGTCACCCCAACCTTCGGCAGAACCGCTTGTGAGGGTGGTGTACATCCACTCGGTGTGGTCGCCCAAACCGCAGTCAGACTTGTAGCTCTGCGCACCTGGCTGAGCAATCCAGTCTTCCCATGACATTGGCGCACCGTAGTGGTTGGTCACCGTCCAACCTGCATTGCTGTTCTCGGTAGAAACCACCGTCACCGTGTACGTCTTGGTGCCGTCGGTGTTGTTGGCCACACGACCCTCCACCGTGGTGTAGAACTCTGAACCTGGGAAGTTGAAGAGACGCAAGCTGTGCAACGCGTAGTTGTCGCAGGTCTCGCCGTCTGGCATCACTCCTGGGTTCAAAATGTCGCACCAGCTTTCAACCGTTTCGGTTGGGCAGTTTCCGCCGACGCATTCTTCGTTGTAGTCCACGGTTGCATCGGCGTCGCAGTTGTCGCTGTAGGTCAACGTGACCGCCTCTGGGATGGTCACATCACCTTCGAGGGATTCGCAGCACACTTCAACCGTCTCGCCGTTCATCAAGCCACCTGCATTCGAAATGGTCGGTGCTGTGGTGTCCTGAACCGTGATGGTCTGCGTCGCAGTCGTGCTGTTGCCGCAATCGTCGGTCGCCGTGAACGTACGCTCGATGCTGTACTCTTGAGCACATTCCGTGTCAATCGTCACTTCCTCCAACGTGATGGTCACCGTTCCGCAGTTGTCTGTCGCCGAAGCGTCGTCAAACACGAGCTCTTCGTCACACTCCGCAGTGTAATCCGCAGGAATGGTCAACACAGGAGCAGTTGTGTCCTGGACCGTGATGGTCTGCGTGGCGGTGCTGCTGTTGCCGCAGTCGTCCGTTGCAGTGAACGTGCGCGTGATGGTGTAGTTGCCGGTGCAGTCACCTGCTGTGGTCTCAGACATCACATCGACGGTGACTTCGCCGCAGTTGTCCGACGCCGTGGCGTCGTCCATTGGCATGTCGTCGCTGCACTCCACCGTGTAGTCAGCTGGCACTGAAGTGAACTCAGGTGCAGTCGTGTCTTGGACCGTGATGGTTTGCGTCAACGTCGTGCTGTTTCCACACTCGTCCGTTGCAGTGAACTCTCGGGTGATGGTGTAGTTGCCTGCGCAATCACCTTCGATGATCTCTTGGACTTCGTCGATGGCCACTTCACCGCAGTTGTCTGTGGCCGAAGCATCGTCCATTGGCATGTCGTCGCTGCACTCCACCGTGTAGTCCGCAGGAATCGTCAACATTGGAGCCGTGGTGTCCTGAACCGTGATGGTCTGCGTGGCAGTGGTGCTGTTGTCGCAGTTGTCCGTGGCAGTGAAGGTGCGCACAATCTGGTAAGACTGCGGGCAATCCCCTTCGATTGTCTCCGTCGACACCGTCACGGTGGCGCCAGAGCAGTTGTCGGAAGCCGTCGCGTCTTCCATCGGCATTTCGTCGCTGCATTCCACGGTGTAATCCGCAGGAACGTAGTCAAACGTGGGTGCCGTCTCGTCCGTCAACGTCAAGATCTGCTCAAACGTGCTGCTGTTGCCGCACTCGTCCGTTGCCGTGTAGTTGCGAATGTATTGTCCGATAGGCAACACACATCCACCGCTCACTTGCGTGTCCGTCCACGTCAACGTCACGTTGCCGCAGTTGTCCGTAGCAGAAGCATGAGCCACCTCTGAGTCGTAGTCCTCACAAGCAATCAAGACTTCGACGTCGCCTGAAATGACAGGTGCCGTGGTGTCTTGGATGGTGATCGTCTGCGTCGCAGTTGAGCTGTTGCCGCACTCGTCAGCTGCCGTGAACGTACGCGTCACGACGTAGCTGTTCGTGCAACTGTAGGTCGTATCCGCAACTTCATTGATGGTCACTTCACCGCAGTTGTCCGTCGCAGAAGCGTCATCAAGCGGGTGCACGTCGCTGCACTCAGCCGTGTAATCAGCAGGGATGGTCAACTCGGGAGCCGTCGTGTCCTGAACCGTGATGGTCTGGGTGTGGCTCGTGGAGTTTCCGCAGTCGTCGCTGACCGACCAAGAACGCGTGATGGTGTAGCTGTGAGGGCAAGCGCCATCCGCGGTGGAAGATGCTGGAAGCACCGTCACGTCTTGGCAGTTGTCCGAAGCCGTCAACACGGCCATCTCTGGCACGTTGTCGCACTCCACCGTCATGTCACCTGGCAATTCTTCATTGAAGGTTGGTGCCGTGGTGTCCTGGATGGTGATCGTCTGCGTTGCAGAAGTGCTGTTGCCACACTCGTCCGTTGCCGTGAAGGCGCGGGTCACCGTGTAAGCTTGGGCACAATCACCAGCCGTCGTGTCCGCCACAAGCGTGATGGTCACTTCGCCGCAGTTGTCCGTGGCAGTAGCATCCTCGAGTGGGTGCTCGTCGCTGCACTCTGCCGTGTAGTCGGCAGGGATGGTCAACCAGGGAGCCGTCGTGTCCTGAACCGTGATGGTTTGGGTCAACGTGGTGCTGTTGTCGCAATCGTCGGTCGCAGTGAACGTGCGCTCGATCGTGTAGCTCTGTGGGCAGTCACCCTCGATGATTTCCGTCACCAACTCGATGGCCACATCGCCGTCGCAGTTGTCGGTCGCAGAAGCCTCGTCGTACGTGATTTCCTGATCACATTCGATGGTGTAATCCGCGGGAATCGTCAATTCTGGAGCCGTCGTATCCACGAGGCGCAAGAATTGCTCAAACGTGCTGCTGTTGCCGCACTCGTCGGTCACCGTGTACATGCGCATGTACATGCCCACGGGCTGGACGCATCCACCTGACACAGGGGTGTCGTCGAACGAAATCGTCACGTCACCGCAATCGTCTGAAGACTCAATGTAGATGTTCTCGTCGGGGTACTCAGAGCACTCGATTTGGACTTCGATGTCGCCTGAGATTTCAGGAGCAACGTCGTCGAACACCGTGATGGTCTGGACCGCAGTCATGCTGTTGCCGCAGTCGTCCGCGAACGTGTAAGTGCGCTCCACTTGATAGCAACCCGCACCTTCCACGTTGATGATGGCCGTTTGCTCCCAAGAAACCGCCACATCGGAGTCGCAGTTGTCCGACTCGCTGTGTGAACCGTACTCGGTTGCAGCGTCGTAATCCGCACATGCCACTGAATCGTCTTCCACAGATCCCATTGGAGCCGTGTCGTCCGTCACCGTGATGGTTTGGGTGGCTTCGCCGATGTTTCCGCAACGGTCTTCCACGTACCAAGTACGGGTCAACGTGCGCGTTCCTTCGGTGTTGTCGTCGTCACCCGTGCAGGTGTACTCCCAAGCGCTGTCCTCGTAAGAAACGGACAAGCTGTTGGCACCCCAGCAGTCGGTGTCGCCGCAGTTGTCGCTGTACGACGGAGAGCCTGCTGCAGCTTCTGAGATGTCTGCGCTGCAGTCAGCCGCGTCCGAAGACACCGTGTAGTCTGCAGGAGCCGTCACTTCAGGAGCAGTCGTGTCAGACAACATCAAGTATTGCTCCACAGTCGTGCTGTTTCCGCAGTCGTCCGTAGCCGTCCAAATCCGCATGATGGTCCACAAGCAACCGCCTGACATGCACATGGACTCCACGGAGTATGTGATGCTTCCGCAATTGTCCGTAGCCGTCAACGGCAAGTAGTTCAGGTCGTCGCCATCTCCGTCCGAGCATTCCACCACCGTGGTTGGAGTGTAGGGATCGAAGACAGGAGCCGTGGTGTCCACAATCGTGATGGTCTGAATCGCCGTGCTGCTGTTGCCGCACTCGTCCGTTGCAGTGAACGTACGCGTGACCGTGTAGTCCCCGGTGCACGCACCTGGGGTCGTCACCTCATCCACCGTCACAGAAACCTCACCGCAATTGTCGGTCGCCGTAGCATCCTCCATGGGGTGCTCGTCGCTGCACTCGGCAGTGTAGTCCGCAGGAACGTAGGTGAACTCAGGTGCCGTCGTGTCCACAATCGTGATGACTTGAGTCGCCGTGCTGGTGTTTCCACAATCGTCTGTGGCCGTGAAAGTGCGCGTCACAACGTATTGCTGATCGCAGCTTCCTGCTGTCGTGTCGGCCACAACCGCCACGGATGCGCCTCCGCAAATGTCAGATGCCGTTGCGTCGTCGAGCGGATGCGCGTCGCTGCATTCCGCAGTGTAGTCCCCGGGAACGCTGTCAAACGTTGGAGCCGTGGTGTCTTCGATCGTGAAGGTCGCCGTCGTTGAGCTGCTGTTGTCGCAGTCGTCCGTCACCGTGAAGGTCACCGTCACCGAACCCGTTGCGCCACAATCGTCGCTCAAGCCTTCGAAGTCGTTGCTCCACTCAATGTTGCTGCAGTTGTCGGATGCAGAAGCTCCGCCGTTGCTGTTCAACCAAGCGTTGAGTGCATCCGTGTTCCCTGCACCGTCGCATTCTTCCGTTGCGTCCGAGGCCTCTGTGTCAATGACAGGTGCTTGGTCGTCGATGAGGGTGATGATTTGCTCAAGCGTGCTCGCGTTGCCGCAGTCGTCCGTCGCCGTGTAGGTGCGGAGGTACGCGCCCACAGGCGTGATGCAACCGCCGCTCACAGGAGCGTCGGTCCAAGTCAACGTCACCTCACCGCAGTTGTCGGAGGCTGTCGCGTAAGCGTCAGCTTGAGAATAGTCTTCACAGTCCTTGGTGATGTTCACGTCTCCAGTAATCACGGGAGACGTGGTGTCTACGACAGTGATCGTTTGCGTGGCCGAGCTGCTGTTGCCGCACTCGTCCGTTGCTGTGAACGTACGGGTGATGGTGTAGTCGCCGGCACATGCGCCTGGCGTGGTCACCGCCTCTTCTGTAATCGTCACCTCTCCACAGTTGTCCGTTGCCGAAGCATCCTCCATGGGGTGCTCGTCGCTGCACTCTGCCGTGTAGTCCGCAGGGATCGTCAGTTCAGGCGCAGTGGTGTCAACCACAGTCACGATTTGCTCGTGCACGCTTTCGTTGCCGCAAAGGTCTGTGACCGTCCAACGACGCTGCAAGTAGTAGTTGTCGGGGCATGAGCCTGGGAGCATCACCTCAACGCCTTCGCTGACGGTGATTTCCTCGCCGCAGTTGTCTTCGGCCGAGATGGACTCTGGACCTGCCATGGCAGGCACGTTGTCGCATTCCACCGTTTCGTCTGCAGGGCCGTCAAGGATGGTTGGAGGCGTGGTGTCGTCACGGGTCACGGTGAACACTTCTGAGATCAAGCGGCCGCAATCGTTGTCGAAAGCACGGATGTTAAACGCCACCGACTTGTCACATTGGCCCGTGCCTTCACTGCAGTCGCCGAGGTCAACCACGATGTCGCCAGACAGGCCTGACATGGCTGAACCGTTGATCATGCCATCCCACTTGAACCAACCGCCAAAGCCGTTTTCGCAGTTGTGGTTGTTGGCTCCTTCACCGAGTTGGAAACGCTTGTTCAGAGACACAGGCATGTGCTCAAGTTCCAGGTACCCAGTGAGGTCACCGCCAGCCGTCATCACGCTTGGAGAAAGCATGGTGAACACCGTGATTTCATCTTCGTTGATGTCGCACGTTTGGTACCCCTCCTGGTCGGGATCGTCGTTGATGAGCAGGGCGTGGTTGGGGTCTTCTGCCAACCAATCGGAGGCAACTTGACCGTCGTTGAACGCTGCATCAATGTCGAACCACTGCGCGCTGTTTTCACGGCAGTAAACGCGTCCCGTGAGGCGTGCTGTTCCGTCGGCTGAAGAATACTGGAAGCTCAATGGGCTTGCAGGGTCTTCCACGAAGTAGTCGCTGTCCGCTCCGCCCAAGGCGCTCAAACCGTAAATGCGGATGGCCCCGTCCGTTGCGTCGTATTCGCCTTCACCCAGCTCTGAATCTCGCTTCGCCGTGGTGGCTTCAGCCGTGCAGAGGTCGTCGTTCGGCAGGTCTGAAAGTTGCAGACAAACCGCTTCGTACTCCGAGCCGTCGCATTCGTTGACCGCCATGATGCCCGTCGCGAAGTCGTCGCAAGAAGCGGGGAGGTCCTCGATGCACTCGACCGAGCTGTCAGACAACTCCTGGTTCCAAACCAAGTCCGTTTCGCAGCAGTCGATGCAAGAGCTTCCGTCTCCGTTGCAAACACCGCAATCGTCGTAGGCTCCAACGCAGTCGTCCACGTCATCACAGATGTCGTCGGCGTCCACGTCGTCGCAATCGGCGGGTGGATCCACCGTGGTGCAATTGTCCAACCCGTCAGGATCGGTGTAGAATGTGTACACAGGAGTAAATCCTCCACCATACGCATTCGATACCGTGAAGTCCCAGACGTCGTCGCCATTCAAGGCGCCCGTCAAATCAAATTCCCCGCTGTAATCTCCGGTGCCATTTTCCCCCCACTGCCCTTGAAACGTGCATCCTTCCGGCTCAGTGGTTCCACAGTCGTTGTAGCCCTCGAAGTACACACACGTCCCACTTTGGTCCTCAATCACCACAAAAACGTCAGACGGCCAACAATCTCCGCAATCGCCTTGCTCGTAGATGAAACCCACAAGTGGCCCTCCATTGAGAGAGAACTCAATGGTTTCACATCCTCCAACTTCGGCACTCGTGTAGCAAGTCACATCATCTCCGCCACCGCCACAGCTGTTGTCGCCGTTGCACACACCGCAGTCGTCGTAGGCTCCGACGCAATCGTCGACGTCGTCGCAGATGCCGTCCGCATCGGCGTCAGCCGCGCAGCCGCCGCCACACACGCCAAGCGCGTCAAGCTGGTTGCCTTCGCAGTCACAGTCACCTGCAGGGATGTCAGAACATCCGCAGTCGTAGATGGCCCCTGGGCCGTTGCAAATGCCACAAGCATCCAACGTACCCACGCAGTCGTCGACGTCGTCACAAATGCCGTCCGCGTCCGCATCCGCAGCGCAGTCGCCGCCACACACGCCGAGGGCGTCAAGCTGGTTGCCGTCGCAGTCGCAGTCGCCCGCAGGGATGTCTGAGCAGCCGCACGCGTAAATCTCGCCTGGGCCGTTGCACACGCCGCACGCGTCAAGCGCGCCTACGCAGTCGTCCTCGTCGTCGCAAATGCCGTCCGCATCCGCGTCCGCTGCGCAGTCACCACCGCATACGCCAAGCGCGTCAAGCTGGTTGCCGTCGCAGTCGCAGTCGCCGGCGGGGATGTCTGAGCAGCCGCAGGCGTAAATCTCGCCTGGACCGTTGCAGATGCCGCACGCGTCGAGCGCG
>Ga0255781_10002714_pt1 | contig 14043 bp, 15 predicted proteins | sample 101ome_21_FD_179979 | JGI IMG/M metagenome (GOLD analysis project Ga0255781, IMG submission 179979) | Coastal salt marsh microbial communities from the Groves Creek Marsh, Skidaway Island, Georgia - 101413BT metaG (version 2) | ecosystem: Environmental > Aquatic > Marine > Intertidal zone >...
CCGCTGTTTGCGCCATCTTTACAAAACCAACGTTTGCCTTGTCAGAGCCTACAGTAGTTCCTGTAGTATCTCTAATGGTCCCTGCCTTAATAGGACCTGAAAAAGTAGTAGTAGCCATGTGTATCTCCTGTCGTGGCTAGTGTCAGCTACACCGTGTAGCTGTCAGGGATGAAAATAGAATAACATAATTAAGACAAAAAGAAAGGGGCAACCGAAGTTGCCCCAAGTTAAACAGGGAGGAGAACTAATGAAAAACCATCAGTCCTCCTTACTGTAACACACTTTAGGCTCCGGGGGAACCGAATACTGCGCGTGGATCACTAAAGCCGAAGCTGTAGCGTTCACGAGCCTTAAAGCGCATGTTGCCTGTGTCGAAGTCAGCTTCCATGTTCGTTCTCATTGCAGAACGTTCAAAGTGCTTAAATCCATTAGGCGCATCAGTTTTGATGAAGAACGCATCTGGGTCTGTCAAGAAGTGGTTAACAGTGTAACCCTCTGGAAGCATACCCATGTTGCGAATCGCGTTCACATCATTGTCTGCTGTGCCAACACGAAGAGTAGATTCCAACAAGCGATCTGCAACGAATTGCAGTTGTGGTGGAATGATCAACTTGGTGCCACGTAGAGCAATGATCATGTTGCGTTCATCAACGAAGGTAGAGATGTCAATCAAAGCATTCTCAAGCGAAGTTTCGTTCAAGTCTGCTGCTGTTGACGGCTCGTTGCGGAATGTACCACCACCCGCGAGAGGGTGATCAGTCGCACAAAGTTCTTTACCATCGCCACCTGCAAAGTTGCTGTCAAACGCATTGTTAAGAACAGCAGCCGCTTTGACCTGCTTAGTGTGAGCCATAGAACGCGCAAGCGCCTTCGTGTAACGCGCACCAAGACGATCATACAGGTTGTCTTCGATTGCTTCTTCAGTCAATGCGAATGCAAGCGCCACTGTTTCGTGTGTATAACGAGCAGTGTATGCTTCATTTGCATTGTCGAACTCAACGCCAGAACCTTCAGATTTTGTGGGAGCATTCCCAAATCCGACCAGCATGACCTCCTCTTCGAATGCACGGTCTGATGTTTCCGTATCGAAGATTTCTGCATGCTGATTCTCATAGCGGTCATATTCCATACCGAATAGAGCGTTCAGGCCCGGCTCAAGTTCTTTGACGAGTTGGGAGCGTGAAATAGCCATAACTCAATCTCCTTATGCCAAGCCAGCGGTTCCACCGCTGAACAGGTGGTTGTTGATTTTTACGATCACATTTGTGTTCGCGCTCGCAACATCGCTGTTCTCAGGGTCTTGAGAAATGTCGATGGCTTTCAACGGCAAAGTTGCAGTTGTTGCACCAGTCGTCACATCAAGCTCCATACGAGAAATACCAGAAGTGGTATCTCCAACTGGAGATTGATCAACAATGTCGAAATTACCAGCCAAGTCAGCCACAGGGAATGCAGCATCAGCTTGAATTTCAAATGTTGCACCCGGATCATCAATAACATTTGCTATGATGTCAGATGCTGAAATGCTACCGGGGTAGCTATTTGAGAAAGTTGGCTTGTTCGTCGTTGGGTCCGTATAGAAGCAACCGTTGAACACACCAAGGATCAAACCTGACCCTCCTGCGGCAACACGCTCAATACCACCACCAGTTACCATAGCAACAAGGTCGCCTTGGAAGATAGCGGTGGAATAGCCTGAAGCAATGCGATAGCGGTTTTGCTGCTGTGAGCTAATGCTTGTACGAACTGGACGAAGACCAAAAGAGGCGTCTTGATTAGCCATTTTTAGTTTCCTTCAGATTATCCGCCTTTTCGACTAGAGCCGAATGAAACGGATGATTTACGTTGCGGAGCAAGTTTCGGCATGGCTGGATTGTTTTCTTGCATCCAGTCATTATCTACTGCGTCCATTTGGTTTTTAGTCACACCTTTATAGTGATTCTTCCGCTGCTCAACCATTTCGATGGGCATTCGTGCGAGAACAAGACCGCCGTTGCCAATGACACCAGCGTTACGACCCTCATCTACTATAGGTCCAATCCAATCTGGGTAATCCTCTGCGCGAACGAGGTCCCAGCCTTCTTGCCGTTTTTTAAAAACGTTAGTTTTATCATCGAACTCCATCACAGATTCACGAATCCAACGATGGACATATCCAATGGGAGGTTCAGGAGCGTCTAAGGCTGTACCGGGACGCCATTCTGTTTTGCGCTCTGTGCGCTCCCGCGATTGTACTTCGCGTGATGTCCTGTCAGCCATATCAATCTCTCCTGTTTTGCTCTAAGCGAGCGACTTCTTTTGCATATCTTTCCAGAGGAATACGCATTTTCTTGGCAAACGCCACTTGACCGGGTGTAAGTTCCACCGACTTTTTCCGCCCTGACTTTACAGACCGTCCGTTACCAGACGCAGGAGCAACGGTCTGGGCGTTGGACCGTTTCTCCTTCTTAAACCTGTGAGGCATTTCATTACGCATACGAGCGTCGATCTCTTTATAGTAATCATCGCTTGTAGGATCGTAATCTTCCTCTAATACAAGTTGCTCATGAATTGCTTGAGCAGCGCGGGTCATGATTCTATCTGACCCAAACCATTGATTCTTCTCCATCCACCTTTCCAACTTAGGATCACGCTGTGGTTGTGGCTGTTGTTGTGGTGGTTGAGAATATTGCTGTTGCGGAGCTTGAGCTTGTTGCTCTTGTTGAGCTTTTTGCTGCTCATTCTCACGCTCAATTCTAGCTTTTTGCTCACTAACTTTTTCTTTTGCCATAGCAATTTTAGCTAGTGCCTGCTGTGCCTTTGCGACTTTTTCATAATCGCCAGCCTCATTTGCTTCTTGCAAAGCACGAGTGGCTTGATGCTCTTGAGCGTTTAAGCGAGTTTCGGCTTCGTTATTATATGCACCATTTAATTGTTGCAAACGATGCCGCATTTGCTGGTTTTCAGCCTGCATTTGCTGGGCATACTGAACAGCAGCTTGAGCTTCCTCTGCTGCCTGCTTACGTTTTGCCGTTAGTTGATTGATTCGACGCTGAACAGATTCACTGTAGCTATCTAGCTCTTCGTCCCCTGAAGAATCTTTACGAACATTTGTTCGGGTTTCTTCTTCGTCCGAAGACATTTCAATTTCAACGTCTTGATCGTCGTCATCAAAATCAACAGACGTAGCTTCTTCGATGTCTTCGTCTTCACGAATGTCTTCAGCCATAGCCATTTTCCTTGCTCTCCATTACCTTATACATAAGAAATGTCTTTTGGGTCAAGAATCGTTGCGATAATATTATCGTCATTTATAATACGAACCTCAAGACCTTCCACTTTGAACCTATTTCCAGCATATCTTCCTATAAGAACCCAATCTTTTTCATTACACCAAGGGCCATTTGGGAACTTTTGGGAATCTTTATATGCATCTGGACCCAACTTAACCACATAAGCGGCTACAGTCGCAAAGGCTTCACGATCACGAACCTGATCTGGAACGTACAAACCACCTTTTGTTTGCGCACTTGGATAATAGGGAATGATGAGAACACGATAGCCTGTTGGCTGTGGTAGCCTTTCAAGCGCAGATGCCTTCATTTGAGATGGATCATCTTCGTTTTTGTTTGCCGCACCTTTACCAAAAGCATTTTCTATGGGTTTTGGCATTTCTGCGTTTTCTTTTATTGCCTTTCGCGCTGCCTTTGCAACGTTATCTGGCACAAATAACTTATTAGTCATCTGCGTACTCTATGCCTTTCATCGCGGTTTTGATTTCTTGTTCAACGTAGGACATTCCGCGTATTTCGCCTACGATGTACCGATACTCTTCAAAAGCCTGTATCGAGCCATCCGCGAGCTTGTCTTTTAGACGCACATCGCGCTCACGTATGTTTTTCAAGAGATATTCTGCAAGATTTAGTGCGTCCATACCGCATATAGTATGCGATTATTTGGAAAGCACAAGTATAATTACCATAAAATCAGAAAATACCTTGGAATCTCTGGGGTCTAGCGATTCTGCTAAACCTGCTAATCACTCCACCGTCAGCTTTTTTTACTGGTTTTCTTTTTGGCTGGGGCTTTTTTCTTTGGCTTTGGCTTTTCTTCAACCCACGCTTCGTTTTCTGGGGTGTTTGGGTCATCTTTGACGAAGTGGCCTTCTTTCGTCCGCGCTCGGACTTTCCCGCTTGGCTTAGAGCTATTGCTACTGCTTGCTTTTGCGGCTTTCCCTCTGCTTTCAGCTTCGATATGTTTGAGCTTATCACTCGCTGACTTGACCCCTTCTTTAATGGCATTTTCAGCCCCCCTTGCTACTTTTTTAGCTGCGCGAATCTGCTCAACTATTTTCTCCCTAACAGATGAACTCATTTTACCGTCCTTTCATTTGTGCATTTACCGCAGCAATATCTCTCTGGGTCTGAATGCGTTCTTCAGCAACGCGGGAACGCTCATCTATAGCCTTTTCTTGAGCATCAATACGTTGCTGCGCGATTAACACGTCATTACGCTCTTTTTCGCGCTCCATTTCTTGACGTGATTCAAATTCACCTTGCTTACGCTGCATATCTGCGGCCTTCAGTTGCAATTCTTGCTGCCTGATTGCCACTAGCGGATCTTCCGTTTGGCCCTCTGGAGACATAGCCTGCACAAGTTGCTCTGTCATATCCGCTGCTATTTGCGCGGCTCTTGCATCTATTTGAGGCTTGAATTGCATCATTATCATTTGCATTGGATCTTGTGGCATTGGCCCTTGAGGTCCCATTTGCGGAGGTTGCATTTGAGCCTGCTGCTGCATCATCTGCATTTGCTCTGGTGGAATCTGAGACATAATCTCCTGTTGTGCCTGACCTTCTGCAAGCATCCCAATATGCTCTTGAATATGCCCTTGAAGCGTAACAAGAGCCTGTGGGTTCAATTGCATCGCAGGTGTAGACATAATTGCCATGTGTGCTTCAATGTGCGCTTCATGATCTTGATCAGGAAACGCTTGTAAAGGAGCACCCATAAGAGCATTTTGGTTTTCCTTTGATGGATTTACTGGTTGAGGCTGTGGAGGAGGGGGCAATATTGCATCAATGTTTGTTACGCCTAGCGCCTCATACATCTTACGATAAGCAGCATATAGCCCCTGTGGACCACCATGTATCTGTGGATTAGACTGAACTAACTGCAACTCAGTTTGCGCCAAAGCAATCCGCTGTGACATCGAAAAGATGTTTGGATCAGAAACTGGCAAAACATCAATCTGAGGTCCAAAATCCTGCACAAAAATCTCAGGCCCCATCTGCATATCTGCTGGATATGGATATGCTTGAACGGTTTCTGAAAAAATCTGAGCCAGAAGTTTGAACTCAATCTTTTGTGAGTAATGAAGACGCTTGTGAATCGCGGACATAACCTTTGTCCCGCGCTCCATAATTGCCATTGTTGTGCCAACGGGCGTTTCACCGCCCATTTCACCAACCTTCAAGTCAGCCATAGACGCAAAGCGGCGTCCTGCGTCCACAAGAGTGCCTAAAAGGTTATAAAGCGTCCCTGAAGGCTCTTTGAAGGGGAGGGGCATCAGAGAGCCTTGCAGGGTGCCTCCAACCACATCAACATCGCGGAACTCACCCGGTTGTAGGGGAGCGTCTTCATCACGAATACGAGCGCCACGGGCTTTAAAACCCGCAGGCAAGTTGGAGAGCGTACCTGCATCAATTAGCTGACGCAGAATAGACGTAGAGGCTTGCGCCAAACCACCAATCATATGCGTCAAACCAAGGCCATAGAATCCCAGACCGGGCAGAAATTTATAATGTACGAAATATTGCTTCGCACTCTTAATCGGATCAGCTTCAGTGTAATTGCGACGAATAGACAAAACATCGCCTGAATCCGCAATAATCGTCACAATATAAGGCAACTTCAAGCCAGTTGGTTGACCATCAATCCCCATATCCTCAAAGCCCTGAATATCAAGGCTTGTATGGACTTCATAAAGCGTTAACTCTTCAGATGGTCCGCTAGGATGAACGCCTTGAATATCATCAATTGATTCCTCAACCTCATCAGATCCATATGAATTACCCTCAGAATAATTTGGAAGGTCAATGTCACGATAAAAACCAACAAGCTGCATCTTACGAATTTCATTAGAATCCATTGAGATTCGATGCGTAATGCGCGGGGAAGACACCAAGTCAATTGCACCATATGGCACAATTAAATCTTCAGCGTGTATAAACTTGCTAACAGCGCGTTGCTTTAGCGGATCGAAGTAAACCTTCTTAAATGTAGAACCAACGACAGGAAGATAGAATAGCATCTGATCCAACTCTGGATCGTACTCCTCCATCTTGTAGGTAATCATGTAGTTCATGTAATCTTTGACGCGCTCAGACTGCTTTACAAGCATCTCATTTTGCGCACCAATCACAGACGTGCGAACAGGCCCAGTTGCAGGCAATAACTCACGATACGCTTGCGCTTGAAACTGTGTGACAGACTCAGCCAATAATGGATGAATAACGCCAGAAGATCCCTCAAACGGCTCTGTGCGTTCTTCAGTTTTCATTCCCAAAAATTCAAGGCCAGTTTTGTATGTATCTTCCCAATCTTCACGAGAAGATAAATCATCCTCAATCGAACCAATCAGATCAGATGAAATCAAACCCAACTCGGCTTCATCAATAACTTCAGCCAAGTTCCCATCAAACGGAACGCTAACAGGGGCCTCCATAGGCTCCTCATACTCACCCACAACGGCGCTACCGTCATCAAACTCAGTGATTCCGGGCTGTGCAGCCAAATCAATCACATTCTCAAATGTTGGCCCCTGTGGAACCATTGGTTCTTCGGGCAATCCACCCGCACCTAGACCGCGCTCTATAGCCATTAGAAAATGTCCTTCTCGTTGCCTTCAAGTGGCTCAAGTTCGTCAATGTCATCAAAGTCAGTCATAGGACCGCCCTCTTCCCAAGCATTGCAAACATTCTCAGCCATGCAGATGAAATTCAGATTAGTGCAATAACCAACCTCATCGCCCTCATTCATTCCAATGCCATTCTCAATGCAATCAAGCATCTTGGAACGAATGTTGTAGTATCCACACGTTCCACACATTTCCTTGGTGCGGCCCCCTTTAGATGGACCGTATCCATATTCCTGTATGGCATATTCACGGTTTTTGTCGTTTAAATCTGCATCCTGAGTCGAAAGAGGACAAACAAACTCCTCTTCCGCCTCATACATATCGTCATCAACAACTTGGTTGATACCAGACCTAAGTTCATCCATGTCAATGTTGATAACGATTTTTGCCATCATTTTACTCCAGAAAACTTGGTGCCAGAAATGGCTGCACCACCACCACGGCAAACACCACCACCTTCTCCATAACCACGAACTTTACCACCGTTTTTAAAACCCTTTACGCCACGACCACGTAAAATGTCTTTTTTCGTAACTTTACCATCTCCTGTAAGATCAGGAAAAGCGGCACCGCCTTCTTTTTTATTCACTGGCCTACTCCTTCTTTCTTTGGCTTCTCTTTCTGCAAAACCCATAAGCAGCTTTTCAAGTTCAGCATCATCGTCATACGCACCAGCACCATACATGCCAGCCTTTAATCTGGCCCTTTTTTCCAAAGCATCAGGGTCGCCTGAAGGATTTGCCATAAATTTATAAAACAAATCATCAACCTGACGCCCAAAATCACCTTTAGAGCGTTCATATTGTTGCGCACCACCACGAGTTTTCTTTAGCTTAATCTTTTTACGTTCAGCCATTAATAATATTCCCTCTTTCGACGTGCAAACGCCAGTTCATCTTCATCGTCATAGTCGCTCGGAGTGGTGATAAAACCACCTTGCCTAAAACGCAGTATAGCCTGAGTCATCGAATCCGCCAAGTCATCATGTTCACCATTTGGAAATGCAGCGCATTCTTCCATAACTTCATCAGCAAAATTTGTGTCAGGACACCACACCATACCACTCTCAAACACAGGCGCACACGCATGCATCCGCGTAAACTTATCCGCACCACGGCTCGGCGTAAACGGCGTCACAGGAATACCCATCCTACGCAATTCCTGCGTCAACGGCATACCACTCGCCTTCTGCTCCACAAGAACCATGTCAGGCTCATACAATTCATACAAATCATGAGCCTGCTGCTTTAACTCTGGAAACTCCCAGCGCCCCCTAACAGCATCAAGCAACACAATGTGATCCTCTCGCGTTTCATCATAATGAAAAATACCCCAAGTCGTAATCGCACTATAGTCAGCCCTATCACCCTTACTAAAGGCAGTATCATAACTTTGGATAATATAGCTGCACGTAGGCGGATCGTCCTTTTCCCAAATGTTCCACCACTCACGCTTAATAATCGCACCCTCTTCCGCAGTCGGGTTCTGCATATACTGGGCATTCCACTTAGCTACAGGAATAGACGCCTTAACGCTCTCAAGCTCGTCTAAGCTCCAAAACTCAGGCCAAAGGGGATCTCCAGACGGCATAATCGCAGGAAACTCAACAATATCCCACTTATCCGCACCCTTCTCACTCTGCTTTGCCAAAACCTTCGCAGTCAAATCCCTGATCGACCACCGCGTCATAACAATGATAATCGAACCACCGGGCTGTAAACGCTGCCTCGGACCAGAGGTGTACCACTCGTAAATGTTATCTAACGCAGTCGCACTCAGCGCGTCTTGTTCGGAGACAGGATCGTCGATAATCGCAAGGTCAGCGCCGCGCCCCGCGAGAGCGCCACCGACACCCACCGCATAATACTCGCCGCCACCGTTCGTACTCCATCGACCACTCGCTTTAGCGTCTGACGCAAGACTGACATTAGGGAAGACATCTCGAAACTCCTCGCTATCAATTAAGTTCTTAACCTTCCGACCAAAACCAACAGCCAACTCAGCCGTGTGAGTCGCCTGAATAATCTTCAAGTCGGGCCTTCTACCCATCAACCAAGTGGGAAACAAATAACTCGCAAACTCTGACTTCGTATGGCGCGGAGGCATGTTAATAATCAATCGCTTGATCTTACCATCCGCAACGTCCTGTAGCTTCTGAGCATAAATCTTGTGATGCCTACCCTCAATAAACTGAGGCCAAACATGATTTACAAAACTCATAAAACTATCATGCTTCTCCGCACGTTTATCAAGCGTCCGTAAACGCTCCAACATCGGAGCAACTTTGGCTAACTCCTCATCCGTAAGATACTTGGAAAAGTCGCTAAGATCATTCATACAGAACCAAGGCCAAGACCGACCAAGCCACCATCTTGTTTCTTATCTACAATTCTTGGCATTACATCTTCACCAAAGAAAACATAGTTATACGTTGGATTCCTAGAATCATTTCGTGAAGCAGCGTCTAAAAATCTTAAATTACTGTAACCGCCTCTAGCGAGTTGATTCATCTCATCTACAGTTCTTGGAGCAAAAATTTGCTCAGTTGGCTTTCTTTCCCGGTTAAAAAATTCAGAAGGAACAGCGTATTTGAAACCCCTTGGATCATCAGAAAGTTCAGCCAAGCCCTCTCTGCCAATGTTGCCCGGTTTTAATGGAAATCCAGCCCTGTCAAACATATCTTCAACACCTTCTTTTCCAAAAATTTCAACCATGTCATTTAAAGTACCAAGATCTATTTCTTCTTCGGTTTCCAAAGAACGACCCAAATCACCAGTTTCTATTTCAGAAATATAAAGATTGCCGGGAATATCATCTAAGTCAAAGTTTACAACTTTTGCCAAATCATCATTGGCCTGCATGCTATCTAGCATATCATTTTGAGCAGCAAGAATCTCATCACTAAATTGACGCTCCTTATCAAGCAAGAATACAACGTCCTCAACAGTTTGATCAAACTCCTCCTGATTCCTGAAAACACTACGATCCTCATTTGGGGGAATAATGCCTTTACGCAAATAAAGATCATCATAAAAACCTGAAAGAGCAGCTTTGGCTGAAGCCGCAGGACCCAAAACAAATCCCTCTGGCATACGGCGCAATAGAACTTTTATATTATCAATCTGCATATCAGGATCTAATTTATCTAAACGCTCTCTTATTGCCTTTGTAAACTCTCTATTTATAAAGCTAATGTTTTGATCAGCGGCTATACTAGGAGAAACTCCTCCATACGATTTATCTAATTTCCTATAATTAGGAAGTAAGCTCATAAGCCTTTCATCTTCAGAAACATCATTTACGGTTCTGTTTCTATCAGCAAGCCATTTGCCCTGAACTTCAGCAGGAGATGTATATTCAAAAACCATATTGGGAGTAATTTCACCAAAGTTGGGATCTGTTCCCGCCTCAAAAACCTCCCTTGCAGTTTCAATATCACCATACTTATCAGCCAACGCCTCTTGAGCAGCCTCAATCGTTTTTTGACCAACTCCATGGTTAAAACTATCTTCATAAGGAACAAATGGAAGACCGCTATTGGTGTTGCTGTACCTATAAGATTGAGCAATGTTTGGCCTTTGCCCCGTATAAATACCCTTGCCAACCATAGCACCACCCGCGCCCTTTTGAGCGCCTTCCGAACCTGCCGTATAACCCCCCTCACCAGTGCCAATATAATCGGTTGAAAACCTACCATAAGGATCAGCCCTAGTTATCTTTGTACCCTTCGGATAACCAAGTCGCTCAAAAGTTCTAGCAAAAGGCGTTTGAGAAACATCCATGCCCTCTCTGAAAAACTGCATGCCCAGAGGAGAAACCATGTCAAACATGTTGTCATCTAATCTCTTCACTTCACCACTCGGCAGTGTAACTTCTAAAGACGGAAGAAAATCATACTCAGAACCATGATAAAGGCTCATAGTATCAGATGTCATGGGAACATTCACGCCCACAGGATTCCCCATGTCGTTCACAAGATTCCCCATATCAAGACCAAAAACATTGCCAATCGTCTGCTTAATAGGCTGTCTTAAAGCACTTCCAAGACCCATCGTCAGCGCGGGAATAGCAGTCTCAATACCCGCCTCCACATAATCACCAATTTCAGCCTGTCCTGTAGGCGAATACCTCTCAGGATCAGAAATCCTAGCAGCCGCATCTCGCCCACGCATTAAACCCGTTATAGGATTGAAATTTGATAAATCCGTAAGACCCAAAGAATCTGCTACCGCTCTAGGGTTAAACCTTAAATTAGGCGGCACAAATGGTTCAAAAATACCCAAATCTTCAGGAATATACTCACCAACAGGAATACTATAACGATCCACATTACCACTGTAATCTGGCTGACTAACGTTCGTATTAACTGAATCTTGATCAAAAGAAAAAGTTTCACCCATGCTCAAAGGCAAATCCTGAAGAACATCATAAGCAGAAGGACTGCTCGGAACATTGGGACTGTCATCACCGCCCCCCAACGCCTCAGAAATCTCATACGCAGAAGGACTAGATACACTAGGAGGCCCATAATTAGGAAAACTCCTCTCCTCCTTCTCCTCTTCCTCCTCCTCATCCCTCCTCTTAGCCCCGGGGTAACTGTCGTACATGCTTCCACGTCCGCGCTCAAAGCCAACACCACCACCATTGGCAAAACCCTGAACAAACCTGTCTATGTTGCTATACATATCAACCCCTCAAGGAACCTAAAAACCTATCAATATTCGGCGTTACAGGACCACCTTCAGCAAATCTAGGCGCTCTAATCTTCATGCCCCTACGAGAAGGAGGAGGCAAAATAGGACCCGGACCCGGCTCAATAGGACCCGGAATTGGCAAATCAGGTCTAACCGGAGAAGGATCAGGACGATTAACGTCAGGAAGCGTTATCTTAGGATCACCCCCCTCTTCCTCAATCGGCTCGCAAACACCCGTGACAGGATTACGCTCATAACCCGGAGGACAATCATCATCATCGTCATCCAAAAACAAATCAACAGGACCGTCAGGACGTAAACGAATTAAATTACCAGAAGAATCATTCACACCAATTAAAGTCTTACCATCAGGACCATAAGCCAAAGAACCAGTCTTATAAGCCTCTAATGCCGCATTAACCCTATCAGGTGTAGCAGAACTTATATCTAAACCCAAAAGCTCTTCAGGTAACATCAAATCAGCAACAAAAAGACCCGCACGCTCTAAATAATCACCCAAACGAGGCTTAACAACATAATCACCTTCGTCATCCTTGGCAAAACGCATCATATCACGAATAAAACGAGCCTCAGACTCATTTGGAGACTTTCTGTACTGACCATAAATATCAGACAAATCAACATCAGGAACAGGTGTTGAAGTAACTACATCACCAACAACATCACCAGCACCAGCAAGCGTAGCACTGTAAGGATCATCCTTACCGCCAGTCGCAAAACCAAGAGGATCTAACATCGCCTCATCAACAGAAATATCAGGCAAACCCATGTCATCGTCAGTCAATGGCGGCGAGTAAATGTCATAATCCTGCGTACCACCCGCATCTATTAGCCTATTAAAATCAACCGTCTGACCCGGACCAACGCCACTGGGAGAAGCAATCTTCGTCGTAGAGCCAGTGAGAGCAAGTGGATCTGGAGCAGATAAATCAGACAATTCCAACCTACCAAGACCCGCTATGTTGTCCATACCAACCGAACCAACAGGCTGACCAGACTCGTAACGCTCACCATCCGCAATACCAGAAAACAGCTTCCCATCCTGCATCATAACCTCAGGCTCATTCGGATCTCTCAAATCATACCCAAACTCAGGAGGAGAATAAAAATCAACAACCTCCTCTATCCCACTCGTCGTATCCTCATATTTCACAGGAATTTCTTGAGGAAGCAAAGGCAAACCACTCAAATCAACTCTTTTTGAAGAAGTCGTTCCAGTCTCGTCCAAAGCCTTAGCCTCTTCAGGACGACTATCACCGCCATTACCGCCACTCTCATCACCGCCAAACGCAACCAAAGGCCGCAACGGATTCAACCCAACATAATCAAGCAGCGTTCTCATGCCATATTCCTCTGTTCGGGAACCATCCGTTCCGCTTACCACGATGCGCCATAGCACCCTTCAAAAAAGGATAATGAATCCAAAATTGCTTCCGCAACTCCCTACACATCCAAAAAACATCACGCCTCCCATAAGGCGCTATCATGTCAACAAAAACCAAAACATCACCAGAACGTCGAGAAAAAATCTCCTCACCACTATACTGACGTGTCTCAAACTCCTCATCAGTCATAAATGCCCACGTCACCAAACCAACACACTCGCCATCCCTATAAAATAACCTAATCTGATCACTCTTTATTGCAGGCAACAACCTCCACGATATCGTAGAACTAGGAAAACCACTATAAGGCGAAACTGTCGTCCACAAACCTATAGCATCAGCCAACATCAGTAACGTCCCAAACCACCAAACAACGGCTCTCGCAACATCACAGCACCACCACCCATCATCTGAACAGGAGCACTACCACCAAAACCACCAACAGATACCTGACGACCAACCATCGCATTCTGAGGCATCCCCAACTGAGGAACAGGAGGTGGCGCTAAAGCAGGAATCCCGCCCATAGACCCCTGCGGATACATCATCCCACCCTGACTCTCAGCCTTCCTTCGACGCATATAATCCCTAAAACCAGCACGACCACGCGCATTACCACCATAACCAACAACATTCTGCTGACCCTGAACCTGCTGAGAACCCGGCATAGGACCCATCGGCATCGGCGCAGGCTGACCCATCGGAGGTCCCATCCCACCACCCATAGGCGGTCCCAAAGGCATCTGTGGCTGCATCATTACAAAAAAACCTCCAATAACCTAAAACAACACTAACAATTTTTTAAAATTTAATCAATCTCCTCCAACACACCATTCTCAATCATACTCCGCGCCAACGCATCACGACTATGAAAACAATAATCCCCTCCATTCCACTCACACAACTCCATCGCTAAACGCCGCATAAACGCAACCTCACTATCATCACCAAACATATGACGACCCCGCAACACAGAAACAACCTCACCAGCACCTTGAGCATCAAACTCAAAATACTCACCATAATCCACACAATATCTAGGCAT
>Ga0255781_10002725_pt1 | contig 14007 bp, 13 predicted proteins | sample 101ome_21_FD_179979 | JGI IMG/M metagenome (GOLD analysis project Ga0255781, IMG submission 179979) | Coastal salt marsh microbial communities from the Groves Creek Marsh, Skidaway Island, Georgia - 101413BT metaG (version 2) | ecosystem: Environmental > Aquatic > Marine > Intertidal zone >...
CATCATAAGCTTTCAGCGTTCCTGATACACCACCTTTCGGAAAGCGGGATAGAATTTGATCCCAGGAAGAAATTTTATTAATCTCTTTTAACACAGCAACAAGTGATCTGGGAGTAATCATATTGTAGCGCGACACCCCAGAGCCATCCACCCAAATCAAGGGATCTGGAGTCCATCGGGACCATTTTTTTTGAAGGGTGTCGATTGCTTGCTCCGCTAATAAAACTCCGCTATTTTTCTTTGCTATCATAAGCAGTAGTGCCTCCGCAATTCCGTTGTCACTGTTTTGGAGTAAGCCTTTGTAGAGGGCTTCTTCAGCTTCGGTGTAAAGTGGGGTCCAAACCAGCGTATCATCAGCGGTACTCAAAGCAATCTCTTTCCCTGTAGCCTCTCCAAGGAGCTTTACAAAAAGGGAGTCTGAAGTGATCAAAGGGCGGTATAGGGTATCCCCTTCTTTCAATTTAAGAGGGTTGATTTTAAAACGATTGCTGTCCTTAGCACGCTGAGCCACTGGGGCCAAAGAGTCGCTATTTAAAATAAAATCAAAGCCCGAAGGAAGTGTTTTAATTTCATTATTCACCTTTGTAATCCCAACAGCATTGCCATAAATTGGGAAGGGACTCCGCTCGGAGGCATAGTAGTAAGAGTAATCATCCCAAGACCAGCCTGGGCCTTGAGGTTTGGGGCTAACTGAAGGAGTAACATATTCAAAATCAAAGTTTTGCTTAAAAAAAGCGGTAAGCTTAGGATCTGAATAATAGGGATGAAGTAACAGCGGATAGCCAGAGGATTTAAACTGAATTACTGAATCATTTTTCATTGAATAGAACAAACTGGGTAGGGAGTCAAAATTTTGAATGGCTCCAAGATAGGTAAGGAGCTTGGTGTTGGAGGCTGGGGTCATATATTTGGCCTCATTGATTGAAATAAGGGATTTTGAGGTCTCGAGTTCCGAGACACTTACCCCTACAAAAGCTTCTCTAAAAGCAGGGATTTTACCCAATTGCCTTTTGAGACGGCGCTCTAATAGCGTCTGCCCGTTACAAAAAGAAAAAGAAAGTAGTAAAAAGAATACATATTTTCCCATAAGAATAAAAGTAACAAGAGTTTTCTATTTAAATCCTCTGTTGAAAAAAATTGATCTCCTAAAAATGTGCGACTCAAGTTAAGAATAGCCTCTTCCTCTAAGGTTTTTATACCGTTAGGCTTTTTTTGTTTCTTTCTTCCTTTTAAGAAAAAAAAGGAAACCCTTTTTATTATTTCACCCCTTAGGCTAAGAAAAAGAAATTTTTAAAATTTCCTCTATCCACTTTATAAGCCCAGGGAAACTCCCACATAAAAATTGCGTCCCGGTGCGGGTTCATAATAGCGCCCTCCAAAAGCATTGAGTCGGATATTATCGTAATAGGTTGTATTTAAGAGGTTATTAATCCCCCCAAAAACTGCAACTTCCCCCCAGGGGAGTGTCAAAGATTTTTGCCCTTGCAAACGCAAGCGTTGAAAAGAAGCAATTTCGATAGTATTGGCCGTATTGGCAAAAAAAGCCCCCGTATGATCTCCTGAGAAGAGCCACTCCCATGACTGGGCGCTGCTGTACTGCAATTGTATAAAGCCTTGACTGCTGGGCAGACCTGGCAATATTTTTCCTGCATGGGTCGCTGACTCCTGAGCGGCAAACTGATAGCGTGCCTGTGTGAGGCTTGCTTGAAGTCCCCATTTATGCCATTGGTAGGCGGCTGCAATTTCTACTCCATAGCGTTCGGTAGTGCCCGCATTGCCGTAAAAGGAACGCCCAGGAAAAGCTTCTAATTCATAAGGCAAAATCTCATTGGTACTCTCAATATAGAAGGCTGTTAGTTCGAAAGAGCCTTTCGCATGCTGGCTTTTCCAGCCCCACTCATAATTAATAGCCTTCGCGGGCTCCAGTGTACTATTAAAGCCTGTTCCCCCTGTAGGATTTGCCGAAAGCTCAGACAAAGTGGGGGTCTCAAAGCTGGTAGAAAAATTGACAAAGATTCGCTGGCGGGGTGCTAGGGCATAGCTCAAGCCGATACTCGGATTGAGGACGGTATAGCGCTGGTCCTCAGCTATTGTATCAGCTCCAAGGCGCTGGTGGTCAAGGCGGAGCCCCGTACGCAAAAGTAGTTTTTCCCATTGGAGTTCATCTAAGAGCACCAGTCCTGCCGTCCCGAACTGCTCAAACTGTGAAAAAACCCGTTCTCCTTGGCGCCCTTGTAAATTGAGATAGCGGTCGCGTTGGTCAGCTTGGGCCTGGCTGTCTATGCCGAGTTGCCAGCGGTGTGTAAGTTGTGAACCCACTTCTTTAAATTTTAAGCGGGCGCCAAGACCGTAATAATTTCGGAATAAATCCACGATGCCCCCCTCTTCAAAAGGGAGCTTTCCATAAAAGTCCCGGATACTGTAAAAGCCATAGGTTTCAAAATTCCACTGGGCCCTCCATTTATAGTTCCAGCGTGCTCCTATTTTAAACTGGTTTATTTTTTCAAAAGTGTCGTACTCTAAATTTCTTTGGCGGGCTTGACGAAAGTCTGCTTCTGTCTCTGCTAAAGTGAGTCCTCCTGCATCTTCCGCTCTTGGACTGTGGGTATAATTTACCTGAATATTTAACTGGGACTTCGCATTGAATTGCTGTTTTATTTTGGCATTAAAAAGAGACTGCTCTAATCCGCTAAAAGTCCGAAAGCCCAGTGTTTGGGTTCTGCTAAAATGAAAGAGTCCTATTGTTTTGCCTTTATCAAAAGAGGCGCTTAGTTGGTGGTTCTGAAATCCATAGGCGCCTAAGGACGTTCGAACCCTCAGCGCTTCCCCTTGGAGGTCGTCGAGCGTATTGAGATACAGCACACCCCCTGCCGCATTGCCATAGAGACTGGCGGAGGGTCCTCTTAAAACCTCTACTGTACTTAAAAGTCCAAGGGGGAGGTTGTCTACTTGCCCTTGCCCATCAGGTGTGGTTTCTGGGATGCCATCTACAATAATTTTAACCCCACGAATGCCAAAAGCAGCTCGCGAACCAAAACCCCGAATCGAAAGTCTAAGGTCTTGGGCATAATTTGTTGCATTTAATGTAAATAATCCAGGTACTGCCCGTAAATACTCTTGTAAAGACAATTGCTGCTGAAAGCCCTGAAGCGGCACCCAATTGATGACACTCACCGAAGCAGGAAGTAAAAAGCGCGAAGTCTCTAGTTGGGGGGCTTGTAAAGTCACCTCCGCAAGAGTAATAGTCGTGGTTTGGCTTGTTTGCTGTGCATGGGTTAGGAAGTGTCCCGCCATGCAGAGACCCAGAAAGAGCGCCTTGAAAATAAGTTTAAATCTTGGAAATCCCTTAGTTGGCATTTTTTAAATTTGTGCTAAGATAAGGATTATGTACCTCTCCGAATTAGAAGAAATTATTGCCTATGTTGTCTGTATTGCCATTGTCATCGGATTTGGTGTGAGTACCTATATGGAGATTAAAACCACAGTACGCGAAGAAAAAGAGAAGTATAAGGAACAAAAAGAAAATGAAGAAAAAATTAAACTGCTCATTCATTATTTCAATGCCAAAAAAAAATTAATCGATACCGTGGCTGAACTAAAAAAGAACGACCAAAAAGAAAAAGACAACTAATTTTCACTACATTTGTACCTACAACAGTCGATAAAAATCCCTTATGAAAAAAGTTTTTCACAGCGCCGAAACGCGCGGCGAAGCAAATCACGGTTGGCTACACGCCAAGCATTCCTTTAGTTTTGCCAGTTATTTCAATCCCGATAGAATTCAGTTTGGTGCACTAAGGGTGCTTAATGATGACATCATTGCGCCTGGGAGGGGTTTTGGCACCCACCCCCATGACAATATGGAAATCATAACGATTCCCTTAGAAGGGGCCCTTGAACACAAAGACAGTATGGACAATACGGGAGTAATAGAGGCCTATGAAGTTCAAGTCATGAGTGCGGGAACGGGTGTCTACCACAGTGAATACAATAAAAATCAGGACCAGGCGGTTAATTTATTGCAGCTGTGGGTTTTTCCCCATACCCAAAATGTAAGTCCGCGTTACGACCAAAAAAATATTGCCGCTCTTAAGAAGCCCAATACTTTTTATCCCATCGTAACTCCAGATCCCAAAGGCCCAGCGCTCTGGATACATCAAGATGCCTGGTTTCACCTGGGTGAATTTGACCAGGAAACAACCCTGACCTATACGCTCCATAAGCCGGGAAATGGCGTCTATGCCTTTGTGATTGAAGGAGGTGGTCAAATAGCAGAGGAAACCCTCGAAAAGCGCGATGCTTTGGGCATATGGGAGACTGATTCTTTTTCTATCACCGCAAAAGAAGGGGCGCGCCTGCTTCTTTTGGAAGTACCAATGCACTACTAATGGATCCAAAAACACCCACAGCGCAGGCTTTACTCGAGCTGCTCGAATACAAACTCGCCCACGGACACTATAACGACAGTGTCCATAAAATTAAACTCATGACGGCCAGAGACGTCATTCAAAAAATACTTGAGACGGAATTTGATGCCTAAGGTCATGTGCGCTAAATTAACCTAGCTCAAGAAAAACAGCACTTCCTTTTTTTCGTTCTTCAAAATTGTAGGCATAAGCTAGTGGGTTTTTCTATCTTTATAGTCAGAGCTTTCGTTTATGGACTTACTCCCCAGCGCAGGATTTACACTCACTTCTTTACTGAGAGGACTTACGGGCATGCTGCTGTTGCTTTTTCTCGCTTATCTGCTCAGCACCAATCGGAAGGCGATACCATGGAAAACTGTAGGGCTGGGCCTACTCGCCCAATGCATTATAGCCGTGGGTGTTTTAAAAATCAATTGGGTAAAAAGTCTTTTTGAAGGACTCGGAGGCTTTTTTATTAAAGTGCTAGACTATACCGGTGAAGGAACAAAAATGCTACTCGGCGAATTTGGTGATGTGGATCAGTACGGTTTTATTTTTGTCTTTCAGGCCCTTCCTGTTATCATCTTTTTCTCAGCTTTGAGTTCGATTTTATTTTATTACGGCATTATTCAAAAAATTGTCCGTTTTTTGGCTTGGGGCTTAACAAAATTTCTAAAGATATCCGGCGCTGAGAGCCTTTCTGTTGCGGGAAATATTTTTATGGGTCAAACTGAAGCCCCACTGCTGATTAAGGCCTATTTAGAAAAAATGAACCGCTCAGAGCTCTTTTTAGTCATGGTGGGTGGGATGGCTACCGTTGCAGGGAGTGTATTAGGCGCCTATATCGGTTTTTTAGGGGGTAATGATCCCATTCAGCGGTTAGAGTTTGCCAAAAGCCTTCTTGCTGCCTCGGTCATGGCGGCTCCTGGGGCGGTAGTAATGGCAAAAATAATCTATCCCCAAACTGAGCCCATCGTAGCTGAACTCCATATTTCTCAAGAAAAAATCGGGGCAAATTTATTATCTGCCATCTCCAATGGAACCAGTGAAGGGGTAAAAATGGCGGTCAATGTTGGGGCGATGCTATTGGTTTTTATCGCTTTAATTGCCCTACTCAGTGGCATCCTGGAAAGTATAGGGGCCCTTCTGGGAATTAATCCTTGGATTGCTGAAAATACACTCTATAATGCCCTTTCTATCGAATTTCTTTTGGGTTATATCTTTGCCCCTTTGATGTGGCTACTCGGTATTGCCCAAGAAGATATGGCGCTGGTAGGGCAACTTCTCGGTATTAAGCTAGTGGCCAGTGAATTTGTGGGCTATACCCAATTAGTCAGCTTAAAAGACCCGACTCAAGCCCTGCACCTGAGCTATCAAAAATCAGTTACTATGGCGACCTATCTGCTTTGTGGCTTTGCCAATTTTGCTTCTATCGGAATACAAATTGGAGGCATCGGAATTATCGCCCCCAAAATCCGAACCGTCTTAACAGAGCTCGGTTTCAAAGCCATGATTGCTGGAACCTTAGTTTCGCTCATGTCAGCAACTATTGCAGGAATTATCTTGGGCTAGGTCAGATCAGAGTATATTGACTCTAATCTTTTTCCATGTTTTAATCAAGAAATAGCCAGAAACTAGGGCCAGCGTACTGATGGGAAGCGCGTATTGATAGTTGCCATAAATATAATAGCCCGTAGCAAACATTATGCTGTAAATCAAACTACAGCCCAACAGCATGGCGAGTATGCCCGAAGGGACCGTCCATCCTTGTTTTCCTTCTTCTAATTCGATTTGTTCGGCTTGAGCAGCTGCTATGACTTTTTTCCAGCCCGGTCCTCCAGGCTGTATTTTACGATAAAAGTCCCGCAGAACGCTGTCGCTTTCAGAAGGTGTTAAATAGGTCGTTAATAGCCATAAAGTGGTTGTAACGACGACTACAAAAGGAAATTCTGCCCAGGCGGGAAAAACACCCTCTGCACCGAATAAGGCTGCTTTTATTCCGAAAGAGGGAATGGCAAGTAAAAGGGAAATAATCCCCGAAGCCACCATGGCTGTAATTTCACTCCAGGCATTGATTCGCCACCAAAACCAGCGCAGTATAAAAATCAATCCTGTTCCTGCTCCGAAAACAAGTAATAAATTAAATAGCTGCATTGCATTTTGAAGGAGGAGGGCCAAAAGGGTGGATAAAACCATGAGTAAAACAGTAGAAAGTCGCCCTACTGCTACTAATCTTTTTTGAGAGGCTTCTGGATTAATTTGTCGCTTATAAAAATCATAGACGATATAAGAAGAGCCCCAATTGAGCTGGGTAGAAATTGTACTCATATAGGCAGAAATCAATGAAGCCAAAACCAAGCCCAGGAGTCCGGTGGGTAATTTGGTTAGCATAGCGGGATAAGCCAAGTCATTGCCCAGCTTGTCCGCGGTTATATTAGGAAAAGCCGCCTGTATACTTTCTAAATCTGGAAAGACAACCAGAGAGGCCAAAGCCACTAAAATCCAGGGCCAAGGGCGTAAGGCATAGTGCATAATATTAAAGAAAAAAGTAGCGCCTATGGCGTGGTTTTCGTCTTTTGCTGCCAGCATACGCTGGGCAATATAGCCGCCGCCGCCTGGTTCTGCACCAGGATACCAAGAACTCCACCATTGAACGGCCAAAGGAATAATAAGCAGTGTAATGAGCGCTTCACGATTGTCAAAATCAGGAAGTATCGCAATTTTATCTATGACATTTTCATGGGTCAAAAGAGCTTGAACCCCTCCTACCTCGGGTAAATTGACCAAATAATAGGCCGCACCTATGGCTCCTGCCATGGCAACAAAAAATAAGATAAGATCAGTATAAACAACGCCTTTAAAACCCCCAATAGCACTAAAAGTAACGGTTACTAAGCCCGCGCTTATGACGGTTTGCCAGGGCTCTAAGCCCAACATAATTCCGCCTATTTTAATCGCGGCTAGGGTTACCGCAGACATCGTGATTACATTAAAAATAATCCCCAGATAAAGCGCGCGAAATTTACGTAAAAAACTGGCCGGCTTGCCACCATAGCGTAATTCATAAAATTCAAGGTCTGTATTGACATTGGACTTCCGCCAAAGCTTGGCATAGACGAAAACCGTGAGTAGTCCAGTAATTAAAAAGGCCCACCACACCCAATTACCAGAAACACCATTGGTACGCACAATATCTGTAACTAGATTAGGGGTATCTGTGGAAAAAGTAGTGGCTACCATAGAAAGGCCCAATAACCACCAGGGCATACTCCGCCCCGAAAGAAAAAAAGCATTGGCACTCTCCCCAGAGGATTTAGAAACATAAATTCCAATCCCTAGGGAAATCGCAAAAAACATAAAAATGATAAGCCAGTCAAGCAGCTCGAGTTCCATAAGTTTAACTATTTGGTTCTCCTAAAGATAGAGAAAAAAGTATTTTGACCTTAAATAGTTGTTAAATCCCTTGAGAATATGCTGATTTCGACCTAGGTTTGTAGTATTCGTGTAGGTAAATGGGCTATGAAAAAATGGTTTTTATATACAGTTTCTCTCCTTTTTTTTGGATTTCACCCGCTTTTGGGTCAGGACACTAGCGAGTCAAAAAAAACAATAAAGTTGCAATATCCCAAGCCTGAAAAAGAGCGCCCCAGCTTATTGACTCCTAAAAAACAAAAACAATTCCTCTCAGAAGATTTTTTTAATCCCAAAATAGAATTTAAAGATCCTAAAAGAGATTTAAATAATCCCCCTGCTCCCTTTGGACCGGAAGAGCAATTTCTCGATCCAGGACAGCAGTATTTGAGTCGTTTAAACCGAAAACCTGAAAAAGAAAAAAATCCGAATCAGTTTAAGGTAGACCAATATTTGGGTGATTTTAGAAATAATGGCAAATATGTTCAAATTGCGGTACGCGATCACGAATCCCCTGATGGTGATCTGATTCGTATAATGCTCAATGATCAGGAGGTAGTGCCACAAGTCCTCCTCCAAGAGCGCTTTAAAAGCATCTCTATAGATTTGGTCCCTGGCTTTAATAAAATCGACTTTGTTGCCTTAAATCAAGGAGAATCAGGTCCCAATACCGCTGAAGTTCGTGTATTTGATGACCAGGGCAAACTGGTGGGCGCCAACCGCTGGAATCTCGCCACTGGAGTAAAAGCGACCTATATAATTGTAAAAGAGTAAAGTCTAGCCTTCATAAATCTCCTGCATTGCCTTTACAAAAAGAGCGACTTCTTCCTGGGTCCCCGTACTAATTCGGCACCAATCATAAAAAGGAGGGAAAGGACGTCCAATGCGAATTCCTTTTTTCAAAAACTGAGGGCCTAATTCACGAATGTCTTTTTGGGCATGGAAAAAAACAAAATTGGTATGGGAGGGCACATACGCTAATTTTAAATGGTCCAATAGGGTATAAATTTGTTGTTTGGCTAGTTTATTTTGTTCAAGAGAGAAGCGGTAAAAGGCTTCATCTTTAAGTGCCTCTTTAGCGCCTTCTATGGCTAGAACATTACTCATGGCAACCAGGTTGGCCCTAATTTGCTGAGCGAGCTCTGGTTTGGCAATCAGATAGCCAATGCGCATGCCCGCCATTCCATACACTTTTGAAAAAGTCTTGGAGACAATTACATTTTCCCCCCGCTTGACTGCCTCAACCAGGCTGGGATAATTCGGGGTTTCAATAAAGTCATAATAGGCTTCATCCGAGAAAATAATTGTTTTTTTACTTGCCGTCGCACAAAAATCAAGAAGCTTGTCGGCAGGGACTAAGGTGCCTGTCGGATTATTCGGATTGCATAGAAATACCAATTTTGTTTTCGAAGAGATTTGTTTTTCTATGGCTTCTAAATCATAGCCTTTATCTGCTCCCACTGGGACCCAATTAACGGTAGCGCCCCATTGTTTCGCATAGTCCATCATCGCCAAAAAGGTGGGCTGTCCAGAGATGATTTCTCCTCCATTGGCAGCAAAAGTAATTCCTGTGACTCTAAGTCCCTCGGTAGAGCCCCCTGTAATGAGAATAGACTCGGGCGATACCCCGTGCTTCTGGGCTAAAATCGCGGCTAGTTCATCCGAATATGCATAGGGATAGCGGCAGGCATGGGCAAATGACTGTTGGACCCGTTCGCGAACACGGGCTGAGGGACCATAGGGGTTTTCATTAGAGCTCAAGCGGATAATGGGTTCTAAAGGTCTTGGATTAAATTTCTTTTTTTCTTGGGCTGTAAGCAGTTGTGTTGGGGTTAGCAATAGTCCTCCTACTCCTACTGAGGCCTTTAGCCAGTCTCTTCTTGAAAACATAATAAAGGGTTTTAAACAAAGTTTATTTTTTTTTGAATCAAAACAAAATTTAATTTTTTACTTTACTGCTATGAGTAAGGCAATCGCGCTTTTAGAAAATCTACTTCAAGTCTTAATTAGTCCTTTGGAGTGGCTCATGCTGCTCAGTATCGTCGGGGGTGGGCTTTACCTTCTTATTCATAGCAGAGGAGTCCCTTTAAGAAGACTAAAACCCGCTTTTCAGCTCCTTTTCTCAAAAGAACAGGCCCCCGGAATTTCACGCTTCCAAGCCCTCTCAGCGGTATTGGCTGCTACAGTAGGCTTGGGGAATATTTCGGGTGTGGCTATTGCCATACACATGGGGGGTCCGGGCGTTTTGGTCTGGATGTGGCTCACTGCCCTGCTGGGAATGGTGATCAAATTTTATTCTTGTTCTTTGGCGGTTCAGCTCCGCGAAACAACACAGGAAGGCGGGCCTCTAGGGGGTCCTATGTATTATATGAAACTGGGTCTCGGCAAATGGGGGAAACCGCTGGGAATCTGGTTTGCTGTAGCGGGCCTTTTTGGCGTACTCCCCGCCTTTACCGCCAATCAGTTGACCCAAACTTTTATAGATGTAGTGCAACCCGATACCCTCCTTTCTTTGGGGGTTTTTCAATGGAAATTGATTTTAGGGGTGCTTTTATCTGTTGCCAGTGCCCTCGTTATTTTTGGAGGCCTTCAATCTATTGTAAAAGTGACTTCTAATCTTGTACCCCTTATGGTGGGACTCTATTTTTTTATGGGCCTTTTTATCTTACTCTCCAATAGTGCCGCTGTACTTCCTACGCTGCAACTCATTCTAGGTGAGGCTTTTAATTTAGAAACGGCTGTTACTGGAGGCTTCTGGGGGCTGGTCCTTTTGGGGGTTCGCAGGGCGGTATTTTCGAATGAGAGTGGAGTGGGCAATGCCCCAATGTACCATGGCCAATCACAAACGAAGCGCGGAACAGATGAAGGCCTTGTCGCCATGCTGGGTCCTTTACTGGATACTGTATTAGTCTGTACAATTACAGGGTTCATTGTCATTATAAGCGGGGCCTATAAAAGCCCCGAATTAAATGGTATTGTGCTTACCTTAGAAGCCTTTCGCCTTTTATTTTTTGGATGGGGCGATCAGCTTTTACTCCTTATGGTCTTCGTCTTTGGAATCTCTACCCTCTTTACCTACTCTTATTATGGGGTTAAGTGTTTTGGCTTTCTCACTTCAAAAAAATGGGGGCATTACTATAATTACTTCTATATAGGAAGTATTATTTTTTCTGCCCTAGTCACTGTAGAAGTCGTCATTGGAATTATCGACCTCTCCTTTGCCCTAATGTGTATCCCCAATATGATTGCATTGCTTTTGCTGTCTCCTCATGTAAAAAAAGAGATGCAACTCCGCAAATGGCTCAGATAAAACCTTCCCTTCGGCTAGTCTAAAGAAGGGGGGCCTGGTGGAATTCTCGGTGTATAGGGTTTTTCACTTTTATTTTTTTGGTAGTCTGCTTTTACCGCTTCAACAAGCTTTGGGTTTTTATACAGATCTGCCATCGTCATTGATAAGGCTTTTGCTGCATAAATCATCCCCTTATGGCCAATAGACATGCCCGTACAGGCGACTACCGCCCAAGAATGCCAAGGTCCTCCATCTGAGGCTACCGTGGCTGACATCCTAATTGTAGGCACTACTTGGCTGACATCCCCTACGTCTGTAGAACCGCCTTGTGCAGGGAGTGTTTCTTGAAGTGGGGTCACTTTTCCATTAATTCCAATTTGTGGTTTTCCCGCTTCTTTTAAAATGGTATTGGCATAGGCCGTTTCTTCCTCGGTATAACTAATCTCGCCGAGCGCCTCAAGATTTTTTTGCATGATTTCTGCTCCTGTACGATTCACAAGGATTTCATAAATACCAGAAATCAATTTGAATTCATAGCGCGTCCCTGTCATCAGGGCTGCGCCCTTTGCGATGTCTTGTGCGCGCTCATACATGACGTCAACTTGCTCTACACTGTTTTCTCTAAGTCGCGTCCAAATTTTGGCATAATCTGGAACGACATTTACCACATCTCCAGCCTTCTCTATTTGATAGTGAATTCGTGAAGTAGGTAAAATGTGTTCTCGGTAATAATTGAGTCCTGTGGTGTACAGCTCCATGGCGTCTACGGCGCTTTTCCCATTCCAGGGGTCCGCCGAGGCGTGTGAGGTGTCTCCATAAAACATGACCCGAAAATCGACTAGTGCTTTACTCGTTTCTGTTCCTGAAATAATATTGTCTCCTGGGTGCCAATCCATGCAGACATCCAATTGATCAAAAACGCCTGCTCGGGCCATCCATACTTTTGCGAAAATGGTTTCCTCCGCTGGAGTTCCATAAAAAATAACGGTGCCTTCTAAAGTTCCGTTTTCTATTTGTTCTTTAATAGCCACTGCTGCTGCTAAACTGGCTGTTCCAAATAAATTGTGCCCACAGCCATGCCCTGCAGCGCCTGGGATGCGCGCCTCTTTGGTTGGCTTTCGTTTTTGAGAAATTCCCGCATTGGCATCAAATTCACCTAAAATTCCAATTACTGGTTTTCCAGTACCATATTTAGCCATAAATGCCGTGGCTATACCCGCTACATTTTCAGTAACCTCAAAACCCTGGGCGCGGGCATAGTCTTTTAAAATTTGAGAAGACTCATATTCTTCTAACGAGGTTTCTGCTGCCTCCCAAATGGCGTCACTTATTTGCGTGAGCGCTTCTTTTTTTTCATCAATTGAATTCTGAAGTGTTTTTTTGATTGTTTTTAGATTTTGCCCTTGGACAGGTAAGAGCATCCCAAAGGCTATTAAGCCGTATATTAATTTTTTCATATCTCTTGTTTTTTAAGATTCCTAATTTAGTTTTTATTTCTAAGCATTACAAAAAGCCCTCCGAGCAAAAAAATTAGGCCGCCGAGCAAATAGGGCCAGTCAATAAAAGACAGTTTGGTATACATAATTCCTGTTATGGTAAATCCTAGTAATGAAAGCGAAAAAAATACAACTGTCAAAAGCCATTTTGGAATCATCTGAAAGAAATAAAATTGTGAGATTCTAAAGTTATGTATTTTTGAATATGATACGTATCTATAGCCTGGGTTTTTTTATTCTGATTGCCGCGCTAGTCGCAAATTTCTTTGCTTCAAAATTGCAGTTAAAAACGTGGTATGACTTGGTCTATGGTCTACTTCGCTCTGGCCGCTATTGGGAAGTATTAAAAATCGAAGACCTCCTTTGGCTCTTTATTCTCTACCCCCTCTTTTTAGGCTTTGGGGCCGTCCTTGGAAATTTTATTTACTCAAAACTTTTTTCTTCATGACAAGTACTGTAATCTATAAAGGTGCTTTGCGCACAGAAGCCACACATCTGGCCTCCTCTACCACACTCCTTACTGATGCCCCTGTAGACAATCAGGGAAAAGGAGAAACTTTTTCTCCTACAGACCTTGTTGCCAGTGCACTCGCTTCCTGTATGCTGACGATTATGGGAATTAAAGCAGACGCTTTAGGGGTCGATATCACGGAAACAAAGGTTACTGTGCTCAAACAAATGGCTGCAGACCCGCGGCGGATTGCTGCCCTTAGCATTGACCTTTATCTACCCCGCTCTTTTGAAGACAAAACAAAGCGGCTCCTAGAACGGGCGGCATTACATTGTCCCGTTGCAAAATCTTTAGCTCCCAAACTCAAACAGGACGTTCGTTTTCATTGGCCTGACTAGGGGCCTTTCTCGCTAAAAGTAAAAGACTATAAGCCAAGACCCCTAGGGGACCTAGCATAAAGGTGAGTAGGAGTGGCAAAAGAATCCATAGATGTGGAATCTTTCTTTTACTGCTGTGTTTAATAATCCAGACTCCCACCCAAAAGTCGAAGGCCAAATAATGTAACCAGCCTGCTGCGGCAGAGGCAGGAGTGGCCTTTTTAAATAAATGAACGATCCCTTCAAGTGAACTAAAATCTGCCTCTAACAGTCCGCCCGAAAGTAAAATAAAATAAAGATAAAAAGTGCTTAAAATGAGGGGAATCCAAGGATAAGACATCAAATGCTGTGCTATTTTTTTCTTTGGGAAAAAAAACAAGAGACTCCATGCTAGTAAAATTAAGCCGTTACAAAAATTAAAAAGAAGCGTTGTCATAAATTCTCCAAGAAAAACCTCTAAGCAAAATAGTCTTTTTATTTTAGTCTGATGTTACTCTTTAAAGATATTAATGGCCGCCCTGTCGATCCTGTTTCTCGGACACTTGAGGTAATTAAAAATTATCCTTATGCTGAAATC
>Ga0255781_10002733_pt1 | contig 13990 bp, 17 predicted proteins | sample 101ome_21_FD_179979 | JGI IMG/M metagenome (GOLD analysis project Ga0255781, IMG submission 179979) | Coastal salt marsh microbial communities from the Groves Creek Marsh, Skidaway Island, Georgia - 101413BT metaG (version 2) | ecosystem: Environmental > Aquatic > Marine > Intertidal zone >...
TCTTCACCTATCCATACTTCAATAACTTTGGCAACTTCGTTGCCTACATTGTATGCTTTGTGCCAGGTATTGACTGGTATATCAATACTATTGCCTTTCACATACGTCTTTGAGATTGTGTCACCATTCTCAAATTCCATTTGTATTCTAATTATACCTTCAACGATATGCCAATGTTCTGATCTGTGAAGATGTTTTTGATCACTTAATGACTGATGAGGATGAAAGGCAAGTTGTTTTGTTTTCCAACCGTTGCCCTCATCTAAGACCGTATATTCACCCCAAGCACGTTTTGTAGTAGGTTGGCTCCATTCTTTCAGTATCCAACTTGAAGAGTTTTTCTTATTCTCGCCACCTACCCCAAAGACAAAGGAAACATCTTCATATACCATCTCCGGTATATTATATTTTGTTCTATCTCCACCATTGGCAAAAATAATTTCTGTGTTTCTAGGAAAAGTTTTTCTGATATGCTCTATTGCTTGTATTGCTGAATCGTCGTCATCGTTAAAAGCAAAAGCATTACCGACACACTTGATATTTTCTACGATTGATTTTCTTTCATCAAAAGGCATAAATGCTTTGCCTTTTTTACGTTTTAACCAATCATCACTGTTTACTCCAACACAAAGAATGTCACCAAGTTCTTTGGCTGCTTTGAAATATTCAATGTGACCGGAATGCAGTGGATCGAACCCACCTGTAACAAGAACAACTTTCATAATAAATCCTAACCCTTAAAAATGTATTATATCACTTTTTTTCAAGTTCGTTAATTCTTTTGTTTAAATCTTTTACTGTTTCAATAAGAAGACCTATGATAGCAGAATAGTTAACTGTTTTCGAATCTGTACCAGAGACAACATCCGGTAAAACTTTCTCTATCTCTTGAGCAATAACACCCATACTCTTTTTGCCGGTTTGTACCCAATCAAAAGTAACCCCACGAATTGCTTCGATCTTTTCAATAGAATTTTCGATGGTCTCTACATTTGTCTTGAATTTTTCATCTGACAGAGAGTTAAAGTCAGTTGCATTCAATTGACCAGTAAAAGGATTGAAATATAGCTTTGTAGAGGTTATGGTGAGGGTGTCTTCAGATCCTGAAGTTTGATCGGTAAATGTTAGATAGCGGGTTGCATTCGTGTCACTATCATCTAAGATATCGACGCCACCCCCACCTCCAACTCCTGCAAGAGAATTGTTAATTTGAGTCTGAACGTTATCGGAATCAGAAAATACCTTAATAGCATTTGAAGAGTTTTTATAATATAACTTACCATCTGCATAGTTAATGGCAAGTTCACCATAGTCTAGATCTGTACCCAGAGGTACTTTTCCAGTCACAGAAGACTTCTTAAGTTTAATATCAGCCATTTTTTATCCTAAAAAGGTTAACGGGGTATTAAAAAATACCCCTTTATAATTTAGTATGTACCGCCGTCAATTACTGCAAGAGTAACTGCACCTGCTGTAACCGTAAACTCTGTAGCATCAAAACTTGCAACACCCAAGTTGGCTGAAGTAGCAACTTCAGCTGCAACGGTAAGTGTATTCGCACCATCGTTATATGTAAGATCAATACCTTCACCTGCTAAGAAGAAGTTTGTGACAAGATGATCTTCCAGCGCTTCTGTTAAGTTTTCACCGGCAAATTTAAGAGCAGTGAGAGAGGAAAGATCAAGATCTTTGTTCATGTTCCATGCATCGGTACTGCCGTTATATGTAAACGTTGCAGGAACAGTTGGACCATTAATTGTAAGTCCAGCACCATCTGCCTCGCCAGCAGTTGCAGCGGAATCAGCAAGTACAATGTTTTTATCGTTGATCGAAACTGTAGTTGAATTAACTGTGGTAGTTGTACCGTTAACAGTTAGGTCACCGCGGATAATAACTTCACCGCCGTCAGAATCAATTGGATTTGGATCGATATAAAGAACGCCAGTAGATGATGCGACAGTGTTATCCAAGATTCTGATATTGTCAATATCAATCTGCGTAAGTCCAGCAAGAACTGTAGAAGTTCCACCTAGTGAGATAGCAGTAGAACCTATTGTGACACTAGAGTTAGCGAGCTTAGCGTTTGTAATACCGCCGTCTTTTACTCGAACTGCACCTGTACCGTTCGTTGCAGAAAGTTCGATTGTAGAATTATCAACAGTAACTTCAATCTCATCTGCGTTAGCTGTAATACCATCACCGCCAACAACGTTAATTGTTCTTGATGTAGAGATATCACCACCGCCGGTAAGACCAGCACCTGCAGTAATCGATACGCTCGTGTGCGCGACGTGCTCGTCCGCGACGAAGCCAGATAGGTTATCGTGTACAATCTCAGCATCATTTGTACTGATCGTATCAGCAGCGACTGTGATACCAGTACCTTCACCGACGTTAATGGTTCTTGATGTAGTGATATCACCGCCACCAGTAAGACCGTTACCAGCTGTAATTGAAACACTAGAGTGGTTGATGTGTTCGTTAGCTACGAATCCATTTGTATTGTCGTGAACGATAACTTTACTGTAAAGAGAAGCAAGCTCTGCTGAGTCAATCTGTACATCGTCTGCATTTACGCTAATACCAGTACCAGCACCTACTGCAAAGGATCTTGATGTGGAAATATCACCGCCACCAGTAAGACCGTTACCAGCGGTTAATGTTACACCAGAGTGAGCAACGTGCTCATCTGCAACAAACCCTGAAAGATTATCATGAACGATCTCTGCATCGTTTGTACTGATTGTGTCTGCAGCAACTGTAATACCAGTACCTTCACCGACGTTAATGGTTCTTGATGTAGTGATATCACCGCCACCAGTAAGACCGTTACCAGCAGTAATCGAGACCCCGCTGTGATCGATATGCTCGTTAGCGACGAATCCTGAAAGATTATCATGAACGATTTCAGTATCAACAGTTGAAATTGTAAACTCTCTACCGGATGCAGAAGTTACGATACCAGTTCCACCAACAACGCTAAGTGATGAGTCTAGTAGTGATACTGTGCCAGTTCCAGTCTCTCCTGCAATACTGAGAGATGAAGATACTGATGCAGTTCCTGCTGCAGTCAAACGACCTTGTTGATCTACTGTAAACGTCGGAATGGCTGTAGATGAACCGTATGATCCCGGTGTTACAGCAGTATTATCTAGATTAAACGTTACGGTATTATTTGTAACTGCAGAGGTAAGAGCTGTACCACCTGCAAATGTTACATCAGAGTCAGCAACGTTAATAGTATCAGTACCAGTATCACCGGCAATGGAAAGCGCTCCACCGCCAACTTGTAGATCAACATACGCCTTTGTCGCTGCATCTTGTGCTGCAGTCGGATCTGTGACATTAATAATCTTACTGTTCTCTGCGGAGATATTACCGCTACCATTTGGACTGAGAAGTAGGTTACCATTCGTATTAGTTGTACTGATGGTATTACCATTAAGGTCTAGATTATCAACTTTAAAGTTATCAACCTTGCTATTTGCATCTACTAACAGTGCGCTTGAAGCAGTAAGTGTTCCCGGTGTATGATCGAGTAGATTGGCAAAGTATTCACCGCCGATAGTAACTACCGATGTAGCTACACCGTTGCCATCATCACCTTTACCGAAGAAGAGTCGATCTCCAGAGTTTGCCGATGTACCTGCACCATAGGAATAAGCTACCTCACCCGTAGCCAAAGAGCTCGGTGCGGATGTACCCGTCGACCTTTTTAATCTAATTGTTGCGGCCATTAGTAGCTGCCTCCATTAAGTGTTTGTTTTTGTAATTCTATTTCTGCGTCCCATTCCTTAGTCGCATCATTATAAACTAATAAAGATCCATCCTGTAGATTCGAAACGTTAACCCCTCCAAGGGAATTCAGTGTAAATGCACCGGATGTTACTCTCTTAACTGGGGTACCAACCTTTACTTCTTTAACCAGTGTATTTGAACCAGCAACTGCTACCTTTTTAGTAACTGTACCTGACGTGCCAACCTTAATTGCCATCTCTTCCCTATCGTGTCGCTGATGGTTTTACGTGAATGTTTCCTTCGAGAACCCTTTCAATGATAGTATTCGAATCACTATCAATAAAAGATATTTCTACATCATATACATATTTCCCTGCTTTGATCGCATCCGTCTCAGTGTTTGTAAGAGATAGGACCAATATACCATCAGTAGCAGGACTCGATATAATAGAGTTAAAAGTATAGGTCTGATCAGAATCACTGTTGTAAGTTTTCTTCATCTTAGATTCAACGGAGTGATTTGATAGATCCTTGGTGCTCCCATCAGGATTTGTCAAGTGAATTTCTATAGCAACATCAGAACCCTGATCAATCCCCAATTCTTCAAACTGAGCCATTTTTCTACCTCTTAATCTATGTCTTAATGTTATTTATAATCTTTTAGTAAACGGCATTCGAAAAAAATTCGTGGCTCTCTACTAGGAAAAATTCGAAAAAAATGAAAAAAAGGGGGTTTACATTCCTGTAATAACGATTATATTACTACTATCAACAAAGGAGAACATTGTTATGATGACGAAAGAAAACCGTACTGATTCCTACCTTGGAACCGTTAACCTGTCTGATCCGTATGATATGACGATGGTTAAAAATATGCGTAAGATAGTGTCGGAGGCGAATCAGAAGCTTCGTGAATCGAACAAACGTACTATGTACGTGAAGCTTCAAGGACGTGGTCATCGCATGGGTAACCGACGTTACCATCAGGCTTTGCCCTTGAAATATGCCACTTCGGCTGATGTTTATCTCTACACTCGATAAAAAAATCAAACCCGGGGGTTTACGAACCTTCGGGTTTTTTGTATTTTGGAAATATCATAAATACAACTTGAAACAAGGAGACTATAAAATGCCTACTTATGGAGCTATGAGCCGAACGGAATGGATGAAGCCCAACTCAAAGACGGGTGAGCCACGACTCAGGATCCTTTTGGATACAATTATGAATGGAGAGCCAGTAACTGGTGTTACTGGTCAAGATATCTTCCTGAAGAACACCCCAAGCAATCTTCAGGAGGTAAAAGATTTCTCAGAAGTGAAAGCCAAAAATATGATACTGGAACAGACAAACGGTCAGTACATCGAATCGAACAAGATTGGCAAATCTCCACTCTTCGGCGGAGCCGGAGCTGGTGGTGGTGCAACTGGCGCCACGGCAAACGCTGAAAGCCTTCAGTGTCTCTACATCTCAGCTATGTTAAAGGAGGGAACTGATAAGCCATTCTCTCACTTTACGCCTGCACTCCTCAAAAAGTATTTAAGAGGAACCGATACAGGCGATATCAACTATGAAAGCTACATCCAAGCTGCAGACCCTTGGTGGTATTCAGGTTACGTCACTGCAAAGTACTTAATCGAAAAAGGATACGTGAACCAGAAACATATCCTTCACCGTGGTTCACGAACGATGAACACAATCTATGCAGCAAAGACTATTGCTTTAAAAGCCGAGGGGAAACCTTCTATGCAAAATGATAAATGGAACCCCGGTGATATTTGGGCCGTTGAGCGAGGCTTGAACGTATCGAATGTTCTTGACGCAAGCAGCCTTCAAAACTTGAACTATACCATTCTCGAGAACTTTAAAGCCCGAAAGATCGTTGGTATCTCTCTTAAACAGATCTCTTCACTCAATGCTAAAGCAAAGGGTACTGATATCAACCTGGTTGCAGAGAAAGCACCAAGTCACACCTTCGAGAAAGTTCTTCTTGCTACCGATTCTCGCCGGGAAGACTTTTGGTCTTCTAAGAATGGCATGATATACTTCAGTAACGAATACAAAGCTGATATCCGTCCTTCTAGCGCATTCTCTACAGTGGGAATGGAAGCACAGGGCAAAGGCGCAAGAGCTGGGCGAGTAAGCTACGGCCAGATTCAGTACTCATCCAAAAACCATCTGAATCACGTCTTGAAAGAAAATTCTTACTATACCATGAAAGCAAGGGAGATGGAAAAGAATCTAGAAGGTCGCGAAGTACAGGCTTTCTGGAAGAAAGTCTCTGCTGTAGATCCTAAGCTCGATTTGGATAAATGGATCGACGGATTGAAAAATTCATCGGCGGACAAAATTCACGCTATGCTGGTTGTAACGGATATAGCATACGGATTAACAAAGGCACGTAAGGCACAAAGGGATGCTTTCATTACAGAGGTAATGAACATCGCTATGGCAAAGGATGCATCATCCTCGGCTTACGTCAAAGTAGAAAAGGCGTAACATGACACAGTATAGTAAAAAGAGAAATTCTTTTTTAACCAACAATGATGATTTATATGAAGTAGTTCTACTCGGGGACCAAGACGGTAATATCATCAACACTCACGGTCCATCCGGAAATATTCCAATTGCAGATGGACGGGTAGATGGCTACTCAGTTCGAAACATTTTTGGAACAACTGGCGCTACGACAAATATCGTAACTACCGAATTCAGAACACCTTGGGAAAGAGCAAGCAACTATGAATTTCCGGCAGCTGCAGCTCAAATGAGTTTGGTAAGCACTAGTACTTCTGATACAGCTGTTACTATTTTAATCTTAGGATTGGATGCAGACTACAATCCGATTAGTGAGGTTCAAACATTAACTGGTACGACTCCTATCACAACAACGAATAGCTATTTACGTATTAATGATATGGTGTGTACCGTTGGTAATGCTGTTGGAACGATTACACTCAGTGTCGGTGCTAATGTTTACTCGCAGATTGATCCCGGTGAAGGTAAAGATCAAAAGGCTGTATATACTGTACCAGGTGGATATTCCTTCTTTCTAACACGCATCGATGCTTTCTGTACCGATGCAAACGGTGGTAAAGCTGCAAGATTTAGAAACTTTCTTCAGTCTCCAAACGGTAGACAACTTAGAGTTGCTGATACGACTTTCTTTAATAATATGTCAATCATGAGACAGGCACCTTTTAAATACGATGAAAAGACTGATATCTTAATGCAATTACGTTCTCTATCTGGCTCAGTATTCGGATCTGTATTTGCAGAAGGCATTTTGGTAAGACAATAAAAATAATTTAGGGGGTTTACTTCTGTGAAAAAGGGTGTATAATATTATTACACCACTTAGGACAGGATAGAATACCCCAGAGGAGTAAAAGAATGGCTTGGATTCCAGTACCAGGTACAACTCAATGGGAATATGATAATGACCCACCCGATCCAGGTGTGGGCAGTCCTCTCCGCTCATTGTGGTTGCAACAGACGAATGGTGTACGTACATATGAACCAACTGGTCATCAGGTATATACACGAGTAAGAAGAGTCGGTGAAACATCCGACGCAGGTGAACTAAGTAAATCATTCTGGGATTCGAGGGTATAATGGAAAACTTTTCTTCTTATATTAAAGAGAGTAAGAACACTCATATGACGCATATCGAGGATCGTGTGCTATATGGGGGAGTAAATGGTACAAGACAGGCAATCTTTGCCTTACGTGACCTGAGAGATATGCTTGGTGGATTACATGATGGATCCGTTAGTGTAAAGTGGGACGGTGCACCTGCGATCTTTGCTGGTACAGATCCGAATGACGGGCAGTTCTTTGTAGCAAAGAAAGGTATCTTTAATAAGAATCCGAAGGTGTATAAGACGAATGCAGATGTTGATGCTGATACCTCTGGTGATCTTGCAGATAAATTGAAATTGGCTCTCAAGCATCTTCCTGAACTTGGAATCAAAGGTATTGTTCAGGGTGACTTCCTTTTTGGCCCTGGTGACATTAAAAGGAAAAATATCAAGGGTCAAAGCTATATTACCTTTCATCCGAATACGATTGTCTATGCTATTCCAAGTGACTCTGATGCGGCGAAGCAGATAAAAGCCGCAAAGATTGGAATCGTTTGGCATACTACTTATACATTCAGTGGAACGAGCAAGGACTTCTCGACACTCAAGGCCAGTTATGGTGTAGACGTATCTCGTATGAAGAAATCAAACAATGTTTGGTCACAGGATGCTATGCTCCGCGATCTTACAAGATACACTATGTCCAAAAAGGATACCGAAGAGGTAAATGAATATCTTTCACAAGCAGGAAAGATCTTTAATCAGATTGCTGGTAACGCTCTTCGTACACTTGAATCAAATCAAGAACTTGCAAGACTGATCGAAACATACAACAACAGCTTTGTTCGTCAAGGTCAGGTTATTACGAACACGCAGGCTCACGTGAATGGACTGATCAACTGGATTAAAGCCCGCTATCAAAAAGAGATAGATAAGCGTAGTACCGAGAAAGGTAAATCAGCACAGATAAAAAAGCGTGATGAGATCTTGAAATTCTTTTCACCAGGTAACAAGAAAAGTTTAAAAAATATATTCGATTTGCAAAAAGTTATTGTTCTTGCAAAATTAAAACTTATAAATACTTTAAATAGATTGAACAATGTTGATACATTTGTTAAGACTAAAGATGGTTACAAGGTCACAGGACACGAAGGCTTTGTAGCTATTGATAGGCTTGGTGGTGATGCGGTAAAGATTGTTGACAGAATGGAATTTTCATACAACAACTTTTCGCGTGATATACTTAAGGGATGGGATAAACCAGGAAGAAACTAAAATGGACAATAAAAAAGAATACTTTGGAAAAGTTCACCCTGCTCTGAAAAAAGAACTTGGTGCCCACGGCGATCATGCTACAGGTATGGCAGGATCTGATAAAGGTGTTGCAGTTTCTTTTAATAGACCTAAAGACGTTAATGCTTTAAGAAAGCAAATGGCGCAGCATGGCTACAAAAATGTTACTCAGATGCATGATACCACTGGTAAACACAAACATGTTTATCATTTCCAGGAATCAAATGAGAATCCAGTTGATTCGTATATGGACAATAAAAAAGTATCCTTTAAAAATTTTGTAACCGGCTACGAAGAAGGTCGGGACGAGTATATTCAATATCGGAATATGCGGCGTAGACACGGTGCACTCGGCGAGGCAAAGAAAGTCGAATGCCCTGAGTGTAAAGGTGAAGGGTGTGACCATTGTGATAATAAAGGATACCACCTGGTAAAAGAAGCTCTTAACGTAGGACAACGTCGTCGTAGAGCGATTCAGATGCGTAGAATGAAGGGCAAGATCCGCATCGGTCAGCAAAGAGCAAAGATGAGAGTTGCTAATAAGGAACGCCTTATTAAAAGAGCACGTAAGGCAGCTCGTACTGCTATTATGAAAAAGCTTACGAAGGGTAAAGGCAAGGACCAGCTTGATTACTCTCGCCGTCAGTCGATCGAGAAAAGAATCGATAAGATGAAGGGTAAGGTTGATCAGTTAGCACGTAAGCTTTTTCCACAAATCCGTAAAAAAGAAATGACTAAGCGTCAACAAAAGGGTGATAAGTAATGATATCATCCTTTCGAAATTTTTTAGTCGAAGAAGAAAAGACGGTTTATTTTACCTTTGGTAGAATGAATCCTCCGACTATCGGTCACGGTAAGTTGATCGACACACTAGCGAAAAAAGCTGGTAACAATCCCTATAGAATATTCGTATCCCAATCTACTGATCCAAAGAAGAACCCACTCGATTATACAAGTAAGGTAAAGTTTATCCGTAAGATGTTTCCGAAGCATGCTAGATCGATCATGCTGAATCGTAAAGTTAAGAACGTTATGGATATTGCAACGGCACTTTACAATGAGGGTTACAAGTCCGCAACCATGGTCGTTGGATCGGATCGTGTTCAAGAATTCCAAACCCTTTTGCAAAAATATAATGGCGTTGATGGTAGACACGGTCACTATAACTTTAAAAAGATTAATGTAATCTCTGCAGGTGATCGCGATCCCGATGCTGAAGGTGTTGAAGGTATGTCTGCATCGAAGATGAGATCCTTTGCATCTAATAATGATTTTGCTTCATTCTCACAAGGTCTTCCAAAAAGAGTGTCTAATGCGGATGCAAAGGCACTCTTTAATAATGTACGCAAGGGTATGGGTTTAAAGGAAGAAAAGAACTTTAAGCGCCACATTGAACTCGAGCCTGTCTCTGAGACCCGTGAGAATTACGTAAGAGGTAATCTTTTCGAAGAAGGTACACAAGTAGTTATTAAAGATACTGATCAGATCGGTACAGTTATTATGTGTGGGTCGAACTATCTTGTAATCGAAGCTGGTGGTGCTAGACTCCGTAAATGGTTGGATGACGTAGAAATACTTGAGGTTAAGCATAGATTAGATCCAAAGCTTTCCTTTAAGCATCAGGTAAAGCATGGCACACAGTACGTTGATGTAGATGGCGATGGTGACGTCGATGCTGCAGATCGTATGAAGAAAGCAAAAGAATTTGGTGATGTTGGTGGTGTACCCGATCTAACAAAAGCCTTGAAGAAAAGACAGGATATGGAAAAAAAGCACACTAAAAAAGGTGTAGCTTATGAATCCAAAGATGATGTGAAAGAAGAAGATCCTTGCTGGCCAGGATATAGACAGGTCGGAACAAAGGAAAAGAATGGTAAGGTTGTTCCAAATTGTGTAAAGGAAAAGATCGAAGTAAGTCAAGATAAAGATATTGATGAACTTCCAGGATCACAGCCTGCATCTTTCCAAAAAGGTATCAAGAGCAAATCTACAAAGGCAGCTCGTCATCGTCACTTCCAAAGAATGACGAAGAAAGATGATGATGACAAGAGTGCATATAAGGATGCACCCGGTGATAAAGGTGCTCGTGAGAAAGGCACTAAGCCTTCTCAGTATACGAAAAAGTATAAGCAAATGTATGGCGAACAAATGAAAGATCCAATCGATGTTGCAAAGCAAAGGATCGACCGTGAGAAAAAGATTTACGCCAAGAAGCATGACAATATGCTAGATCGTGCTAGAATTAGAGCAGCAAAACAAAAAATAGGGAAACGAAATGATCGGATTTAAAACTTATCTTGAAGAGAGTGCAGATGCTGCTTTAAAGAAAAAAGCAGATAAGTCCGGCTTTTCACTTAGCATTCTTAAGCAAGTATATCGCAGAGGTGTAGCTGCTTGGAAGGTTGGGCATAAGCCAGGTACAACCCCACAACAATGGGGAATGGCAAGAGTGAATAGCTTTATTACTGGTGGCAGAACACGAGTAAAGGGCGATCCTGATCTCTGGAAAAAGCAAAAGTCGATGCTTGGTAAAAAGAAAAAAGTAAAAGAATCCGTTGAGCTTGATGAAGGTGCAAAAACACATTTTGTGTATCAAAAAGGTGTTCCTAAAACTAAACAAGTAGTACATAGAGGAACAGAACAATCTGCTAAAGATTGGATCACGAAAAATGCTAAGTTTTATATACATAAGGGTAAAGACTTTGATATCTACAAGGGTAAGTACCCGAATGTAAAGCCAAGCGACCGAGTTGACTTTAGATATGTTGCCGAAGCGGGTGAAGAGCTTCAACTGAATAAATTGGGGGATAGAACATGAATATTTCATTAAACGCAGTAAAAGAACTTTTACCGAATAATCCTAATCCAGAAGATTGGCAAGAAGCTTTTAATACACATTTTGCCAATTTTGGAATTCGTAACCTAGATCGAGTGGCAGCTTTTATTTCTGTATATTCTGAAAAGACTGATGAGTTCCAAAATCTAATTTCTCTGACCCCGACTAAGATCACTGCTTTCGGTAAAACAATTAGCATGAAGTCGGCGGAGGCAAAGGCTTACTTTGCTACTCCGGTTGGCAACCTTCATTATATGCTTTCAGATTGGGATAAGAACAATTACAACGATTACGCTGACGTCGGCGATCTTCCATCTCTGAGAGATGCCTTGATACCCGATGTTGATATGAATGAGTTAAAAAGAAAATACTTCCAGGCAATCAATATTGGGCTTGGAAGAGAAAAGAATGCAGGCGCTGCAGCAACTGCCGTTCCTGCTCCAAGGTCTCTAAGACCTGGATCAAGAGGTGGTAAGGTTCGTCAAGTTCAATCAGTTCTAGGAATTGAATCTAATGGTGTTTATGATGATGTTATGGAAGAAGCCGTTAAAAGATATCAAAAGAGAAAGGGATTAGCCGATACCGGTGTCGTAGATCCCACGACTTCTAAAAAAATGGGAATCAATCTATGAGTAAAGAAAACCAATCATCTGATAAAAAGCCTATACTCTACACAGATCCGAATACAGGTAAAAGAAAAATCCGTATGATGCCTGTAAAGCAAAAGGTAGTAGATAACGATAAAGATGATCGTAAACTTACATCTGAAGCAATCGATCTAACCAGAATGAAACAATTGGCTAAGTTCGGATTAGTTGACAAGGCCGAGATCGCAAAGCTCATGCTAGCATTAAAGAAAATGGATTCCGGTAAGGAACTCAATATTCGTGAAAAAGATTTGATCGTTAAGGTTATGGGTGACCTTGCTACTATTGTTACCGGTGATACAAATACTTTCTATAAAGCCAAGAGAGCGGTTTCAGAATCATATGAAGATGATGAACCCGCATCACCAGATGAAGCTGGAATGGCTATGTCACAATTAAAATTTATTAATTATGCAGCAGATGAAATTATGGAATATATACAAGAAGGAGCAGCTTTCCCAGAGTGGTTCCAAAACAAACTAACGGGCACCTACGAGTCAATGAAAGACCTACACGCTTTTATGGAAGGCAACGAATACGAGGAAAAAGACGATGCGTAATTTTAAATCTTTTTTAAAAGAAAAGACCCTTACCCCCGCCGAGAAGAAAAAGCGTGAAGAGATTGCACAGGCAATGGAGCGTGATAATCCTGACATGCCAATGGCTAAGAAGATGGCTATTGCAACTGCGACTGCTAAGAGAGTTGCAGAAGGAGCATACTTGAAAGGTAGTATTGAGAGCCGTGCTGATGCACACGAAGATCAAGCTGATCATCACAACTCGCAAGCTGAAAAAGCGCATAAAGCTGGTGATAAAATGGCAGCTTCTGCACATAAAGCAGCTGCAAGAGCTCATATGAAAGCTGCATCATATTTCGATAAACATCTTTCTAAGCCAGCTCATCTTCGTCCTCAAGCTGCCGGTGGTGCAACTAGCCAAGCAGCACATGCAGCTACTCAAAAAGCCAATCAATATAATGAATCAACACAGATTGATGAGATTCTTGATACACCTCAAGCAATGCAAAGCTATAAAGATAAGAATAAGCGCAGCAAAGAAAAGGCTGCTAATTCTGCAGCAGCTAAGATCTTTAGAGGTCCAGATAAAGATGGTAAGAGAGCAGATCATTCACCAGAACTAAAAACAATGGCAAAGCGCCGTAGTGGTGAGAAGATGGTTGATAGACTTGCTGGAAGAAAAACTCTAAAACTGTTGCGTAAAGGCAAGTAATATGAAAACCTTTAGGCGATTCAGTGAGGAAAAAGATTCGAGACTAGCTCGTGCTGGAGTGTCTGGATTTAACAAGCCTAAGCGTACTCCTGGTCATCCAACGAAGTCTCATATAGTTGTTGCTAAGTCTGGCGACAAAGTTAAAACGATTCGCTTTGGTCAGCAAGGTGTTACTACTGCTGGTGCACCAAAAAAAGGTGAATCTGATCGTCAAAAAGCAAGACGTAAGTCATTCAAAGCACGTCATGCTAAAAATATTGCAAAAGGTAAAATGAGCGCAGCATACTGGGCCGATAAGGAAAAATGGTAATATTAAATGGCAACGGAAACTAATAATAAGCGGTTGGATCGCATAGAAGAAAAGATTGATAAGCTATCTGAAGCTATGGTAGCAATCGCCCGTACAGAAGAAAAGCTTTTAGCGATGGAGCAGAAGTATTCTGCACAATATGATCGTATGAATAAGTTCTCGGAAAAGTTAGACCGCTTCGAGGCTGCTGTAGTTAAGAATTCCCAGACGGTAAATAACATTAACAAGCTGTTCTGGGCTGTTTTGGTCGCTGCAATCGGTGCAGTGGCATCCCAAATGTTTATGTAAGGAATAAAACAATGGATAAAGAAGACATTCAAAAGGTTTGGGCTGCCTATCAAAAAGTCCAGGAAGCAG
>Ga0255781_10002736_pt1 | contig 13976 bp, 8 predicted proteins | sample 101ome_21_FD_179979 | JGI IMG/M metagenome (GOLD analysis project Ga0255781, IMG submission 179979) | Coastal salt marsh microbial communities from the Groves Creek Marsh, Skidaway Island, Georgia - 101413BT metaG (version 2) | ecosystem: Environmental > Aquatic > Marine > Intertidal zone > Salt...
AAGCGCGTTTTCTAAAGGTAATCTTCCGGAAAAGTGATTATGAAAAGGGCTTGGCAGTTATACTAACCCCTCACACACATTTTGGGCTGTTTCCTTGGTTCCCGCGACATTTCAAGACGTAATCCTGCGATTGCAGGACTATTGGGCAGGCCATGGATGCGTTGTGCTGCAGCCACTGGACATGGAGGTCGGGGCGGGCACCTTCCACCCGGCGACTTTCTTGCGGGCGCTAGGACCGGAAAACTGGAATGCAGCGTATGTTCAGCCCAGCCGCAGACCCGCAGACGGCCGGTACGGTGAGAACCCCAATCGCCTACAACATTACTATCAGTTCCAGGTAGTGATGAAGCCGTCTCCCAGCGACTTTCAGGCGCTTTATCTGGGCAGCCTTTATGCACTCGGCATCGACCCTCTGGAGCACGATATTCGCTTTGTTGAGGACAACTGGGAATCGCCCACGCTTGGCGCCTGGGGCCTTGGTTGGGAGGTCTGGCTCAACGGTATGGAAGTCAGCCAATTTACCTACTTCCAGCAAGCCGGTGGTCTGGAGTGTTACCCCGTTACCGGTGAGCTCACTTATGGCCTTGAGCGCATCGCCATGTACCTGCAGGACGTCGAGTCTGTTTACGACCTCGTATGGGCTGAGACACCCTCGGGCGCAGTGACCTATGGCGACGTCTATCATCAGAACGAAGTGGAAATGTCGACCTATAACTTCTTGGAAGCGGACGTCGATAACTTGTTTGCTCAGTTTGAGTTCTATGAAGGAGAGGCGAATCGACTGGCGGAGAAAAAACTCCCTCTGCCCGCTTACGAATACGTAATGAAGGCCTCCCACACGTTCAATTTGCTCGACGCGCGCCACGCAATCGGGGTCACTGAGCGTCAACGCTACATCCTCAGAGTGCGCACGCTGGCGCGAGCGGCCGCCAAAGCCTATGTGGCAGCCCGCGGCGCCTTGGGTTTTCCTATGGCCGACCCCGATCTGGCCGCCGCCGCCTTAGCGGAACTTGAGCCACAGGGGGGGCCATCAGCATGAGCACCCGGGACCTGCTGTTTGAGCTCGGCACGGAAGAGCTTCCTGCCGGCGAGATTTCGGCCATGGCCCGCGCTTTGGTCAACGCCCTCACCCAGGATCTCAAAAATTACTCCCTGAGTTATTCGCGGGCGGAACAATTTTCGACCCCTAGGCGCCTCGCCGTATTGGTGCGGGACGTCGCCGTCAAGGGACCAGATCAAGAGCGGCATGTGATAGGCCCACCGGTTAGCGCAGCGCGTGATGATCAAGGTCGTTGGACCACTGCCGCCGAAGGCTTTGCCCGTAAACAAGGCATCGATACAGCAGCACTCCAGATTGCAGAAGAGAATGGCATAGAGCGCATCGCCGCCCATGTGATTCAAACGGGTGTCATCGCGCGGGAAGTGATCCCTGACATCATTAAAAATGCGGTCAGTGCGATACCGGTGTCAAAGCGCATGCGGTGGGGTCGGTCGCGGGAAGAATTTCTGCGGCCAGTGCAATGGCTGGTGCTACTGTTCGGAGACGAAATACTGCCTTACGAGCAGTTTGGGCTCAGCAGTGGCAGAGACAGTCGCGGACATCGCTTTCACCATGACGAAGCGGTTTCGCTGCCCAGCCCCGGGGATTATGAAGGGCTGCTCCGTGACGCCCGCGTCATCGTTGATGAGGCAGAACGGCGACGCATCATCACGGAGCAAGTGTCTGCCCTTGTGGGCCCGGGAGAGACAGTCGCGCTCTCTGAAGCGCTGCTCGACGAAGTCACCGGTCTGGTCGAGTGGCCCATTGCCTTGCGCGGCAGCTTTGACCCCGCGTTTCTAGAGGTACCGGAAAAAGCGCTCATTTCTGCAATGAAAAATCATCAAAAATACTTTCACCTTAATGATGCCTCTACCGGTGCGTTACTCCCCGCCTTTATCACCGTGGCCAATATTGACAGTAACGCACCTGAGCGCGTGATCGCCGGTAACGAGCGGGTCATCCGCCCTCGTCTGGCTGACGCTGCGTTTTTCTTTGCTAATGATAAGCGCGTTGCGCTGGCGTCCAGACAGGCACGCTTGGCCAGTGTCGTTTTCCAGCAGAAGCTGGGCAGCTTGCTGGATAAAACCGAGAGGATGGTGAATTTGGCAGCGCGGCTTGCGGAATCGATCGGCGCCAATGTAGACGTAACCTCCCGGGCAGCCGCTCTCGCCAAGTGTGATCTCGTTTCGGAAATGGTGCTCGAATTTCCGGAGCTACAGGGCAGCGCGGGAGCGCAATATGCACTGAACGACGGCGAACCTACAGTGGTAGCGCAGGCTATCGAGGAGCACTATCTGCCACGATTTGCTGGTGACGATTTACCAACATCTGCCGAAGGCAGCGCCCTCGCTCTCGCGGACCGGCTAGATACGCTGGTGGGCATTTTTGGTATCGGTGAGCCCCCCACAGGGTCCAAGGATCCGTTTGCACTGCGTCGCGCTTCCTTGGCCGTCATCCGCATTCTGATTGAACTTGGGCAGCCGGTATCACTGCGGGACTTATTGAATTTTGCCCAGTTACAACACGCGGCATCGCTAAGGGAGGATACCGCGAGCACAGTGCTGCACTACGTCTTCGAACGGCTCGACAGCTGGTATGCCGATCAGGGCGTATCTGTGGATGTGGTTCGCGCGGTACTGGCGTCAAGCGACACAGACCTTTGGGATATTGATTTGCGAATCAACGCTCTGGCGGCATTTTCTTCCACCGAAACGGCACAACAGCTCGCCGCAGCCAATAAGCGCGTTGCCAATTTGCTGGCAAAAGCAGACAGGGGCGACTTTCCAGCGCCGGAGACGGCAAAGTTTGTTGAAGCGGCGGAGCACGCGCTACACGAGAGGGTGTTGTCGGCCCAAGACGCCCTCTCGCCGCTCATCGCACAACGAGAATATGCGTCAGCACTGGACTCACTGGCGACATTACGACAACCGGTTGATGACTTCTTCAACGCGGTGATGGTGAACGCAGACGACCCTGACGTGCGAGTGAATCGACTTGCACTTCTCAACATGCTGCGCGAGCTATTCACACAAATTGCCGATATCGCGCTCCTCTCATCAGGCGCTGAATGAGTGCGGATCCTCAGTTTTTGGTGGGCCTGCTTGTCGCAGGCAATGTCGCCCTGCTATGTATCGTTGCGGTACTGAGTCGAGGCAGAAAAGAACTGGTCTCGCTTCGTGAAGCGACAACCCAGCATAAGACAACCGCCACGCTCGCAGAAAGCCGCGCCAGAGCCTTGGAAACCGAGGTGTTGTCGCTCAACAAGGAGCTCGCGTCATTAGCCGCGCAATTAAGTGCCCAGAGTGCGACCCTCGCGGAGCGCGAAGCGGGCCACCAAAATCAGATGAAGTGGCTGGAGGAGTCGCGCACCGCGCTGCGATCCGAGCTCGAAGTCGTGGGTCAAAAGCTTCTCGCGTCCTCCGGAAAGGCGCTTGAGAGCACCAACCAAAAAAGCCTCGACAGCTTGCTAAAGCCACTGGCGGAAAAGATTGATCAGTTCCAGACAAGGGTCAATCAGGTACATACCGACATGGTGCGCAACAGCGCGTCTTTGTCCGAGCAAATCAAACATCTCGAATTAGTGGGCGTCTCCATGTCAGACGAGGCCCACAACCTGACCCGCGCGCTAAAAGGCGACAAGAAGCTAGTGGGCAATTGGGGCGAAGCGCAACTCGAGAAAACCCTGGAGCTGGCGGGGCTGCGTCGGGAGGAGCACTACGATGCGCAGGTCGTAGTCAAGGATTCCCAAGGCGGTCGACATGTACCGGATTTTGTCATCCGCCTGCCAGAAGGAAAGAATCTGGTTATTGATAGCAAGGTTTCGCTGGTCGACTACGAACGCGCCGTTACGGCAGAGTCAGAGCCCGAGCGAGTAACCGCCTTGGAGGGCCACGCAAAAGCCGTCCGCAACCATATCGACGCCTTGTCGGCCAAGGATTACGCCAATCTTCCTGGGATGGACAGCCCCGACTTTGTGCTGATGTTCATGCCGGTGGAACCTGCGTACATCGAAGTTATGCGTAGCCAACGAGAATTGTTCAACTACGGATACCAAAAGAATGTGGTTCTGGTATCGCATACGACGTTGATGCCCATTCTGCGAACAGTCGCTAACCTGTGGATGGTTGAGCACAGCAATCGGGAGGCCAGGGAAATTAGTGATCGCGCGGGGGATATTTACAACACGGTATGCCTGCTGGGTGATCGGCTACAGGCGCTGGGGTCATCAATGACCACGGCGACTCAGAGATACAACGAAGCGGTGCGGGCTGTACAGGGCCGGCAGGGGTTAGTCGGAAAAGTCGCTCGCTTTAAAACGCTGTCAAAAAAAGCCAACAAGACGTTTCCAAAGAATCTGGCGCCCATAGATCCAGAGATCGAGCACCTAGCCTTCGAGAACCGTGACGAGACAAACTTCGATCCTAACGATTAATTATATCGAGTCTATTAATTAAGCGATCAAATATCCAAATTAGCAACAGCCAGTGCATTTTGTTCGATGAATTCTCGTCGGGGCTCCACATCGTCTCCCATCAGCGTAGAGAACATCTGGTCAGCCAAAAACGCATCTTCAACCGTAACCTGCAACATACGACGAGCGCCCGGATCCATCGTGGTCTCCCAGAGCTGGCTCGGGTTCATCTCGCCCAAGCCCTTGTAGCGCTGGATGGTGCACCCTTTACGGGCCTCCGCCAAAAGCCAATTGAGGCCATCAGCAAAATCCTGGGTTTCAAAACGCTTCTCTCCCCTTTGAAAAAACCCGTCCGGCTCTATCAACCCCTGCAATTGTTCACCTAAAGACCTCAGTGCCAAATACTCCGAGGAGCCAAAAAACCCTCTCCCCAGAACAGTGTCAGTGGCCACGCTGTGCGCCGTTCGCCTGACGACCGGGTAATACGTCCCTCTCTCGGGGTCTTTTCGGACAAAGAGCTCATAATGGACTGACTTGTCTTTTAGGGCCAGTAAGCGCTCACTTACTTCAGCAGCAAAGGCACTGGCGGCATCTTCACTATTGAGAGATGCCACGTCTAATGTAGGCACCTGAAGTAGCGTCCACAACACCTCTCGAGGGTAAACCCGCGCCAGGCGCTCAATATCTGACTCGACGCCCTGATAAGCGGACACCAGCTCCGCTAACGCAATGCCGGCGAGAGGCGGTGCGCTGGCATTGGCAAACAACGCGGCATCCTCTAGTGCAGACTGCGTGAGGTACTCAGCGAAGGCCGCTTCATCTTTCAAATAGCGGCTCTGTTTTCCGCGCGCTAATTTGTAAAGGGGCGGCTGTGCTATGTACACGTACCCCCGCTCAATCAACTCTGGCATCTGCCGGAAGAAAAATGTGAGCAATAGAGTTCTGATATGAGAGCCGTCCACGTCTGCGTCGGTCATGATAATGATGCGGTGGTAGCGTAGTTTTTCGGGATCAAATTCGTCTTTTCCGATGCCGCATCCCAGTGCTGTCACCAGTGTCCCCACTTCGGCTGACCCCAGCATCTTGTCAAACCGCGCCTTTTCTACATTCAATATTTTGCCTTTGAGGGGCAAGATCGCCTGGAAGCGGCGGTCTCTGCCCTGTTTTGCAGAACCACCCGCAGAATCACCCTCTACCAAGTAGAGTTCGCTCATCGCGGGGTCGCGCTCCTGACAATCGGCGAGCTTGCCAGGTAGCCCTGCGATATCCAGCGCCCCTTTCCGCCGCGTCATTTCTCGAGCTTTGCGGGCTGCCTCGCGGGCCCTGGCAGCATCAATCATCTTACCCACTACCAATTTGGCATCAGCCGGGTTTTCCAAGAGGAAATCATTGAAAAATTGATTCATCGCTTGCTCAACCGCGCCTTTAACCTCGCTGGACACCAATTTGTCCTTGGTTTGGGAGGAAAACTTCGGATCCGGGACTTTTACAGAAACGATGGCAATCAGACCCTCCCGCGCGTCATCTCCCGTAGTGGAGACCTTCGCTTTTTTCGCAAGCCCTTCTTTTTCAATATAATTATTCAGGCATCGGGTCAGGCCCGCCCTGAAACCAGCAAGATGGGTGCCGCCGTCGCGTTGCGGAATATTGTTGGTATAGCAGTAGAGGCCTTCCTGAAATCCATCGTTCCACTGCAGTGCGACCTCTACCTCAACCCCTTCCTCGGCCTGGGCCTGAAAATGGCACACTTTGGCAATGGGGGTCTTGGTTTGATTGAGAAACTCAACAAACGCGCGAAGCCCGCCCTCGTAGGAAAATAGCTCCTCCTCCCCTGTGCGTTCATCCTTGAGGAAAATTCTTACGCCGCTGTTTAAAAAAGCAAGCTCCCTGAGTCGTTTTCCCAACACGTCGTAATGGAAAGCGATGTTGCTGAAAGTCTCGGGGGAGGGTGTAAAGCGCACGGCCGTGCCTGTCTCAGACGTCTCACCCACAACCGACAACGGCGCCTGAGGCACGCCATGGGCATAGGTCTGCTCGAATAACTGCCCTTTTCGACGGATCGTTAGCTGTAAACTCGAGGAGAGGGCGTTAACGACGGATACACCCACGCCATGTAACCCTCCCGAAACCTTGTAGGTGTTGTCATCAAACTTACCCCCAGCGTGAAGTACCGTCATAATCACCTCGGCAGCAGAGACCCCCTCTTCGTGCTGCTCAGTAGGGATTCCCCGACCATTGTCGGAGACCGACACCGATTCATCTGGGTGGATCACGATATCGATTTGGCTGCAGTGCCCCGCAAGGGCCTCGTCAATACTATTATCGACAAGCTCAAAAACCATATGGTGCAGCCCCGTACCATCGTCGGTATCCCCGATATACATGCCAGGCCGCTTCCTCACCGCGTCAAGCCCTTTCAACACGGTGATGCTTGAGGAATCGTAATCCCTTGCGGGTGTATCGCCTTGCTTGTCTTCAACCATAGGGTTTCAACCTTTTTGTCATTCGAGCTGCTTTTTTCGTCTTTTATCTAGACCGCAAGGGTCACGGCCGTCACTCGCATTATCACCCGACGCCCACGCAACATGCGCCAACGCGAGTGAAACTTAGTCCATGGCGGTGAACGCGCCATGTTCCACGTGGAACAAATTCATTGGCGCCGAACCCCAAGCCCTCTCCAGAGACCCGCGGTCCACCGCCGTCATAATGACCTGGCGCCCGCCCCGCAACTGCTCGCACACACTGGCACAGTGGAACTCATCGAGCTCCGCAGGTAAGTCGTCGATCAAGTACAACGGCGGCATCTCCGACGCCTCTTCAATAATTTGCCCCTGGGATAACTTCAGTGCCACCAGCAGCAACTTCATCTGCCCGCGCGACAACACCTCAGCGGCAGCAACGCCATCCGCGCTAAAGCGCAAGTCTGCCCGATGCGGGCCAACCTGCGTAAAGCCCTGCGTGGCGTCGCTTTGAGCGTTCTTCTCTAGCGCCACTTGAAGCGACTCCCGTCGATCCCAGCCCGCGCGGAATACCATCTCAACTTTGGACAAATCAGGCGATATCGCCGGGGCCAATTGCCCCAACTTTTCTACGTATCGCTCTACCGCACTTGACCGCACTTCGGTCAGCTTTTCGCCTGTTTCGGCCAGCTCTTTGCGCCAGGCCCTATCGGTGACCAGTATACCACGGCGTAGCCCGCTATTTCGCTGTTTAAGTGCGTGTGCATAGCGCTTCCATAGCGACAGAAAGGCGTGTTCCACGTGGAACAAAGTGCCGTCGAGGAGGCGACGGCGGCCCTCCGGGGCGCCCGTTAGCAATGCGAGACCCTCGGTATCGAGCAATACAAGAGGAAGCTGCTGGGCAAGCTCGGACAAAGAGGGGACCGGCTCGCCATCGACCCTGGCGCGCACGAGGCCATCGCGATGTTTTTCTATGCCCATCACAAATGGGCGATCGCCCCTATTTACGCGCCCAACAACCCGGCATGAGGGCGCATCGTGCTGTATGACGGGCTTAGACTGATGGGTGCGAAAAGACCTTCCCACGCCCAGTAAGTGCACGGCTTCGAGAAAACTGGTTTTGCCTGAGCCATTGGGGCCGAACAGCGCGGTCGCGCCCCTCGCAAGGCTAACCTCCAACGTGGCTAGATTGCGCACACACTTGATCTCTACATGCTCAAGCATTCAATGCAATCAGGTTGCTTAGAGGCGCATGGGCATTACAACATATAGTCGCTCAGGCTCTTGGTCGGAGGGTGGCTGCGCATGCTCCAGCAGGGCTGAGCTGGCTTCGTCAGAAAGGCAGAGTCGCACCTGGGCCTGGCTCAGCACCGAGAGCACGTCCAGCAGGTAGCTAACATTGAAGCCGATTTCCATCTCTGCGCCGCTATACTCCACAGCGACAACCTCTTCTGCCTGCTCCTGCTCGGGGTTATTGGCAGTAATATCAAGGCTATTTTGCGACAATCTCAGCCGCACACCACGGTATTTCTCGTTAGAAAGAATCGCCGTGCGCGTAAAAGCTTGCTTGAGTTCGGCTCGATCTCCCACCACCAACTTGTCGGGATTTTTCGGTATTACGCGCTCATAATCGGGGAACTTGCCGTCAACGAGCTTGGAAGTGAAGGTAAACTGTTCTGTGGTGGCGCGAATATGATTGGTCCCAATGGACAATGCGATGGGCGTAGTACCCTCCAAAAGACGCGAAAGCTCCAGCACGCCTTTGCGAGGAATGATAACGCCTAGGTCCGTCGCTTCGACACGTTGCGGCGCCGTCGCTAGCGCCAGCCGGTGACCATCCGTTGCAACCACCCGCAGCCGACCACCCAGCACCTCAAAATAAAGGCCGTTAAGATAGTAACGAACGTCTTGCTGTGCCATGGCAAACGCGGTGCCGTCTATCAGCTGCTTAACCAGCGCTTGCTCCATCTCCAGAGAGATATCACCCGCGTTCGCCTCCACAGCAGGAAAATCTGCCGCCGGCAACGTCGACAGGGTAAAGCGGCTGCGTCCCGCCTTCACCGTTGCCTTGCCCCCCTCAATGGAAAATTCTATATTAGAACCCTCTGGCAAGGACTTACAAATATCCACCAGCTTGCGAGCTGGCACGGTCACGTCGCCATCCACACCGGGCGCCTCTAGATCCAAGCGGCCAACAAGCTCGACCTCCAAGTCCGTGCCCGTTAAGGATAGCTTGGAGCCTTCAAGCGCGATCAGCACATTGGAGAGAATCGGCAACGTCTGGCGCCTTTCTACCACTCCCGCTACTAAATTGAGTGGTTTGATCAGCGTGTCGCGGGCAATCGAGAATTTCATGTCTTTGAGCTCAGGTTATGGGGCAATAAAAGGGCACAGATAGCGCAAGGTCTCCAGCGCACCATTATGTCGTCAGCGAACGCAACAGGTTCTGATAGTCCTCACTGATGTCGGAGTTGGTGTCGCGCAACTCCTTTATCTTACGGCATGCGTGGAGCACTGTCGTATGATCTCTACCGCCAAAAGCGTCTCCTATCTCGGGCAGGCTGTGCTGCGTCAGCTCCTTGGCCAGCGCCATGGCAACCTGCCGCGGCCTGGCAACGCTCCTGTTGCGGCGTTTTGACATCAGGTCAGCGACCTTGATTTTGTAATATTCAGCCGCTTTTCGCTTGATGTTATCAAGGGAGACCTGCTTGTCTTGAAGCGCTAATAAATCTTTAAGACTGTCTTTAATCAGCTCAATATCAAATGGGCGACCCGTAAAGTTGGCGCTGGCTATGACCCGCTTAAGGGCGCCCTCTAATTCTCTCACGTTAGACCGAATCCGCTGGGCTATAAAAAACGCCGCATCAGGGGCGAGCGCAATGTGGCTCTGTTCAGCCTTTTTCATCAATATAGCAACCCGAGTCTCCAAGTCAGGGGGCTCCACTGCCACGGTCAGCCCCCAGCCGAACCGCGATTTTAGACGCTCCTCTACACCTTCCATCTCTTTCGGGTAACGATCGCAGGTCAGAATCATTTGCTGCCCGCCCTCAAGCAGCGCATTGAAGGTGTGAAAAAACTCCTCCTGAGACCGGTCTTTGTTAGCAAAGAACTGGATGTCGTCAATCAGCAAAGCATCGACCGACCGATAAAATCGTTTGAAATCATTAATGGCATTCAACTGCAGGGCCTTGACCATATCGGCGACAAATCGTTCAGAGTGCAAATAAACAATTTTTGCATCGGGGTTTTGTCGCCGCATAGCATTCCCCACCGCATGCATCAGATGGGTTTTACCCAGGCCCACACCACCATAAAGAAACAGGGGGTTGTAAGACGCGCCAGGGTGCTCGGCCACCTGCTGAGCTGCGGCCAAAGCCAGCTGATTACTTTTTCCTTCTACAAAGCGCTCGAAGGTATAGCCCTCAACAAGCCTGGACGAGCTCACTAACGCAGCCGCGGGCGCCCGAGATGACGAAGGGACAGCCGTCTGAATCTTCGGAGCCGCCCCCTGAGAGGGCCGCTCCACAGGTTGCAGCGGTTTGGGCGGGGACGCGGCATCCCCGGCCACAATGACCGATACCTGGGCAACAGCAGGCGATACCACATCCATGAGATACGCCGAGATCATGGGTACATATCGCTCCACAACAAAGTCACGGATAAACCGATTGGGCGCGGCCAAGGTCAACCCAGACTCGCACCACTGTGCTTGCAGAGGTCTTATCCAGGTGTTGAATTGTTGCTGGGGGATATCGCCACCCAGTCGGCGCAAGCAATGCTGCCAGGGATTCGTAATCGGCTGAGGGGCTGCCAACGCAATCGCTCCTTTATCTCATCTCTGTTTTTATGGTCTTTTTCCGGTTTTTGGGGTGTTGGCGCAGTGACGGTGGCGCGACGCGCTTTAGGAGCGCGGTGCGCGTAAACGGACCCTGACATCTCTACCGCGGAGCGTAGTTATCCACACCGAGAAAATGTTATCAACAAGTATTTTTATTAGTGAAATCAACTGCTTTTTTTGATTCAAGGCGCGTACAGAACAATCCCCACGGATGCAAGAAAAATTTTTCTGCGTCTGTGAATAACCTGTTTACAACTTTGGGTTAATATGTGCGTTCCCGATCGGCAAGACCCCAGGCCAGCGCGGTTGAAAACGCAGAGAGTAAGCGCCCACTTACTCTCAAAGCCAACAATAGCAATTTTTCTGGGCGGTGTTTCGTCAACCCCACAACGTCGGGTGTCACACCGGCCAGTGGATGATAAAAATTATCGGCCGGGGAAGTCTTATGCAGGCTGCATAACTCATGTGGTTGCCAATGGCATCGACCGCCCCTATAATCCGCGCCCCCGAGCGTGGTCGATGGTGCAAGCAGGTTGGCTATCTCCACGCGCGTCGTCCCGTACTAAGACAATTTGCAAGTAGGTCAATGCCATGAAGCGTACATTCCAGCCAAGCGTACTGAAGAGAAAGCGCACCCATGGTTTCCGTGCTCGAATGGCGACCAAAAATGGCCGCCAAGTGCTTTCCCGGCGGCGCGCTCGCGGGCGTAAAAGACTGTCGGCATAAGTTACGACTCGCGGGGCCTAGCTAAGTGGCCCATGTCAAAGCTTCCTCTCTCGGCAAGGCTGTCTTCGCCGCTCGACTATCGCGGCGTATTTGATGCGCCCCGTATTCGCGTCAGCACATCATCTTTTTTAGTGCTCGCCATTCCGTCCTCGTCCACGGCCTCAAGGCTGGGCATCGTTGTCGCAAAAAAAAATATTCGTAAAGCCCATCGAAGAAACAGGATAAAGCGCATCATCAGAGAACAGTTCCGGCTATCTCGGCCTTCCTATCCGCTCGATCTTGTTATTTTGGCGAGAGCCTCTGCAGATCAGCTCACTAACGCTAAAGCCCGGGAAGATTTGAAAACACTCTGGGTAGCTATCGAGAAAAAAGCAGAAGCCCTGTGCACTTACTAAGCAACATCGACCAGGGCGTAGCGCGCTGCCTGTGCCTTATTCTTCGGGGTTATCAGCTAACATTGAGCCCATGGATCGGAAGATGGTGTCGCTTCACACCCACTTGTTCAGAATACGGGATTGACGCGCTGAAGACCCACGGTACCCTAGCCGGCTGTTGGCTCACTGTGCGTCGCGTTACTCGCTGCCACCCCTGGTGTGCGGGCGGATATGACCCGGTGCCCCAACAACCATCAAAACGTCAATCAGACTGAGGCAACACTCATGGACATCCCCCGTTACGCTTTGATCGCTGCAAGCGCGTTGCTAGGCCTGATGCTGCTGGGGGAGTGGACCCGTTTTACCGCCGAGGAGCAGGCGTTACTCCCGCAGAGCCCCATTGTCGAATCCATTGCAACGGACGCAGCCGCCTCATTACCGGAAAGCAGCTTAACCGCGCGTGATGCGCCTGTGCAGGATGACCTGCCAAACGAGGAAGATCTCGCGGAATCTCCCGGCGGCGACCCATATCTTGAGGCCGCAACGAACCAAGGCTCATTGGTGAGAGTTACCACGGATGTTCTCAATCTCGTGATTGATCTCGAAGGAGGAGATGTGGTCGGGGCCGCATTTAGAGACTATCCAAAAACCCTAGAGGACCCCTCTGACCCCTTCGTGCTTCTTGAGAGAAACAGCCAGAGAACCTACGTCGCTCAATCGGGTCTGGTGGGTCCAGATGGGATAGATCAAGTCAAACGCGCACGCTATCAATCAGACCGCATCTCCTACGCGCTGGACGACACCGAATCGATGATTATCGACTTGCGTTACGAAAACAGTGACGGCGGAATTGAAGTCATAAAGCGTTTCCGCTTCACGCGCGGCAGCCATAGCGTTGTGATTGATCACGACATCAAAAACAGTTCGAGCAACACCGCTCAACTCACACCGTTCGCGCAATTGAAAAGGGACAGCTCTCCGGCGCCCAGCGACAACAACTCAGGCATGGGCATGCGTCCATTTCTCGGCTCCGCGCTCACTCATACAGAGCAGCGTTTCGAAAAGTTTGATTTCGAAGAAATGGCTGAGAGTCCCTTCAAAGCAGATTTGCAGGGGGGCTGGGTTGCCATGCTCCAGCACTATTTTGTTAGCGCATGGGTGCCCAGCGCGGAAGAAACCCACCGCTTCAGAACACGTCATACCAACAATGGATTCAATATTATTGGATATACCGGGCCAGCACTCTCACTGGCCCCTGGAGAGTCGGCCACCGTAACCAGCACGCTTTATGTCGGCCCAAAAAATCAGGCGGTGCTATCTGATTTGGCACCCCATCTTGACCTGGTTGTTGATTACGGTTGGCTGTGGTGGATCGCTCAACCGCTTTTTTGGTTGCTCACGCTCATTCAATCGGTGGTCATCAATTGGGGGGTCGCAATTATTATTTTGACCCTGCTGGTTAAGCTGGCTTTTTTTCAGCTTTCAGCCGCCGGATACAAATCGATGGCGCGAATGAGAAAAGTGCAGCCTCGCATTGTGGCCATTCGTGACGAATATGCGAACGACAAGGCCAAACAATCTCAAGCGATGATGGAGTTATACAAAAAAGAAAAAATTAATCCTCTGGGCGGCTGTTTTCCCATCTTGGTACAAATGCCCGTGTTTATAGCGCTGTACTGGGTATTAATGGAATCGGTAGAACTCCGCCAGGCGCCGTTTGCATTGTGGATAGAAGACCTATCGATAATGGACCCCTACTTTGTATTACCTATTCTGATGGGGGCAAGCATGTACTACATGCAAAAACTGAACCCGCCGCCGCCAGACCCAATGCAAGCGAAAATCATGCAGTGGATGCCCATCGTTTTTACATTTTTCTTCCTGTGGTTCCCCGCCGGCCTCGTGCTTTACTGGCTCTGTAACAACCTGCTGTCGATGGGTCAGCAATATGTCATAAACCGGCGCATAGAGGCCGGTAGCCTCTAGCGATCTTATGGATCAGCAAGCCGGTCTGATCAACAGCGCTGGTCTTGATCAAGACACCATCGCCGCCATTGCTACCCCTCCGGGAAAGGGTGGCGTGGCGATCATCAGGCTTTCTGGCGGCCAGGCCTGGGCCATCGCCCGA
>Ga0255781_10002739_pt1 | contig 13969 bp, 26 predicted proteins | sample 101ome_21_FD_179979 | JGI IMG/M metagenome (GOLD analysis project Ga0255781, IMG submission 179979) | Coastal salt marsh microbial communities from the Groves Creek Marsh, Skidaway Island, Georgia - 101413BT metaG (version 2) | ecosystem: Environmental > Aquatic > Marine > Intertidal zone >...
ATACTACTACAGTCTCTACTACTATTGCTGTTATAGTTTGAACTGCGGCTCTCACACAAGCGTTCATAGTTCTCTTAGTGTAGATCAGGATCTCTCCCCAAGCCTCGTATGGTGCTTACTTCACGAACAACTACGGTCCAATCGCGGAGGTTTTTCAACAGTGCGTAGTCAAAGGCTGCTTCGTATGTGGGTAGATTCTCAACTACTAGGTTGCCCCATTCGTCTAGGAGATCGTATCTTTTCTGCATAACTCTACTTATCTAACAGCGGGGCCAGTGGTTGATCGGGTTGTGGTGTGGTCGGGTGTGAGTCAACAGCGGGGCCTCAACTCGTACTTAGTGTAGAAAAATTTCCGCAGGACACTTCGTGCTTGTTCTTTAAATGGCATCGTGTTATAATCTGCGTATAAATAACTGTAGGAGAATAACATGGATCTTATATGTAAAAAAACCGCAGAGCGTCTATCTAGAGAAGTAGTAGAGTATCGTGTGTCATCAACTGTGATTACACGAGCATGGTATGACTGTAACGAGGGCAACTACAGTCGCATATGGGATTGGTATCACACAGGCTATGCGGGTGTTGAAAACCTTGAACTAGCAGAACTTACTGCTCTTTATAACTCAGTAGAAGACGCATTTTGGCAGTATTGGGATGAACAACTGTTGGTTATTCCATTGCCGGATGCAGATCCACTACTAGCACCAGATCAGGGCACGGACTGGACAGATGATGACTGGGACGATGACGAAGACTGGGATCTATTTTCAGACGAATAAATGCAATACATCTATGACGTGAGGGCACAACACGATCAGGGGCCGCGGAGACCGTGGGAATACTTTATACCCGTAGAGTATGGCGTAAGTGTGCATGAAACATGGCTATGGAGTCGTACCGTTGCATGGCCATACGATTCATTTTCACAGTACAATGTGCAGTATCCACGAGAAGGATTTGTGGGTTTTGACCTGTTTGGTCGCATGGATCCTAGGCTGGTAGATTTGACTCGACTGGGTTCGCATCTCGTAGTTTGGGACAGATCAGACGAAGGCTTTGTACCAACAGAATGGCGCAACAATCATTTTGAAATGATTCATCAGTCGTGCGAGCGTTGGCACATACCCGAACGCAATGTTCTATATCTATCAGGCAACCTAGAAGACTACGCCAACAGAGATAGATACTACACACAAACAGGCTTTTATGTACAGGTGCTGGTACTACAGGCTTGCATACCACTTGTCACAGGAACTATTCATAACCTAGGTGGAGAAGAAACATGGCGCTCGGCTGTAGACAGATGTAACCCAACTCATCCTGTGCTGATGCAGAGTCGTATCACAAGGCCCTTGCGTCAGTTTGCAACATTCTTTGCACAGCGCACCTATGGAGAACAACTGTTGTACTCGCATGATAGAGTACATGAACCTCTAGACTATATAGAAATGAACTCAGCAGTATGGGATGTAGTAAGGATACCAGGAGACAAAATCAACAAACAGTACAAGCGTTGGCGCAAAAGTCTACCCAGAAGCATAGACCTACAGGACTTTGGGGAACTATGGACCTATCATGATCAAAGATCAAACGCAAGACGTGCGTGTTTTCAAATTGTTCAGGAAACACGAGTAGATTCAGAACCTCATCCTGTGGATGGTAGAGATCAAGCTGTGACCTATTCAGAAAAAACCTACTATCCTATGTACTACTACTTGCCTGTGGTAATACAAGGTGCACCGGGTGTTAACCATAGAATATCAGAACTTGGCTTTAGAACCTATGAAGACTACTTTGGAGACATGTCATGGGACTGGGAACCCAATCCCTATCTTAGAACTGCACTAATGATAAACAGCCTACGTGATCTAGTTAAAGATCTCTCTCGTATGAATCATCGCGAACGGATTGCTTGGCGCTTTCGTCATCAGCATGTTCTTGAGCACAATCGTCAGGTGTTGGAGCGTGATTGGTGGAACCGTGAGCAGATTGAGGGTTGGCCGCAGCGGGAGCGTGACCGGGCGATATCGCTCGAATTTCAGCAACACCAGTACTAGCACGATTGATTAGATCATAATACTCGTCATGCAAAGGTATGCCCGCTTTATCCAAATGATATGCCGCCTCTTTGAGTGCGGCTAGGAGTTCAGGAGCACAAGCAATAAGAGCCACGTTGCCTTCGTGTTCGTCGTCATAGATCCATTCTTCTGATAGATCGGGCCATGGCGAAGTGTTACCGCCAATCTTCACAGCCGAGTCAACTGTAATTGCAGGCTGTTTCTTTGGCACCACAGCAATCAATCTATCTCTTGAGTCAACTATCAAGCCTCTAGAATCGTCTTTGACTCGCCAATGCCCGTAGGTAAGCTTTTGTTTGCTTATAAAATATAAACCTTTCTCTGCCATACTGTACTTATATAAATATTTGTGTGACACAAGTCACCTAAATATAGTGGAGTATCCTAAAATGAGTACATTACGTTCAATTTCCCTAGATCTAGAACTAGGGCAAACAATTCTGGTCGGTAAAAAGAAAGAGCCAGCAGAAATAACAAAAATCGAATATCATGAGAAATCAGGAGTGATCAGTTTAGGAACAACAAAAGGCCCGCGAAACGCTCTGACTTTCTCAATACCAGCACCCAGAGAACTTGATAGCAATTACCGATAAATAATTACATGAAAATAGAACAACTTTTATTAGACGACAAAGACCTTGATGAATTGTTTACAGGTGCTAAAGCCAGTACCTGTAAAAAGAAAAGTGATATCGGAGCGAGCGCAAGAGCAAGTTGCAAAAGCAAAGGTCTTATGGCACGGTCAGGTAATAAAAGTCACAAGATTGGTAAACGTAGAGTAAAAGTTGGCGGTAAGAAAATAAAAGGTAAAGCGCATGGTGGGCCGCTTCCAGATTGGAGTTAGTTCCAATAGAGTTGGAAAGTTTCTTGTAGCCCGTCCAAATATACAGCAGGGCTTTTTCTCTAAGAGTGTTGTTTATATTTACGAGGACGGGCCACAGGGCACAGCAGGCGTGGCACTTAATGAACCTACCCCTATTACACTGAAACAAATGGCTATGCAAGTTGGCTTGAATTGTGGATATGATGACATAAAAGTTTTCAGAGGAGGGCCTGTAAACGAGAACGCGGTTAGTCTTGTTCATACCCCAGATTTTCAAAGTCAAAATACCTATCACACACAAGCCGCATTAGACATATCCTCAGACACAGAGATGATACATAGACTAGCATCAGGAGAACAACCTGCGTACTTTAGACTTACAACAGGGGCTAGTGTATGGGGTCCTGGACAATTAGATAGTGAATTCAAACGAGGTTTTTGGTTATTAGGCGACTTAGAACTAGACCAAGTATTAACAATGAGCGGAGATGCTCAATGGTATCGTGCTATAGAATTAATAGGAAATAAAATGTTCGACAAGTTTATATAGGAGAGACTATCATGTTAAAATTAGCCGCAGCGTGTTTATTCTTGCTTCTAGCGGCTATATCAGTCGCTCAAGCACAAGAACAACAACTGCCAAACAACCCAATGTATTTTACAAGATCATCTTGCGATAACGCTCCAAAGATGTTAGGGTTACTTACACAGAAATACGGAGAAGAATTACTTTTCATAGGTGAAGGACTAACCTTTGATGCTAGATCAGGTCAACCTTTTACAGGTGGTATGATGTTTCTTACCAATCAAGACACTGGTACCTTTTCAGTCGTGCAGGTTTTTGCAGACGGAGTAGGGTGTATGATAATGAATGGTAGAGAGTTCACACCATATAGTGGGCCACCACCGTGGGACAAACCAAAAGGAGAAAAAGGATGAACTGGTTAATTGTTGTAGTTTTTGCTACAATGGCAGGTGATGTGTATATTTTTACTGACCCAAAGTTTGAAACTAGAGAAGAGTGTATTGCTAGTGTTAAAGATATTGAAGATCAAAAGCGGTATGTACAAAAGTTGGTTTTTGAATATGGTAGGTTGATGCCAATTCGAGGTATTAATTGTTTGACAGAAGATAAAATAAATGAAATACTAGAAACTTACAAAGGCGAGGTAAAAAAAGGAGACGAGGCGTGATTAATTGGGTACTTGTACTTGTTGTATATTGGAACGGAAATGTTATGACAACAGGTGACGGTGTTTTCGAAACTATGATTGATTGTTTCGTTGCTAGAGAAACACTAGTTGCAGAAGTAGGAGGCCGTGATGGTATTCCACCTAACAACATGCAAGCAATTTGTATAGCAAATGACCCTACAGCCAGTATACCAACTTTTCCTTTATAGAGGTTACAATGCAAAATAATCTTATGTCTCTCTTTCAAGAGCCTAATATCGATGTGCCTTTTTATTCTGGCGACACTGAGAAGAAATTCAAACGCAATTCAAAAGCATTTCCTAGTGATTGGATTTATCATACCAAGCCTATAAGATATAAACACAACAGTCAAGGGTTTAGAACACGAGAATTGCATGATGTTCATTGGCCTGACTCAATAGTAATGTTTGGGTGTTCCTACACCTACGGAGAAGGACTAGCAGAAGAAGACACTGTGGCTAAACAACTAGAAGCAATTCTTGATATACCCGTAATCAATCTAGGTGTGTGTGGCAGTGCAATAGATCATAACTGTTGGAATAGCACAATACTTCGCAAAAACTATCCTGTGCCTAAAGCTATTGTACACTGTTGGACCAATGTTGATAGATATACGTTCCTGCAAGACAACGGTGAGGGTATATCTTTGCACCCAAACGATGATCATTACTGGCGCCACAGAAGGTATAATGCTCAGGCCTATTGGCATAACAGGAATGTATTCTATATAGAAACAGATAGGCAGATGTGGCAACCTGTTACAGCATATGCAGAATGCACTTGGTTCCATAGAACAACAAAACTTGTTCCTGATATTCCTATGGTAGAAAAAATTGATAGGGCACGTGATGTTGAAGCATCAAGAGATGAAGGCCCAGGTGGTCATACAGGGATAAACACTGCTAGAAACGCAGCAGAACTTTTAGCAGAGCAACTAAAAGCCCAATTATAAATAACAGTGAATAGGAGAATAATAACTGTGTCTGACGTACTTGTGTTGAACGCTGATGCACAACCTGTAAGTTATCTACCTTTGTCCGCTATTCAGTGGAAAGAAGCAATCACCTATATGTACTTAGATAAATGTACCGTGCTTGACTGGTATGACGATTGGGTTGTGAGCAGTGCAAATTGGGAAACTCGTGTGCCTAGTGTAATCATGCTCAAAGAATTTATGCGGCGGCGGCGCCGGCCGAGATTTTCAAAAACAAACCTATACATACGTGATCTTTATCATTGTCAATATTGTACTAATCAATTTGCCCGTAAAGATCTCACACTAGATCACGTAATACCTCTTTCAAAAGGAGGCAGAACAAAGTGGGAAAATATAGTTGCAGCATGTCAAAGATGCAACACTCAAAAGGGCAATAAAACAATCATGAAGCCAAAAATCAAACCATATGAACCTGACTACTACGAACTAGTAGCCAAGCGTAAACAGTTAGATTTTCAATTAAAACACCCTAGTTGGCAGCAATGGATATAAAAAGATTGCAGTTATGTGCTACTTTTACAACAGTTTAGTTTAGTGTTAATTCAAAAAGCATAACATAATTGTTACAATCTGTTAATTAAGTAAACTTACATCAGCAAAAAATTGCTGATTGTAGCCAACAAGAAGGAGATAACATATGGATATCTTAAATAAAGTAAAAGGATGGGCAGGTAGCCTAGCAGAACTAGGAGTAAGCCTTGCAGCATTAATGATCATTGTAGAAGTACTTGGTCTCGGTGCTATTCCGTTCTTCCCAGAAGTAAGCGTTGTTGCTAACGTAAGCGCAATGCTTGGTACACTTGGCGCAGAAGGCCTAATGGGTTTGATTGCGATCTGGGTACTATACGCAATTTGGCAGCGTAAGTAATCTCACACACAAACTGAGAGGATAGCATGAGTTATCCTCTCAACCAAATACAGGACGTACTAAACCTCCTGGTAGTTTCCAAAAAGTAAGAAACGCAACACCTTCAACTTCACACTCAAATCTATCTTCATATTCAATCACACGTGGATTGTAACTCAGTGTTACGGCATCGTCATAAAGTTCTTCTTGCCAATCAAACTGCTCCCAGTCGAGTAAGACTCTACTTTCGCCGTTCCTTGTTTTTGTGTTAACCATAGGTGATTTGAAATTGTCATGTATAGGAAATTCACTATCTACCAAACGTGTTAGAGGTGCATTAAAATTTTGTGCTAGTCCTGTGTAATCTTGAAGGATATACAGACAAGACATATCAGGGTGTTGACTTGCAAACATTGCTCTATTACCGCCAGGTGCGAGAAAAGGCATGTCATCCCATAATACTATTACACAATTACCAAAGAATGTTTTTCCTTGTTTTAGGTCTAGCCATAATTTGTATTGCTTGACCATTTTACGTAACATCAATCCTTTTTGCCAGTCTTCTAAAAAATCCATACCGGCAAGGTCTGTGTGCGAAAAAGGATCAAAGATACGGATGTCATCTAGTGTGCCATTATAAATCCAATGTGTACAATTGTATTTGTCGTCATAGGCCTGCACCTGTGCTTTTAATCTAGAGAGATCCATTTAACCTTGCCTCTATGTACAACTTGGTTTGCTCGAGCATTAACTTAATAGTTTCATCGTCTGTTTTTTCTAGCATTTCTTCAATACCTTCTAGTTCAGATTCAAAAAGTTCCTGTACCGACCATACTTCAAACTCTCCGCTCATTTGAACCACGCAATCTTTTCACCAGCAGCCTTACGTCTATCATATTCTTCTACAGTGCTTGGATATCTCCAGCAGTACACAGCAACAAGAATCATAAATCCACCAGTCCATAAAGCAGCCTTATCGTTGCCTGTTGCAAAGTAAGTAAATGCTACAGTGGTTGCCATAGTAGCAATCATAAAGTATTTCAACTTCAGTGGAAACACTTTCTTCTCGCTCCAGTTTGTTAAAAATGGACCAAACAATTTGTGGCTGTACAACCAGTTATGCATACGCTCTGAGCTCTTTGCAAAACAATATGCTGCCATTACAACAAAGATACTCCAAGGTAGTCCTGGAAGTATCACTCCAAGATATGCAATGCCTAATAACACAAAGCCGCATCCAGCCCAAAATATTTTTTTAATATTCATCTATAACCTTTCTGACTGCACTAACGCAGTCTAATATCATTGAATCATTGTGTAAAGGTGTAGGAGCAAAGCGAAGACGCTCTTCTCCTACAGCAACAGTTGGGTAGTTGATAGGTTGTACATATATTCCATAGTCATCTAACAACCTATCACTCAAACCTTTACATTTTAAAGCATCTCGAATCATTACAGGTACGATGTGAGTACAGGCTTTATCGAGTACTTCTACTCCAGCCTTGGCAAATTCTTGTTTTAATTTGTTTGCCTGAGCCTGATGCTGAAGCCGAAGTTCGTTGTGGTCCGATAGATATTTGATACTGGCCAACGCACCAGCACAAAGGACGGGACTTAGCGAAGTGGTAAAGATAAACCCGCTTGCCACTGATCTGATTGCATCGATGACTAACGCATCAGCCGCTATGTACCCTCCTGTAACACCAAATGCTTTTCCAAGTGTTCCGTTTACGATGTCTACCCTATCTTGAATACCTAGTTTCTCTAAATAACCTGCTCCATGCTCTCCATACAATCCTACCGCATGGACTTCGTCGATATAGGTAATAGCACCGTACTTGTCCGCTAGGTCGCAAATAGACTCAATAGGCGAGACATCACCGTCCATGCTATACACGGATTCGAACACTATACAAGGTGTTTGGTTCTGTGTGGAAACTTTCACCAGTTGAGATTCTAACTCGTCCATATCGTTGTGGGTCCAAATAATTTTAGACGCACCACTGTGCCGGATACCCTGTATGAGGCTTGCGTGATTCTTCGAGTCACTCAAAAACACAATGTTGGGAACAATCTTGCTTAGGGCGATTAGACTCCATTCATTTGCGACATATGCACTAGAAAACAATAGAGCCTGAGGCTTGCTATGCAAACGGGCAAGTTCATGTTCTAGTGCAACGTGATAGTGAGAGGTACCTCCTATGTTGCGAGTACCACCTGAGCCAGCACCTGTCTGGTCCAATGCAGTGTGCATCGCATCTATCACAATTTTGTGTTGGCCCATACCGAGGTAATCGTTGGAACACCAGTTTATAATATTTTTTATGCTGTAAGGGCCATACCAGATAGACTTAGGAAAATCTCCTCGTTCTCTTACAATGTCGTTGAAAACTCTGTATTTTCCTTCACTCTTTAATGTGCTTAAAAGGTTTTTGAATGGTTTTATGTCTATCATGCATTTTACTTAGCCATGCTTCATGGGTATCTCTATCGAAGTGTGAGTATACACCCCAACCGTGAATATGATAAAAGTATCCCATATCTCTCATGAGCTTTTGATATTCGTTGTATTCATTTAACCATCTTTTTATATGTTTTAACATAGTGTATTTAACTAAATAGAGTATAGGAGTCAGCAATGCGAATTCAAGATATATTACGTGGCCTAATTGATATTATTGATGCTCAAGAACAAATGGATGCCGAAGATGGAAAACATATGGTACAAGATATGATTGACAATCCGTCGCAAGGAGAATACAGTAACACTCCTAATGAAATAGTAGCAGACGTAGACGCAGTAACAACACTCGCAGGAGGAGGCCCAAACAAGCCAAAGCACCCTGCAGATATCAGAATAAAAGACCCGAGAGGATATGAATAATGGCAGCAAACGGTATATCAACACTCGCAACTAAGGAAGCAAGACAGATAGCAAAACTAGAATATGCTCAAGCCAAACGCAAAGGCAGAGTAATAACAGATGGCGGCGCACCTGGCGTGTATGGCACCTGGAGTGATGATGGTACTGATAACGATGCGGTAAACTATTACCGTCCTAACAACACTTATGATGCTACTGCACTACCAGACACTTACAACGGCAATGTGCCAGGAGCAGACGACAATCCTAACACTGATGGCCTATTACAAAAACGTCCATGGGTATCAGTAGGTGCTTTAGCAGCACCTGGGAGTATTGGAGAATCTGTTGATGGAGGAACCCTTGCTTCACTAGAGATTTGGTATGATGCTAGTGATACAAGCACAATAATTCCAAGTGCAAGTGACGAAGGACAGATTACTCAGTGGACTGACAAATCATCATTTGCTCATAACGCTAATCCAGATGGCGGTAGTGCCAAACCAACATACGAAAATACTGTAACACAAAATGGATATGGCTATATTGAGTTTGACGGTGTAGATGACTCTTTGAAAGTGAGTCCTTTTACAAACATAACCAGCATTGCTGGACTTACAGTTTTCCAAGTATTCCAAACAAAAAATATCACTGCACCTGCAAGTGATGTGTTTTTAGGCACAAATGATGCAGACTTTGGCATACTACACCTTAACGGGGCGATGAAACTTACTATGAAAGGTAGTTCATTTGATGCAGCAAAAAGTATCACTGCAAACACTTGGCATCAACATACATTAATCTATGACGGAACTGCTCCATCACTTGGATATAGATTAGACAAGTCGGCAGGCACAGTAACAGGAGGTAGTGTGCCCAGTACCTCATCAGCAAATACGGATGAAATGTTTTTTGGTAATAACGTATCAGGAACATCGGCATTAGACGGTTACCTTGCTGAAGTCATTATTTTTACAAAAACTCTTAGCGCAACAGAGATATCAAATATAGAAAACTATCTATCAAACAAATGGGGACTATAACCCATGGCAAATCGTAAGCACTACGATCTAAAACAAATGGTAGCCTCAGGCTACAATAGTTCTGATCACAGTTACATCCACAAGTTTGGACAGATTGCCGAAGCCGCTGACAATCAATTTGGCACAGTATGGGATGTTGATGATACAGTTTATCCGTGGGCAAGTTTTGACACAGCAGGTACACTCAGTGTTGTAAGCGATAGCAGTGATGATGTAAACAGCACAGGAACAGGTGCTTACAATATTGTAATAGAAGGACTGGACAACGATTATAATGTTGTATCAGAAACAATCTTGATTAATGGTGAGACACCAGTAGCAGGCACAGTCAGTTTCAAAAGAGTATATCGTGCTTATGTAAGTGCCGCAGGAAGCACAGGCAATAATGTCGGAAAACTCTCAGTATCAAAAGACGGCGTAGTGGTATTGTGTATCCGAGCGCAACTCAATCAAACACTAATGGCTATCTATACCATACCAGCAGGCAAAACAGGATATCTATATCAAGTGACCAGCACAGGTGAGAAAGACGCAGACTTTTCAGGTTATGTGTATACCCGCATAGGAGGCACAGGATTGTTTAGAGCCCAACACGTTTGGGATGTCACTGGCGGCGGACAATATGTATACAACTTTAGTTTTCCTATCCGTTATCCAGAGAAGACAGATATTGACATAAGAGTTCTACCACGGGACAACAACCGTAGCACAACAGCCTGTTTTGATATGTTATTAGTTGATGACGAACCAGATTATCCTAATTCCTACGGCGCATAAAGATTCACCCCCCGCCTAGTGAAACTAAACGAGGGGCTGCTGGTAAATGTACTTGTTAATGGGCTATGCCCCGTAAATTTTTATTGTTGTAATACTTTTATTTATTAGTCTTGCCGTTTACAAAATCGTAAAACTTCTCCGCAGCTTCCATTACAGCATCAACACCTGGTACTTCTGGCATTGCTACTTTGGTTACTACTTCGTCACCGTCCTTGGTAACTGAAGTTTCATACGCACCTAATTTAGCGTGATAATCTTGCCAAACATTGCTTTGTGCCATCTCTAGCACTTTGGTGCGGATTTCGTATCCATTTTTATTTGTTGTGACTTTTGGCATTGCCTGCTTAAACATATCGGCAATTTCTTGCGTTTGTTTCAAGATGGTTTCACCGTATGTAGTTTCTACTTTTGACATTGTTTTCTCCTTGTGTGTCTGTGTGTAGTGTTACAAATGTAACAGGGTATTTAGCTTTTGTCAAGCAGTAATTTGCGAGATTGACAAATACATTATTGAAAAAGTAACAAGTGCTAATCCTAGCATTGCAACTTGCTCGCAGAAGTATCCGTCGCACTCTTTTAACTTACCGAGTAAGCGGTTCATAGTTTTCTCCATATGTGTGATGTGTGTGGTGTTACTAACAGTAACTTGTGTTGTATAGTAACACCATTATTTATCACAGTCAAGAGTTTTTGTTATATTTTATAACAATCCTGCGTAATGAAACGCATTAATAGTTAATAGAGCTGTAAGGAATGAAAAAACTCCTAACATTACAAGTGTTCCTCTAATAAAGTTAGACAATTTCTTGATCCTTTCTAAGCATCAAACGCTTTGCTTCTACGTGATAGCCTTGGCGGCTTAATTCAGCAGCAGCTCTTGCTCTACCAGCACTCTCCCCTAGTGCAACCATTCCGACAAAAATAGTAATAAGAACATTTCTAATTACAGTGCAAACTTTGCAAGTGATATTATAAAAACTTGTGTGAGTTAGAGCAGTCATTTACACCCACCCCTTTAAGTTATCGTTTACCATATCATCATAATGCTTTTCAGCAATATAATTAATGTCACAGCGTGAAAGTCCCATATCGTTGAGTTCACGATCTGTAAGCACTGAAAGTTCTTTGATAGTTTGATTTGCAAGTCTTCTTGCTTTGATTTTTACGCTTACTTTCTTTAACCATCCCGCGATAGATGGCAGGCCAATCCAATTGGCCGTAGTTATAAGTGTAGTCATTGCTACGTTCTCCTGTTTCTATATGTGTATGTGTAATGTAGGTATTACAACCCCGGTCTCTCCCGGCGCTACCTTTGTATGGCATAGGATATGCCCTTCATCATTTTTATAGAGCTGAAGACGCTCTAGGAGATTTGAAATAGTGCAGTCATACTGTCCTATTCCTAACTATTTATACTATAATAAATGAATAGTTGACAAAAATCAACTGTTATTATTGCAGGTGCGATATGCAAAAAATGCAAGTGTAATCTGTATGTAATATGTTTTTTCTTAAATAAAGTCAGTATGAATAGGATTTCATACTCAATTGTGAGCGACGGGGTAAAGCCGTCAAGCAAGGAAACTATTATGAAAAGCAAAGTGTTGGCACTCCTAGTGATCCTAGGCAGTGCTTTTTCTATGAGTGCAATGGCAGAAGAGTCAGAGCACAATTACAAAGCAAAAGTCAACGACTGGGAATATACCTATAGGCATAGAGAAGGTCGTTGGCACGTAGAAGTAGGCAACAAGATAGGCCCAGTAGAAGTTATGTACCGCTATGCGGACCAGGCAACATCAATAGAAAATCGCATCAAGTTTACTTGGGCGTTTTTAGAACTAGATGATTTAACAGTAGAAGGCAGGATGGAATTCAGAGGCTTTGATAACAAAGAGTCGCACTGGCGCTATCGTTTTATTACAGAATATACACCGCAGTTGTACAAGAACTTTTATTTGTATGTGAAGTGGCAACCACGTTGGGCATTCAAAGATGCAGGTACAAAATTTGATTCACGAGATCAATTGGGCATCACATATAAAAAGAACAACTGGAAGATTACACCGTTTGTAGAACGCAATGGCACAGAAGGCTATGGCTACAAACAAACCGTGTACGGAACACATTTTGAAATAAAATTGTAAATAGCAGTGACAAGCATCGTCGAGCTTGTCCCAACGTGAGCGACAGGGTAAAGCTGTCAAGCAGAGGAGAATAAAATGGACGCACTCACCTTATGGAGCCTTATGGGGTTCCTCTTTGCCGCATATGCGGTTATTGCCAATGATTCAGTACAGACTCTCGGTACTTGGATGGCATCAAACAATGAGAGATTCAGCTACACAACACTATGGGCAGCAGCAAGTTCAGTGCTACTTGCAACACTGTGGTATGGCTGGTATGTAAATGGTGGAGACATCAGTTACGGACGACTGAACAAGATACCGTGGGAAGAAATACAATGGTATCACGCAGCAGCACCTGCAATCCTTGTTCTACTAACAAGACTAGGTGTACCTGTTTCAACATCCTTCCTAGTGCTAAGTGCTTTCGCAAGTACATTTGTGCTAGAAAAGATGCTGATGAAATCAATTATGGGTTATGGTATTGCTGCACTATTTGCTTATGGCGTTTGGTACGTTGTGAGTAGACACTTAGACGAAAGTGTACCTGTCAAAGAAGAACACAAGGCATATTGGCGTGTTGCACAATGGGTAGCAACAGGCGGACTATGGTGGACTTGGTTGAGTCACGATATGGCTAACATTGCTGTGTTCCTACCAAGACAGATACCTGTAGATCTAATGGTAATGATTAGTGTTATATTTGTTGTAGGCTTGTACATTATGTTTAGAGAACGTGGTGGTAAGATACAACAGATTGTACTAGAAAAACACAACACAAGATACGTAAGGTCGGCTACATTAATCGACCTTTTTTATTGGCTGTGTTTGTATTTCTTCAAAGAGCTAAACGATATTCCAATGTCAACAACTTGGGTATTCGTTGGTATGCTTGCAGGTAGAGAACTTGCTATTGCATCGTTTATGAACAAGAAGAAGTACAAAAGTGTATTCCCATTAGTAGCAAGAGACTTCCAAAAGATGATGATAGGCTTGGGTGCATCAGTTGCACTAGTCCTAGCAATACATTGGATAATTGTTCCTAACTCAATTGGGATTTAAGAAGTTAAGGCAGCAACGACGAGCTGCCTTTTTTCTTGACTTTTATTTCAGTTCGTGTATAATATAAAGTATGAATATTACTATTGCTGGTTACGGTCCAGTAGGACAAGCATACAACGCTCTACTACAAGAAGCGCACGAA
>Ga0255781_10002745_pt1 | contig 13936 bp, 28 predicted proteins | sample 101ome_21_FD_179979 | JGI IMG/M metagenome (GOLD analysis project Ga0255781, IMG submission 179979) | Coastal salt marsh microbial communities from the Groves Creek Marsh, Skidaway Island, Georgia - 101413BT metaG (version 2) | ecosystem: Environmental > Aquatic > Marine > Intertidal zone >...
GTTGGGCTATGGCCAACGTAACTTGACTCGTTCAGCTATTGCACCTACCACCAGTTCATCATTTATCCTCGGCCAGGTATCACCATCAATTGAACCATTGGCCTCTAACTATTTCACAAAGGATTTAGCAAAAGGTAAGTTCACATATAAGAATCCATTCTTAAAAGCTTTACTTGCTGAAAAAGATAAGGATGATTTTGAAACATGGGAATCTGTATTGATCCGTGGTGGTTCTGTACAACACCTTGATTTCTTAACTCAGGATGAAAAGGATGTATTCAAAACGTTTTCAGAAATTACACCTATTTCCGTTGTTCAACAAGCTGCCGCACGTCAGAAATATATAGATCAAGCTCAGTCACTCAACCTGATGATTCATCCAGATGTACCTACGAAGGATGTCAATGCATTGCTTATCGAAGGTTGGAGACTTGGCGTTAAAACATTCTACTATCAACGATCAGCAAATCCTGCACAAGAATTAGTACGTGATATTATGAGTTGTGCAGTATGTGAGGCATAAATGGAAGAAACCTACTGGACAGAATGTGAAGTGTGCGACTGTGTAGTAAAAGTGATAGTGATGGAAGGCGATGAAGAACCAACCACCTGTCCAATGTGCGGTGAAGGCACAGACTTCGAGCAAATAGATGATTAATAAATAGCCTCGAAAGGGGCTATTTTTTTATGTGGCATTATAATGGAAAACTATTTGACGAGACACCTGAAGAGTATCAGGGATTCGTTTATATGATTACAGAAAATGATACTGGTATGAAGTATATCGGTAAAAAGTTTTTCTGGAAGCCAAAGATACTTCCAAAAACAAAAACTCGGAAACGGAGAGTTAGAACACGTACTGAGTCAGATTGGAGAAAGTACTTTGGTTCAAGTAAAGAAGTACAAGAACTTGTAGAGCAAAAGGGTGCTGACAACTACACTCGAGAAATCTTGAAGTTATGTAGAACAAAAGGTGAGTGCTCTTATTACGAAATGAAATATCAATTTGAGTATGATGTTTTATTGAAACCAGATGAATACTATAATGCATTCATTGGTGGCAAAATACATAGGAAACACGTTTTATTGGATATTGACGATGAAGATACATGACCCCAAAGGTAGTGAAAAATATTACGAAACAGTTGTAGAAGATTATTTGTGGACTTCCAACTGGTCAGAAATCGATAACGCTGAGTTATACAATAGATTGACAGAGGTTATTATACCCTCAATTGAAGGAAACTTTCCAGATGTTGACGGTGATAATAGCTATGGATGTAAGTCATCTTACTATCATGGACATTACAATTTATTTGCCTTTCCTTTAATCGAACTTTCAAAGGTATACTATAGGTTACAAGCTTTATCAAAAGAATTAATTAAAGAACCTGGGCATTATGGTATTAGGGCATGGCCAAACGCGTTCGCTCAAGGAAGTAATATTGGATGGCATCATCACTGGCCAGAAAAATACAATGCTTATCACGGTTTCTATTGTGTTAATGTTGAAGGGCCACGTGTTGGTTCGAACACTCAATACAAAATGGAAGGTGATGATGAAATTATTAAGATCAGATCACGCAATGGTACATGTGTTTTTGGTAGATCTGGTAAAGATGAACACATTTCTTCACTTTGGCAAAATGAAGGATATAGAATTACCTTAGCATTTGACATTGTTCCTTATGAACTGCTAACACATGGTGTAATATCTTTCCACGATTTTATTCCATTGGTACACATAAAGTAGTTTACAAGCACAGCATAATAGCTTATAATAGTATTATGATAACCGGAGAAATATTATGATTATCCTTGACTACAACGCAATCGCTATTGGTAACGTTGTAACACAAAAACTAGAAATTGATGAGAACCTTATCCGTCATATGATTTTGAACTCTATCCGTATGTATCGTTCACGGTTCCACAAAGAGTTTGGTGAAATGGTAATTGCTGGTGATGCTGGTGGTAACTGGCGTTATAAAGCATTCCCTAACTATAAAGCTTCTCGTAAGTCTGGTCGTTCTAAGTCTACTATGGATTGGGATGAGGTGTTCCGTATTATTAACATGGTGTGGGATGAGCTTGGTGAAAACTTCCCCTATAAAACTGTGAAGGTTCATGGTTGTGAAGCTGATGATGTGATTGCTGCGATTGTAGAAAACACACAAGAGTTTGGCCAATACGAAAAAGTCATGATTGTTTCTGCAGATAAAGATTTTGCCCAGCTACAGAAATATGACAATGTATCACAGTTTTCTCCTATGACAAAGAAATATATAAAAGTAGATAACCCAAGGACTCAGTTGTTAGAGCTTATTCTGAAAGGTGATGGATCGGATGGTGTACCAAATGTGTTGTCAGGTGATGATGTGTTTGTAACTGAAGCTCGTCAGACTCCATTACGTAAGCCAATAATGGAAGCGCTTATGGAAGATCCTAAGTGCCAAGGCGATGAAGTTTACCGTAACTTCCAACGTAATAAAAAGCTTATTGACTTATCAGAAACACCAGCTGATCTAAAACTAGAAATTATAAATACGTTTAGCAAGCAAGATCGAGGGGAACAAAAGGCAAAAGTCCTACCATACCTCATTGAAAAGCGTTGCCGTAGACTGATAGATGATATTAAGGATTTTATTTGAGATGGTTAATAAGGTATCCAGACAAGTATATGAAGTTTTAGAACTGGTTGAAAAGGAAAAGTCTAGGCCAAAACAAATTAAACTACTCCAGGATTATTCTACCGGCGCACTGAAGGATGTGTTACGTGGTGCGTATGATGATTTGGTTCAATGGAATCTACCATCTGGGACACCACCGTTCGAACCTGCTCCTGCAGAAAATCCTCCCTCTTCACTTTATAGACAGCATTTGAAGTTTAAGTACTTCGTTAAAGGATTGGTTGGTGACCAAATGTCACCACCAAAGCGTGAAAAGATTTTCATCGACATGTTGGAATCTGTTCACCCAAAAGACGCCGAGGTGTTATGCCTTATGAAAGATAAGAAGCAGCTCGGAAAAGGCATCACAAAGAAACTAGTACAGGAGGCTTTCCCTAAACTAATCGTAAAGTAACTAATGCAATAATTATAAAAATAAAAGGAGATTGCATGACTGCTCAGTTTGAAAGGCTAAATCAAGACGTCATTGAACTTGATAATTACATCGACAAACTAAAGAAACGGAAAAATGTAGATGAAGCTTTAATTACGAAACTAAAGAAAAAGAAAGAATTTTTAGTCACTCATATAACTGAGAAACAATTAGAATTGCAATAGGAGGTAATGCTGGTCAGTCGGTTCTGATCGGCTGACCATTTAAAGGTGAAACATGCCATCATACACATTGAAAGATACCAAGACAGGAGACACATGGGATACCATCTGTACTTGGGAAGAGTTACAAGAGATTTTAAATGCTATGGATAATGTAATCCAAGTTCCATCAGCACCAAAAATTGTAAGCAGCGTTGGAGGATTACACTCTAAAGTCCCAAATGGATTTAAGGATGTACTACACCGCGTAAAATCTGGTTCAGCAAAAAGCAATACGATTAAAACATAATGGGAAAAAACAATTCGCTATCCGTACGTTTCGATGACCTCGAGGAATTCGAACCAATTACAATTAATCAACAGAAAGCATTTGATGCTTGGGATGATGGAGACAATTTACTTTTAGCAGGATCTGCAGGAACAGGTAAAACATTCATTGCAATGTATATGGCACTTGAAGCTTTGCTTGAATCCAGTAGTTCATACCGAAGAGTCGTTATTATCAGATCTGCGGTACCAACAAGAGATATTGGTTTCTTGCCTGGATCTGCCGAAGAAAAGAAAGAGATGTACACTCTCCCATATAAAAATATTTGTACTGAATTATTTTCAGATAAAGCATCATGGGGTAAACTTACAACCGCGCAGCAGGTATTATTTGAGTCAACATCTTTTATCCGTGGCGCAACATGGGATGATTCAATTATCTTAGTTGATGAAATGCAAAACCTAACGTTTCATGAATTGGATTCAGTCATTACACGAGTTGGTGAAAACTCAAAGATCATTTTTTCTGGCGATTACCGCCAAACAGATTTTAGATTTGAAGATGAAAAAGAAGGTATATTTAAATTCATAAAAATCATCGAACAGATGAGAGATTTCACTATCATCAATTTTGGATGGGATGATATTGTTAGATCTGGTATGGTAAGAGATTATATTATGACAAAAGAAATGTTAGGAGTAGACTAAGCCATGATTACAATTTACGGAAACACTGGGTGTTCATACTGCGAAAGAGCAGTTAAATTATGTGAAGATTATGAATTTAAATACACGTATAAGAGCATCCAAGATCCTGATGTTTTTATGGAACTACAAGAACTCGTACCTGGAGTTCGAACGGTGCCACAAATCTTTTGGCACAGCAAATATGTAGGTGGCTACAGTCACTTAGTTGAAGAAGTTGAAAATACACAACAGTTTGGACAGGAAAAAATCTAATGGCTAAGTATGGTCGTTTCGATCCACGTAATAAAAACAAAGGACGGAACAAAAATCGTTCACTTGGTAAAGACTTTCGCATCCGCGAGGTTGATAACCAAAAAATTAAACACCAAGTATTTTTGAGAGAAGTAGTATATGATGATGAAATTGAAGAGGAAACTAACGATATTTCGGCGGTACGTTAATAGAGTACTCATAGCCTTATCAGTTTTACTCAATGTTGTTACTGGTGGAAGAAGTAACCAAACTTTTTCTGCCAGACAATATGAACGTAAACGTAAAAAGAAAATTAACCTATGCTGGTTAATTGACATTTTATTCTTCCATGACCCTGATCATTGCATGATGTCATGGCTCTATTGGAATACTCATAAAAATATCCGCAAAAGTGGAAAAAGGTATTTACAAGAGCAGGCAGATGTGGTAGTATATGGATATACAATGAAGGAAGAATTTTATGATGAACAACCTAAACAAAGTAATCTTGACAGACTGCGACGGAGTGCTTCTTAACTGGGAGTACGCTTTTACTACCTGGTTCGAACAACATGGCTTTGCAAATGAAGTAGTAGTGCCAAACAGTTATGATGTAGGTATCCGTTATGGTTTGACAAAAGAACGTAAGGAAGAACTTGTCCGGTTCTTTAATGAGTCAGCAGCAATTGGATTTCTACCTCCTCTTCGAGATGCTATGTACTATGTTGACCTGTTACACCGTAAACACGGTTACGTCTTCCATATGATTACATCTCTTTCACTGGATGAATCTGCTCAAAAACTACGTATTCAAAATACTCAAAAGCTATTTGGTGAAACTGCATTTGAAAAGTTTATTTTCTGTGACACTGGTGCTGACAAGGATGAGGTACTAGAACCTTACCGTGATAGTGGATTGTTATGGATAGAAGATAAAATCGAAAATGCAGAACTCGGTGATCGTTTAGGACTAGAGTCTATTGTTGTAGAACATGCTCATAACATGGACAATGGAAAGTTTCCAACATTTGCAAAATGGGAAGGTATCTATGAATATATCCTTTGATACAATTTTAAATTTACGTGGCCAGTGGGAACGTCTTGTTTCTACTGGTCGTGGCTTTAATTTAGAGGACTATAACGGGACTATAGATAATCTATATTATTTCCTTGATGAAGGTGCTAAGAAAAATCGTTTCCGCAAGAATTGTCCAGAGGCAATTGAGATTGCAAAACAGATCGTAGAGTATTATGAATATGAAAAAAATAATTTACCAAGTGTACACGGGAAAACGGTCTAAACTATATGACCATTGTACAGCCTCAGTAAAAGCATATGCCGAAAGAATTGGTGCTGACTATCAGTGTCAACGTACACCTATTCTTATGATTCGACCAGATCCATTTACCACAAACCGAAGCAAAGAATCGTATGAAAAGTACGGTGGCTTTTTACCCATTTATGAAAAAGAAAATGCCTTTACGTATCTTAAGACTTACGACCAAGTTGCTATTATTGATGCTGACGTTTGGATTCGACCTACTTGTAGTGATTCTATATTCGACGCTTGTGGCACTGATGTTGATTTCGGCGGTGTTTTAGAAAGAGATATGCCAATCACACCACAATATATCCGTAAGATTGCAAACTATTCACGGATGCAATACGGAATGTCACCTATTAATAAGTTGTTTGATTGGAAGTGTCCAAAAGGTTGTGGTGCTGATTTCTACAATATGGGTATTATGGTCCTAAACAAATCGATTGGAAAATATCTGAATGGCGAAACACCAAAGCAGTTCCTTTCACGTCCACGGTTCAAACCTTTTGTAGATGGTATGGGTGCATGGAAGTGGTCTACTGACCAAACGCTTTTAAACGTGTGGGTCAAGGAAGAAAAGATGAAAGTTAACAACCTACATTGGAAATGGAACGGCTTGTTTACTGCTAACGAAAGAATTAAAGAGTGTAACTTTGTACACTTTTTCTTGAAAGACAAACTGCCTAACCGTGGTGAGAATGTAGAAGAGTTAATGAAATATGTTTCTTAAAAAAGTTTTTATCCATATCCCTAAGAATGCAGGTATGACTATACGTCGTAGTCCAATGCTGGCAGACAAAATTATTCCAGCTGGACCAGAAGTTCATAAGTCACCTGCTTATTCAAAGGATGTGTTAAATCATATGAATAAGATTGGAGACCATCATGGATTCGAACATGCACGTTGGCGGGATTGCAATCGATCAATTGTTGATGGTTACGGATCTTTTGCAGTTGTTCGGAACCCTTGGGATCGTGTTGTATCTCGTTATTTCTTTGCTAAGAAAGTAATTGAGGTCGAGAAAAAAGAGCCTGTTGGTAAACATAAGATTGATTCATTTGAACACTTCCTTGAGGAACGATTTGAATGGGGTAATATGGAGTACATGTGGCATAGAGCAATCCGTGGTTGGTATAACCAAAAGGATTATGTCACGGATAAAAATGGTAAGTTACAGTGCGATATGATTCGCTTTGAAAAACTCAACCAAGATCTATGTAAGTATTTTAACATTCCTACTATGTCAAGAGCAAGAAATGTTACAGCTTTAAATCCTGGGACCTATAAAGACATATATACTCCAGAGACTATTCAAATTGTAGCAGACTGGTATAAAGATGATATTGATTTCTTTGGCTTTGATTTCGATTCAGGCGCTACGAAAAATACTTGGAGCACGCTATGAAAAATATAATCCTACAACATTATGAAGGAGTACTATCACCAGAAGCCAGGGTGTCAGTAAAGCATATGCAGCAATATGCAGAAATGGTCGGAGCTGAACACCGGCTATTGACCGGTAAGCCTTTCATGCCTGAACTTAGATTTCAAGGTAAGAAAGCACTATGTAATAATAAAATGGCAATGATTAACGAAGAGTTTGATGACTATGATGTAGTTGTCATGGTTGATCCAGACATTGTCCTTGCTAAAAGGGATAACTTACCAAACATCTTTACGGAAGAAACTGGGATTGGTATGCTAACAGATCATATACGGAACAACGCTTGGAAAAGAATCCAAACACGGTTCCCTCTATGGACAAACAATACACACCTATTTGCATCCGGATCTATTTGGAGACTTGAAAAGCATATCCGTAAAAGATTAAGAGAAGAAATCATCCCACATGAAGTGAAAGTTCTAGGGGATAGCATTTTTGTCGATGAAGGTATTATGCACCGTCTTTGTGTTTTAGCAAACATTAAAGCTATTGATGAAAATATCTTACCACAAAAGTGGAGCTATTGCAGTTACTTGCCTAATCCTCGTGAAAATGGCGTGTTTATCCATTTACGGAAAACACCACCAGATAAATCTGAAACCATTACAAAATTTGAAGCATACCGTCGTTTACATAAAAAGGGTGAAGTCTATTGACTAATTTGATATATCAGTTTTGGGAAGGCACTATTCCTTACGGTGCTTTAGCTGGTAAAAAGAATATGGAAGAATATGCAAAGCGGATTGGTGCTGAGCATATATTTGAAAAGAATCCTAAGTGGATCCGAAACTTAGGAATTGGTCATAAGTATCAATCTTTTTATGGCCAATTTAAAATCATATACGATGAGTCATATGATAAGTATGATACAATTATGTATGCTGATGCAGATGTATTTGCGGTTGATGGTCTAACCGAAAGCATCTTTGAGTCATTTGAAAAAACTGGTGGTGAAGTTGGTTTATGTACTGAACCTCGTCAACCACAGCGTAGACTCGAATCAACCGGACACATTAATCACCACGCTGATGAGAAATGGGCTGAGGCTATCAAACAAAAATATGGTGTTGACATGCCACGTAATGAACAAGGCCTGTTAAAAGTATACAATGCCGGCATGGTTTTATACACAAAGGAATCTCGTAAGAGGATACGCGAAGAATTCCCTCCATTTGAAGAATATATACAATTGATCCGTGGTAAAGGACTTAGCAACTTTTACATGTGCGATCAGCCTTACCTTCATGCTATGCTTACAGTATCAAACATGAATTATGTAGAGATGGATAACGATTGGAATCAGATCCTCCACTACGTAGGCAAAAAGAGCAATCCTCTTGTAGAAGATCGTAGTGTAAATGATGATAGGACAAAGGACACTAAATTTGTCCATATCCAATTATCAAACGCTGATAACTATGATGCAGATACTTTATATCGGATAACTAACTTACCCCAATCGGAGTGGAAACTATGAAGATTTATGAATATGATGATTACGATCATTATGTCGCAGAACAAACAAAAGCAAACAAACGTAAGATCCATTGGCTTTATGTAAAAAAGCACACCATCAAACACATTAGTAAGTTGCATCCATTTGCAGCAACTATTCTATGTCATGGTACGCGTAACGGTGGTGAGATGGATTACTTCGAAGAATTTTATCCAGCTGCAGAAATTCTTGGTACCGAGATTAGTGAAACCGCAACTCAGTTTAAAAGAACAGTCCAATGGGATTTTGCCCATGTAAAAGAAGAATGGATTGGCCGGTGGGATATTGTTTATTCTAATTCATTTGACCATAGTATTGATCCTATGAAGACTCTAGATACTTGGAAGAATCAATTAAGCGATAATGGCAAAATGTTTATTGAGTATTCCGAAGCACACTCTAAAGCTTCAATCCACGATCCTTTGGAAGCAACACATAAAGAATTTAAAAAAATGTTGGCCGATTCTGGTCTGGTAGAATTTTCAGACACGATTATTGGAAAACGAGCAGGATCTTTGGTATACGCACTTCAAAAGGTGTAATATGAAAAATTATGTTATTGCTATTAATGGCCATACTGAATCTATGAAAGGCCTACAGGAAGTAAGGTCCAGTAGCTTTAAAGTTAATAATAGTTTTGACCTTACACATTTCATGGCAGCCACTCCATCAGAAGTTGATGGACTTATGAAAAAGTTTGGCATTGAATGGAACTACCCTTGGATTGGTGAAGAGGTTGATTTTGCCAGCGGATTGACTAAGTCTGCTTACCAAACAGCAAATCCAAAAGCTAGAATTGCATGTGCTCTAAGTCATTATACATGTTGGATGGAGTGCTGGAAATCTAGACAACCAACATTAGTCTTAGAACATGATGCCCTATTTACAAGCCGTATAGATTTTGATATAATGGAAACCGGATTTGATATTCTTGGTATCAATAATCCATTAGGTTGCACAAGGAAAGCAAAGTTGTATCACGATAAGATTGTTTCCAGTAAAGAAAAATATATGCCTGTCCCATGGATCGATGATATGAAAGTACCACAAGGTCTTGCTGGTAACTCTGCTTATATCATTACACCAAAAGGTGCAAAGCATATGATTGATCTTGTTAAAGAGTATGGCCTTTGGCCGAACGATGCTTTAATGTGCAGACAATTAGTTCCACGTATCGGTGTAACTAAAAAGTTTTACACAACCAGACAGAGTCTAAAGAGCACAACCACATTATGAAAAATTATGTCATCACTATTAAAGAGATTCAAAGGTCTCTACAAGCAGCAACTCGGTGTATTAAAAGTGGTAAGGTAAATGGGATGGCCATATTACCATTCCATGCAATTACTCCTAAAAATACTAATGTCTATTCTAAGCTTGCTGATGAAGGCATTGAAGCAATTGGATTCCAAGAAGAATATTCTAGACTGGAAAATTGTATTGCGGCTTTCCTTTCTCATTATACACTTTGGAATAAATGTATTGAGGCCAATGAGACGTTTACCATTTTTGAACATGACGCGTATATTGTCCAGCCAATTGATGACTTTATGTTTGATAAAGTTGTATCATTAGGCAAACCTTCATATGGAAGATATAATACACCATCATACCTTGGCGTGGGACCATTAGTTTCTAAAAGGTATTTTCCAGGCGCCCACGCTTATCGCCTTACTCCTGAAGGTGCTCGTGTGCTCGTTGAGCAGGCGAAGAAGGCAGCTAAACCAACAGATGTATTTTTACACGTTGATACGTTTCCATTCTTACAAGAATATTATCCTTGGCCGGTTGAAGCACGTGATTCCTTTAGTACTATTCAAAAGACAAAGGGGTGTTTAGCAAAACATAGTTATGGTGAAACCTATGAGTTACTCTAAGCTATTCATTACTGGTTGTGATAAGAATACTGAATGGATGCTCCCATTCTTCTATTCAAATTATGTACAACATAATGACATTCCTCTTATGGTATTTGACTTTGGCATGTCACCAGAAGTTGCACAGGCTATGGATGCTATTCCAGTTAAAAGTCAAGACAAAGGATGGTTTAAAAAACCAAAGTCAATGATCATGGCAACCAAGTACTCACATAATGTATGTTGGTTAGATACTGATTGCCATGTAAAAGGTGATATTTCAGGTATCTTTGATTATGTCGAACCAAACAAGCTAGCAATGGTGGAAGACACTCCTTGGTCTAAGCGTAGAGGTGAAACTTGGCATAACTCTGGTGTGGTTGCTTTTAATAGTAAGCCTAACATCCTTGATGAATGGGCAGCTGCCGTTGCACAAAATCCAGTAGTTGGTGACCAGGAAGTCCTACATTCTCTCGTAAAAGAAGGTATGAGAAGGATGATACATATTACTGACCTCCCTAAAAAATATAATACTTTACGCCTTGATTTACTTGATGGCATTGCACCCAGTAATCATTTAATCATGCATTGGACAGGTCAAAAAGGGAAAGATGAAATAAGGAAAATGATGAATGAGTAGAGTAGCTCATATTATTGGTAATGGCGACATGGCTGGAATGTATAAACCAGCTAAAGGTATTAAGATGACATGTAATGTGCCTCCGTTTGAAGTACATAATACATATGCTTCTGTGATTATTGACTTTAAGATGTGTAAAGCTTTACATGAAGGCAGTGTTATTCTTGGTGGTGACTGGATCTGTGGCCTTAGACCTAAAATTTATTGTGAGAAAAATGCAGGTTTCTATTTGAAATTTGCTCATCAGATCAAAGAATTTTATACTGTCTTACCTCCTTACACTAAAATTGAACCAAAGGAAACTCAAGGCCAACAATACACAAACTTCAACTGTGGCCATGTTGCAACACATTACACCGCAAATAAATTGAAAGCAGATGAAATCCATTTGTATGGGTTTGACTCTATTTTTGATTTTAACGTCCGTAGCTATACAGACATGGTATTAAGATCAGACAGAGGTAACACAAATAACAATAGGCTAATTAATAATTGGCGGCCTATTTGGAATGGTATCTTTAATGAGTTCAAAGACACTCAGTTTATTTTATATCACAAGCATCCCAATGCTAAAATCCCCCTCCCAGAAAATGTTGAAGTACGTACAAAAAACTAGTTTACATTACTCATAACATAGTATAGAATACTATTATGATTGTAATAGAATTTGAAAATAAGTGTGCAAGGTATCGTAAACGTGCCATTGAGGCTGCAATCCATTTTGCTGCTTCTCAAATGCTTTCGCGTATCCGTAAGCCTGTGTATATAAATATTAGAACGATACGCAAGTTAGCAGACAAGCAAGGAGTTTACGGCGACTGTATGGATGAAGGAGATCGTGAGTTTACGATCCGCATCGATGTATCACTTCCCCTCGAAGATATGATTAGCACAATATTGCATGAGATGGTTCACGTCTGGCAATACGTTTCAAACCGTATGGTTTACAAGTGGGTACACGAAGTGAGATTTGCAAAAGAAGTTTATAGTTGGGATATGCCATATGACGACCGCCCTTGGGAAATCGAAGCGCATCGGAAAGAAAAAGAACTTAAGGATTTATTCGATGTCGAAAGAAGAAATAAGAAAAGCTTGTTTCGACCTAGTCGATGACAGTATCAATATGTCAGTGCCGTGGTATATCATGGCGGCGTATGCATACTACATAGAGGATGACCCAATCTTAGAAGACAGGGATTTTGATTTATTAGCTAAAAAGATTTTGAAAGACTGGGACGAAATAGAACATATACATAAAGACTATCTAAGCAAAGATATGCTAGAAGCAGGTACTTATATGGGTGATTACCCATCACGTATAGAAGGAGCATTGCAAAGTGTCAGACATTCCTACAGATGACGACCCTTGTGATAATATTGATGTGAAAACACTAGATGGATGGATACATAGTAATGACAGCAGTGGAGATGGCAAAGAGAATAATCGACAAGAATTGGGACGGGATCAAGGAAGTCGACATCCGAACCTTTGGCTTGGCTTTGGTAATAGCTGAAACATTTGAAAAAAATGCTAAGTAGTTGAAACACAACAAAACTTTTTTCCATAAAAATGCATTTTAGGGGTTTACTTTTCAGCTAAAAAGACTTATATTAGATATATAAGGAATGAAAGGAAACCATTATGATTACTGAAGTTCAAAAATTCTGGACTGAAACTCCTCTAAATGCTCTAAATAAGCTAATGGATCAAACATTCAGTTATGCTCAAGAGTCAATTGATACTGGTTTGTATGATGCGTATATGGATGATTTAAACGATTTCAAAAAAGCTTTCCAGCTTTTCCGTCAATCAGATGGTGAAGGTATCGCTGAACTTTGTAATGATATGGATACACTTCCATTGGAGCAATTGATTACAGCTTTTGCTAAAGATTGTGGCAAAGACTTTGTTAAATCATATCTAGGGTGGGAGGTAGCATAATGCAATTGACTACGGAACAAACTGGTCAAATGGTTTTGGACATTCTTCAACAGGGGTTTCATACTCCTATCGTTAATGGCAAATGTAATGAAGATAATATCCATGAAGAACTTACGATTGGTATTCTAGCAGGAGTTTTGCCTCCTATGGATGAAGATGATGCCGATATGATTATTGGCTTAGTAAATGATATGATAAAGGATTATGGAGTTAAAAATGACAATTGAAGAAATTATCACATTAGGCAGCATTTGCTTTATTTTTTACTTGTTTGGTCGCTTACACGAAAGCATTGTGTCGACTCGTAAGTACATTGAACAAATCACTAAGGCTTATGACGATGTCTCAAAAATCAAATAAGGAACAGACCAATGAAAAAAAGTGTCTTAATAGCCCCGCTACTTGCGATGGGAATTGCAACGGCAGTTGCTGCTGATACCGTTGATCGTATTAAAGTATACGATCATACAACAACCGTTGTAACTCAAGTACCAACAACACAAACCCGCTGTCAAAATATCGAAGTGCCTATCTATGAAGATGTGCAAGTTCAAGGTAATGCTGCTGGCGGAGCTCTCGCTGGTATGATTATTGGTGGCATCTTAGGTAAAGGTGTTTCAGGTAATGATGATGGTGCTGCAGCCGGCGCAATTATGGGTGGACTTATCGGTGCTGATAAAGGATCTAAACCTAAGACAGAACGTAGAGTTGTTGGATACGAAAACAAACGGCAATGTAGCGAAGTG
>Ga0255781_10002747_pt1 | contig 13927 bp, 10 predicted proteins | sample 101ome_21_FD_179979 | JGI IMG/M metagenome (GOLD analysis project Ga0255781, IMG submission 179979) | Coastal salt marsh microbial communities from the Groves Creek Marsh, Skidaway Island, Georgia - 101413BT metaG (version 2) | ecosystem: Environmental > Aquatic > Marine > Intertidal zone >...
CGCCATAGATCTCCCCGACGCTCAGGGACGACTCATACTCAGAGGTTTCAAACTTACCGGTCAGCGCAACACTGTCGGACAGATTCCAAACCGCGTTAAGCCGCACCAGCATATCTTCCCGGGTTGACTCCTCTCCGTTGACGTTGTTCATCATAAACCCGTCATAATCCGACGCACGGACTGCGGCCCGGAGTCCAAACGAGTCAGTCAGTCCGCCGCCAGCCGTAGCAGTGACGCCATAACCGCCGTACTCAAGCTCGGTGTCCGCCATGATGCTGGCTTCAAAGGGGTCGCCCCCCTCATTGCGACGCGTCAGAACACTGATCGCACCTGCCGTGGAGTTGAGTCCGTGTACCACGGACTGTGGGCCTCGCATGATTTCAACCCGCTCTATATCAAAGAAAGGATTCCGATACTGTCGGCTTCTGGGCAGATAAACGCCGTCGATAAACATTCCAACCGATTGCTCAAAACTTCTGTCCTGCCCCGAGCCCAAGCCACGAATATTGACTGACTGGGCAGTGATACCGTAGCCGATAATGACATTGGGAACGGTTCCGGCAATGTCCTGAATGTCGGTCATATTGAACTCATCGACGAATTCGCCCGAGATCGCCTGTATCGATATGGGAATGTCCTGCAGCGTTTGCTCTCGCTTGGTGGCGGTAACGATCACCTCTTCTAGTTGTGCCATCGCTGGCGTAGCTATGGCCGCACCAACAGTGGCCGCAACAGCAGTTACGATCGATCGCTTATTTATTCTACTTATCATGTCTACCCCTTAGTCCGTTTGGCCTTTTTATTGGCTCTAAAATGCACCTAATGCTGAAGTCTAGGAAGGGGCCCCTCTGTTCAGCCATGTCATTTCCGGTAGAAGTCATGTCAAAGGGGACATTGCCCGGGCTTTAACAGCGCTCTGAGCGAGCTTCTAAGGTTAAAACTCGAGCGCCGCTAGGTTACGCCTGCTCATCAAGGCGCCAAGCCGCGAGCGCAGAATCGGTGACTCCCATAGCCTTCAGGTAGTGGTGCAGATCATCGGTTAGTTCAGGTGGCGATGTAAGACTTGGCGTCACTGAAAAACGCGGTGCGGGTGCGGGAAAAATTTGCCCGTCACTGCTCCATAGTGCGTCTCTTGCAATGAACTGGGGATGATTTGCGCTCTCTTTGTAATTCAGTACGGGAGATACGCAAGCGTCCAACCCGTCAAATACTTGTGCCCAGAAGGCTCGGCTTTCAGAGCCGAATCGTCTTTCCATCACATCTTTTTGTTCCGGCCATCGCCCATAGTCCCATTGATCTAAATCCGCAAACAGTGGGTCAGCGTTTAAACCCAAGGCCGCTATTAATACACAATAAAACTTGGCCTCAATAGCCGCCACAACCATGTATTGGCCATCTTGCGTCTGGTAGGTGGTGTTCCAGGGCGCTGCGCCGTCCAACCAACTCGCACCGCGCGCATCCGAGAGATGGCCAGACTGGTAGAAACTCTTAGCGTAGGTGGTAAGGTAATTAGCTGATTCTGCGATTGAGGCATCGATGACCTGCCCCTCGCCAGTTTTTGAAACCGTCACCAAGGCGGCAGATATGCCCGCAACCAATAGCGCAGCCGCCGAGGCATCACCTAAGAGTGTGGGCGGTGTTATTGGCGGGCTGTCGGGATGACCCGTGTGATAAAGCGCTCCGGTTGCGGCGACATAGTTGGGGTCGTGCCCTGCCTTCAACGCCATTGGTCCTGTTTGGCCCCAGCCCGTTAATCGCGCATAGACCAGCGCGGGATGCTGCGCCATGCATTGCTCGGGCCCCAAGTCCAGTCGCTCCATCACGCCGGGCCGGTAAGACTCCAAGAGCACATCCGACAAGCCGATAATCTCACGCAACAGCGCTACATGGGCGGGATTCTTAAGATTCAACGGCAAGCGTTGCTTGTTGCGATTAAGGGGGTCAACGTCTTTAATGTGAATAACAGCCTCAGGAGAAGGTGGCCCCGGCTTGTCCACAAGTATGACCCCACAACCCAAGTCTGCGAGCATCATCCCTGCCAGTGGGCCCGCCCCTAAACCAGCCATTTCGACGACTCGAACACCTTCCAATGGACCCACGGCAAATCTCTTCTTTAGTGTAACTGGTCATGCAATTATCCTACTGACAGCGAGAAAGTTCACACGTCGTATTGGCAAAATAATCTCCCTGAACATGTTTTTGCCGAACAAGACACCACAGCGGCACGCGCAATAGCTAATCTGATGTGACATTGCGAGTCGATCCCAAAGATGCCTAAACACAAAGTCTCCCTGACAGACCGCTATACCCAGAACGACGGGCTGATTCACCTGAGAGGCAGTCAGGCGATGGTGCGCCTGTTGTTGCTACAACGGCAACGTGATCTCGCCGCCGGTCTCAATACCGGCGGATTTGTATCAGGTTATCGGGGCTCACCCATGACCGCGATCGACGAAGAGCTTTGGCGGGCGGGAGAGCTCCTCCCGGAAAACCACATTACCTTCTGGCCGGGCACCAACGAGCACCTCGCCATGACCTCCGTGTGGGGTACCCAGCAGACCAACTACTACAACGACAGCCGCTATGACGGTGTTTTTGGCATGTGGTATGGCAAGGGACCCGGGCTTGATCAATCTATCGACGCGCTGCGTCAAGGTAATTGGCACGGCGCCGACAAACACGGCGGCGTACTGGTGTGCGTCGGCGACGATCATAATATGACCTCCACTATCAACAACTACAGCTCCGAGTTGTTGTTTCAGGACCAGTTCATGCCGGTGCTTTACCCGGCAGACATTCAGGAGGTGATTGATCTTGGCCTATTGGGCTACGCGCTCTCAAGGTTTTGTGGCGCCTGGATTGGATTCAAGCTGATACCGGAAACGATTGAAACCTCCGCCACCATCGACGCGGACATCAATCGCGTTCACATTACATTTCCCGACTTTGAATTCCCTGCCGAGGGCGTCAACGCTTTCCTGACTGACTCGGTTTATGAGCAGGAAGCACGGATCAAGCGATATCGGCTACCAGCAGCATTGGCCTTTGCCCGGGCCAACAAGCTCAACTATGTCAGTCACGACTGTGCTAATGCCAAAATCGGCATTGTCTCCATGGGCAAAAGCTGGCGCGATACGCTGCAGGCCTTTCAGGACATCGGTATCGATGCCCAAGGTCTGGCCGATTTAGGTATCAAAGTGCTCAAGGTCGGCATGCCCTATCCCGCAGACGTCGAGACCTATCGAGAGTTTGCGCGAGGGATGGAAAAGGTGCTCATCATCGAAGAAAAGCGCGAATTACTGGCAACTGGCTTTCGCGAGGCCTGCTACGACCTGCCTGCACATGAGCGCCCGGTACTGATAGGCCGGCTCGATGAGCAGGGGCAGCCGCTGCTGCTCAATGACCAACCCATCACTACCGATCACATTACAGCGGCGCTGGCGCGATCGATTGACCTGAGTGCGCGACCCGAGGCCATGGCGCGTCTGGCATCACTGAAACAGGCCGCAGGCCGCTCGCCGACACTGGACCCGCTAAACCTGCAGCGGATCCCTTATTTTTGCTCAGGCTGTCCCCACAACACGTCGACCAAGCTGCCCGAGGGTAGCCGCGGTCAAGGCGGCGTAGGCTGCCACTATATGGTGACGTGGATGAACCGCGAGACCTACACCTTCTGTCAGATGGGAGGCGAAGGGGTGACGTGGATCGGGCAGCAGCCCTTTGTGAACACCGAGCACATTTTTCAGAATCTGGGTGACGGTACCTATTTTCACTCCGGTTCGCTTGCCATCCGTGCCGCGGTAAGTGCAGGCATCAACATCACCTACAAGCTGCTGTTTAACGACGCCGTGGCCATGACCGGCGGACAGCCCGTGGATGGGCAACTACAGGTTGACCAGATCAGTCATCAAGCGTTGCATGAGGGGGTCAAGCGCATTGCCGTGGTGTCGGATGAACCTGAGAAATATCGCTCCGGCTATCAGTTTGCACCGGGCACGACTGTGCATCACAGAAAGGCCCTCGATGAAGTGCAACGCGATCTGCGTGAGATCAGCGGCGTCACCCTGCTTATTTATGATCAAACCTGCGCATCGGAAAAGCGACGACGGCGAAAACGCGGGACATTCCCAGACCCCGCCAAACGTTTTGTAATCAACGACCGCGTCTGTGAGGGCTGCGGCGACTGTGGCGTCGCGTCGAACTGCACCTCCATACAGCCGCTGGAAACAGATTTTGGTCGCAAACGGCAGATAGACCAATCCAGTTGCAACAAAGACTATTCCTGCGTCGAGGGCTTTTGCCCCAGCTTTGTCGGGATCGAGGGTGGGCAACTCAAGTCCTCGCGCACCACGGCATCGGAGTCCGCATACAATTTACCAACGGATATTCCACTCCCGAGTATCGCCGCACTGCCTGAGGGTCGCAGCTTCAACGTATTGATCACGGGCGTGGGTGGCACCGGCATCGTGACCATCGGTGCCCTGCTGGGCATGGCGGCGCACATCGACGGCACGGCGGTAAGCGTCGTGGATCAGCTGGGGTTCGCTCAAAAAGGAGGCTCGGTCGTAACCCACATCCGCCTCGCTCAGCAGCGCGGCGATATTCATGCGCCCCGCATCAACAGCGCGGCGACAGACACTCTACTCGCGTGCGATATGCTGGTGACCGGCCATGACAAGATCAACCCGGTACTGGATACCGAGCGCACCGTGGGCGTGGTGAACACCAGTAGCCAATTCACAGGTGACTTTACTCAGAATGGCGATTTGGGCTTTCCGGCCGATACGCTGGAGTCACGGCTTTTGCAATCGACGCGCAAGGACTCTCTGCACCTGTTACCCGCCTCACAGCTTGCCCTGGCAGCGCTGGGAGACACCCTCGCCGCGAATCTGATGATCACCGGATACGCCTGGCAAAAAGGCATGTTACCCATTTCTCGCGAAGCCATTCATGGCGCTATCGAACTCAACGGCATCGCGATTGATTGGAACAAACAGGCTTTTGAATGGGGGCGTGCGTTGGCACACCAAGCCGACCTTCAGGACATTTTACTGAAACCCGCGGCAGAGGTTGTGAAACTGGTCGACACGGCCTTGCCGATGAATGTGGTCGATCGCTTCGCGCAGGAACTCGAGCGCTATCACAACCTCGCCTACGCCAATCGGTACCGACAGTGGATGGCCACCGCTAGCGAACAAGTTACTGACCGCACAGGCGCCCAGCAAGCGCTCCTCGATACCATCGCCCGTTCGCTCTACAAGCTAATGGCGTATAAAGATGAGTATGAAGTGGCACGGTTACACAGTGACCCTGCCTTTTTGGCATCCGTTGCTTCTCGCTTTGAGGGTAACTACAAGCTTTCCTACTACTTGGCGCCGCCGCTAATATCGCGCGTCGATAAAGCAACTGGCAGACCGCAAAAAATCCGCTTTGGCGGTTGGATGCGTTGGGCATTCAAGCTGCTCGCCAAACTCAAAGTATTTCGGCACACCCCGCTGGATATTTTTGGCTATACCGCGGAACGCAAGCTCGAACGACGGCTCATTGACGACTACAAAACCTTGATGACAGAACTCTTGGGCGACCTAACGCCAGAGCGCCTGGCAGTGCTGCAAGAAATAGCCGCTTTACCCATGATTCTGCGGGGTTATGGCCACGTCAAAATTGCTTCTTTAGAGCGCTATGAGACCGAGCGGCAGGCGCTGCTGAGGCAGTGGCATGAAGCACCTACTCAGGAAGCCGCATGAGGCCGGCAGCTCACCTTAACCTTATCCGGCAAAAGGATCGCGGCGTTCAGTCCACGGGTCACCATGTCCGATAAAAAGATTGCACCCACCAGCACGCACTGGGGGAACTTTCGGATCGAGACGCAGGATAAGCGCATCACACAGGTGCTCCCCTACGAGGTAGATATTGAGCCCTCAGTGATTGGCCAGTCGCTGCTCGATAACAGCGATCCGAATGTCAGGATTGCGCAACCGATGGTGCGACAGGGCTATCTACAGAGTCCCGCCGGCCCGCCTGACGGGAAGCGAGGAAAAGATGCTTTCGTACCCGTTAGCTGGTCGCAAGCGCTAGACCTAGCCGCAGGCAGGCTACAGCACTACTGGGACACACTCGGTCCCAATAGTATTTACGGGGGCTCCTATGGCTGGGCCAGTGCCGGTCGATTTCACCACGCCCAAAGCCAGATTCATCGCTTCTTGCGACTAGGCGGCGGCTACGTTTCATCCGTCAACTCCTACTCTGCCGCAGCGGCAGAAGTCATCATCAAGCACGTTCTGGGCTTCCCCCTATTGGCGCTACTACGCGAGTCACCCACACCGCAAGAAGTCGCCGAACACAGTAAGACCGTCATTTTATTTGGTGGCGCGGCCATTAAAAACGCGCAGGTTAATGCAGGGGGGCTGGGTGCCCATTCAGCCAGAGCCCAGCTTCGCGCCCTGCGACAAGCCGGCGTCCGTGTCATCAATATCAGCCCTCTAAGGGACGACATGGTCGAGGAGATACAGGCGGAGTGGCTACCCTGTCGCCCAGGATCGGACACCGCTGTAATGCTTGGCATGGCGCATACCCTCTATGTTGAAAAACGTCACGACGCCACATTTTTGGATCGCTACACCGTGGGGTTTGATCAGTTTGTACCCTACCTCACTGGCGAAATCGACGGCCAACCTAAATCCGCCGCATGGGCCAGCGAGCTCTCGGGCATCTCCGCCGACACCATTGCCGAACTGGCACGTGCGGCCAGTGACGCACCCAGCCTCATCAGCGTGAGCTGGTCACTCCAACGGCAGGTATATGGAGAACAAACCTGGTGGATGGTCACGGTACTGGGCGCCATGCTGGGTTTTATTGGCTTACCCGGCGCCGGGCTCGGGTACGGCTACGGCTGTGTCCACAATATGGGCTTTGGCGGGCGCAAGATACCTAACTTCCGCATTGGTAGTTTTGGTGAGGAAGTCGGCGATCGGATGGCTGCTGCACACAAATTTATTCCGGTTGCGCGCATTGCCGATATGCTCGAGAGCCCAGGCGCGCCCTTTAATTACAACGGCCAACGCCTCACGTATCCCGACGTAAAGCTGGTTTATTGGGCAGGCGGCAATCCGTTTCATCACCATCAAGACCTCAACCGCCTGCACAAAGCCTGGCAGGCGCCCCAAACGGTGATCGTCAACGAATCCTTCTGGACAGCGACCGCGCGGCATGCCGATATCGTATTTCCGGTAAGCACATTCCTGGAGCGCAGTGATATTGGCGGCAGTGCCTACGATGAGTATCTGACACCGATGCGGGCGGCGTTACCGCCTTACGGCGATTCGCGGACCGATTTTGCCATTTTCAGTGAATTGGCCGAGCGACTCGGATTTGGTGATGACTATTCCCAAAACCACAGCGAAATGGAGTGGGTAGAGCGCCTCTACAAAGAAACGCGCACCAACGCCGCCGAGCGCGGCGTGACGCTACCCGACTTCGACGCATTTTGGCAGGGCGAGCAAATCCACTTCGGCGATCAACTGCCCTCAGCAGAATTTATGCTGGAAAAATTTCGCCGCGACCCCAAAGCCCATCCTCTCAAAACGCCAAGCGGAAAAATTGAAATCTTCTCTGAGACCGTGGCGAGCTTTGATTACACCGACTGCGGTGGGCACCCGCAATGGTATGACCGCAACGAATGGCTGGGCGCACCCTCACCCGAATACCCGCTCCATCTGGTATCGAATCAACCCAAGCACAAGCTGCACAGTCAGTTCGATCATGGTAGAGCCAGCCTAGCGCTAAAGATCGGCGATCGCGAGGCAGTTCGCATGCACCCGGAAGACGCCCAATCCCGCGGGTTATGCGATGGCAATGTGGTGAGAATTTATAATGCGCGAGGGAGCTGCTTAGCAGGACTCGTTATCTCGAAAGATCTAATGCCTGGCGTTATTGAGCTGCCAACTGGTGCTTGGTTTGACCCGCAAACAATTGATGGCGAGGAACTGGAGGTTCACGGCAATCCGAATGCGTTGACACCGGATATCGGCACCTCTCGTCTCGCTCAGGGGTGCTCTGCTCACACCTGCATGGTTGAAGTCGAAAAATACCTTAAGCCGTTACCTGCTACCTCCGCATTCCAACCGCCACCCATCGTTCACGAGCACTGAGCTATTTCAACGCCGAGCGTAGCGTACATTTAATCGATGAGTTGCTTTGCGGAGCCCATTAATATGTAAACGAGCGCGCCCACCACGCCGATGACCCCTGCGAGCAACAATACCGAGTCATAGGAACCGGTTGTATCGACCAACCAGCCCGCCGTGGCAACACCAATAATGCCGGGCAAGGTGCCCAGCGTATTCATAACACCGAACACCACGCCGCCAAAACGTGGCGCGATATCCAAAATATTGGGTGCCGAACCCGAGTACGCGAAGGCAAGTAATCCGAGTGCGCCTGAAAGAGAGAGCAGCGCCATCTCGGGTGTCGTCACCGTACGTGTAATAAACAAAAACATAGCCGAGCCAAGCAAACCAATACTTTGCATGAGCTTTCTGACCGTCGTGATGTCCCAGCTTCGGGAGATCAGCGTATCTGCGATCCAACCCGCCACATTCATCATGACGAACATTACCGCCCAGGGCGCCATGGTATAGATGCCCGCACTGCTAATGTCCAAGCCATGCACCGAAGCAAAATAGCTGGGCATCCAAGACATAAACACGTACAGGCTCCAGCTGGTGCAGAAAAAGGTCACGAGCAAAGCCCAGATGGGCCGCAGCGACCAGATCTGTCGCCATGGAATCTCACCGCCGGGCTGGGCGCCTACCGCGTCTTCCAAGAGTGCACGCTCTTCAGGCGTGATCCGAGGGTGTTTCTGAGGGCGTTCATGAACCGCGCGGGCCAACCAAACCGCATAAACAAGTCCGACGCCGCCAAAACCGTAAAACACCGCTTGCCAACCAAAGCGGGAGACAGCAAACCCAGTGACCAGCAGCGCGACAATCGTGCCAGCGATTGCTGCGCTTGAGTAAATGGCCACGGCTCGGGAACGCTCAGTCTCGGGTATCCAACGCCCAAACAGGCTCAATACGGCAGGGCTCAGTGGCGCCTCGCCTAAGCCCAGCCCAATTCTTACAAGAATCAGCATCGCAAAGGAGGCGGAGCCCGCCAAAGGCGTGAGAATAGTAAACACCGACCACGCCACCAGTGACCACAGCAGTACTTTCTTACCCCCATACTTATCAGCCAGCACGCCACCGACAATCTGGGCCGACATGTAGCCGATAAAAAAGGACGACAGCACCAAGCCCTTCTCTGTCTCTGACCAGCCCAGTGACTCCTGCATGGCGATGGCCGCCACAGAAATGTTCACGCGATCGAGATAAGCAATAAACAGGGCGAAAAAACTTGCCAGAACTAAACTGTGTCTTGCCTGCATTTTTTCCCCCTGGGTCTGCCTGGTATCGCAACCCGCGTTGCTCGGCACATTCCTCGCCAATGCCGATCCTAAGAGTTTACGGTAGAACCCCCATTCGCGCGCAAGTACTGAGAGCTGTTTGATGGCAATTTCAGCAAATACCCTGTCATTAGAGACTCGGGCAGTTGCGCCACGTCGCAGCAAACCGGATCCTTACCAACAACATTCAACGTGAGAATGCCCCATGGAGCCCATAGCCCTGTTCTCTGCTTCTTACATGGAAGCGCGCAAACGCTTCATCGAGGCTGCTGAGGCGACAGGATTCAGCATCTACTCCGAGGTTCACCCGGTTGCAGGGCCTGCTGGCGAAGAACTCGCCATGGACTTTGCAGTGTGTGGCCCTGAAGACGCCGAGAAGGCTCTGGTGGTGATCAGCGGGACTCACGGTCCCGAGGGCTACACGGGGTCAGCCTGCCAGCTGGGCTTTTTGGAGTCGACTCACTTACGTGAAATGTTCTCCAGCCATCGCGTGGTGCTGGTGCACGCACACAACCCTTATGGTTTCGCCTGGATGCGCAGGACGACCGAGGGCAACGTTGATCTCAATCGCAATTATGTGGATTTCGATAAACCGCTCCGAAGCAACCCGGAATATGACCGCCTGCATCATGCCTTTGTGCCAACGCAGCTTGACGACCCGAGCGCAGAAAAGGTTTTAACAGATTATCAGGCGGAGCATGGCCCGATTGCCTATATGGCAGCCATGTTGGGCGGTCAACGCACCCATGCTGACGGCCTCTTCTACGGTGATACCCAGAGCACCTGGTCGCAGGACACCATGATTGCGGGTCTGCGCCGCTCACTGGCAAATCAGAAGACGGTCGTGCTAATCGACGTCCATACCGGACTCGGCCCCTACGGAGTGCCCTATCTGGTGCATGGTTATGCCAAAGAGGACCCGCGGTATTCGGTGATGGAATCGGTATTCGGTGAGACCATGCGCTCTACTGCCGTTAAGGAAGAATTTGACGAAGATCTCCCGGTCGATCCTGAAGGCCCGATCGTATTGGCAATGGATTGGGTACTACCCGACAAGCTGACCTATGCCTACGTCATTGAGTACGGAACCTACCCACCCGCAGAGGTATTGGGCGCTCATCGAAAAGACAACTGGCTTCATGCTCACGGGGACCTCTACTCGGAGCAGGGCAAAGCCATCAAAGCGGAACTGCGGCGAGTGATGTATCCCGAGTTCGACGATTGGAAAACCATGATTTGGAACGAAGCCGTCGACGCACTGGAAAAGTCCGCCAAGGTACTGAGCTACTGAGCGGAGACCCCGAGGCCAGACAAGATCTGGGCTTTGGCACTCTCAGCGAGCGCACGCCCATCCAGCGTATGTGAAAAGCGATACCACTCAAGCAACATACCGTCGGTGAGCGCCACGAGCACCGCCGCCCGCTCCTTAACCGCAACGGTGTTGTCGAAGAGCCCGCGCGACTGACCCTCGCGGGTGATGCGCGCCATCTCGTCGTGATAGCGGTCGTACATTCGTTTTAGGTGCGCCGCAATATCTGCCTCTTTACCCATCGCCTGCAGTGATACGAGAATCGGTAGCACCAATAGCTCCTGATTTTCCGCGCCAGTCTCCGCACACCAATCTACGAACATCTCGAGCTGTTCGGCAGGGCCCACGCCACTGGACCTCAGCTCCGCAAAAATATCGGCATATAGCTGCTCGGCATCATCCAACAATGCGTGCAAGAGCGCCGCCTTGCCTTTGAAGTAAAAGTAGACCGCGCCCTTAGTCAGGCCCGCAGCGGCCGCGATCGTGTCGATGGTCGCGTTTTCGTAGCCCTTGGAGACAAAGAGCTGCAATGCTGCTGACAGTACCTGCTGGATACTGTGCTCTCTGCGCTCCTCGTTGGTTCTTCTGGCTGGCTGCACGAGTCAGATTCCGTGAGCTCGCCGCTCGGAAGGGCAACAGCCAAACCACTTGCGGTAGCTGCGGGCAAAGTTACTGCAGTCACTGAAACCCAACTGGTAAGAAATTTCGTTGATGGACTTTTCAGAGTGCAAAACTAACTCAGCCGCCCACTCCTGACGGGTCTGCAGCAGAATCTGATGGTGGCTCAGACCCTTCTCTCGCAGGGCTGCTGTCAGCCCCCGATCCTCCAACCCTAACCAGGCCGCTATATCGGGACGCGCATAGGTGCCTGTCGGAAGCAAATCGAAGAGCGCCATGCGTATCTGGGTCTCGAGATCCACTGAGCCAATCTGGTTGAGGTGATCAAATACCTGGCGCTCGCTGCGACGAGCGAGTTCGGCATTACCCCCTGCCAATGGGGCATCAAGGAGAGCGGCATCAAAGCACAGCGCGTCCGTGGCGCTTTCAAATTTTAGAGGACAGCGAAAATACTGCCGATAATCTTCTACAAACCCCACGGGAGCTGGCGACGAAAACATCACCAATTTTGGTGAAAACCCTGGTGAGGAAACCATTCTGAGCATCCTGACCCACGTGGCTGCCCAGCCGGAAATGCGTGCCAGACGTGCATTGGGGCTGTCGGCGCGATCTCCGTCGCAGTGATAAATCAATCTGGCTGTATCACCCTGCACATCAAACGACACCGATTTGTTTGTTGTTACCCACGCGTAATACCGAGATAGACGGAGACAGAACTGCCGCAGAGTGGGTGATGAAATGAGCATCAGGCCATAGCAGTGGTAGGTGGTGGCGTGAATGTTTTCGGCAAACTTCAAGCCAAAGAGTGGACCGAGTTCTGAGCTCACCGCGCGGGAAATAATCTGGGACAGGGAGTGAATCGACACCCGTTCGTAAACATGGGTCACAGCGTCGGGTGCGACACCCGCCTCTAGCAAGATATTCTGGGTGTCTAAGCCCAGCTTGTTTAGGGTTAGTGCAACGCCCTGAATACTATTCATGGCAACCGACTCTTCCCCACTTGCCACAGCCATTGTCGAAAAGCTTTTCATAGTGCTCTCATTTTTATTTTTATGGTGTCAGTAATTCAACCACACAGGTTGTGGTTTGTCCGCGCTCACTCTCACACCACAACTCCAACACCAAGCGTCGCCCTTTTAAAGTGGTTTCGACTAACTCCACCACGCCCTTGAACACCATAGTATCGCCCACAATATTGAAGTTCAGCATTTTCAGGGGCCCCATTTTCGTGAATCTCGCTTGCGGCCCCGCCCAATCACGCACCAGACGCTCGAACATACCCATCAGAAAAAACGTGTTGGCGAAGGCATCAGATGCCCCCGCCGTTCTGGCAATGGACCCATCGTGATGCATCAAGGAAAAGTCCCGGTTGGCCCCCGCCTCCATCACCAGCCGCTGCAAGGTAATCGGAATACTGATCTCGGGCAGATACTCGCCAACAACTGCAACCACTGGGCCGCTATTCGTCATGGCCTGCCTCGCCGTCGCTGACGTAAAAGCGAAAAATATCGAGACTCGCGACGGCAACCACCTCACCCGTTTGCTTGGTGTATGTATCCTCCTGCCGCAAAAATGCACCCGGCCCGACCTTAAGTGTTTTGCGTTGGATATCAATCAAGCGGCTGGTGCAGGTCACCACGTCACCCAGGTAAAGAGGCTCCTCAAAGGTAATTTCCATACTAGTGGCGAAGCTTTTGTTACAAGGCGCAGGAACGTTGAAAATGACGGGGATCTGTATCTGTGTCGGCTCATCGTCGATCGACTGATTGAGGTCACCAGGTGACCAATACGCCGCAACACCATATGTAAACACCATAGATGCCGGCGCGACCACATCATGGTGGCCGACCGCCTTTGCTGCATCGACGTCTGTGTGAATGGCGCAGTCAAATTCCTTAGGCTCCAACCACCGGCGAATACTACCGCGCTCAACCGGATCTGGCCCCTGCCATTGCCCCACCACCTTACCGAGGCACGCTTCAGTCTCCTCCCACGTGCCCCAAAGCCCCCAACCGACATCACTCACGAAGTGGAAACCGGCCTGAAAAATGGCAGTGTAATCTCTTCGGTCACAGGCCGGTAGACGACCTCGACCTCCATGCCGATCCGCACGTCCTCCGGCTCACACTCCACCAAGTTGGTATGCATCCGGATCCCCTCGGGCAGATCGATCCAAGCGAGAATGATCGGCAAGTCTTCGACGAACTTCTCTTCAACACCCTCATAGGTCACCGAGTACGTATAAACGATTGCGCGGCCCGAGGCCTCGATCCAACCTAAATCCTGACTCCAGCACTCGGGGCAATCACGTCGTGGATAAAAAATATTGGTATCGCAGGCATTACAGTGCTGCACGAGCAATTTGTTTTCCCGCGTGCCGTCCCAAAAAGGTTGGCTATAGGGCTGGATTTCGGGCAGGGGTTTTTTGTATTCACTCATCGCGGCGCCCTCCCAAATACGGTGGTACAAGTGTTCATCACAGAACCCCCAGACGTCGTCAGAATCGCGTGCTCACAGTTCTTGACCTGTCGCTCCCCGGCTTCTCCGCGCAATTGGCG
>Ga0255781_10002748_pt1 | contig 13922 bp, 16 predicted proteins | sample 101ome_21_FD_179979 | JGI IMG/M metagenome (GOLD analysis project Ga0255781, IMG submission 179979) | Coastal salt marsh microbial communities from the Groves Creek Marsh, Skidaway Island, Georgia - 101413BT metaG (version 2) | ecosystem: Environmental > Aquatic > Marine > Intertidal zone >...
ATGGCATCCATTTTTGAGGCAACAGCGGGCAAACTGATTGGCCCGACCACTGGCGGCACTGTGACCCAGTCCACCAACAAAACCACTGGCGTGACGCTAAACGCGGCATCCGGTCAAATCACCATGAACGGCGCTGAGCTTGCTGGTGCCGCTGAAGCCACCTTTACGGTGACGAACAGCGAAATCAGCAGCACTGACGTTGTTGTGGTCAACCACAGCTCTGCCGGTACTGCCGGTTCTTATCTCGTTCAAGCCAACAGCATTGCTGATGGTTCGTTCGCGATCACTGTGGCCAACGTTGGTTCTACTGCCAGCGAAGCCATTGTGCTGAGCTTCGTGGCTCTGAAGGGCGCTAGCTCCTGATGGGTCTCTTCGCCTTTAGGCGGATGAAGGAACGTGAGGCTGCTGCACAAGCGGCAGTCTCCGCTCCTGAAAAGCCGACCAAAAAGACTTCTACTGTGACGCCCGATGGCAGTAACAATCGACGCAACAGCGGGCGGCGCAAACGCCAACAGCTACATAACCCTGGACCAAGCTGACGCCTACGTTGAGGCGATGATCAACAGCACGGATGTCGGCAAATGGGACACCGGCACTGATGACACACGCAACCGAGCTTTAGCTGCAGCAGCGCAACGCTTGGACCGTGAAAGATTTTTAGGCGCACGCGCCACAGATACGCAAGCATTGCAATGGCCGCGTACTGGCGTGCGAAAGCCCGATACCTACGTCAACACGTACGCCACTGGCTTTCCTTTCCGCATTTCTGAGGATTACTTCACTGACGAGGAGATCCCGGATCAGATCAAGCGTGCGCAGATTGAGCTTGCTGTCTACCTGCACAACAACACCGACGGCATCAGCCTCAGTGGCTTGAACGATTACAAGAGCGTTCAGATTGGCAGCATCAATGTCACGCCTGACAAGGCTGGTGCAGTTGGCGCTGACCACGTCCCGCCGATGTTTGAAAGGTACTTGACGGGCCTTAGAATTAGCGGACCAGGCAACATCGCTATCAAACGGAGCTGACCATGTACGCAGATCTTTCAGGCGGCTTCGAGTTCATTTCTGACACCAACGCCCATACCGGCAGGTTCTCCAAGATTTACTTCAAGGAAGACACTGTGATCAGTGCGATCACCGTGAAAAACGTTACTGGCAACAGCTTGGCTGGTGAAACCTTTGTTGCCGACACCTATATCTGCGGGATTATCACCAGCATCACGCTGACCAGCGGCGCTTGTCTTGCCTATAACCTCTGATGGCACTAGCTGATTCACTGGGCAAGGTTGCAACCAGCGTCCTAAAGGCGCTTGGTGCCGACGTGACCATTCGTTATGTCACCAGTGGCAGCTACAACACCACGACGGGTTTAAGCGGCGAGACGGTGGATGATGTCGACGTTAAAGGCGTTGTCGAGGGGGTTTCAAGGTCTGAGGTTAATGGCCTGATTCAAGCGCAAGACAAGCGTCTAATCGTTTCAGCAGAAGAGCTAGCAACAGCACCTGGAACAAAAGACCGGGTTGAAATTAGTTCTGTTGTGTATCAAATTATTTCAGTTAACACGATTGAACAGGACAACACAGCGATTACTTACGAGCTGATCCTGAGGGGCTGATGGCTAAGCGCGTTCTTCAAATTACGCAGGTTGGCGACTATATCGAAGGAAAAACTGAAGAACTTGTTCGTGAAGTGGCGGTTAAATTCCGTGATCGGGTTGTTGAGTTGAGCCCAGTTGGTGAAGTGAACGGTGGAACATTTAAGTCAAACTGGCAGCCGCCTGTCTATGTAGACAAGGGCCTTACCGCCAGGATCGTTAACATCACGCAGAACTACGGGGAAGCCATCACGTTTGGCGAGAACATGCCACCGTCTTGGCAGAACAGGTTCCGCTCACGGTATGGGTTGCCTAAGGGCTGGCCTACTTTGCTTGCGGGGAAAGACGTGCAAAACGCCATCCCTAGCATGTGGAGCAGGATTGTTCTTAAGCCATGAGCAGCACATATAACGACATCAGGCAAGCCATTGAGGCTCGTATCGCCACAGAGATGGCTGAATCGCCGTCATATCAGGTCAGTTACGAGAACGTGCCGTTTACGCCACCGAATAACTCCACCTGGATCAAGGTGCAAATTCGGTTCGGCGCAAATAATTATGCGACATTGCTTGGCCCGACGACTGGCAGCAACCTTCAGTCAGGCATTATTGTCATTGGAATCTTTACCCCTATTGGCGTCGGCACAGGCGATAACTTCACCTTGGCCGAGCGGTTGAAAGATTTGTTCGATCGCGAGACTGTCAGCCAGATCATTTTTGACGCCGCAGACGGCCCAGCAATCGTTGAGGCCGCTGCACCTGAATCCTTTTTTCAGACAGAGCTAGCCATAACATTCAATGCGTTCGTACAATGAGCTGAGCCAACTACCGTACAAACGTTATGGCAACCACTCTGTCCGGTACGTCCGGCGCACTCTATTACAAGCCTGCGGGCACTGACAGCACGTTCACCACATCGAACGTGACCAATGCCGACAATGAAATCAATGTCGGCACTTTTCGCAACTTCCAAGTCAACGACAAAATCGTCTTTGGCACTGGCACTGGCGGCACTCTGCCTGCCGGCATCACTGCGGGTACTGACTACTTCATTCTGACCTACACCGCTTCTACCGGCGTTGCGACGTTCTCCGCTACTGCAGGCGGTTCAGAGCTTGCTTTGACTGATGATGGCACCGATGGCACCACGCCATTCACCATTAAGTACAGCGAGTTCCAAGCGGTTGGGGACGTCCGCGAATGGTCTTTTGAGATCACCCGCGATGAGATTGACGTGACGACGATTGGCCAAACGCTTGGTCAATTTGCTCCGTTCAAGACCTACATCACCGGTTTTGCTGATGGTGAAGGCTCTGCCACTATCTACACAACGGACGACGACACCACCATTGCATCCCGCATGGTGGAAGACGTGATCCAGCGGATTCAAACCGGTGTACAGTTCAAGCTGTATATCGACCGTGTTGTTTCTTCCGGCTCTGTAGACGACACCCTCAGCCGCAGCATCGAACTGGAAGCCGTGCTGACTTCTGCCAGCTTTACGGTCAACCCAGACGATGCGCAGTCGATTGAAGTGACTTTCCGTCCGTCTGCTGTGCCGACCTTCGACTTCAGCAAGAGCTGATCATTTGTTGCTGGTTTGTCTACCCCTGGCTTGCGCTGGGGGTTTTTTCATGAGTAGTATCTGTTTACTGTTCACAGGTTTTTATGTCTTCCAGTGCAAGCGGACGCGCACTTGACCGCCTTAAAAAGGCCGCAAATCTGACGCCCGTTAGGCGCATTGTTATGCTCAGCAATGGAGATGAATTTGAGTTTTGGTCAACCCCACTTACGATGGCAGAGCGTGAGCGGGCACAGAAGCAAGCTAACTCAGACGACGCTAATCAGTACGCTCTACAGCTCCTGATAAACAAAGCGACTGATGAAAATGGTCAGCGGATGTTTAAAGCCGGTGAGCTTGCTGAGCTGAAAAACGATGTGCGAGATGAAGACTTGCAGAATCTGATGGTTGCTCTTGTGACCGGTGAGGGCAACGTCACCGAGGAAGAGGCAAAAAACTAAGCCAGCTCTTCAAGGATGATTGGCCTTTGAGGGTGCAGATGCGTGTAGCTCGTGAATTGGGGTACACGCTTTCTGAGCTTTCAAGCAAGATGTCCCGCGAAGAGCTACAGCTCTGGTGCCTGCTTTTTGAAGTAGAAGCGCAAGAGCAAGAGGAGATGCGCCGGAAAGCTAAGCGGCGGTAGACTTAGCGCAACGTGGCACTAATCTTGTGGCTGGCCAGGTAGTTGTCGAATACAACGCGAAGAATAACGTCTCGCCAGTCATCGACAGGATCCGCGATGCGTCAAAGAAGCTGGATCAAGCTTTCAGGGGGACAACAAAACGGATAGGAGGTAGTTTTAATAAACTAAAAAACCAAGCTACAAGTCTTCAAGGCGTTTTGGCATCCGTTGGCGCGGCTGCCGCTGCAAAGGGCTTTATTGAGGCTGGTGTTAGTGCTGATCGTACTGCTAAACGCCTGAAGTTTTTAGGCGATCAATATGGTGAGACAGAAAAGCTGCAGGCATTGGCGACAAAAAGCGCTAACAAGTTTGCGCTTGGGCAGACAGATGCAGAAAAGGCCGTTACAAATTTATTCGGGCGTCTCCGGCCAATGGGCATTGAACTAGAGGATATTGAGACTGTCTTTGAAGGTGTAAACGTTGCGGCTAGGCAGATGTCTTTGTCATCTGCAGACACAGCGGGCGTAATGCTCCAGTTAAGTCAAGCTCTTGGATCTGGAAGGCTGCAGGGCGACGAATTCAGGAGCATCATGGAGCGACTGCCGAAGATTGGCCAGGCAGTTGCAAAGTCCATGGGTATGCCTATTGAGCAGCTGAAAGAGCTTAGTGCGCAAGGCAAAATAACTACTCAAGAAATAGTCAAAGCATTGCGAACCATCAAGGACGAAGGGTTCCCAGCGCCTGATGCCGTACTCAAATTCAATAAGGCGATGAGCGACCTTGCGACAGCAATAGGACAGAAACTAATGCCAGTGTTGAGTCCTGTTTTGAACTTAATTTCCGGGCTTGTTACTCAATTTTTGAATTTGCCTGATCCTGTGCAGGCAGCTGTTATTGGATTTGTTGCCATCGCTGGCGCTTTTGCGGCAATTATGCCAATGCTGCCTATTATCGCGGCTGGTCTCAGCGCAATCGTCGCTGTCGTTACTGGACCTGTCGGCATCGTGGCTGCGATTGGTGGTGCCATTGCCGGCTTCGTTGCAATGAAGAGTGCTACGGAAGAAGCCAAACAGCCTGTTGATGAAGTTAATCAAAAAGTAAACGAAACCAAGGCTGCCGTTGAGGCTGCTGCTCTTGCGAAAGAAAAGTTCATTGCTCGAACCAAAGACCACGTAAAACACCTTGAGGCAGAAAAGACTCAAATAGAGGCTCAAGCACAGTCATTTGAGAATTCTCTAAAAGTTACTGACGCAAGGCTTCAGGCGGAATCAGCAATCAATCAGATGCAGCGCCAAAGCCTTGAGATTGCTTATGAGCAGGCTGGATCGGCAAAACAACGCCTTGAAATTGCTACACGCATTTTCAGAAATGAGGTCGAAGCCGCACGTATTGCCTTCCAGCAAACAATGAATAGTATCGAGGCTGAAAAAATGCGCCTCGAATTCCGTCGACAGGCAGCGCAAGTAGAATTACAGATTATTCAAGCGAAGGGAGAGCTTGCGGCTGCCGAAGCTGAAAGCTCTGAAAAAGCCCAGTTAATCCTAGAAAAAACTAAAAAGCTAGCGGACGCCCAAAGGAAAAGCATCAAAGTATTGAACAGCCAAATAAAAGCACAAAGCAAGATTGCCGAGCATCAAACAACAGCTGCGAAGGCGCAATTGAAAGCTGCAGTGCAGGCAGGTGAGCAGGAACTGAAGCAGAGGCTGGTCAGCAAAGAAATAAATATGAGTAAAAAGCAAGCTGACAAATTGTCTAGAAGTTATGCAAATAACGCAAGAGCTTCTCTAAATCTCAGCAATAATACGATGCGTGTTTCAAATAACGCACAGCGGTCATACCAATTCTTCCTCAAGGTTCAATCGAGTGCGACCACAGCTGCAAATGCAATACACAAAGCAGCCGCCGCTCAAGAACGGTTCAATCGGGCAAAAGCAGGCAAAACCTCATCAAAGTCAACTTCTAATCGGATCTTCCCAGACACGCAGCAGGCCGAAGGCGGATACAACAGAGGATCCTTTAAGGCATTCGCACGGGGCGGGGTTGTCAATGGCCCAACCCTTGGCCTGATCGGTGAAGGTGGTGAACGGGAGTACATCATTCCGGAGAGCAAGGCCGCTGGTTTTGCCTCTAACTACCTCCAAGGCCAGCGTGGAGCCAGTGCAATCCCTGGTTTCGCGGAAGGTGGCACGGTTGGCCCAATTAACATTCAAACGGGCCCTGTGATGCAGCAGAACGGGCAAAACTTTGTGACGGTGGAGCAATTCACCCAAGGCATGTCTGACCTTGCAAGCGCTATTACTGCATCAAGCCGGAGCTATGGTGGGCGGCGATACATGGGGGTGATCTAAATGAGCAACAGAGCACAGGCTCAATACATCCGCATTTTTATTGATGGTGGTGCAGACCAAGAACTGCTTCAGAATTTCTATGTCAATTCCACCGTCACTATTTCCAGTAAAGATTATGAATACTACCCATTTGAGTTTGAAGGTCTAGTTGAAAGCTCGGCTATTGGCGGGCAAAACGTAAACCTGACACTGCCTGCGACAAAACGCAGTCAAGACATATTCTTGAAGGCTGCTTATCAGGAGTATTTGATTGAGGTGAAAGTTTTTGAATTTGACGGACGCTTAGGCTTAGATGCACCCCAGTCAGACCAACAGTTAATCAGCACTTTTTTCGGCAGAGTTAGCAAGATGTCTGGCTCGTTCTCTGTTTTGAACGTAGAGTTGGGCACAGCGCTGGACCCCATTGGGGCGCAAGTGCCACCCCGCACCTACAACACAACCCTGGTTGGAGCGCCAATCAGACTATGACACTAAAGATTGCTGATCCTCTGTACCTCCTGTCGTCCCAGACAGGCATTTCGGTCAATGAGTTACGTCAGGATGCTGGTGCTGGGAATATGTCCCCACAGTCTCCGCAAGCGGCAGTAAAAATCGGCGAGCCGATTCCCCTTGTTTTTTGTCGACGCAGAACGATTGATTCAACAGATCAGGGCGGGGCTTTCATCGCTCCAAAAGCAACAGAAGGGTATTTCTCTAACCAGTCATCAAACACTACTCTGGAGTACAAATATCGCCTTGTTTTGAGCCAAGGAGATTTGACCCAGGTCATAGTCAAAGACGTTTATCAAAAAAGCTGCCGCAAAGGGACAAGCCTCAGCCAGGTTTATGACGGGAGAGCGGGAAACTGGAGCCCCGATAATGACATCACGGTCCTTTCCTCTGGAGAGACTTGGGCGACACCATCGTATGTCGGCACGGGCGGATCATACGCTGACATGACGACGTTTAGCTTTGAAGCCAGTGTTAGCCAAAGCGATAACACCTGGAAAAATCAGATTTTTATTTTTGTTCGCGGTGGCGCAGAAGTTACCCGATTGGCAGACGACACAGCTGGGCCTTCTGATAATTTCGCCGATCTTGCTAAATACTTGCTTGAGAAGACGGAAAGGGTCGGCAGTTCGTTGATAGATACAACGGCGTTGACCACAGCAGCAAAATTCACGGAGGCCAATGGATTTCACTTTAACGGCGAAGTAAATCAAAGCCAAAATCTCCAGGATTATCTGCAAAAAGAGTCCTTCAATTTCCTTGTTCGTCTGACGCATGACAACGGCAAGTTTGGGTTGCGCCCCCGTTTGCCCTACGACTCGTCAACACATGTTATCGACACAACCGCCATAACCCCCAAATTTACGTTTACAGAAGAGTTTGTTGTCGAGAATGGGTTTGAGATTGATTACGTTCCCATTGAAGATAGAACACCTGTTTGCTTTCAGGTGATGTGGAAGCAGCAGCCAGACGACAACTTTGCTGTGGTTCGAACCACTGAAGTTCGGTACGAAGGTGAAGCGGCTGATGGCCCGTTTGTTCAAATCGATATGAGCGCTTACTGCACCACATCTGATCATTCCGCAAAAATTGGTGCTTATGCCTTAGCGGTCAGAAAATATGTTAGCCATCATTTGCGAATCAAAGTCAGAGAGCGAAATTACAACCGACTGATAACCATTGGTGACATTGTTCGAGTAAGGCTGCGGCGTGAAACCTCTTTTTCCACAGGGATTTCACATCATGACTTCATGTATGAAGTTGAGCGAATCCAGAAGACTATGCAGGGGTATCTGCTTTACGACTTAACTCATTTCCCGATTGATTCCCAAGGCAGAAGCAAGGTCGCCCGTGAGGTTGCTGGTGCGACCGGGCCAACGTCACAAATCAGCACTGGTGAAGGGACATTCGATTGCGATGTAAACACGTCAAGCGATTCAAACTTCAATAGTGCTGTTGGAACCTCCAGCATTGCTGTCCCAAGCATTGGTGATTACGAATTAGAGATACCGCAGCCAGACGATACCGATAGCGATAACTACGATTCAGAAATTCCCGATTGGAGTGATCCAACATCTGATCCGCCGCCACCGTTCAGCCCCGACAACAGCCAACTCCCTGATATCGATGGGGGGACCAATCCCCTGCGGGTGGATTCCTTGGATATAGAGGCACTTCCACCCCTTGATGCAATCAACGAAGATCCTAACCCTATTGTGTCAGGTGAGATTTCCCCAGGAGATACTGTTTCAATTTCTGATACTGATTTCACTTGTGATGGGCAGGTTGAGTGGTTCAGGGTTCACAAAGACACTGGCCTGCGAACATCAATTGCAAAGCAGAACCAAGCAGTTTCCGGCAGCTATAACTTGAGTATTACAACCGCCGATATAGATCACTACATTCAAGCCATTGGGCGATGCAAAGACCCTTCAGTGGCATCAGGTTACGGCCCTCTTCGGGAGCTAGGAACAACTGATGTTGTCCCGACCAACACAAGGGTTTATAGCAATGTAATTCAAAAAAGTTCAGACTCAGGCAACACAAGTACTCAACTTTCTTACCAAGGTCCGGCGGAAATTGTAATCAGCGATGCAAAATGTATCTCTTGCAGCGGAAGCACCGTAACTTGCGGAACTGCAGGAGCAAGGCCAACTTATAGAATTACAAACTATTACTCAGCGACAAATACTTGCCAGACTACTTACCAATCCGGTTTTGCTTTTATCGACACAGTTGCCGCAGAAAACTGCAACGTCTCTCAAGAATGGATCGACACAGCCGTAGACATTCCCACCCTGCAATCTTATGAGTTGTACCGCACTGACAGCTGCTGATCATGGCGACCTTCCCTTCATACAGCCCACAAACCCGAGCGTTTACTCCCGGCATCTATGCGGCGGTCGCTGTTAGTACATACTTTGGGGGCGAGACAAGCGTGCGTCGAACAAACGCATCAAACGGGCATACCCTGTCGATGACGTTTGTCAGCAACGACACGACGCTACAGAAAAAGATATATGAACACTATTTAGTTACAAACAGGTTTTTGCCGTTTGATTTGCCCGATTTAGTCTTGGAGGGATCTGAACTGAGTTTCCCGACTGGCTACCAATGGATTTACTCGCAGCCCCCTGAGGCCGAATACACGCCCGGGTTGGTGACTGTTTCTGTAAGCCTTGAGCTTGTACCACCGTATTCAATCTAATGAGCGATTTCCCAGAGTTAATCCCGACCTCAATTTCTTTTAGTCATGGTCGGCCAAATATCAGTGAGTATAGAGCGTTTGGCACGGGGCCTATTACGTTTCGACATTCGTACTATGTCAATGACCAGACAATGGACCTGCAATATGTTGGCCTGTCTGAAGCCAGCGTCCAAGAAATTCGTGATCACTACAACGTTGTCGGTGGCATTTTTGGTACTTTTAATGCGCCTTTGAGCATTTGGGGTGGAGCTGGAATCGCCCAGACAAGCAGCAAATATAAATATGTAGAGACCCCGCAGGAAGTTCATACGGGGCTTTACTTCAACGTGACAGTTTCGTTGCGACTGTTGCAGGGCAGATTGATTAGCTTTGTTCTTGATGGCAGTGGGGCAGAATTGCCTGCGGAGGAGGCAGTAGAAGCGCTTGTATTTGACGGCACCGCACCATTTGTTCTGGAGGGCAGCGCTTCTGGTACGGCTACACTGATCCTGGATGCAGGCGCAAGCTGATGACTGCCACTACTGTCAACGTACAGATGCAGCAACGCCGCGATACTGCGGCGAATTGGACTAGCGCAGCCCCAACGCTTTTAGCTGGTGAGTTTGGCTATGAGTCAGATACTGGCAAATTAAAGATTGGTGACGGCAGCACAGCATGGGGCAGCCTGGCCTATGAGCCCGGATTTTCGCTGTCTGCCTATCCCCTAGCGACTTCAGATATTGCTGACGATGCGATCACCGGTGCCAAGCTGGCAAATGACATCACGATTGCCAATGACCTTACGGTTACTGGGGATCTGACTGTTAATGGCACGACGACAACGATCAACAGCACGACACTGCAAGTCGATGACAAGAACATTGAGCTAGGGACCGTTGGAACGCCGACTGATGTCACCGCAGACGGTGGCGGCATCACGCTAAAGGGTTCGACAGATCACACGATTCTCTGGACAGACAGCACTGACAGCTGGGACTTTTCTGAGCACGTCAACATTGCCAGCGGCAAAGAGTTTCAGATCAACGGGACAAAGGTCTTAGATGCCACGAGTTTAGGATCTGCTGTTGTCAGTTCCAGCCTGACCAGCGTTGGCACGATTGCCACAGGCGTCTGGAATGGCACAGCGATTGCAACTGACTACATCGCAGATGATGCGATCACGGCAGACAAGCTTGCGGACACAACCGTTACCGCTGGTAGTTACACGCTGAGCAGCATCACTGTTGATGCGCAGGGTCGAATCACTGCGGCGTCTAGCGGTACGCAGGCTGATACAGACAAGATCAGTGAAGGCAACACTGAAGCTGAGGTCGTTGACACTGGTTCTGATGGCCATTTCAAGGTCACAACTGAGGGCACTGAGCGAATCAGAGTCGGGCCAGCTGGTCAAATCGGCATTGCCGGCGCAAACTACGGGACAAGTGGTCAGCTTTTGTCTAGTGGTGGAGCCTCAGGCGTTGTGTCTTGGGTTGATGCCGTAGTTATTGTGGATGGAGGAAACTTCGCCACTGGCGGTTCTGTCGCTGCTACTTCCACTGCTATTGACGGGGGCTCGTTCGACTAATGCCAACACCTTCAACCAGAACGCCTGTGCGTGTCGCTCGTGGCACTTACAGCAATTTGAATAGCAGCGTTTCGGACTTGCAAGAGGGCGAGGTCTGCTATGCGACAGACGAAAACAAGCTATACGTCAAGGAAGGGTCTTCGCTGATTGAGCAGCCTGGCCTGGAGACGGCGCAGACTTTTACGGCTGCCCAAACGTTTACGCCTCAAACCATTCATAACGGCGGCGCCAAGCTTGATGGCCCTTATCAGCAGGTTGCTGAAGCTGTCAGCGCCTTGGATATTGATCTCAGCACTGGCAATTACTTCACTAAAACCATCAACGCTAACTCTACGTTTACCTTCTCTAACCCGCCTTCAAGCGGCACTGTTGGTTCTTTTACCCTTGAACTAACGCATACATCCGGCACTGTTACTTGGCCGTCAAGTGTCAAATTTAACGGTGACACTGCGCCTACGCTTACTACTGGTAAGACCCATCTGTTCTTCTTTGTAACTGATGACGGTGGCACGCGTTATCGCGGTGCTGCTCTTGTCGATTACGTGAATTGATATGGATCCGATTGCACGACAAACAGCCTTAGCCGCTGCCGGCGCAGCTGGGGAAGCTACTTACGTCGATGATGTATTCAGTACGTTTTTGTATGACGGGAACAGCAGCACTCAGACGATTACAAACAACATTGATTTAAGTGGAGAAGGTGGACTTGTTTGGATTAGAACTCGTGCTGCTGGAACCGCACGTTTTGTTGATACAGAGCGAGGCGCGACAAAGCGTATTTCATCTAATAATGACAATGCAGAAGCCACTGACTCAGCTGGATTGACATCATTTACGTCTACTGGATTTACGTTAGGCAGCGCTGGCGATTACAATGATAATAATGATTATGTTTCTTGGTCATTTCGCAAAGCGCCGGGGTTCTTTGATGTTGTTACTTATACGGGCAACGGAGCAAATCGAACTATTGCCCACAACCTTGGTAGCGTGCCTGGCAGCATATGGGTAAAGCGGACAAATGCTAGCGGCGAATGGCAGGTCTATCACCGCAGCTTGGCGAACACCCAATACATGGTGCTGAATAGCGCTTCAACCAAGACGACGGGCGCTACGCGCTGGAATAGTACCACTCCTACCAGCACCGTATTCTCGCTTGGCACCGATGCTACGGTGAACGCTTCAGGCGGTACCTACGTCGCCTATGTCTTTGCCCACGACGATCAATCGTTTGGCACGGATGGCGATGAGGCAATCATTAAGTGTGGCACTTACAACGAGCCGTCATCAGGAAGCACTACTGAAATTGATTTAGGGTTTGAGCCTCAATGGATTCTGTGGAAAAAAACAGATGGAGGCGGTAACTGGTATCTCTTTGACACAATGCGTGGGCTAGGTGTTAATGGAGGGGGATTTGGGTTGTTTGCCGATGGCACTAATGCAGAAGCAGATTATTTCGGAACTACACCCTATGTAGCCCCAACTTCCACAGGTTTTTCAGCTATCGGAGGATACTTCGGAGCTGGATCGAACATGATTTACATCGCAATTCGCCGTCCGCATAAACCGCCCGAGGCTGGAACGGATGTGTTTGATGATGTGGCCTATACAGGCAATTCAAGCACGCAAGACATCTCGATTTCTCCTTCTATTGCCGATAGTGTTTTAATCAAGCGACGGACAGCAGGTGATAACTGGGGTTGGGCAAATCGTTTGACCGGATCACTACAACATCTGACGCCCAATAGCTCCGCTGCCGAGGCCACTCGCGCCGCTGCGGACGCGGTGGAATTTGACAGACAAAGTGCTTTTGGCTTGGTAGGTAACTCTTCTGGTGAGGTGAATTACAGTGGCGCAACTTTGATTTCTTATAGTTTCAAACGCGCCCCAGGATTCTTTGATGTTGCGGCCGAAGAGATAACTGGCACCAGCACAAATGTTCGGGTTAACCATAATTTAGGCGTTTTGCCTGAGTTGATCATCGCGAAAAGAAGAAGCGGGGCTAATAATTGGTATGTCTACAGTTCATCTTTGGGCAGAGATAAATTTTTAGTACCGAATACTGACGCTGCGGTAACTACGCTTGCAAATTCTTGGGGCACGTCCGATCCAACAACCACTGATTTTGGGTGGAACGCGTTTTGGCTGGGGAACGGGAGCCACGTCTATTACCTCTTCGCCACCCTTGACGGAATATCAAAAGTTGGGACGTATTCAGGCACAGGCAGTGATGTAGACGTTGACTGTGGATTTAGTGCAGGCGCTCGTTTTGTACTAATTAAGCGCACCGATAGCACTGGTGATTGGTACGTTTGGGACACGGCTAGAGGGATTGTTGCTGGAAACGATCCTTATCTTGAGCTAAACACTACTGACGTAGAAGTTACAAACACTGACTACATTGATCCGCTCAATTCCGGCTTTACAGTGACCTCATCAGCGCCTGCCGCATTGAATGCCAGCGGCGGCACTTACATATTCCTCGCCATCGCCTGATCATCATGGAAATCCGCAACCGCGAAACCGGCGCTGTCGTCACGATCAGCGAGTTCAAGGCCGAACATTCACACACCAGCTTTCCAAAGCAGATCACTGCTGAAATCCTTGATGGCTACGGTTATGACGTGGTGCTGAATGGTGCATCTGCAACTGTTACCGCGCCTTATGGGGTAAGTGTTCGGGACGGCGTTGAGCAAATTGACGGGCAATGGTTCACTAAATTCATCGCCGGTCCAGTGTTTGCTGATAACGACGAGCAAACCGCTGCTGAACAAGAAACAGAGTATCGGGCATCTGTTGACGCCAAAGTGGCTGTTGGTGTTCGGCAAGATCGTGACAAGCGGTTAGCAGCTTGCGACTGGACCGTTCTGACTGACAGTCCGTTGACGACAGCTAAGAAAACGGAATGGAAGACATACCGTCAAGCATTGCGAGACATCAGTTCAGCAGAGGGTTTTCCCCATACAATGACATGGCCGACTGAACCATCCTGATGACCTTTTTGGTTGGTGTCGCAACTGGCGTCCTGCTTGTGATGG